>Ga0070739_10007458_pt1 | contig 11599 bp, 5 predicted proteins | sample Coa_R1_7_FD_66445 | JGI IMG/M metagenome (GOLD analysis project Ga0070739, IMG submission 66445) | Surface soil microbial communities from Centralia Pennsylvania, which are recovering from an underground coalmine fire - Coalmine... | ecosystem: Environmental > Terrestrial > Soil > Unclassified ... | reverse complement strand
CGCCGGTCCCACCATTTACTTGGACCGGCGAGACGCCGGTCCTACTGCCAGCGAAATGGCGACGCAGACGCGGGCCGTCGCTGTTGGTTTTGACGCGCGGCCGGCGATCGACGAAATCGAAGATACGGTCGGACGCAGCGCAGGCCGATTGAATGCGCGTGAATACGCTCGACAACTTGCGGACGGGATCGGCGATGGCGGCGAGCCAAACGTACAACTGCAAAAGCTCGGCGGCCTCCATCGGCTGTTCCGTCATGCGCATGCCGAACAGGTGAGTGGATTCATGTAAGACCAGGTGCGCGCCGGCCATCAGAGCCGCTCCTACCGCGGCCACGGCGAGGATCTCAATCATCGGATCGGCCAGGGCATCGATGTTTACGACCAACATCGCCCGGCGGTAGTAATCGCGCGTCGCCACCCGGAAGCGTCGCCGTTCATACGGCTCCATCGTGAACGCCTTGACGACGCGGATGCCCTGGAACGATTCCTGAAGAATCTTGTAAATGTTCGACATGCGTTCGAGAAGCCGCCGCGTCGCCTGTTTCATGATCCGGCCGACGCGTGCCAGGATGAACGCCGCTATCGGCACGAGGATGAGAAACATCAGCGTCAGTTGCCAGCTGATGAAGCAGGCCAGTACGACGCAGGCCATGGCTTTGAGCGGCTCGGCCACCACTTTGCCGAACAGCGTCTTGATGCCGGCCCCCAACGATTCCATGTCGTTGGTGAAACGCGCCATCAATTCACTGCTGCCTTGCTCGCCGAACTGATCGACATCCAAATGAATGGCATTGCGATAAAAGCGATTGCGCAGGTCGAACAGCGACAGATTGACGATGCTGCCGACCAGCGATTCCTGGGCGAACTCGAAGCAACATTTGATGATGATGCCAAGGATGACGAGGCAGATCACCCAGGCCAGCGCCAGGAAACAATCCTGCGGCACGAACTTGTTGACAAACTTCTGCCCGTTCAGAAACAACCACAGCCGGAAGCGCACCGGCGACAGCTTCGATTCAAGCTTGGATAGAGCGCCGTTGAGGTCGCGGATTCGCTGTTCGAGAAACGGATTTGGTCCTTTCTGTTCCTGCTCTCGTTTCTTTTCTTCCAACTCGGCGTTTTTCAGCTCAATCTGATGTTGATATTCCGTGATGATTTTCTGGTTTTCCTCGATTTTTTTATTTAGCCAGTCATGGGGACTTTGCTTGTATTGAAGAAGGATGAGGACGGGGTAAATCGAAGAGAAGTTGCAAGCCCAGAAAGCGGCGGCGCACAGCGCACAAAAGATGGACAAGGCCAGCCGCTGGCGGTAGGGCAGAGCATGTCGGAGAGCGCGGAGGAAATTTTTCATGATCGTCCCGAAACCTTGGGCTTGCGGCCACGCCGGGCGGAACATACCCGAAGCGGTTTCGCGTTGTAGCACAGCCGCCTACCGCGGGCAAGGTCATATAGCCCCCGGCTTTGCTGGGGCTATGGCATGATCTTCCGACAAGCTGGGGGGTATATCTTTTCTGGCGTCTGCTCGATAGAATAGGAAGTGGAGTAACTCTTCCCATGAGTCCGCGCCCCGTGGAGCCTCATCGCGAAAGAGGATACTTACCATGTACACGCTTCCCGCCTCCCTCCGCCGCGAGCTAGGCATTCTGTTGGGCGTTCTCGCCCTGACATTGGCTCACGGCAGACAAGCTACGGCTGCCGATCCGCCTCCCGGCTCCGTCCACCGCATGGTCATCCAAGAAGGCCCCAATCGCAGCGTCCACTACATCAGCAGCGGCAATCTCTCGACCAGCGACCGCCTCGCCGCCTATGATCTGGAGCGCACCGAAAACGAATTGACCTATCTGAGAAATCTGCAACAACTCAAGCATTTGTACGTCAGAAATGAGTTAAGCCTGGTGCCGTGGCGACACTACATGCAGAGACAGCTGTACGGCAGGCAGGTCTATTCCGGCGGATATAACGCGACTTCCGTGAATTATGCCCCTAACGACGCCTATGGAGTTCTCGGAACCTACGGATATGGCGGGTTCAATATCCCTTATGGCTATGGCTGGGGCTATGGTTATCCTGGTCTGGCCTTCGCCTACCGCATGGCGCAAGGTTACTCGGAAACGCAGGGTTTGCAATTCGGCATGGGTAACGAGGGCCGCTTGAAGGATGCTATCGTTGGGGTCATCGGCCGGCAGGCCTTGCCCGAATACACCATCGCTGCAATGCGCGACTACGAAACAGCGGTGTCTCGCGCTGCCAACTCACCGGTTCTCTCACGTGATCTGGGTCTGTCTAAGAGCAACGCCCCTGCTCCCTCAGGGGAGCCAACCTTCACCAAGGGCGCTAAAGCGGCGATCTGGGTAGGCAACGAAAAGTACGCCGGCACCGTCAAAGAGGATCGGCCTGGGTGGGTGGTCCTTCAGACAGACAAAGCAGAAGTGACCGTCCGTAAATCCGAGATTACCCGCGCGGAAGTGCCGCCCAAACAGTGAGATCGTATCCAGCCCTCATAAAGCAGATGCCGTACAGTGTAGCGACGCTTGCAAACGCTTCGTCGAAACGTCGCTACCCTGTACGAGGCGCTGAAAAAGCCCGCTCGCACCTTTTCCAAGCTCGCATCCATTTCGGAACGGATTTGGTTCCGACTCCCAACTCACACCGCTTTTTTGGTAGGATGAGCTTATTGGCCGAGAAGGGCTTCGGCTCCTCAAGCAGACAAGCAAACGAGGAGGAGCTAAGTCGATACGAGACCGATCTGCACCTCAGCACTTTCATAGGGGATCTTTGTGATGTTGCTCATGGGGGTTAACATCACTGGACCACGAATTCGCCTGGCAACTCGACAAGGAGAATTTCCTATGCATGCCCTCCCTGCCGTCCGACTTCTTCTTAGAAGCTGGCAATCTCTTGTTTTCTTTGGCCTTGTGTTCTGGATGGGCGTGACCGAGAGCGTTGCGGGGGTTATCGTCGGGTTTCCCGACCCGGAGGCCGAGCAGAGGCGGGCGGAATTTGTGGGTCATGATCGGTTCCGCCATGAACTGTTACAACATGGTATTCAGGCAGATCTCTGCCCGGAGCCGCTGAAATGGCCAAATCTCAAAGAGTTCAACGTAATAATCTACGGCGGCTTCACCGAAGACCCCAAAATCAAAACCATTGATGCCGAGACTCGAAAGCGAGCCGCTGCGGAACGGCAAGCGTTGGAGCAGTTTGTGAACAGCGGCGGCGGACTGATTGTTCTGCCTGCACTTCGCCGTTATCCCGGTCAGGCGATTGACGAATATTACACGCTCGTGCTAGAGGGTTTCGGGATCAAGGTGCTCCCCGAGGGAATTTGGGACCCCTCGCACCAATTCAAGGACAAGGGCACGCTCGCCTTTGCCCCACTGTCCTACTTCCTGACCACACAGATCAAGCCGCACCCCGTCACGCAAGGAGTGCAACGTCTTGCGCTGCCGCAAACCTACCAGGCAGCTCCAGCCATCGCTGCCCTGTCCTACAGCACGGATTGGACTGTCCTTGTAAGCGGCGAATCCACCGCCCAAAGTTACAAACGCAATGCCGAATACTACCTCGACCTCAAGCAGCCGGGCACGTACAAGGCGGCGCCGCCCATCGCTGCCGTGCGGCAGTTCGGCAAGGGCAGGGTATTTTGCTATCCGTTGCCTTCGGCCCACATCTCATTGAACTTCGGCAATCCGAGCTGGCCACACACTACCGAGACGGTCGGCGATGCCGATTCCAAGCTGCCCAGCTTCAGTCATCAGCTTGTGATCAACGCGATTGGGTGGGTAAGTGAGCCATCGCAAAAACTGCCGGGTTTCGGGACGAGAAAGATCCCGGAACGCTTTCCGTCCGTCCATTGGGACGAAAAAGTTCAGTTGCCCCCCCCACCGGCGAAAGCTGCGAAAGAACCGATTGCGCTCCAGCGTGGCATCCTCGGAGCGCATTCCAGCTTCTCCGACGGCCAAGGCAGCGTCGAGGATTATGCCAAGGCCGCTGCAGAGGCCAAACTTCAATTTGTTATCTTCGCCGAGAGCCTGGAACACTTGACCGCCGAGAAGTGGCGGAAACTCGTCGAGACGTGCCAGCAGCTCAGTCAAAAAGGGCCAGTCCTTCTGGTGCCCGGCTACGAGTACAGCGACGTCAACGGCGTGCGCTGGGCCATCTGGGGCAAACAAGTGGTATACCCGCGCCGGGAGTTTTTCGCGCAGGACGGTAAACGCATCCTCCGCGACGGTAACTTAACTTATGCCTCTAACTTAGCGGGCCGCATGCTCCTGGATTACGATAAACTGCCCGGCGATCCTGCCAACATGTGGTGGTTTTACAGCGTACCTATCTGGGTTTACGATCAGGACAAACTCGTTGCGGACAATCTGAAGCAATATCTGCTGGCGCGTGACAATCTCTATATGGTGACGGCCGCCTGTTTCACGCGCATCAAATCACCAAGAGAAGTAACTGCGGCAGCTCGACGCTGTACCTGGAACGTCGATCCCAGCCGCCATCCTCGTCTTTCCGCTGCGGTGGATACCTCCGCTTCCCAATGGAATTCGTGGACTTCGGCGAGCCAGGGAGGGGAAAAAGGGCCGCGATTAGCATGGGCGGAGCTTGTCTGGAGGGCCGGCAATTTTTATCGTACGAGCGGGACTCAACGCGTGCGGGGGACATTCCGGGCCTCTTCCGCGGCAGGACTCCAAGAAGTGCGCCTCCACGACGGCACGCACGGAATTGTGCGTCGCTTTCTCTGTGGAGGAGCAAAGGAGTTCAATCGAACCATCGAATTGGTGCATGACCGGCAGCACGAGTTAGTGCTTGAAGCAGTGGACAGGCAAGGGCAACGGGCGATTTGTTCCGCTCATCGTCTGTTTTCTCTTTCGCAAGGTTTTTACCGCTGTAGCGATAACAATAACCTGCTCGGAACGACTCCGGCGGGCGCCTTCCCGGATCGGCACGACTTCCCACGTTTTGCTACCTTCGAAGACAGCGACCTAATCACTCTGGTCGGCTTCGACTCGGGAACCGGAAACATGAACAAGCCCGGAGCCATCCCGACGATCTTCTCGGTGCAAACGGCGGCTGGCCAGCAGGGGCCGCAGTATCTCAAACCAGTCCCCGATGATGCCGGTCGGCGCATCGTGCAAACGCCTATGCGTTTCCCTTTCTCTTCCTACGAGATCAACGTGGTAGAGGCTTCCAGCCAGAAGTACGTCAAGGAACTCACGAACGACTCTCCTGCCCAGGGACCATTTATGCCGGTAGGCGATGCGCTACCCTATGCTACCCTGGATCGCCGCGCCTATCTCTTACGCAGCCGTATGGACTATTTCTTGAAGTCGAACGCGCGGCGTCCTCACGAAGCGGCGGCGAACTACCAGGGCGATATCTTCGTCCATGAGGGCACGCTCCGATTCCGGCAGGATGTAACCCTAAAGGGCCAGGTGCCTATCCTGCTGGAGCGGGTCATCTACAAGGGGGGTTCGGAGTACGGGCAAGCGGATCGCGTTCTGATCGAAGATGCGGAGCGCGGCGAAGTAATGCTTCATTACGGCCCCCAGGACAAAATTCATCAGGCGGGAACCTTGCGCAAGGGTGGCTGGCTCACCGGCCAGTTCACCGACGGCGGCGCTCTCGCGGCGGTGCCGGCCATCGACGGGATGCGTTATGAAATCAACACCTTTTCAACCGGGCCGAAGAGCTTGACGTGGAATTATTTCTTCGGCTTGGGACGCGACGGGCAAAAAGTCCGAAAAGGTGAAGAGATGAGATACCGCTACCTGGCCGTGAGTATCAGCGGCCGCACGCCCAAGGACGATCACTTGTTAAAAAGTGTCGGCCGTTCATTCATTCTCGATCCCAAGGGGATAAGCCCGAAAGATGTCGAAGTAGGCCAACTGCTCAACCCAGAGGTGATTACTACGGGTCGGGCCAACAATCATGAATTCGTGGCGAAGTTCCAGCCTGCCTCTTTGATGATTAACCGTCCCTTGCGTATCGAAGGCATCGAGGACAACGGCTGCGCTGCGGTATATGTGTTGAACGGAAATCCCTGGGAAAAGCGCTTTCGATTTGTCGGCGTGTTCGAAAATGCCGCCTTGTTCCAGCAGAACACAGATCAGGGGCCGACCCTGTGGGTCGGCAATCCCTTCTATGCTGAGAACGCCAAGCTTCGCATGACTTTGGTAGCAGAAGGTCTGCGCCCAGGAGAGCGGCCCTTCTTGGAAGTGCATAATCCAACCGATTCTGCCGTGACGACTATTGTGCGTTCGCCGCAGCACACGCCGCATTACGGTGGCTTTTCCAAACGCGTTATGGTTCCCGCAGGCGATAGCATTATCCTGAGATTGCCGGATCGTTGAGGAAAACGACTGGCCCGGATCGAGGTGCGGGATCGCCGCAAATACCACGGATCGCTGCGTGTCTGAATGGGACTCGCTGACCTGGGACCGCAACGAAGGTGACTTCCATGATAGACTTCTCCCGGCTTCCGCTCATCCCGCACTTGGGGCGCGGACTGTTACTGATCGTGCCGATTCTGGCTGCTCCGGCCTTGTTGTCGCATCGCGGTCAAGTGGAGGTTGCAGCGCGATCGCCCAAACCGATCCAGGCTCCGCCGACTGAGTTCGAATGCCGCTGGACGGAGTCACCCATCACACTCGACGGCAAGGCCGATGAGAACGCCTGGAAACGGGCGCAAGTCATCGACACTTTTTATCTGCCCTGGCTGGGCGCCAAGACCCGCCCGGCGCGAACAGCAACAAAGGCGCGGCTCTTGTGGGACCGTGAATATCTCTATTTCTTCGCCGACATGGAGGACACCGATCTCTACGCCGATGTGAAAGAGCATGACGGGATTACGTGGAGCAACGACGTTTTTGAGCTGTTTTTCAAACCCGCCGCCGACAAGCCGGGATACTACGAGTTCCAGGTCAATGCCCTGGGTACCATCCTGGATATGTTCCTGCCGCGCCGCGACGCCGGCGGCTATGAGCGATTCAAAAGCGACGGCGAATTTCACATCGAAGCCAAGGTGCATCTGCGCGGCACACTGAATCACAGGCAGGACAAGGATGAGGGCTGGTCGGTCGAGGGTCGTATTCCTTGGCGCGACTTCATCCGCACCGGCGGCCGGCCCGACACTGGCGAACGCTGGAAGTTCGCCTTGTGCCGCTACGATTACTCCGTCGATATTAAGGGACCGGAACTATCTACTTGCGCTCCTCTATCGCGCTCGGATTTCCACCACTACGAAGACTACGCTACGTTGCACTTCGTCGGTCCCGAGAGAAAGAGCGAGTCCAAACCTTTCGGCATTGAACGCCGCATCCCGCTGACCACCTCGCAAGTCGTCGGCTCTCCGGACCCGCCGCCGCCTTATCGCGTCCGCCGTGTGTATCCCAGCCTGAAACTGAATTATCCGGTCGCCGTTGCCCGCCAACCCGGCAGCAATCTTCTTTGGGTCATCACCGAGCCTCAGCCCTACGCTCCGACGACGATCCGGCGCTTCCAGGATAATCCGAACACCGATCGTGCCGAAAAAATGCTCGAGTACGACGGTGTCGCCTACGACATAACCTTTCATCCAAGTTTCAAAGAAAATGGATATGCTTACGTCGGTATGAATGGCCCCTTCTCCGCGCCCTCAGCAAAGAAAAAAACGCGCGTTCTGCGTTACACCGTGGAAAGCAAGCCGCCCTACACGCTCGATCCGAAATCGGAGACCCTGGTGATTGAATGGCCCTCCGATGGCCATAACGGCGGAGCCTTGGTGTTCGGCAAGGATGGAATGCTCTACGTCACATCCGGCGACGGCACCAGCGACTCCGATGCCAATGTCGTTGGCCAAGATTTGAGCAAATTAACGGCGAAGGTGCTGCGGATCGACGTGGACCATCCTGATGCCGGCAAGCCGCACTCCGTGCCCAAAGACAACCCGTTCGTCGGCCAAATAAATGTTCGACCGGAGACGTGGGCCTACGGTCTGCGTAACCCTTGGCGCATCACCGTAGATGAGAGGACCGGGCATATTTGGGTTGGCAACAACGGTCAAGATCTCTGGGAACAGGCATATCGGATCGACAAGGGCGCCAACTATGGCTGGAGCGTTCTGGAAGGCAGCCATCCGTTCTATCCCAATCGCAAGGCCGGCCCGACACCGTTTAGTAAGCCGACCGTCGAGCATCCGCACTCCGAAGCGCGTTCGCTGACCGGCGGCATCGTCTACTATGGATCGAAATTTCCGGAGTTACAGGGCGCCTATATCTACGGCGATTACTCAACGGGCAAGATCTGGGGCGTTCGGCACGATGGGCGGCGCGTCACCTGGCATCAAGAGGTGGCCAGCACGCGCTTGCAAATCACCGGATTCGGAGCGGATTCGCATGGCGAAATCCTCATCGCCGATCATCGCGGTGAGGACAAAGGCGGTTTCTACACTCTCGAAGCGACTCCAAAGGAGACAACCTCTTCGAGCTTCCCACGCAAACTCAGCGAAAGCGGTCTTTTTCGCTCCGTGAACGGGCATAAGATGGAACCGGCCCTGATCCCCTATTCCGTCAACGCACCACTGTGGTCCGATGGTGCTTACAAGGAGCGCTGGATCGCCTTGCCGGGGGGCGACTCGCGCATCGATTTCACGACCTATCGCGGTTGGAACTTTCCCGACAAGACCGTGCTCGTCAAATCATTCGCCCTCGAGATGGAGGAAGGCAATCCTGACTCGCGCCGATGGATTGAGACACGCTTTCTGACCAAACAAGAAGGTGAATGGTTTGGCTACTCTTACCAATGGAACGACGAACAGACCGAAGGCGCGCTAGTGGACGGCAAGGGACTGGACCATGATTTTTCGATCCGTGTGAAGCCGTCACCGGACAATCCCGCGGGCATCCGCAAACAGAAATGGCATTATCCCAGCCGTACCGAGTGCATGGTGTGCCACAGCCGCGCCGCCAACTTCGTTCTTGGTCTTACCGAATTGCAGATGAACAAGGAACACGATTACGGCGGTGTCCGCGATAACCAACTGCGCGTTTTGGAGCATCTGGGCGTCCTCCGCGTTGACTGGATGGAGGAAACCAAAAACGCGGTCCGCCGCGAGTCGATAGCCAAAGGTATGACGGAACAGCAAGCCAACAACCATCTCGCTGGAATGATGGCGACGCGCATGCAGCGCCAGCCGGTATTATCGTCACTCCTGATCGTTCCCCCAGAGAAGCATCGCCGACTGGTCGATCCCTACGATGCCAAAGAGGACATAACTCTGCGGGCACGCTCGTATTTGCATGCTAACTGCGCTCCGTGCCACGTTGCGGCGGGCGGCGGCAACGCCCAGATGGAACTGGAATTTACAACGGAGCTGGGGGAGATGCGCTTGATCGATGCCAAGCCGATCCATGACAGCTACGGTCTACCCGGAGCTCGGCTCGTTGCACCCGGCCATCCGGAGCGCTCCGTGCTGCTGCATCGCATCAGCCATCGCAACGCCGGCCACATGCCACCGCTGGCGACTTCTCTCGTCGATCAGCAAGCGGTTCAACTGATGCGCGACTGGATCAGACAACTTCGGCCGAATTCGCATTCTGAACAGAATAAGCGGTAGTTCCAATCTGGGACGAGATAATCTCGGCGCTTTCTGCAGGACTCGGCCGTTGCTGCGTTTTGTACCGCCCGCCGGCTGCATTTTCGTCTCCGCTGGCGTTCATTTTCTGAAGGTGTCCTCCCAGATCGGGGTAGAATGGAGTCGTGTCCCGAAGTCGGGACGCCTTTCAAACGCGAATCGGCTTCTTGCGGTGTTGTGTCACCGCATGTCTAGCGAGAAGCGCGATTCGCCATCGATTCTAGTCAGCCCTTACGGAAATCTCGCCATGAGACGAGTTGCAATGACTTGCTTTCTGGGCGCCTGTTCCTGCCTGGGAGGCATGTTGGCCGTCACTTTCGGTATCCACGGCATTTCGCCCGCCGTCGCTCAGATGAGCACGCCGCACGCCAACGGCTCAACGCTTGATGCGGCGCGAATCAGTGAGCGCTTCGAGTATGTAGCACGCAAGGTATCGCCGGCTGTGGTGGCCGTCGAGGCCGTCAAGCCGGCGCCGGCTCGCGGCAATTCCAGCAAATCGCGCTCCGTCGATGAATCCGGTTCCGGCGTTCTCATCCGCGTCGCCCGCCATCCCGGCGTTTACGTCCTCACGAACAACCACGTCATCCAACAGGCGGCGGCCGAGCAGATTACGGTTAGCCTGATGGATAACCGCATCCTGAAACCTTCCAAAGTGTGGGCCGATCCCGAATCCGACGTGGCCCTATTGCTTCTGAATGATCCCGATCTGCCGTCGGCGGCCCTGGGCGACAGCGATCAGGCGCGCGTCGGCCAATGGGTGTTGGCCATCGGCAGCCCATTTGGTCTAAACCAGACGGTGACGCACGGCATCATCAGCGCCCGCGAGCGCGGTCAGGTCAGTCTGGGTAGCACGATCCGCATCAAGGATTTCTTGCAGACCGACGCGGCCATCAATCCTGGCTCGAGTGGTGGGCCGCTGCTCAATATGGACGGCGAAGTGATTGGCATCAACACCGCTATCGCTTCGCACTCCGGCAGCAACAGCGGCGTCGCTTTCAGTATTCCAATCAACCTGATCAAGCGCATCGCCGATCAGTTGCTGGATCGCGGCGCGGTTGCTCGGGGATATCTGGGATTGCAGGTAGCGGCCACGTTTGAGCCGGCAGATGCTGCTGCGTTAGGATTGAATCGAGCGCAAGGTGCGATGGTGGAGACAGTATATGCCGATACACCCGCCGAGAAGGCGGGGCTGCGGACTCGGGACGTGGTGCTGGAGGTCAATGGCGTGGCCGTTCGCAACGAGAACCACTTCATCAACCTCATCAGCAGTCTGCAATCCGGCCAGCGCGTCCGCCTGCAAGTGTGGCGCGAGCGACGGATGATTACTCTGGAGGCGGTGGTCGGCGACTGGAACGCGGCACAAGCGCGTTTCCAGCGGGACAAGGACAAATAGGTTTTCAGTTTTCGGTTTTCGGTTTTCGGTTTCGAGCGACCCATTACCAATGCGGGGGTCACTGAAAACCGAAAACTGAAAACCGAAAACCAAAAAAGCTAGTCTTCTGGCCTCTTGCTGCGGAGGAAGAGCAGCACGCCGATCAACACGACCAGAAGAACGGCCATGATGCCCATGAAAGTCCAGCTTTGCAGAAAGTCCATGATGTCCATGATGCCTGCCTTTCGCACGAACTTTGAGAAAAAGGGTCAAGGGAAATCCGCCGTTATCGCTCTCCACCTGAGCTTCCTCCGCTCAGGGATGCAACACTGCATCCGTGATCGTCAGCTGGGTGAGGTTGTGCTGGATTGAAACCGGCACGTCTTCCTATCACCCGCGGAGAGAGATTTGTCAAGTGTTCTACTCTCCCGTGGGTCAGATTGCAAGCGTCTCCTGTGGAAAAAATATAGATTTTTCCCCTTGCTGCGAGTGGGGCGCGGCCGCGTCTCGCTCGCAGATTCTTTCTAAAATGTCATCGTCTGTTCTCGTACTTCGTTCTTGCACCGCCGTCCTTTAACACGCCGGATGGCCATGACCGACTTCCCTGTGACGCG
>Ga0070739_10007457_pt1 | contig 11599 bp, 9 predicted proteins | sample Coa_R1_7_FD_66445 | JGI IMG/M metagenome (GOLD analysis project Ga0070739, IMG submission 66445) | Surface soil microbial communities from Centralia Pennsylvania, which are recovering from an underground coalmine fire - Coalmine... | ecosystem: Environmental > Terrestrial > Soil > Unclassified ... | reverse complement strand
GCCCAGCCCCTGGGCGCCGTCGAGCAGGAACGGGACGCCGGTCGCCCGCAGCGCCGCAGTGTCGACGACGCGACCGCGGACCCAGGAGACGTGCGAGCACGCGACCAGCCGCGTCGAGCGCCCCACCGCCCCCGCCAGCTCGTCGAACGGCACGACCCGCACCTGCACGCCGCAGCGCACGCGGGCGCGCCCGAGCGGCGCCAGCAGGCCGGGATGCTCCTCGTCGCTGGTCACGATCTCATCGCCCGGGCGCAGGTCCAGCCCGGAGAGGACCGTGTTGACGCCGTCGGTCGTCGAGCCCGTCAGGGCCACGTCGGAGGGCGAGCAGCCGAGCGCCCGCGCATAGCCGGCGCGCAGGCGCTCGGCCAGCGCCATCACCTCGTCGATGTACGGCCGCCCGGCCCGTCCGCGCGTCACCTCGGCGTCGAGTCGCTCCCGCACCGCGTCGGCGGCGCGGCGCGGGATCGGGCCCTCGGTCCCGGCGTTCATGTACGCCAGGCGCTCGAAGACGGGGAACTGCGCGCGGAACAGCGCGGGCTCGAAGGCCCCGTCAGGGGACGCAGACACCCGGTGCAGCCTACTTGGACTTCGCGCTCTGGGCGGTGCGGCGCGGCGCGCTCGACCGCTTGACCTTGGCCTTGTTCCCGTCGCGCTTGGCCTTCGCCTGCCCGTCTGCGCGCTCCGCCAGCTCCCGCTTGAGCACCTTGCCTGTCTGGTTGCGCGGCAGCTCGTCGACGAACACCACCTCGCGCGGGACCTTGTAGTTGGCCAGGTTGTCCTTGACGTACTTCTTGACGTCGTCCTCACTCAGCTGGGCGCCGCCGTGCAGGACGACGAAGGCGCGCAGGCGCTGGCCGAACTTCTCGTCGTCGACCCCGATCGCCGCCGCCTCCTGGATGGCCTCGTGGCCGGCCAGCAGCTCCTCGACCTCGGCCGGGAACACGTTCTCACCGCCCGAGACGATCATCTCGTCGTCGCGGCCGTCGATGAACAGCCTGCCCTTCTCGTCGAAGTGGCCGACATCCCCGGAGGACATGAGGCCCTGGACGACCTCCTTGTTGCCGCCGCCGGTGTAGCCCTCGAACTGCGACAGGTTGCCGACGAAGATGCGACCCGTCTGGCCGCCCGGCAGCTCGTGGCCGTGCTCGTCGAAGATCTTCACGACCGAGCCGCGCACGATCCTGCCGACGGTGCTCGGCTCCTCGGCCAGATCCTCGGGCGTGGCGATCGTGGCGTAGGCGATCTCGGTCGAGCCGTACAGGTTGTAGATGACGGGACCGAAGGCCTCCATTCCGCGCCGCGCGAGGTCGGCGCCGAGCGCCGAGCCGCTGACGAAGATGATGCGCAGCGCGGAGAGGTCGCGCTGCTTGATCTTGTCCTCGCCGAGGTCGACCATGCGCTGGAGCATCACGGGCACGGCGACGAGCGCGGTCGCGCGGTGCTCGGCCATGCTGTCGAGCGTCTTCTCGGGGTCGAAGCGCCGGTGCACGACGAGCGCCGAGCCCAGCCCGATGCCGACCACGGCTTGGGCGAAGCCCAGCGCGTGGAACATCGGGACGGCCAGCTCGGTCACCTCCCGGGCGCGGTAGGGGACCTTGCTGAGCAGCCCGCCGATCAGCGAGAGCGAGCGCGGCTCCGAGCGCGGTGCGCCCTTGGGCGTGCCGGTCGTGCCGCTGGTGAGGATCGTGATGCGCGGCGTGGTGCCCGGGCGCGGCGGCGTCTTCGTCGAGCCTGCCTCGATCAGCGCGTCGAGGGTGTCCTCGCCGGGCTCCTCGGCCCAGGCCCTGAACCGCCCGCGCGGTGGGTCGACGCCCTCGAGCATCTCCGCGTACTCCTCGTCGTAGACGAGCAGATCCGTGCCCTCGCGAGTGGCCACGTCGCGGATCTGCGGGCCGGCGAACGACGTGTTCAGGAGGATGATGCGCGCGCCGCACTTGGCGGCGGCGAACACCGCCTCGAGGAAGCCGCGGTGGTTGCGCACGAGCACGGCAACCCCCTCGCCGGGCTCGAAGCCCTGGCCGCGCCACGCGTTGGCGATGGCGTTCGTGCGCTGATCGAGCTCGCGGTAGGTCAGCGATCCGCGCTCGTCGACGATGGCCGTGTGGTCGCCGTGCCGGATGGCGCCGGCCGAGATCGCGCCGCCAAGCAGCCCGAAGCGCTCGAAGGCGAGCAGCATCTGCGCGACGCGGTGCGGCAGCTCCGGACCGACCATCCCGCTGCGGATGCACAGCGCGGCGAAGTACGCCTCGTCGCCGAAGCGCTCGACGAGCTTGGGCACGCCGGCCAGGAGCGCCTTGGGGTCCATGCCGCTCAGCAGTGACTTCGGATCTAGCTCTGGCATCGGACTCCTCCCGTCGAATCGGTTGTCTGCGGTCTCACCGGCACCGCGGGCCGTCAATCGCCTTTTGGCTCGCGCGCGAGTGATGCGCCGGGCTCCTGCACCGTCGGTTGAATTATGAACCGGCGGGTAGTAACGCTGCGATGACCGGTCAGTTGATCATGCTTCCTGTGCGGCTGTGGCTGCGCGGTGCGCGCCTCGCGGTGCACACGGCCGAGGATGTGGCGGGCGTCGCGTTGACGGCCACGCTGCGGGCCGCCGGCACGCTCACGAACCTCCGCCCCGGCGCGCGCGACACGCCGACGGCGCCCCCGCCGCCGGCTCCGCCGGCGCCCCCCACCGAGCAGCCAGCATCCACGCGAGCCCCGCGCCCGCAGGCGCCCCCCGAGGAGGAGCGGACACCTGAGCGTCCGAGCACCCCGCGCAGCAACGGCGCCGACGCCGCGCTCGCCTCTGAGCGCCTCGAGCGCGAGGGCGCGACGGTGGCGATCGATCTCGACGCGCCACCGCGGCGAGAGCCGGCGCACGTCTCGGCGGAGCCGACGCTCGTGCGCGAGGAGGCCGAGCCCGGAGCCGCCGACGGCGCCGGCGCGGCCATCCGGATTCAAGAGCCGTGGGATGGCTATGCGCGCATGAACGCGCGCGAGGTGATCGCGCGCCTGAGCGGATCCTCGACGGCTGAGCTGGCCGCGATTCAGCTGTACGAGAGCGCGCATCGCAACCGCCAGACGGTGCTGCAAGCCGCAGCGCGGGCTCTGAAGATGGCCGGCGGCCCCCGCTAGTTCCAGCACACGGAGACCGAGGAAAAGGAGCACAACCCAATGCCGGATGACGGATTGAACGAACGCGACGCCAAGCTGGTGCAGTGGTTGAACGAGGCGTACGCGAAGGAGGCCGAGCTCGAGGCTGATCTGACGGCGCACATTGCGCTGACCCAGAAGGACTCGTACAAGAAGCGTCTGCGCCAACACCTGAGCGAGACCAAGGACCACAAGAAGCAGGTCGCCGCTCGGATCAAGAAGCTCGGCGGGAAGGCCGAGGCGAGCACCCAGAACATCCCCGGCGTCCCGCGCGGCGTGGGCGAGCTCGCCGGCAAGGCGGTCGCCGCCGTCAAGGGTCAGGTCGGCACCGCGCGCGCGGCCGTCACCGAGCAGGTCGAGACGCATCTGCGCAACGCGCAGGAGGAGCTGCGCGAGGAGCACGTCGAGATCGCCATCTACCGCCGCATCGAGACGTTCGCCACCGAGGTCGGCGACCGCGAGACCGCGCAGCTGGCCAAGCGGATCACGCGCGACGAGGAGCGGATGGCCAAGTTCCTCGACGCCGAGATCGCGCGCCTGGTCAAGGAGGTCGTGCGCAGCGAGGTGCCGCGCGATCAGCGCGGCGGCACGACGGGCCGCAGCCGGCGGCGGACCACCTCTTCGAGCCGCCGCACGGCCAGCTCGTCGCGGACGTCGAGCGGCTCGCGCTCCTCGGGCGGGTCCTCCGGCCGGTCGACGTCCGGCCGCTCGTCCTCTGGGAGCAGCCGCTCCTCCGGCACGCGCTCGTCCGGCAGCACGCGCTCCTCGGGCACGAGCCGCTCGTCCGGGAGCACCCGTTCCTCCGGCGCCAGCCGCTCGTCCGGGAGCACTCGTTCCTCCGGGGGCAGCAGCGGCCGCACGCGCGCAGCCGCCACGCGCAGCACGGGCACCCGGAGCCGGGGCGCCACGAACGGGTCCTCGCGCAGCACGGGCTCGCGTTCGCGCTCGAACGGTTCGTCGGGCAGCAGCTGAGTTCAGGAAAGCGGAAATGTTTGCCGACCGCCCCCTCCGGGCATAAAGAAGGCAAACCAGTCAAGGAACTGCGCCCCCACTTCCTTGACCTCTCCGGGAGGACCCAGATGGATCTGGGCCCTCCCGGAGCCGTTTAAACCGCGGTTCCGCGGAACCATCCGGGGCAGGGGGCGCGCCGCGAACCGCTCCGCCGACCCCCGCCTTCGTCCGGAGCGCTCGGCCCGCTCCGCCGACCCCCGCTTTCGTCCGGAGCGCTCGGCACCATGGCCGATCCGTGCCCGCACCCCGCCCCGCCGCCCCACCGACCGCTCTCCGCCCCTGGCAGCTGCGCGCGCTGCGCGAGATGGCGGGCTGGAGCACCGGGCCGTTCCTCGTCTCGGCCGCCCCGGGAGCGGGCAAGACCCGGCCCGCGCTCGAGTTCGCCCGGCGCCAGCTCGAGGCGGGCTCGATCTCGTCGGTGATCGTCGCCTGCCCGACCGCGCCGCTGACCCGCCAGTGGGCCCGGGCGGCCAGCGGGCTCGGCCTCGACCTCGAGCCCGACACCGACTCGCCGCGGCCGCCGCGGCGCTTCCACGGGGTCGCCGTGACCTATGCCCGGATCGCCATGGCACCCAAGCGCTGGCGGGCGCAGGCGACCCCCGGGGCGCTCGTCATCGCCGACGAGGCCCACCACCTGGGCGAGGACCTCGCCTGGGGCGAGGGCTTCGCCACCGCCTTCGAGCCCGCACGGCGGTGGCTGCTCTTGTCCGGAACCCCGTTTCGCTCCGACGCCACCCCGATCCCCGGCGTGCGCTATGACTCGAGCGGGCTCGCCGACCCCGATGTCTCCTACACCTACGCCGAGGCGGTGGCCGACGGCGTGTGCCGCCCGGTGTGCTTCGTGGCCTACGACGGCACGCTCTCGTGGCGCAGCGGCGACGACGTGATCGAGTCGAGCTTCGAGACGGTGCTCTCGACCCGCGAAGCCAGCCGCCGCTACCGCACGGCGATCTCGACCGAGCTCCCCGACGGGCTGCCGCGCATCCTGCGCGAGGCCGACGCGCGCCTCAAGGAGCTGCGGGCGGGCGGCCACGGCGACGCCGCGGGCCTGGTCATCGCCGCCGACTCGAGCCACGCGCGGCGCATCGCCAAGCTCCTGCGGGAAGCCACCGGCCGCGCACCCGTCGTCGTCCTGCACACCGAGACCGGCGCCGCGCGCAAGCTGGCCGCCTTCACCGACTCGCGCGAGCCGTGGATCGTTGCTGTGAACATGGTCTCCGAGGGCGTCGACATCCCGCGGCTGCGCGTGGGCGTCTACGCCACCGCCGCCAAGACCCCGCTCGTCTTCCGGCAGATCGTGGGGCGCTTCGTCCGCACCTTGCCCGGCCGCCCGCTCGAGCCCAGCTGGCTCTACGTGCCCGCCGACCCGGTGCTGCGCGATCACGCGGCCTCGGTCGAGCACGAGCTGCGCGCGGCGCTGCGCGGGCCCGGCGAGGAGACGGACCTCGACGCCGAGCGCGAGGAGCTCGAGCGCCGCCGGACCGAGCGCGCCGAGGAGCTCGCGTTCGTTCCCCTGGCCGCCGACGTGGCACCGCAGATGACGCTGTTCGGCCCCGCCCCCTCGGCGCCCGCCGCCGTCCCCGCCCCCGCCCCGTTCGCGGCGCCGCACCCCGCGGCCGGCGCGGAGCGCGAGCTCCCCGCCTTCGAGCGGCGGGCCATGCTCCGGGGCGAGCGCCACCGCCTGGTCTCCGAGGTGCGCCGGCGCCACGGCGAGAGCCACCGCGACATCAACGCCTGGCTGAACCGCAAGCTGGGGATCTCCAGCGTCGAGCAGGCCACGCTGGAGGAGCTCGAGCGCTCGGTCGAGCTGCTGGTCGACCGCCTGACCGGCAAGCGCTGATCGCCGCCGCGGCCTGGCCGCTCCCGCCCGCGCAGCCCGGCGCCTCGCGGGTAGGCCGCGAGCGCTCGCGGGTAGGTTGACCGCCGAGCGGAAGGAGCGCATATGGCGGTGAGCACTGAGCGGCAGCGCGTCCCGGTGCCCCGGGACCGCGACAACGACTACACGCGGGAGGCGGCGCAGCGGCGCCTGGACTTCGCCCGCGAGCGCACCGGCGCCTCGCTCGAGCACGTCGGCGCGTACTCGTTTGACCCGGCGGTGGTGACCGGCAACGTCGAGCACTTCATCGGCGTCGCCCAGGTGCCGGTGGGGCTGGCCGGACCGCTGCTCGTCAACGGCGAGCACGCGCAGGGCGAGTTCTACGTGCCGATGGCCACGGCCGAGGGCACGCTGGTGGCCAGCTACAACCGCGGTATGCGGCTCCTCTACGAGGCGGGCGGCGTCACGACCACGATCCTCGACGACCGCATGCAGCGAGCGCCCGCCTTCCTGTTCCCCAGCGCGCGCGAGGCGCGGGCGTTCGGCGAGTGGCTGCGCGAGCACTTCGAGGAGGTGAAGGCGGCGGCGGAGACGACGACGCGCTCGGGCCGGCTGATCGACATCGAGCAGTACACGGCCAGCCGGATGCTCTACACGCGCTTCGACTACACGACCGGCGACGCGGCAGGCCAGAACCTGACCGGGAAGGCCACGCAGGCCGCCTGCCGCTGGATCGCGGAGCACTACCCGGGGATCGAGCAGTTCTTCCTCGAGTCGAACTTCGCCACGGACAAGAAGAGCTCTCAGGTCAACATGCTGCACACGCGCGGCAAGCGGGTGGTCGCCGAAGCGACGATCCCCGACGAGCTGTTCCGGAAGGTCATGCGCTCGAGCACCGAGCTGATGTTCCGCGCCCGGCAGGTCTCCAACCTCGGCGGCTTCATGTCCGGCGTCAATAACAACGGCGCCCATTCCGCCAACGGGATCACGGCGCTGTTCATCGCCACCGGCCAGGACGCCGCCAACGTGGCGGAGTCGTCGGCGGCCTACGTCCACGCAGAGCTGCGCCCGGGCGGCGACTACTACTACTCGGTGACGATCCCCTCGCTGATCGTGGCCACCTACGGTGGCGGCACCGGACTGGCCACCCAGCGCGAGTGCCTGGAGGTGCTCGGCTGCTATGGCGCGGGCAAGGTGCGCAAGTTCGCCGAGATCGTGGCCGCCACCGTCCTGTGCGGCGAGCTCTCGCTGGGCTCGGCCATCGTGGCCGAGGAGTGGGTGGAGGCGCACGACATCTACGGCCGCAACCGCCCCTAGAACGGCCGCGGACCCCCCAGGCCTGTCAGCTGACCGGCGCGGCGCGCGCGGCTCAGCGGCGACCGATCATCCCCCGCGACGCCGGCCGCGTGAGCGACCCGCCGTGCGCGCGGCGGATGAAGTACAGCAAGATCGTCGAGCAGGCCACCGAGAGCACGATGCCCGGCGCCACGTGTCCCCACAGGAGCCAGACGATGACCCCGGCGATGAGGTTCCCGGCCAGGCCGAGGCCGATCGTGGCCAGCAGCGACATGGGATCCGGCCCGGGCAGGGCCAGGCGCGCAAGCGCTCCCACAAAGAGGCCCGAGAAGGCGAGAATCAGCAGATAGACGAGCAGGCTCATGGCTTCGTTCGTCGTAGTACATACCCGTTCTCTAAATCTTCCACCGGGGAGGAGGAAAGAAATGCTGAAGGACTTCAAGGCATTCATCCTGCGGGGCAACGTGGTCGACCTGGCCGTCGGCATCGTCATCGGAGCGGCGTTCGGGGCTGTCGTGACGGCCCTGGTGGCCGACCTGATCACGCCGCTGATCGCCGCCATCATCGGAAAGCCGAACTTCGGCGGCCTCACGTTCACGATCCACCACAGCCGTTTCCTCTACGGCTCGTTCATCAACTCGCTCATCTCGTTCCTCGCGATCGCGGCGGCCGTCTTCTTCTTCGTCGTGCAGCCGGTCAACGCGCTCATGCGCCGGCGCAAGACCCAGCCCGACGTGGAGTCGGAGACCCACCCGTGCACGGAATGCCTGAGCGACATCCCCAACCAGGCCCGCCGCTGCGCCTTCTGCGGCTCGCCCCAGGAGCCCGTGGGCACGATCGCCCCGGCGATCTGAGGGACCGGCCCGCGCGTCCCTTGGGGCTGAGACGCGTGCGCCGTGGGTAGTGCCGATACGAGGATGGACAGACTCGACGCTCCACGGCACACCGTTTCCCTGCTCGACGCCGACCCCGATTTGGGCGACGCGATTCCGGCGGCGGAGTTCGAGGAGGCGCGCCGGCGCGCCGTCGCCCAGATCGTAGAGGTCGACGGACCCCGCTGGAACCCGCATGGCGTGTGCGCGTCGGCCGGGCCCGGCTGGGTCGGGCTGTTCGTCGTCGACGGACTGATCGTGCGGCGCGTGAGCGTCGCCGGACGCATGGCGTGCGAGATCTTCGGCCTGGGCGACCTCACCCGCCCCTGGGACGAGGACGGCGAGTACGCGCCGCTGGTCATCGACGTCGACTGGCTGGTGCTCAAGCCGACCCAGCTCGCCCTGCTCGATCGCAACTTCGCCCTGCGGATCGCGCGCTGGCCGAGCATCTCGGCCAAGCTGATGCAGCGGGTGGCCGGGCGGGCCCGGCATCTGGCCCTGACGCAGGCGGTGACGCATCTGCCGCGGACGCACGCGCGGCTGCTCCTGCTGTTCTGGCTGCTGGCCGAGCGCTGGGGGAGCGTCACGCCCGAGGGCGTGGTGGTGAAGCTCCCGCTCACACATCAGGTGCTGGCCATGCTCGTGGGCAGCCACCGGCCCACCGTGACGATCGCGCTCCAGAAGCTCAGCCGCGCCGATCTGCTGCTGCGCGAGTCCTCGCAGCGCTGGCTGCTCACCAACCGGGCCATCACCCACCTCCAGGAGCCCGACAGCCTGTCGCTCATCGGCGGCGAGGAGGACGTCGACGAAGCGGCGGCGGAGGCGCAGGCGGACGCGGCCGGTCCCGGGGACGACGAGCTCGGGGACCTCGAGGAGGCCGAGATCGGCGACATCGGCGGCTGAGCGCTACTGGCGCTCCAGCGCCTGGCGATCCTCGCTCGAGCGCCGCAGCCAGGCGAGGAAGAACAGGCTGGCGAACGCGGCCGCCGCGCACACGATCCACATGGCCGCGAACCCGTGGGTGCTCTTGAACAGTGAGCCCTTGGTGACCTCGACCAGGATGCCGGCCAGCACGGGGCCGAGCACGATGCCGACCCCGCGCGACATGCTGTAGTAGCCGGTCAGCGCGCCGTGCTCGTCCTCGGGCATGAGCGGCATCAGCAGCGCGTAGGCGAGCGTCATCAGCGTGCCCCCACCAAGGGCGATGAACGGCACGGCGGCGCCGATGGCGATGCGGCTGGTGGTGAAGATCGGGACCAGGTAGCCGAGCCCGTACAGGATCACGGCGATCCGGACCACGCGGATGTGGCCGAAGCGGTCGCCGAGCTTCCCGGACACCCCCGCCCCGATGAGGATGATCACCGCCACCCCGCCGATGATCAGCGAGGAGGTCGAGAGCTTGTAGTGCAGCCCGATCGTCAGGTAGAGGATGATGAACGCCTTCAGGGCAGCCAGGGCCATCTCCCACAGCGCGTTGGCGAAGAAGTACGCCCGCAGCGCGGGGTGGCAGCGCACGAGCCCGGCGATGCCTCGCGCCACCTGCGCGATCGCGGCGAGGTGGCTGGAGTGCTCCTGCGCCTGCCCGTCCGTGCGCTTGCGCTGGCGCTTGCCGATGCCGCTGCGCACGGCCAGCCACACGAACGCCGACACCGCGGTCACGAGCACGATCCCGGCGAAGAAGAACGGCAGCGGGCGCCACACGCTGAGCAGCAGGCCGCCGCCGAGCAGCGCGCACCCGGTGCCGAAGCCCCGCGCGATGGCCTGCGAGCTCTGCGCACGTCCGGCGACGTCATCGTCGCCCACCAGGTCGGGGTACATGGCCCGGTAGGGCTCGTAGGCGACGAAGTAGAACGCGAAGAAGACCGCGGTGACGAGCGCGACGGTGCCCAGCGTGTGCAGGAAGCCGATCAGCGCCATGGCCACCGCCGCGGGCACGGCGCCGGCGATCACGAAGGGCAGCCGCCCGCCCAGGCGCGTCTGCGCGCGATCCGACCAGGTCCCGAAGATCATCGGGACCCATAGGGCCATGATCCCCTCGCCGCCGATGATGGCGCCGATGATCTCGGTGTCGTGGGTGTAGCGGCGCGTGACCTCGCCGAGGTAGGTGGAGACGATCGTGATGCCGAAGGCGAGCGCGAAGGTCGGCAGGGCGAGGATGCCCAGCCGGGCCTTCTCCTCCGGCTTCAGCGCTCGCGCGCCGTTACTGTCGCCCCCCTCAGCCATGGCGGGCCGCGGCCAGGCCGGCCGCCGCCAGGCCGCCGGCCACGAGCGCCGCGCCGGCCGCCACGGCCCCGAGCCGCTTCGCCCTCAGCGCGGCCGGGGGCTCGGGCTTGACCTCGTAATAGGGATCCTCCGGCTTGCCCGAGCGGTAGCCGAGCGTCCCATGCTCGCGCGCCATCTTCATGACCTGCGAGACGTGCAGCGCGCGCCGTCCGGTGCCGCCCTGCTCGATCTGGGTCTTGCAGGAGAAGCCGTTGGCGATGATCAGCTCGTCCTGCGCCGCATCGCGCACCGCCGGCAGCAGCGCGAGCTCCCCGCACTGCATGGAGATGTCGTGGTGGCCCTCCTCGAACCCCCATGAGCCGGCCAGCCCGCAACAGCCGCCCTGCACCGGCTCGATCTCCAGCCCCATCCGCTTCAGCAGCTCGTGCTCGGGGTCCATCCCGCCGGTCGCCTTGTGGTGGCAGTGGCCCCACACGATCGCCTTGCGCTCGAGCTTGGGCACCGGGATCTCGTACTTCTGGAAGAACTCCGAGAAGTGCATGGCACAGCGGGCCAGCCGCTGAGCGTCGTCGTCGTGCGGGAGCATGCCCGTCAGCTCGTCCTTGAACACGGCCAGGCAGCTCGGCTCCATGCCGACCACCGGCGTGCCCTGACGGATCTCGTCGCGCAGCACGTCCAGCGTTCGCCGCAGGTAGCGCTCGGCGGCGTCCAGGAACCCGTAGTCGTACAGCGGTCGCCCGCAGCACACGTGGCCCTGCGGCATGACGACCTGCCAGCCGGCGTCCTCGATCGCCTCCACGCAGGCGACGCCCACGTCGGTGTGGAAGTGGTTGTTGAACGTGTCCGGCCACAGGACCACGCGGCGTCCGTGCGGGTTCTTGGTCCCACCGCGCTCGTGCCACCACTGCTGGAGCGTCATCGGCGCGAACTCTGGGATCGAGCGCTCGGGCGCCATGCCCGCGGCCAGCTTGGCCACCATGCGCAGCCCCGGCGTCTGGGTGAGGAAGTTGACCACCTCGGGCATCCGTGAGGCCACCCGCGAGGCCTGGTCGATGAGACCGAACGCGTAGGCGTAGCGCGGGCGCCAGCGCTTCCAGCTCTTGAAGTGGTGGTGCCAGAACTCCGACTTCATCGTCGGCATGTCGACCTGCACGGGGCACTCGCTCGTGCATCCCTTGCAGGCCAGGCACAGGTCCAGGGCGTCGTGGACCTCCTTCGACTGCCAGCCGTCCGTGATGACCTC
>Ga0070739_10007451_pt1 | contig 11605 bp, 13 predicted proteins | sample Coa_R1_7_FD_66445 | JGI IMG/M metagenome (GOLD analysis project Ga0070739, IMG submission 66445) | Surface soil microbial communities from Centralia Pennsylvania, which are recovering from an underground coalmine fire - Coalmine... | ecosystem: Environmental > Terrestrial > Soil > Unclassified ... | reverse complement strand
CATGCGGGGCGGATCGTCGTAGCCGGTATCTACTCCATACTCTTCTTCTTCCTCGAACTCGTCGTCTACCTGTACCGGCTCCGGGCGACGGGCAGCGCGGCGCGGATCCCGGATCTCCTCGCTTTGATAGGGCTGGTCTTCTGGATGCAGTCCTGAGTAGTGCCCGGCGCGGTGGGGAGAAGCAACCTCCCCGGTAGCGCGGGCCGATACACTCGATTGGGACGGTGAACGATGATAAGCGTGTTGCTCAGGAATGCGTGTCATACAAACACCTCCGCCTGGACTTCATGGGGCACAAGGTGCTTGTGAGCGCTGCAATAGCCCCATATCACGACTTTGGGAACATAGGTCGGGAGGCATTCCTTGCAGGCGGCGAACTTCTTGCAGCGCTGGCATTGCAAAAGGCCCCCGGTTAAGGTAGGCTGCCAGACGTGGCCCATGTTCTTACAGGAGCCTCGAAGCTTTCGGAGCGCCTGTTGAATAGCGCGTGCAGAGTTATCAGGCATAGCTCACCGCCCCTCTGGAACGAGCACGCGAAACACAAACACGCGCTCGCCTTGTGGGCGGGGATACTCCTCAAGCAGAGAGGTAATCCAGCCGACGATCTGCCCGGCGTTGTAGATGGGACTCTGGCAGGGGTTGAGGATCGTTTCAGCAAGGAAATTGAAAAGCTGTTCTTCGGTGAGGGGCTTGCCCCGATAGCCGATGTTAAAGTGCGCATAGCCAGACTGGAAACCATCGGCAAAGGAAGTTTGGTCTGTCGTCTCGATAGCGGTATTGCCTAGCACAACAGCGTTACTCATGGTCTACCTTCCTTGACTTGCCGGTTCCCATGAGGTTAGATCTCTCATGGGACCGGATGGATTACGTAAAGGGTTCGGACGGTCCCGCTCGCTGGCTCCCTGGCCCAAACAGGGAGCCAGTTCTGTATTACCTCCTTTCATCGATAGATATGTTATCGATAGGACATCACAAGAAATAGTTTACATTGCCTTGCTCATCGTTGTCAATACAGGTTCTTAGATGATTTGTCTAGACAAACCAGGGCATTAATTGACGAAAGTAAGCGGGTGCTGTAAAATAGCCTCAAACTTATTTGGAGTGTAAAGCTGTGAGCGAAAAAGAACAACTGAGCCTTGCAGATGTTGCGCGAGAAATAGGCGCTAATGAGAGAACAGTTAGGCGCTGGATTAAATCAGGGGAATTAGCTGCAACAAAAGATATATTTGGCCGTTATAAGATATCAAGAGCGGCCCTTAATGACTTTATACGTCGCCGTCGTGAGCGCTATAATGTGGATGATGAGGATGAGGATGAAGAAGAATAATATTTTGATTATCCTCTAACCTTCCTTTTGCTTTTCAGTGGTTATTATTTTTCCCTTTTTCCTTCCCGATAGTTTCCGGTTGCTCAGCAGTAGCAACCGGAAACTATCGGGTTGTTCGTCGCGCTTCTCAGGCCCATTCCTGGCACCCGTCCGGCTCCAAAACGGGAAGATGGGCGGTGCTTTATCCTGCATACCCCTGGGGTACACGCTGCGCGGCGTGGGATCGCGTCGGGATACGCTGAAACAGTTGAGCGGGTTACGTTGGCAAAAAGAAACCAGGGAGCATGTTTTATACTCCCTGGTGTGGTAGAATGCTTTAGTATGAGGCAGCTAACGCGGTTGCTTCTGGATGTAAGATTGTGTATAGCAAAGTGCGTAACGCGGTCATTTCCTGAGCGTAGTCAACAATCCGTAGCTGATAGTTTTTCATTCCTTGCGAAGACCGTCGATCATATCTCAAATGGCCGCCTCATCCTGGGCATCGGCGCCGGCTGGAACCAGCGCGATTACCGTGAATATGGCTACGATTTTGGCACAGCGGGCAGCCGCCTGAAGGCTCTGGAAGAAGCCCTGCCGATCATACTGCACCGCTGGCAGGTCGATGTTCCCAAACCTGTGCAGCAGCCAATCCCTATCCTTATTGGCGGTGGCGGCGAGAAGAAGACGCTGCGCATCGCCGCTCGCTACGCGAATATCTGGCACGGTTTCGGCGATCCAGCCACGATGGCGCATAAGGGGCAGGTGCTGGATCAATGGTGCGCGGAGATCGGACGCAATCCCCGCGAGATCGAGCGCTCAACGGAGCCGTCAAAAGATGATAGCGACAAGACGCTTGATGAATACGTCAGGGCAGGAGTGACGCACTTCATTTACGGTACAAGCACACCCTGGGACTTCGAGACGCTGCAACGCCTTGTTCGCTGGCGCGATAAGAGAAACGGTGGGCATTAGCCTGATTCCTGGAAGGCCCTCACCATCCCGCATATCCTTCGCTGCGCTCAGGATGACAGCCAACGGGTGTGTCATCTTGAGCGCAGCGAAGGATCTCTGTTGCACTTCTGGACAATCATCAGTTGTCGACGTATTTCTTCAGGAGGCAGAGGTGGCACAACACACGCTACTGAAAAACAATCTCCAACTCACGCTGCGGCGGGCAGAGCCGAATGACGCTGAAAATATCCTGGCTTATCTCGATCAGGTGGCAGGCGAGAGCGAGAATATCACCTTCGGTCCTGGCGAGTTCGGGATGAGCGTGGAGGAGGAACGTGCATTTCTTCTGCAAACGGCTGCATTGCCGACCAGTTTATATCTCATCGCCGAAATCGCCGGAGAAATCGCCGGGGTGTTGACCTTCAGCGCGGGCAGGCGTCCTCGTCTTCGGCATGCCGGTGAGTTCGGAATGAGCGTCTTGCGCAAGTACTGGAACCTGGGCATTGGGAGCCATCTGTTGGCGTATCTCATCGATTGGGCCAGACAAACGAACACGATCCGCAAGATCAACCTGCTTGTGCGCGTTGATAATCTCCCGGCCATCCATCTGTATGAAAAGTATGGCTTCGTGCGGGAAGGACGCATCACGCGTGAGCTTTATGTGAACGGGCAGTTCGTAGATACATATCTGATGGGCTTGCAGATTGATCCGTCCTGAGTGGTCGCCGCAATTTATAGATCAGATTTGTTATACCTCGCTCGTCTGAACAGCACGAGTTTGCTCTCCTATAGAGCGGGTAGAACGGGACCGAGCCTGCGGCAAGATTATGCTAAAGCAGCTTCCCTTGCCCAGAGCGCTCTCGACGGAGACGCTGCCGCCCATCGCCTCAACCCATTCTTTAACCAGTGTGAGACCTAATCCGGCGCCGCCACGCGCGCGGGCGCTCTCGGTCTGATAGAACCGCTCCCAGATATGGGGCAGATCCTCGGGAGCGATGCCCTCGCCGGTATCCTTGACGTGCAGCGTAACTGTATCATCCTCGCTCGTGACCACCAGCGCGACGATCCCGCCGGGTGCGGTATGACGTACCGCATTGTGCAGCAGATTTTGCAGCGCTTGCTCCAGGCGTGCCGCATCGGCCAGCACCGGGGGGAGCGCGGGCGCGATCTCGGCAGCGACGGCGATCTTGCTGGCCTGCCACACCAGAGGTGCGTTGATCTCAGCGATATGGCGCGCAATGTCTCCCGCGTCGGTTGGCTTGCATTGCAGCGTGAGCCGGCCAACTTCGGCGCGCGCCAGCGTGAAAAGATCTTCGACGAGCCTTTGCAGGCGCATCACCTCGTCCTCCATCACGCGCAGGTCGTGATGCAGCGTCGGCGGTGGATTGCCGTCCCAGTGCATGAGCGCGGTTTCCAGATAACCCCGCAGCGTCGCTACCGGGGTGCGCAGTTCGTGCGAGGCACTGGCAATCAACTCGCGGCGCTGCTGGAGAAGTCTGGCAACGGTATCGCGCTCCCCTTGAAGTTCGTGCATGGCGCGTTCGAGATCGCCAGCCATGGCGTTGAAGTCGGCTTGCAGTTGCGCAACCTCATCCTCGCCGACAACCGGCACACGCACCGTTAAGTCTCCGCCGCGCAGCGCGCTGGTAGCCATCATCAGCGCCTTCAGGCGCTGCACCGTGCCGCGCACGACCAGGTACGAGCACAACGCCGATGGGGGCACGATGATAATCAGTCCTATCACGCTCAGCGCAGCCAGGCCCAGCGTCAGCGGTATCAGCACCAGGCTGGACGTAGAGCGGCTCAGCGTCACCCCCAGTACTACCAGATCGATAAAAACGATCAGCAAACCCGCTGCCACAGCGATAACTATGAGGTGCGCGTGCGTCAGCGACCAGAGAAGCTGCTTGCGCCGCAGTCGATCCCAGAAAACCAGAACGCGGACGGCGAGGCGTGCGATGAGAAAGATGACATAATCTACCACGAGCATAACCGACGCCATCTCCGCGGCCCTGTTCATCCCTCCGATGGTCGTTCTCAGCAGCGTTGATGGCAGCACGACAGGCGTTAATGCCCAGATCATGGCGCTCAAAGCCAGTGCCAGCACAAAGGCGACAGCGCCATCAAAGCAGCCCTGCCGCCATACGAAGGATGCCGGCACACGCATACGCAGCACGTACCAGAGCATGCAGAACGGGCCAATCGATAACAGGATCGCTTCCTGCAAGGGGAAAGATTGATTGCGGATGAGCAGCAGGCCACCCAGCAAGATGCCCGCGACCAGCGCGGCCTCGGCCAGAGCGCGCAGCGGGTTGATAGCGAGTAACAGGCGATCCTTACGTATCATCATCACCCCTGTGGCCGCAGCCGATAACCGATACCCCATACCGTTTCAATATCCTCTCCAACCGCGCCCAGCTTTTTGCGCAGTCGCAAGACCGTATTATCCACCGAACGATCTCCGCCGACATATGTCTCGCCCCATACCGTATCGAGCAAGTAGGCACGGCTGAACGCACGCCCGGGGCTGCGCAGCAGCAGATGAAGCAGCGCGAACTCCGTCGGACTGAGGTCGAGCGGCTGACCAGCGAGTGTGGCCTGGTGCGCGTCGGCATCCAGGTGCAAGGGGCCGTGACCGAGGTGCCCATCGGTCTTCTGCTGGTCCGCGCTGAGAATCTGCTGCACCATCTCTGCACGGCGCAGCAGCGCGTGCACGCGCGCGATAAACTCGCGCATGCTGAAAGGCTTGGTAAGATAATCATCGGCTCCCAGTTCGAGGCCAACCACGCGATCTGCCTCCTCATCGCGCGCCGTGAGCATTAACACCGGCGTTGACGACTTCTGACGTAACTGGCGCAACACGGTCAACCCATCGAGCCGGGGCAGCATCCAATCCAGTACGACCAGCGCCGGCTGCTCCCGCTCATGCAAACGCAGCGCGGTCAGCCCGTCGCTCGCGTGCAGGACGCGGTAGCCGTTTACCTCCAGTTCGCGGATGATTACTTGCGCCAGGTCATACTCATCTTCGACCAGCAAAACAGTTATCATATACCGACCTGCCGGGATACAGCGATTACAGCCTATGGCTATAGTGTATCATAGTCTACTTTAAAGTTGCATCTCTGCCAATACATCTGGCAGCAATAGCCCCGGCGATGGGCAACCCGTAGTATTTGCCTCTGGCGGCCTGGAACATGGCAACCAGCCAGCCAACGAAGGCGACGGCGTTCACCAGGAAGAACGCGAGCAGGAAAAAGGGAATGAGCACGCGTCCCGGCGGGAAAAACGCAAAGAATCTGAGCCTGTCCAGGCTGCCCATCATAAAGACCATCCCGATATCCAGCACGCTGATTCCGCCGAAGAACAGCAGCGATTGCACAGCGTGGAAGCGTACATAGCGATCCTGCCACGCGAAGAGCGCAAAGAACAGCCCTGAAAACCAGCCCAGCACATATGAGAGCACGGCGCCGGCAACCTCTTTCTCACCGGGATAGGGCCTGTAGACAAACGCTGGCTGCTCATACGCCGCCTGCTGTTCTCCTGCGGGCCGGTATCCTTCGCGCCAGAAAGCCGGTGACTCCTCATACTGTTGCTGCTCGCTCTGCCGCTCATAGTTCGTCATTGTACTTCTCCATGCTAAAGTTTGCGGCACAGCACGGCTCCCGCCTTGCTGCACCTGACTCTAACTATAGCGGGGAGATGTCACAGCCCTATCCCGAATTTGTCGCAGATTTGTCGCAGGCTCTTTAAATATTTAGAGCGCCAGGTTGAATCGTTATTCCTACCCAGATTTCCTGGTTTGAATGGCATGCGCAACCTCATCTACGCTATACCTGTGGAAAAGGTACTGGATAAGGCGCATGCGGGAGGTAGGATGCCAGAGTTTCTTACTAAAAAGCGCATCCACTACTGTTGGAAGATCGGTAGAGAGTGCTGCAAACTTTGATGCCTCGTCTTTATCGGTAGCTTTTAAAAGCCAGCTCGTTTTTACTGCCTCAGCGGTGAGGCTGACTTTGATCACGGCTACCACAGCTACAGCAAGGATAAAGCCCCAGGAACAGTACAGGGATAGAGCCAGGCGTAGCCAGCAGGCCCATCTGCGCTGTCGTCGCCTGCAAGGTCAGAACTGCGGCGAGCGGCAGGCCCTCGCGTGTAATGCGCGAACCGAACTCCGAGACGGTCTGCCCAAGCCAGAGCAGGGCAAAGTGACGATGGATAAAGAAACGATGCCTCTTTGCAGGCGCAGTTGATGGCAGAGGTTGGGTCTCCAGGTTCATCTAATATCTCCATATGCACGTAGCATGGCACAAAAATCTAAAGCGGGACACGAAGAGGTGTGCCGTTACGCAGGCAAAAAGAGTTCTCATCTCTATCGAGAGATAAGGCAGAGCGATTTAAAGGTATTTCTGCATGCGTAGCTGCGCGATGCATCGCGCAGCTACGCACGGTTGAGGTTCATACTGCGACTTTTAAATCACTCCGGGATAAGAACCCTGGAGATGTAATCTGAGACAGAATGAGAGGGAATGAAAGGTCAGCAGCCCCGGACCAGCGTAACGACACTGGTCGAGGGTGATGATGCTGGTACCCATCGGGGCACCTCCTTGCTGCGTGAATATGAAAATCAAGAAAGCTTAACTATATCTCTCAGTTTCAATATCCTGGCACATTCGTCGTAATAACGAAAGGCCGGCGTCATTCATCAGATCCTTCATCAGCTTCTTCGGCACTGGCAGCGACTTCATCTCTAATGGATTGAGAGTCACGTATTACCACAGGAGTTCTGGTGGAGCCTTTTAGCCTCCAGGCACGAAAAATATGTTTTTCTCCTGCATGTGGATTTGGCTCTGTCTTGACGGATATTTCGTTCGTCTTTAAATTAAAGGCATAAGCGACGATCAACTCCGCTGCCTCTTCGCGAACCAATGTGCCAACCTCAAAGAAATCTGGATTGACCTCAATATTAGAGGGAAGAATCAAGGTGCGATGATGGGCTAGCCCTTCGGCGATTTGAAAGGGAGTTGGCACAACATACATCTTCCTGTCACGAATGAAAATATCCCCATAACTGCCAAAACCTTTCACACTTTTATTCTTATGTTTATATTCATGGTCGGTGTTAAGAAAATCTCCGTGGCAGATAACCAGATCCAGGACGGGATATTCGTTTCCATCTGGTTTATCCGGATATCTGCCAAAGACGTAATAGATGCTTCTGCCATTATGAAAACCTGTAGGGACCTGACTGTTACTATCATAGGTCGTTTCTCTTCCTGGATAAGCCAATCCCTTCAATTCATAACCTTCTGCGGTTAAGACCATGCGGAAATCAGGATAGAGATTGCGACCAGGAGAGTCATAATGTAAATGTATTTCGTCTAGCCTGGCTGCAAACCAGTTTTGAAAATGATATTCTTTGTCTTTATTGCTTTCCCTTTTGATAAGAGCGCCTTCGTGAATAGCTTCTACGCATCTCTTAAAAACCGGTAACACTGTTTCGTTCATTCTCGTCACCTTATTCGATCATCAATTCCGATTTCTCGTGATCAAACAGATCAGTTAGCACGATAGCTGAGAACTGATTCGCTTCAGCGCCTGATTGTGCTTGTTCTTGTGCCCTTTCCGCTTGCTCGTCATCCTCAGCAGAGATTGCACCCAGGCAGCGAGTAGTAGCGGCAAGAAATTGCGCTAGCGTAACCTCTGCGCCTTTCCCATCTATTAAATGCCCCATGTGCCGTGAGTAAACGCACAGCGCTTGCGATTGCAATACCACGAACCGATCTCCTTTGGAAAGCCTGGCGGGTTGGTTGTCCGGGGAAAGTGTGCCAAACTTCTTTCTGGCAAGGGCGAGAGTATCCGCAATTGCGGCTTCCAGAGATGTGCTGACGGGGGCTGGTAGCTGTTTACACACCAGAATGGCATCATAATTAATTGGCTCTCCTGTCTGTGACTTAGGAGAAGCCCCCGCCATTTCGGCCTTAATTGGATGCGCGGCCACCACTCCCAGGTTTGCTGCAAAAAGTGCCTGGCCTACTGCTTCCCATCCCTCGTTTCGTGAGTGGTGGAAACTGAAAATGAGCAGTCCATCAGGCTTTAAGACGCGCACACACTCTTGCCATACTTTGGCGAGAGCTTCAGAAAAGGCTCTGGCATCCCTCTGCTGCACTTCGCAGGGATGCCGTGTTGTCTCCGCCCCAAATTCTGGCCGCGTTTGCTCCAAACCCAGACGTAGCCATGCATAAAAAAAGTCGGCCAATTCGGAATAATGTACAAAGTCGAAGTAGGGAGGATCAGTCACCACAACATCAACCGATTGGTCAGGAAGCGCAAGATGGGCTGAGTCGCTGCAAAAAAGCAAAGCCCTGTTCTTCCCACTTCTGAGAGCGTCGAAGCTATTTACAAGCGAAGCGATAGGCGCACAGGACAGGTTATAGACTTTCTCTCCACTGACTTTTCCATCTTCTTTGACGGCACGCAGTTCGAAGGGCTTCTGGCGATAGGTTAAAGCGCGCATCAATCTGGATTCAAAGAAGGTCTGGAAACATCCGGAACTTTTTGTCGTTCCCTTCACTATTCCCCACACAGTATTTTCCAATGCCATCCGCTCTGGTTTTAGTATATGGTGATTGAAAATCGGTCTAACGGCCCCTGTTCCTTCCCCTTTATAGGAACAGAATATATTATTGTACTCCAGAATACTTGAAAAAAGTAATAAGAGCAGTTCACGACAGTTTCTATTCGGTTCCTCCAGGATAGCTTGCAAAAGAAGTGAAAGACAATATAATTGTCTATCATTGAAGAGTTGCCGCCATTCACCGTAATTATAGCGAAGAAGCTGATTTGTGTTATGTCCTGGTTTGATGACACCGGTGGGAAGCAAAAGGTTTTGTTGTTTCAACAATGTGTGTGCCCTGTTATAAAGTTCCTTATCAGCTTCATTAGCTCGAATATACTTTTTCTTTCCCTCCGCAGTTAGAATGAGCAGCGCATACATCTCGTACTCGGGCATGCGCCCGGTATGAGCAATGGCATCGACGATGCGAAAGACAAAACCGCAGTTCTGACATGTCGCTTTCGCCCCCTCGGCAACACCATCCTGGGGATTATATTCTCGCTGACAACCCGAGCAGCGGAGGTTGAGCGCATTATACCTGGTTGCATTGATCTCGCCGCAGGCGAAACATACAGACCACGCAGCAGGCACTTTTCGGGGATAGGCATTTTTCGCGAAAATAGAGGTATCGAAAAGCCATACATGCGTTTTACAAGCCGGACATATAGCTGTCATTATCCAAAAGCAATAGAGAATATCGGCTATATTCCCCGTCTCAGGATCTACTGCCTGGTACATTGGTTGGATTTGTGGCTGCACTTTATTTTTAATCCGCTCAAAAGCCAGTTGTAATTCGTATATATCAACAGGTTCAAGGGCTTTGCTTACCTGAAATGCGCTTACCGGATTGATATCCGAGCCAACTACGGTGCATCCTAGCTTAAGGGCCTCCCCCAGAGCAGTTCCCGCGCCCATAAACGGATCAAGAACAACCTTATCTGGGAAACTGATGTGGGAATAAAACGCGTTCCATATATCCGTATTATCTTCACTTAATGCGCCGATGAGAATTGCGCGAAATACTGATCCCAGGCGTGTTGCCCACCATTTATGCATGTGATAGGTAGGGCGGTTCACTTCTTTGCGCCAGCTCTCTAATTCGGCCAGTACGCTCAGTGGCCCCGATGGGAAATCCTGCTCAATCGCTGCCATCTGGTTTTTCCATCTCGAAGTATAAAGAATAAAATAAGTTTAAGTCCAGGAACATTATATCCGGGCCGCCTGATCTCCACAATGAGGTAAAGGTCATAGTAAAATAACTTTAAGCCCCTCTTGAGACACATCTCTCGCCGCCACCAATCCCTTTTATTGCAACTTGACAATCATTAACCTATTTTGTATGTTCCTGAAAAGAGAAACGCAACACTACTCAGGCTCGGCATTGTCATCTCCGTCAACGCTGAGGAAAGGATTCATAATGATTGAGCATCCCGCCTTCATGGCAGAAGGGTGGAAAGTGTGTGAGAAACATCTTCGCTTCGATTTGCTGGCGCAAACAGAGTCCATTTTCGCCCTCTCCAATGGGCACATTGGGCTGCGGGGAAACTTCGATGAGGGGGAGCCGCACGGCATTCCCGGCACATATCTGAACTCTGTCTATGAACTGCGCCGCCTGCCTTATGCGGAGGCAGCATACGGCTACCCCGAGTCCAGCCAGACAGTCATTAACGTCACCAACGGCAAACTGATCCGTCTGCATGTCGATGATGAACCCTTTGACGTTCGCTATGGCAAACTCCAGGAACACGAGCGCGAACTGGACCTGCGCGCTGGAGTGCTGCGCCGCAGCGTGCGCTGGACCTCTCCGGCGGGACGCACAGTCAAAGTGTCTTCCGTGCGCATGGTTTCCCTCACACAGCGCGCCATTGTAGCGATCTGCTACGAGGTCGAGCCGGTTGACGCCCCGGCGCGTATCGTCATCCAATCAGAGCTGGTCGCCAACGAGGCGCTGCCTGATCAGAGCAATGATCCCCGTGCCGCCAGCGTTCCCACGTCTCCTCTTGAGAGCGAGGAGCACCAGGCACAGGGTACCTTCGGGCTGCTGATCCATCACACGCGCCTCAGTGGGCTGCGCGTCGGCGCGGCAATGGATCACCACATCGAGGGGCCGCCCGATATGTTTGTCGCCTCCGAAAGCTATCCCGACCTGGCCCGTGTCACCATCACCACGCGACTGAAACCGGGTGAGCGCCTGCGCATCGTCAAGCTCATCGCCTATGGCTGGTCGAGTCTGCGTTCGCGACCCGCTATCCACGATCAGGTGGTGGCCGCGATCTCTTCCGCGCGATTGACGGGCTGGGATGGCCTGCTCGCGGAGCAGCGCGCCTACCTGGACGATTTCTGGGCAAACGCGGATGTGGAACTGGATGGCGACGCGCAGATCCAGCAGGCGGTGCGCTTCGCACTCTTCCATGTTTTGCAGGCGGGCGCGCGTAATGAGCGCCGGCCCATCGCGGCGAAGGGATTGACAGGCCCGGGTTACGACGGCCATACCTTCTGGGATACCGAGATCTACGTCCTGCCAGTATTGACGCTGACGCAGCCTCAGGCTGCCGCCGATGCGCTGCGCTGGCGCTACTCGATCATGGATATGGCGAAGGACCGCGCGGCCCAGCTCGGGTTTCGCGGCGCTGCTTTCCCCTGGCGCACCATCGCGGGCGAAGAATGCTCTGGCTACTGGCCCGCGAGCACTGCGGCTTTCCACATCAACGCGGATATCGCCTATGCCGTCGTCC
>Ga0070739_10007448_pt1 | contig 11609 bp, 9 predicted proteins | sample Coa_R1_7_FD_66445 | JGI IMG/M metagenome (GOLD analysis project Ga0070739, IMG submission 66445) | Surface soil microbial communities from Centralia Pennsylvania, which are recovering from an underground coalmine fire - Coalmine... | ecosystem: Environmental > Terrestrial > Soil > Unclassified ... | reverse complement strand
GTAAGCATCGGCTGCGGGCCGGCCAACGCTATTGCGTGGCTGGCTTTACGGCCGACGACGATCCTATTTTGAATAACGGCTGGGTGCTGGATAAGCAGTATGGCGGTTTGGTGCATGATTATGTCCGTACCGGGCAGGGATGGCAGGGTGTTACCGCCGACCCACGGGCTATCGTCGTTTATGGCACGCCATCCCTCGTGGCCACACGGCAGGATGGATTCTATACGCCAGTATCAAGGGTGCGAAAGGAAGTCGCCGTGCTGACCGATTCAAACGCAGCGCTACGCGAGGCCATCCAGCGACAGGAGAAGCGTACATCAGCGACCGAACTCTTCGCCGCTGGCGAGAGGCACAAATCGCCGCTGCGTCAGCGGCTTGGCATTCACCTTGCTTACACCCGCAGGATGGCTGAGTTTGCCCGGACGCATGAACGGCGGCCGGCCGCAGCACAGCCAACGAAGTCCTACGGGCAGGAGATGGAATTATGAACGATAGAAGAGGGTTGGCGTCGCACGCGGATTCCTATGCCGATTCGTATTTCGCCGACAAGACGACGAAACAAAGAATCACGGAGGCAGAGGGCGAGGAAGCGTCGTGTAAAGCGTTTGGCTACCTGCGCGGACTACAGGACCGTGCCCTGGCCGTGCGGTTTTGCTTCCGCAGTGGTAACAGCATTTGCCTGCCCTATGGCTGGCTGGGACCGTGGGAGTATAACCCGTCGGTCGGGCTGCTGGTGAAGTTTACCGGCGACGCGGTGCTGCTGGTACTAATTCGCGGCAGCAATCTGGATGCGCAGGTCGGCGGCGCCTCCGTTAATTTGACCGACAGGGGCTTGCAGCGGCATCGCATCGTGTGGGTGAGGGAAATGGATGAAGATGAGTTGCGGCGGGCCGGGGAGGGGGAGCCGACCGTGGACGGTATCGACATGGCGGCGTTTCTTTCTCAGGAAAAAATGCGGGAGTGGGTGAGCCGGATGGCGCCGGCTTTTCTGGAGGGACCATTGATAGCTCAAGTTGCTCAGGAGTAGGGCAAGAAGGGACGGAATTCCAATAGGATAAAGTGAGTCTGCAAATTGTCATCAAATTGAAACAATTCTTTGTTACAATTAGGGATTATCAACTGAGAAAGTTGGAGCCATTCCAATGGGCGAAGAGGAAACCAAAGAGCCTCCCATTACCCATACGCTTGCGGAGTTGCGGAATTTCGTTGATTGCCTGGTAAAAGACAATCGGATTATTCTCATTGAAGACCCAGATCACAATGATGGGCGATTTTATACTTTTCTGGAGACTCAACTCAAGTGTCTGGAAGCAAATACCGCCAAACATATATGTGTCGAAGCAGGTCACGATTATAACTCGCGATTCAAAAAGTTTAAGAAAACGGGAAAAACTTCTTATCTCGATCCCTTTGGAGAGTATTCAACTGAATTTGGCGCAGCCAGAAGCAGGGCCATACGGAATCTTGTCGTCGCAACAGAAGAAACTGGCATAACCATTCATGCCACCGATGCTGCTGATAAGGATGAGTCAGCAGAATCTTTAGCAGCCTCGAAATACTTAGATGATTACGATAAAGCGCATCCCGAGCTCAATGGAAAACCGCCTCGGGGCAATAAAGAATATACGAAGGCCCAGTCGGTAGAGCATAAGTACCGGATGAAGGAGAATCCAAGAATTGCAGATCGAATAGCCTCTATCGCTGAAGCTTATCCTACTGAAAAAATCGTGGTAATCATTGGCCGGGGACATGTAAGAGGTGGGAGTCTCGATCTTAAGAAGCTGTTGCAAAATCATCCTAAGCTGAGAGGACAGAAGATCGTGCAGATTGGTACTGATAAAAGCGTACCAAAGAATGACCTCGCTTTCTTAAAGAATCTTGACTTTATGATGGACGACTATGAAACGACGACAGATATGGACAGAATCATGGCTAATCTTATACTACGAGGGGGTAAGAAAGCTGATGCCCTGATAGGACTTCCCGAAGAGAACAAGCTACGCAGGGATATGCGTGCTCTTGACGGAATTAGCGAAAGACAAAAAGCCAGAGAAATGGAATTCGCAACGAATAAACTGATTTATCTGGTTCGGCATAAGACATCGCCGGTTCTTCCAGAGAAAGGCGAAGGAGTAGTGATTACCACCAGTAAAACCACTGAACGGGGAGGCCCATCGAAAAGCGATAACAATGTAGTCGAACAATACTTTGAGAAAGAGTTGGGCACCATTTCCGGTATATGCCGCGACTGCACACTTGAAGGGCTAAAGATAGATGATAAGGAGGTAGCAAGAATAGAACGCAAAAACATAACGTATGATGGTAAGGACTCCCGGTTGGCAAGCTATGAATTCTATGATCGGGCAGACAAGAAAACTGCGGTATTCAAAAAGCATGTCTTTGCCAAGCAACCGGAAGCCCAGGCGATTGCGGTGAAGGAGGAATTGGCATTTTTCAATAACAATGGCAGTGTGCGTCATTATGTCGAAAGTACTACTGAAACGGAATCGAACAAGAAAACCACCATATCAGTCAAACAATCAGGCGATACTATTGAACTCCTTTATAAAGAACAGGAGAAAGGTAAGCCCGCGAAGGAAGCCAAGAGAATCTATTCTCCTAAAGAGTTGTTCGAGAAAGCTATCCCAGATGCAACACCCATTAGCTGTGTTCCCGATCCTGTTTTCGATTCTGCGCTAGCGCTTTTTGATTTGGTAGGGAAAGATTGTTTTCCGGCGCGTTTTCTGGTTTCTGAAGCCACATTGGTTACGGTACCCCCCACTAGCGGCCGAACCGGAAGCGGCATCTTTCTTTTGTAGTACAAGTTCAAGGGAGAGAGCCGAGTACGGCCACCGGCCTTTATTATTATTTCACCCCTGTTTCTTCAGCTTGGCTCATGTACTTGCGAAATGTTTCTTCGGCAAACTCGGCGGATCGCTTGGCGTTTTGTAACAGCCTATCTCGCTGCTCCTTCGCCTCGGCAGTCTCTCGCAGGAGGCTCAACTCCTTCCACTTGATGTAGGTTTCCTTTCGCTCAGTCACCATTCGAATTACGTCTTCCTTCATTTTATCAATGATCTCCTTCTTTCGCACATAAGCTAGTCTTTGTTCCGGATCGACGCCCAGCTTGGCCATTTCTTCTGCGAAGACAGCCCGCTGCGCGGTGAATTGTTTGATGTGCTCTTGGTACTTGTCGATTGCTTGCTGAAGGTCTGGAACGAATTCCTTGGCAAACTTTTTAAATTCCGCCTCCAGACCGGCCTCCGTCTTGGCCTTTCTGGTGGCTTCCTCCGCCTCCGCCGCCTCTTTTCTGGCCTTTGCCTCAGCTACCTGGACCGGGTCAGCGCCCCCGAATGTTGATATGGTCACTTTTTCAATATCACGCCAGATGATCCCACTAATTGTAACATCTGCCCTAGTTACACTACCCGGCATCGCAGTGAATTGATTTTTTTTTGTGTCCTCCTCTTTGTCGTCTCTCTTATAGACCAATCTCAGTACTAGTGTATTTTTCCCATTATTTGCATTGTAAAATGTGAATTCTTTTGCCTGGTCGGCGTCAGCTTTCTCAACTTTTCCCAGCGCTTGTCCATTTACCTTCACATCGAGATACAAAAAGTTATATCTGGACGAGAGCTGCGGGCAATAAATCTTGAGCGTAGCGTTTCCACCTAAATCTTGCCTTTCACTCCCACAACCTGACAGGGTCATTGGAACAGCCGTGAGGGCGATAGTCATTAAAAACGAGTTGGCTTTGCTCATGGATCGTGCCTCCTGGAATGTTGCCTAACCTATCCGGCGGAACCCTCATTTCCCAGGGTCTTCGGATTGTTTCATGTATTTATTAAATGTCTCCTCTGCCGTTTTCGCTGAACGTTGAGCGGCAGCGAGCAACTCATTCCGCTTGTTTTGGGCATCCTCGCTGTCCCGCAGCAAGTTCAGCTCCTTCCATTTGATGTATGTTTCTCTCCGGGACGCCAGTAGCTGTTGAGCATCAGTTTTCATCTTCTCGATTATCTCGCCCTTTTGCCTGTAAGCAAGCCTTTGCTCTGGATCTTCGCCGAGTCTTCTCATCTCTTGCGCAAAGGCGATGCGTTGCTCGTTATATTTCTTAATCTGCTCCTGGTACTTGTCGATAGCCTGGTGAAGCTGAGGGACGAATTGCTTACAGAACTGACGAAGCTCGGTTTCCAATTCTGCTGCCTCTTTTTCCTTCCGAGCTGTCTCCTCGGCCTGTCTAACTTGTATTTGTCCGATCTGCTGCTGATTGATGCCATTGGAGGAGCGGGCCGGCGAGTCTCCGACATCCTGCCCGGCCGCCTCGCGTACTTTCTGCACGGCGGGCAAGAGCAAGCCAATCAAGATGGCGATGATGGCGATCACGACAAGAAGTTCCATCAGTGTGAAGCCGGAAACACGACGCTTGTTGTCTGTGTGCATGGCCTAACTCTCACTTTTCGTGGTCTTTGGATTGCTTCATGTACTTGTTGAAAGTATCTTCGGCCGACTTGGCCGATTCATGAGCGGCCAGAAGCAACGCATCCCTTTGCTTTTTCGTATCCTCGGTGTCGCGGAGCAGCTGAAGCTCCTTCCACTTGATATACGTTTCCTTGCGAGCTGCCAGAAGTCCTTGAACGTCCGTGGTCATTTTCTCGATGATCTCGCCTAAGCGCTTGTAAGCAGGTCGTTCCTCCGGATTGACACCGATCTTAGCCATCTCTGTTGCAAAGACTGCCCGCTGAGCGGTGTACTGCCTGATCTGCTCTTGGTACTTTTCGATGGCCTGGTGGAGGTGGGGTACCAGTTGTTTACCGAACTTTTGAAGGTCGGCCTCGAGTTCTGCCTCCACTCTCGCTTTTTGGGATGCAGCGTCTGCCTCCTCCTTCGCCCTTTGGTCAGCCGCCTCTTTTTGTATTTTGCGTGCCTCTTCCTGGCGCACGGCCTGCTGATGGTCAGACCACCACAAGTCGATCGCCGCTGGTATGCCACTGCTCTTGATAACACCTAACAAAACGAGGAGGAGGATGAAACATCCGCAACCCGTGGAGCCTTTGTCAGAATCACTCATGACCACCTTGCCGATCACCAAGAGAAGTCTAGGGGATGCGTCATCCTGATGAGTTTTGGTAACCAACTCGGCATTGAAAGCTTGTTACCGAGGTTTTTCTTCCTCGATTACCGAGTTTGATTGCCAAAACCCATTAGGACAACTGCCTGTATCATCTTCGCATGAGAGATTCAGTGATCCGTTTCCTGCTCGAACCGCCTCGACAAGTCGATCTTGTCCATGCCATGAGCGGCTTTCTGCAGAAACTTTGCAATGAGCTCTCCAAGGACGAGCGGTGTCCCTCGCCCTTGGTGATATGTCTACTTGCTGCCCAGCAGAGCATCAATCTCGTTGATCGTACTCTTGCTGTTGGTGATCAGTTTGCTCGCATCCTCGACTTCCGTCTTCGCCACGAGTTCCTTCCACCTCTCGTCTTCCCTCCGAACTGCCGTCTCTGTATCGATCTCGAGATTCTTCAACTTCTCCTCGATACCGGCGATGCTATCGGCAAAGGTTTTGTCGTTTTCGTTCAAGGTTTCAGCCGCTGCCTTTTGGGCCCTGACCATCTCGATCTTTGCTTCCAGTTCCTTGAGTTTGTTCCTCATGCTATCCAACCTCTTTTTGGCCTCGTCCTCTCGTGCCTCTAACGTCTTGGCCGTCGTCTCATAAGCCTGCAACCTCTTCTCCATCGACTCCGTTTGCGAGACCAGTGTTTTGTGGAAGTCGATTACTTTTTGGGCCATTTTTTCTAAGTCCCCCTTCTTGGTGTAGGACTTAGACCCGTAGCTGACCGTGAACGCTGAGTCTGAGTCGAAGGCGCTCAGATCGCTTTTCAGCTTGGCTAGCGTCACTTTACTGTCTTCGATCTTCTTCTTGTTGCTGACGAGTTCTTTGCTGAGCAGCTCTGCTTGGACCTGGCTCTTGATGCGGGCGTTAGTCAGTTTTGTTATGCCTTCGTCCAAGTCCTTGATGCCGCGCTCGATCTCAGTGCGTTGGACATCGGACTCGCCGAGCCACTTATCAATCTGATTCAAGACTTTCTTTTTGGCGACTTCACCGCGGGCGCCCGAAAAATGGTAGACGGCATAACCGCCTATCAGCAGAGCGCCGACGATCACCAGTGACACCACGGCTTTCATGGTCAATTCACCTCACGGTTGAGAGTTGGGGATAGACGCAGGTTAGTCACACGCTAACGAACATGGATTCGTCAATGCGATTCTGCGCACTCCGATCCGCAGCACGCCACCTCGCTCATCCAGGGATGGGATGAAGCGACATTCACGCTAACTATACTTCCTGATTTGCGGATTCTTCTCACCAATTTTAGAAATCCGCATTCTTGTTCGACGCTCTGCCCTGATGTAGACTTCACCTCCCGCAAAGAAACCAGCGCACGCCGGTGGTTTCCGACAGAGGGTCGAAGGACAGCGTATAACCTCTTAAAATGGTCCGTGCGAATCGGGCGGATCAACAACGCCGTTGATCGACTGGACAGGAACCCGACTCTCCGGGCCACTGTGACTAATTGTCGAGAGCCGGAAAGGTCATGTCAACAGAAAAAGCCGGCTTTAATAAATATTTCAGAGAGTTAATAGTCTTATAATATGTTCGCATGTAAACTCTCTAAGGACTCTGATGGTCTGGCCTATGTACATCAGAGCTGGTTTCTGTCCATTGCCAGGGGTCGGTCAGCTCGCTGATGCGGTAGGCACCTTCGCTCGGAAGTATCGTCCCTTATCATGCAGCAGTCGGCAGTTTCACAGTCGCCTAGCTGAAAGTAGGCGGCCCCGGCAGCCATGCCGGTTGCGTGGACCAGTTCGGGGCTTCCCGTGACGGCCGTGGTAAAGTGCTTGACCGTCTGGGAGACGCCGAACCGTCCCCCCATGTCGAGATTTCTTGTCAACGGTTCATCATCACTTTGCGTTGTCGAATCCTCCTTCGTCCAGGAATGTGGGCGACCTTGATGAATCGATCAGCGCTTGTGCCGTCGGCGAAGCGGTTGCCATCGGCTAACGTTACGCCGCACACTTCGCCGAACGTAATGTGCACCGCCAGTGAAGAAGACCGACTGAGTGTCCCGAGCTTGGGCTGCGTCCTGCGCCTGCGCCCATCGCTCAGCCCGCGCTTGTTGGAGCTGTTCCAAAAGGCTCTCTCCTACCGACCGGGCGGCCCAAGGAGCTACGAAGGCCTGAAGCAGTGTTCCAAGGCCCGCCAAATGAAGAAATCGCAAGAAGAATCTGATGTAGCTGGTCATGGGTAGCTCCCGTCTTGTGCGACTGCTTTCCAAATTCTCGATGCAGTAACATATTAGGTACTGCAAAGACCAAAGTCAAGAGTTGCGACGGTTCTGCGCTTTGTTTAAGTGTTCAGTATTAGCTTCCTAACCCCGCTCCGGACCTGTTGAGGAGGGGGGTAAGTGCCTTCTGCGACGGTCGAGGGGTGCAGGAATGAGCGTTACTTGTTCGGGGATGACCTTTGACGAGATATGTACGTCCCCTTGGCCTGATTCCAACGCATGCCGGAAGCGGAAAAGGCCATGCGGGTTGCGGTTACGCGCTGCGCAATCGAGCCTCGCTGGCTGCCCGCATATCCGCACCCGTTCCCTGGCATGCTCGTCTTCCTCCTTGATCTGCCTGGGGCAGGCGAAGCGGACAGCTAGTTTCTGGGCGAGAGATTCGAGGGCGGATGCTACAAGCTTGTTGGCGTGCAGGCTGCCGAAAGATTGACCACCCAGATCATGAACAAGGGACTGGAGTTCGGCGATACGCTGTTCGTGGTCGTTGGCGATGCGGCGGTCGATGTCCTTGCAGCGGTCGAGGACGTTTTTCAGCGAATGCTCTATGGGGCCAGAAAGGTCGGTCACACGTGAGATATTAACATAAAACTCATCATTTCCCAAGCGAAAACGACAGGTCCACCTTCCTTCGGAGGCGCCGAGCAGATGAGGGAGCATCAGTGGGAGGATTGCCTCCGCCAGCCGGCTGGAGTCTGCTGTGGCAAAGCCGTGCAACGCTCGAGAAAGCGCTTTCATCAGGGTGCTCTGCTCAGGGGGCTCGTCGTAGATGGCTGCCTCGATCGCGATGGCCGGTTGGAGAGAGGAGCCAGGAGGTGCATCGTAGAGAGCGGCTTCTTCTAGCGCCCGGACGGACGGCAAGGGATGCTCGGCACCCTCTGTCGTGTCAGGAAGTTTTGGCATCGAAATACCTCCTTGTAACCAGCCGCCGGCCGGGTGTGGGCAACTCATCGGAAGCGGGCAGGGTGTTGCGAGGGCGGCACCGCGTTGCTATATTCGGAATTATGCCATGCGATAGCCTACGGCACAGGCCAATCTCGCAGACGGGCTCCACTTTCGGGCCGTAGACCCTTCAGTTTCGGAGGACGCAGATGGCAGGCGACCCCCATCGCGAGCCAGAGCTAGCGGCCAGTCCACAGGACTGGAGCCGGCTCATCTCTGTCTGGATAAAGGATTTGCAATCGGCGCGCCGAGCGGAGGCGATACAAGGGCTGACCGTGTTCGTGCGCAACCGTCTCGCCGCTCTGGCGGAGTATATCGACTATACCGTTGCGGACGGGAAGCCCCTGGTTGCGGTACTGGGGGAAGAAATGGAGGTGCTCGAACGCGCCTTGTTCGGCCCCGAACCCGGCATCGCCGACGAGAGGGAATTCTACGAGCGGTCGGCGGCGGTGATCCGCGATTGCCTGGTCGCCCGCCTGAAGAACCTGCCCCTTAAGAGTGAGGGACCGGCCGCCCGCTCGTACGAGCGGGCACGTAGAGCCGCGGGCGGTAAGCAGAAAAAAGACCAGCTGGACTTGTGGTGCGAGTTTCACTGCGAAGCGGGAAAGCTGCCATCCCCTCTGCTCGCCGTACACGATCTGATGTACTATGCCCGACTACCGCTGGCAGAAGCGGCGGCCGTCCTTGGGAAGCCGGTTGAAATCGTGGCGATGGAGAAGGATGAAGCGGTTGGCCGTCTCCGCCCGCTGTTCGACAAAGCGCGGGGGAAGGCATGATCCAAATCCCTAGGCATGCCGCACGAGTCTGAGGTCGGTTGGCTGGTGTTTTCAATGAGGAAAATGCGATGTGGCGCCGCTTTGCTCTTTTCAGGAAAAGCCGTTCATTCCCTAAGATCGGTGGATACCGGATTTGCCGACGCCTAGACGGGGGGGGATTTGGTGAGGTATTCCTTGCTCGCGATAACTCGAGACGGCTCGTTGCGATCAAAGTTCTAAAACAGGAGCGCGTTCGGTCACCCAGCGATGTTGATCGCTTCCTGGTCGAAGCCCAGCATTTGGCTCGGCTGAATTACAAAGAGGCGCCGCACATTGTGCAGTTTGAGGCTTTCGGGCTGTCCGGTCCCGACAAGCTCCCTTACATCGTGATGGAGTACGTTGCGGGCGGCTCGGTACGCGAGCTATTGAAAAGGAAAGGGGTCGTTACACCTCAAGACGCATGCCGGATCGTTGAAGGCGCCGCGCGTGGTGCAGCATGGATTCTCGACGTTACGCATGGCATCCACCGCGATATCAAGCCCGACAACATCCTACTGGACAGTGACCAGACGGCCAAGTTGATCGACCTGGGCATCTGGCGGAAAATCTCTGAGAGCTCGATTCAGCCGGCCCAAAGCCTGACGGGCGATGGCGTGTTGGTCGGTACGGTGCCGTATATGGCTCCTGAGATACGGAACGGACAGGCGAAAGACATCGGATCCTGGAGTGATGTTTACAGTCTGGGAGCGACAGTATACGAACTATTGACCGGGCGTCTACCTCGATTTGATTATGATGACCTGTATACCACACCGCACTCCATTACGCCGCCGAGTGCGATCCAAGCAAATGCCAACATACCGGGCGAGTTGGATGAAGTCTGCTTGAAGTGTCTTAGCGAAGACTATACCAAGCGTTATCGAACGGCTCTTGAGCTGGCGGATGAGATAGGGAGAATAGCCCAGAGGTTATGGGGAGTGCCGGCAACTGCCTCTGCACCCGAGGCTATGAACTCTATCCCAGCCCGTGTCGCCCCTGCTGGATCGAGAATCGATGAGAGGGCGGTCCCGTCTGAAGGCTTAATAAACGAGGCCGCGCCACACATTCTGGAAAGGGCGAAGGGCTGGTATCGGCGCCGACCGGGACTCGTTAAGGTCGGGGCGCCGATGCTGGCCTTGGTGCTGACAGCGTGCGTCCTCGCGGGGGGCGGCGTATTTAGGGCCAGGGTGAGCCCAGCCGATGGCGTGACGGTGGAGCAACTCCTTCCGGATCAGCCTGCTGCCGATCACTTGGATGGGAAAAAGGTGGCAGGGACCAATGCGCCAAAGCTCACGGGTGTTCCAGCACCAGCCGCTGCACCGGAGCCGCGCGCTCCTGTCGTTTTTCGGGGACATGAGGCCAAGATAAAGTATCTTCTCTTCACGAGCGACGGATCGCGCCTTGTCTCGGCGAGCAGCAATTATCGTGAATGGAGCGACGGCAGATACCGGCAGCGTGATCCTGGCAAGGACCTAAGCGTTCGTGTCTGGAGCATCGCGGACGTGCGCGAGATTCGGGTGTTCACGTTCACTAGGGCAGACAGTCAGGGGTTTGACTTGCAGGGTATCGCGGTGTCTCCAGATGGGCAGTTTGTGGCCGCATGCACCGGGTCGCACTGGGGTGCTATTAGAGGGCTGGCATGCCCGCGGGTTCACGTGTGGGATGTAGCCACCTCGATGCGGAAAAATTACTTCGCTCCGGTCGGCGACCGCACAATGCGAGCAGTCGCATTTTCACCGGATGGGAAGATAATCTTTGGCCTGCGCGGTGGGGCAGAGGTGAATTGGTGGTCATTGGTGGACGGAGCAGACAGGGGATCGATTTATCTTGAGCACCAGGCCCAAAATGAAGTTCCTTTCGGGACAACGCTGACGCCGGACGGTCGTTACGTCGTCGGAGGTCTCTGGCCTAAGCAGAATTGTGGCGTCCGCCTTTGGGATCGAGAAACGGGCCGGGAGATAAGGACGTTCTGGGGACACGTCTTGCTGCCCATAGGAGTCGCCCTATCACCCGACGGAACGCACATTGTTTCCTGTGGGGAGGATCATTCCGTACGAATGTGGGAGACGAAATCCGGTGATCGGCTATTCTCCCTGGAGAAACTGGAGAGCAAGGTCCTTTGCGTCGCGTTTTCACCTGATGGGAAACGGTTTGTGACAGGAGGGGAGGATGGCGTCATCCGCTTGCGCGACGCCTCGACGGGCGAAGAACTCTCGCACATCATGGGGCACACAGGAAAAGTAACATGCGTGACCTTTTCTCCGAAAGATGGCCGATTGGCTTCCGGCGGCGAGGATACCACGATACGCCTCTGGCCGATGCCCTGACGTCGAGCTTGGGAGGGAGAGCCGACCGTGGACCGCATCGACATGGCGGCGTTCGTCCTTATCCATCTCTTTCACAGAGCAACCCGTCACTTAACATCAAAACAAACCGATTTACAGGACATAGAAAATGTGACAGGAATAGTGACATGATTATCCCTCGGATGAGGTAAGAAGCGATTTGTCACTTTACCGCTCGATTTAGT
>Ga0070739_10007446_pt1 | contig 11610 bp, 9 predicted proteins | sample Coa_R1_7_FD_66445 | JGI IMG/M metagenome (GOLD analysis project Ga0070739, IMG submission 66445) | Surface soil microbial communities from Centralia Pennsylvania, which are recovering from an underground coalmine fire - Coalmine... | ecosystem: Environmental > Terrestrial > Soil > Unclassified ... | reverse complement strand
GCACAACGGAATCGAGTACGGCGTCATGGCCGCCTACGCCGAAGGCCTCGGCGTCCTGCGCGGCGCCAACATCGGCAACGAGGAGCACGCCGCCGACGCCGAAACCACTCCGCTCCGCGACCCGGAGCATTACCGCTACGATTTCAACCTGCGGGATATCACCGAAGTCTGGCGGCGTGGCAGCGTCATCGCCTCATGGCTGCTGGACCTCACGGCCGCGGCCTTGGTGAAGGATCCCGAGCTCTCCGAATTCGAAGGCCGTGTCTCGGATTCCGGCGAAGGCCGGTGGACCATCAAGGCCGCCATCGACGAAGGCGTTCCCGTGCCCGTCCTGAGCAGCGCGCTGTACGAGCGCTTCAGCTCGCGCGGCCTGGCCGATTTTCAGGGCAGGATTCTCTCGGCGATGCGCTACCAGTTCGGCGGGCATCTCGAAAAACCGGCCGGCAAGCGGGCCGCCTGATGAGGCCGTCATGAATGAATCGCAGTCCGGCGCGCTGGTCTTCTTCGGCGCCACGGGCGATCTCGCTTACAAGAAAATCTTCCCCGCGCTGCAGGCGCTGGTGAGGCGCGGCCGTCTCGATGTGCCGGTGATCGGCGTGGCCCGGTCGGGCTGGACGGTAGACCAGCTCCGCCAGCGCGCGCAGGAGAGCATCGAAAAGCACGGCGGGCTCGACCGCGCCGCATTCGAGAAGCTCGCCAGTCTGCTCCGCTATGTGGATGGCGATTATAACGATCCGGCCACGTTTCAGGCGATCCGCAACACGCTCGGCGCGGCGCAGCGGCCGGCGCACTATCTCGCCATTCCCCCCGTGCTGTTTGGGGCCGTCGTCGAGAGCCTCGCGCGGTCGGGCTGCGCGGAAAATGGCCGCGTGATCGTCGAAAAGCCATTCGGCACGGACCTCGCCTCCGCGCGCGAGCTGAACCGCATTCTGCTCGCGAGCTTCCCGGAATCCTCGATCTTCCGTATCGATCATTACCTCGGGAAATGGCCCGTCCACAACATCGTGTATTTCCGTTTTGCGAACGGGTTTCTCGAGCCGTTCTGGAACCGCAACCACGTCGAGGAGGTTCAGATCACGATGGCCGAGCAGTTCGGCGTCCAGGGCCGCGGCTCCTTCTACGATCGCACCGGAGCCATCCGGGACGTCGTGCAGAACCACCTCCTCCAGATCCTGACGAATCTGGCCATGGAGCCCCCGGTCCGGCCGGACAGCGAGTCCATCCGCGATGAGAAGGTCAAAGTCCTGAAGGCGATCCCGCCGCTCGAGGACAACAACATTGTGCGCGGCCAGTTCCGCGGCTACCGCACAGAGCAGGGCGTGGCGGCTGATTCGAAAGTGGAAACCTTCGCTGCCGTGCGCGTCGAAGTAGACTCCTGGCGCTGGCAGGGTGTGCCGTTCTATCTCCGCGCCGGAAAGTGCCTGCCCGTAAGCTCGACGGAAGTTTTGGTCCGGCTCCGCAAACCGCCGCTGTCGTGTTCGTACCACGGCCTCGCCCGGAACCACATTCGTCTGCGAGTCAGCCCCGATGCGACCATCGCCCTCGGCATGATGGTGCTGTCGCCGAAGCAGGATACCGAAGGCGAAGCCGTCGAGATGATCGCCTGCCAGTCCCCGCGAGCCGGCGAGATGGATGCCTACGAGCGCGTGCTGGGAGACGCCATGGCGGGCGATCAGACGCTGTTCGCCCGCGAAGACTACGTCGAAGAGGCATGGCGCATCGTCGATCCCGCATTGAAGCTGACCGCGCCGCCGGCCGAATACGATCCCGGCACGTGGGGCCCTTCGGAAGCGAATCCGAAAGTGGTGCCTCCGGGCGGCTGGCACAACCCCGAAATGAATACCGAGACGTGCGACGAAGCGCGGCACGCCGCCTGAGGACCCGCCGATGATGCATCCGATCGAAATGGAAGTGGACGAGACGCCCGAAGCGGTCGCCGCCCGCGCCGCCGCGATCCTTGCGGAAGAGGCCCGCGCCGCCGCGGCCGCGCGCGGCCGCTTTCTTCTGGCGGTGAGCGGCGGCCGGACTCCCTGGCTCATGCTGCGCGCGCTGGCCGATGCCGATGTGCCGTGGTCCGCCGTGCACGTTTTTCAGATCGACGAGCGCGTTGCTCCGGAAGGCGATCCCGACCGGAATCTGACCCATTTGCGGGAAAGTCTCCTCGAACGGGTGCCGCTCCGGGCCGCGCAAATCCACGCCATGCCGGTCGCATCCGCCGATCTCGCGGCCGCCGCGGCCCAATACGCCGCTACGCTCCGGCAGATCGCCGGCAGCCCGCCGGTCCTCGATCTGGTCCACCTTGGCCTCGGTCCCGACGGCCACACCGCCTCGCTGGTCCCCGGCGATCCGGTGCTCGACGTCCGGGATGCCGATGTCGCCGTCACGGGCATGTACCAGGGCCGGCGGCGCATGACCCTCACGTACCCCGTCCTCGATGGAGCGCGGCGCGTCCTGTGGGTGGTCACCGGAAGCGAGAAGGGCCGGGCGCTCGCTCAGCTTCTGGAAGGCAACCCCGCCATCCCCGCCGGCCGCGTCCGCCGCGACCACGCACTGCTGATTGCCGACGAAGCCGCCGCCGCGAAGCTGGCGGCCTGATCCGGCAAGCCTACAGCTCCAGCAGGTTCGGCTGCAGCTTGGCGTAACCCTCTTCCGCCGCCCACAGATCCAGCACCGCCGCCGCGATCTCGTCCACTTCCGGCACGGCCAGGCCGTCGCGCGTCAGGTCGATGCACTTAATGTACGTGTTGCAGGCATCGCACGCCTCCACGCGCAGGTGCGGAAACTGCCCGGCCGTGTAAACCGGCAGACGATCCTTATCCTCGCTTCCACAGGCCGGGCAGCGCACGCGATGGAACTCCCACTCGGTGAAGCACAGCGAACATTCGAGCGACCTCTTGCCGCCGTCCCCTTCCGGCCGCAGCACCGCGCAAACCGGCCGTTCGCCGCAGAAAGGGCAGCACGAGCCGCCCGCCGCGGTCGGTGCGGAATCGCGCCGCGCGCAGCATTCCGCATAGGGCTGCACCACCGCCCGGGCAATGAAGCGCGGCGCGGGATCGGCCGGGTCCCAATCGTCCTTCATCCAGAGATCCATCGCTGCGCCCGCCAGTTGCGGCGGCGCCGAACGCCGCAGCAGATCGACGAGCCGCATCATGTCCTGGCACAGCGGCTCGGGCACCTGCGCCGGATGCGCGGAAAACGGACCGGGCGGCAGATCCCGGTCCGCAATTCCTTTCTGAAAACGGGCGATCGTGCCGTAAAACCGCAGTAGTTCCGCGGCGGCCGGAATCTCAAGCTCCAGTTCGGCCGCTCGTTCGATCCGCCGCGTCCAGCGGCCCTGCAATGGATTCCCCACCGGTCACCCGATGATACCAGAGCCGGTGGTGCACCTCCGCCCAAGCCGCCGTAACCTCGCCGCGGACGATCGAAGTAAACCCGCCCCGCACCACCGTCGTGCCCATGTACACGTGGATGAGGAACGCGCCCACCGTCACGAGCGCCGCTGCGACGTGCAGCAGGATGGCCGCCTCCCGCAGACCGCGCAGGCCCCACGGAATCCGCTCCGGGAACCACAGCACCGCGCCGCTCGCCAGCAGCACCGCCGCCGCCCACAGCATCGTCCAGAAGAAGTACTTCTGGCCATAGTTGAAGCGTCCCACGGGCGGCAGGCCCTCGTCCTCATTCCGGATGTATCGGGCCGCCGCCACTGCCCACTTGCGGTCCGCATCCGTGATCCCCATATCGCCAGCCCATTGACGCAGCATCCATGCCATTGCGGCGCAGAACGCCACACCCATCCACGGATGCCAGAAGCGCGACGTGGGCGCCCCGCCCAGCACCGCCGCAATCCAGTACAAGTGCGGCGAATAGAACGCCAGGCCGGTGGCGGCCACGTATACATAAACCACCGCCGCTGCCCAGTGCATCACGCGCTCGGCGAGGCTGTAGCGCAGAATGCGTCCGCTCATCGCTTCGCCTCCTCTGCCGCGCTGCCGGGGACCTGCTTCGGCCCGAATCGCAGATAGTGGATCGCGATGCCGATCAGCCCGCCCGCCATCGCCAGACTCCCCAGCCACTTCAGCGGTCCCTTCCACAGCCGCACCGTCCACGGCACGCGCGGGTCGCGCGGCAGCCCGCCGTAAGCTTCGGGATGGGTCACGTCGTGCAGCACGTAGATCACGCCCGTTCCGCCCACGCCCGCCGGATCGTAGACGCCCGCGTTCGCAAACCCGGAGTGCTCGCGCAACTGCCGCGCCCGCGCCTCCGCCATCGTCGTCATATCTTCCTTGGTCCCAAAATGGAGGCAGCCCGTCGGACACGATTTGATGCACGCCGGCTCCAGCCCCTGCGCCACGCGGTCCGAGCACAGCGTGCACTTGAACATCTTCTGCGCCTGCGGATTGTATTTCGGTATGTTGAACGGGCACCCGGTCACGCAGTATTGGCAGCCGATGCAGTATTCCTGCTGAAAGTCCACGATCCCGTTCTGGTATTGCACGATGGCGCCATCGGCCGGGCACGCCGCCAGGCACCCCGGATCCGCGCAGTGCATACACTGATCTTTGCGCATCAGCCATTCGAAACTGCCGTCCGCGCGCGTGTGCTCGCGGAACTGGATCAGGTTCCAGTAGTTCCACGCCGTCTCCGGCATGGTCTGGTACGTGTTGTCGAACCTCGTCTCGCGGAACGGCAGGTCGTTCCACTCCAGGCACGCGACCTCGCAGGCCTTGCAGCCGATGCACGTCGTCGTATCCACCAGCTTCGCCACGCGCTCCTGCCGCTGCGTGCCCGCGCCAGGCACGGGCCCCGCGTGTCCCGAGATTTTCTGGATGCGCAGCGCTCCGCTCATGCCCGCTCCACCTTCACCAGGAACCCCTTGAATTCCGGCGTGAACGCGTTGGGGTCGATCACCGCCGGCGAAAGCTGGTTGGCTGGTATCAGCGCCGTCCGCCCGCCGTCTTCCGAGATTCCCCGGTACGCCCAATGAATCGGAATGCCGATCTGGTACGTCCGCTTCCCGTCGATCGTCATCGGCTTGATGCGCCGCGTCACCATCGCCTTCGCGATATAGTGCCCGCGCGCGCTAGTCACCTTCAGCTTCTCCCCTCCGCGGACTCCCAGCTCATCCGCCAACTCCACCGGAATCTCGATGAACGGCTCGGGCATGAGCTGCACGTTCATCGGGTTGTTCTTGGTCCAATAGTGATAATGCTCGGTCAGCCGGTAAGTCGTGCAGATGACGTGATAACCCTCGCCCGGAGTGCCCAGCTTATCGAGTCCCGAGCGCATCCTTTGCGCCATCGGATTGTTCGACTGCGCCGGGTGCAGCGGATTCGCCACCGGGCTCTCGAACGGCTCGTAATGTTCCGGGAACGGACCGTCGGCCACGGTCGCAAGCGGCGTGAACAGCCGCCCCACGCCCTCGTAGTTCATGATGAACGGCCCCAGGTGCTCCTGGGGCGGCGAATCCGCCTTGAAGTCCGGAACATCGACGCCCGTCCAGCGCTGCTGCGCCTCGCTCCACCACACCTGCCGGCGCTCTGCGTCCCACGGACGGCCCTCGCTATCGCACGAAGCGCGGTTGTACAGCACCCGCCGGTTCGCCGGCCACGACCATGCCCAGTTCGGATAAATGCCCAGGCCCGACGGATCCTCCGTGCCGCGCCGCTGCATCTGCGGCCCCGCTTCGGTCCACGAGCCGCTGTAGATCCAGTTCCCGCACGCCGTTGAGCCGTCATCGCGCAGCCAGCCGAAGCCGGGGAGCTGCTGCCCGGCTTTCACCGTTTGCCCGAGCTTCGCGTCGGTGATATCCGCCAGCGCCCGCCCGTTGATCTCCTTCGCTACCTCGCTGAGCGATGGGCTATGCGGATTCGTGTAACTCCAGGCCGCATTCAGGATCGGGTCCGGAAACTTGCCGCCTTCCGCCCGATATAACTCACGGACCTTCAGGAAAATCCGCGCCAGGATTTCGTGGTCCAGCATGGTGCCCGGTGGCGGCGGCAGCGCCGCTCCCTTCCATTGCAGCCACCGCGCCGAGTTGACGAAGGTGCCGTCCTTCTCCGCGAAGCCCGCGCCGGGCAGCCGGTACACCGTCGTCTGGATCTGTTTCATCTCCTCCGGCGTTATGCCCGGAGATTTCCAGAACTCGCTGGTCTCGTCCGGATAAATCTCGCACACCACCAGCCAGTCGGCTTTTTTCAACGCCTCAATGTTCTTCTGCGAATTCGGACCGATGGCCACCCCGTTCATCCCGAACGCCAGCAGCCCCTTGACGTGGCCCGCGTACATGTCGTCCCACATCTGCGCCCACGAATACTTGCGGTCGATCTTCGGCAGATAGTGAAATGCCCAGTCGTTCCCCTTCGTCGCCGCGTCGCCGTAGAGCGCTTTCAGCAGCGAGACCGTGAATTTCGGTGTATTCGACCAGTAATTGAACGATTTCCACGGTGCGGGCGCCGCTTCCTTCGGCGTCGTGCGATCGAGATACGCCTTCAGGCTCGTGTCCGCCGGCGTGGGCATCTTCAGATATCCCGGCAGAATATCGAACACGCCCGCCATGTCCGTCGCGCCCTGGATGTTCGAGTGCCCGCGCAGCGCGTTCACGCCGCCGCCCGCGCGCCCCACGTTGCCCAGCAGAAGCTGCAGGATGGCCGCTGCGCGGATCGTCTGCGTCGCCGAGCTGTGCTGTGTCCAGCCCACCGCGTAGATGATGGTTGCGGCCTTCTTCATGTCGCCATCTTTGCGAATCGACGTGAACAGGTCCGCCGCCTTCAGGAACTGGTCGCGCGGAATGCCTGTGATCCGTTCCACCATCTCCGGCGTATACCGCGAGTAATGCTGCTTCAATAACTGGAAAACGCAGCGAGGATTCTCGAGGGTAGGATCGAATTGTGGCGCAGGCCCATGGCCTGCAGCGCCAAAATCGTAGTTCCACGAGTTCCGGTCATAAGCCCCTGTCTGCGCGTCGAACCCCGAAAATAGACCGTCCTCCGGCAGCTTGAAGCCCTCCTGGATCACGAATGCTGCGTTAGTGTAGTGGACGACGTACTCGCGCGCGATCCGCCCGTTCTCGATCGCATACCGGATCAGTCCGCCCAGAAACGCGATGTCCGACCCCGCGCGGATCTGCAGGAACAGGTCGGCCGTCGCGGCCGTCCGGGTGAATCGCGGGTCCACCACGATCATCTTGGCGTTGCGCGTGCGCTTCGCCTCGATCGGCCATTTAAACCCGCACGGATGGTTTTCGGCCGGATTTCCGCCCATGATCAACATCATGTCGGTGTTCTTGATGTCGATCCACCCGTTGGTCATGGCGCCCCGCCCGAACGTGGCCCCCAAACTGGAGACCGTCGGGCCGTGTCAAACACGCGCCTGGTTTTCTATGTTGACCACCCCCAGGCTGCGCATGGTCTTGACCACCAGGTAATTGAACTCGTTGGTGTCGGTGCAGCCGCCGTTCCAGGCGATGCCTTCGCAGCGGTTGACCGTGCGCCCCTGGGCATCCTCGGTTACGAACGTATCGTCCCGCGTCTTTTTGATCCGGCGCGCGATCTCATCGATCGCCGCATCCCACGCGATGTCCTCCCAGCGGTCCGAGCCCGGCCGCCGCACCTGCGGCTTGAGCAGCCGCCGGTCGTTCACGATGTCCTGCTGGAGGGAGGCGCCCTTTGGGCACAGCGTGCCGCGGTTGATCGGATGATCGGGGTCGCCTTCCACGTGCACCACCTGCGGCGTCACGTTTTTGGCTTTATCTCCGAGGGTGTGAATGATAATGCCGCAGCTCACCGAGCAATACGGGCAGGTCGACCGGGTCTCGGTGGTGCGGGAGATCTTCAGCTCGCGCGCCTGCGCGTGGATCGGCGTGAGGTCGAAGCCCAGAGCACCCGGGATCGCGGCGCCCCGCAGGAACGTTCGTCGAGTTGACGGCATGGCGGCCCTCCGTTCCGTGTCATTCTATACCGGAACCGGCCGATTGCGTCTAACAGGCTGCTGAAAAACGCCTGCAGCCGCCAAAATCGCCGCCGCAAGTTGTTGATTCTGTGTCGGCGCAGGTGGGGAAAACTTAGTTTTTCAGCAGCCTGCTAAATTCTCCAGGTTGTAACAATTCTGCCGCTGGCCGCTAACCTTTCCGCCCGAAGATGCCCGTCTCCTTCTTTGGAAAGCGCTCGACGATCTCCCGCGGCGCCTGGAAATTGTCCATCAGCAGCGAAACCGGGTTACCGCCCAGCCAGTTCGCCAGCGAGATCTCCTGGTATTCCCCGCTGTTGAACAGGATCAGCACCTCGGTGGGCTCGTCGCCTACCTGCTCGATGTAATGTCCGTGCCCCTGGTTGATGAAGGCAATGTCGCCCGGCCCGAACTCCTCGGTCCGTGCCCGGCCGTGCGACCCGAACACCCCCACGCGCGCCCGGCCGCGCACGTAATACTGCCATTCATCGGCGTGCGGATGCCAGTGCAACTCCCGCAGGGCGCCCGGCTGCAGCAGCATTTTCACCGCCGTGAGTGTCGTTTGAATCGGGAACTCCCGCGCGGTCACCATGTACTCCAATCCGCCCGGAAACTGCCGCGGCGGCTGCATATCCAGCCGGTATTTGTGAGAGGATTGCGACGGCTGAAGGCCCGCGTCCCGTAGCGGTTCGATCGCTGTTTCGGGCACTTTGCCCGTCCCGATATAGACTTCCTTCTTCGGCAGCCGCGCGATTTCCGCCTCCGAAATGCCCAGATTCCGGCTCACGATGTGGGGCGGCGTCGAGGCCACCCAATCCGTGATGCTGAACGTGCCGTACTCGGAGAAGTGCCCGTTATCGAATCCCAGCAGGAAATGGCACTCGCCCGGACCGAGCCCCTGCAGCGCGTGCCCGTGGCCGCGTGGAAAATACCACGTATCGCCCGGGCCGAAGTCCGTAATTTCGGATTGCCCGTTGGGCGAAATCACCGTCGCGCGGCAGCGCCCTTCCAGCATGTAGGCCCATTCGGCCGCCAGCGAATGCCAGTGCAGCTCGCGGATGCCGCCCGGCTTCAGCCGCATGGAAACTCCGGCAATGCTCTGCGAGACCGGAAATTCCTCGACCGTCGCCTCTTTCGCCGAGCCGCCCTCGCCCTGCCATCCGCGCTGGTTTTCGATATTGAACTTGAAATTCGGCAGCGGCTCGAACTGTGTCCCTTCCGCCGCAGCGGCCGTGGCGGGAATGGCTGCCAGCCCCAGCGAGGCCAGTGCCGCCCGATCGAACATCTGGCGCCGACTCAAGCCGCCCGGCATTTGCTCTTTGTTTTCGCGTGACATCACCAGAACATATACACCCTGGGCCGATGGCCACGCAACCTGGGAATTCCCCTGCTTAGGTTCACCAACCCGGTGGTCCCGCCAGGCCGGTCTCTCCGCATGCTGAGGTTCCGTGCAGCCGGATCCTTACCTGCCGGAGATCGCCCTCCAAGGGCTGCCACGAGATCTCATACCGCGCAAACTGATGCAGGTAGGCCTGCACCGCGGCCTCGGCCGCCTGGCCGGAGTCCTCCAATACGGCAAATACCCCGCCCGTTCTGCGGCACACCTCTTCCATCGCCGGGTCTGGTTCGCCTGAGATCACGTGCAGCATCGCTTGCGCGCCGGCCACCGCCGTGATGAGCGCCTCGACCGGTGTGCCCCCGCGCGGCCCGTCCTGGAAGATCATAACGTGCCGCCTGCCGGGAAAGTGGTCGCCCTCGATGCTCAACATGCCGAGTAGAAGTTCCCACAAGCCCGGCTCGGAGCCATCGAATATCCGCGCAAACTCGGCCTGGATCTGCTCCCGCCCGCTACGCAAGCTGAGTTCCTCCACCGGTCCTGCGCCCTCTGCCGGAGCGTAGAACTGGCAGGCCCAAAGATCCGAGGGACGCTTCCACGGCAGGCAGGACAGCGCGGCCTCCCGCCATGGGGCCCGCTCGCCCTGTACCGGCAGGAGAAACGCGACCGAGATGGTTTCCGGCAGCGGCCGCTCCATGACCCGGTACGCCACCACCTGACGCGCGCCCTCCGTGACCAGAATCTGCGTCGGCAGCACCTCCGGAGCCGCATACGCATTAGCGCCGGTCACGGCCAGGAGCACGCGCGCCAGCGCCGGCGAGGACTCGGCGACCCGCGCCGCCAGCCGGTACGGCGCCGCCTGGCCCGCTTTTGCCGCCGCCACCCGCACATGGCCCAGAGCCGCGAACGCCCGTTTGCGCACCGTCGCATCGGGCTCCGTCAGCAGCCCGGCCAGCGATTCCATGAACCGTGGATCGCCGGTTTCACCCATCACCCAGGCCGCTGTCGCGCGGAAGATCGGCGATTCATGCTCCGCCATCGCGAAAATCTCGGCAATGGCCGAGGTCTGCCCCAGCCGGTACAGCCCGAGCAGCGCGTTGCCCGCCACGCGGTTGTTGGCATCGTGGATGAGCCCATGCAGCAACTCGTGCGCTTCCGGCGTGTCCACGTTCCACAGCGCTTCGAGCGCGTTGGCTCGTATCCGCGGGTCGGTGTCGTCCAGCCGGTGCCGCACCCATTGCGTGCTTCGGCTGTGACGTCCCAGCACCAGGACCGCTTTCGAGCGCAGGTGCGGATTGGGATGCCGCAGCAGCCGCACCATGGAGGGGAAGATCCGCGCCCCGTCGCAGACCTCGACCAGGATCTCCATCAACCGCGTCACGTTCTCCAGATCGTCCGCCGAGCCGGGAGCCTCGAGCAGATCTGCGAAGCCGCGGGCCAGCACCGCCTCCGCCGCCGGCGCTGCCGCGACCGCCGCCCGCGCCATCGCCAGCGCCTGTTCGCCGGTGAACCCCGGTATGCACAATACCCGCAACAACAGCCCCCGTTCTGCCAGCAGCCCCAGGATGTACCGCGTACCGTGATTCTCCGGCTGCTTCAACAGCAGACGAACGGCATTTTTGAGGAACGCATCGGGCTGATCTTCCAGATATTGCCGCATGACCCGCTTGCAGCGCGCCGTGTCCAGGTCCAGATTGCGGACCAGTACTTCCAGATTCGGCGGCGGCGGATTGTTGGCAGCGTACAGCGGCGAGCCCACGCCGGATATATCGGCGGCTCGGGAAATACCTTTAGGGCACCCTCGAAGACTTGCCCGGCCCGCCTCAGGTTATTCCCCGAACTTCGCCGCCCGCCGCTCCGGGCCCACCGCGGTCGCCAGCGCTCCAAGCAGGAACACCACCACGGCGGTCCCCGACATCGCCGCGGCGTATCCCGTGCGATGCGCGATATCGGCCTCGATGCGCGGAATGGCGCTCGAAAACAGAACGCCCGTCTGGTACGCGAAGCCGGGAAGGAAGCCGCGGACCGAGTCGGGCGAAAGCTCCGTGAGGTGCGCCGGCACCACGCCCCACGCGCCCTGCACCAGCGACTGCATCACGAATCCGCCCAGGAATAGCAGCGGCACGGACCCGGCCCACGCCCAGAGCGGGATCGCGAGCACCGCGCCCAGCAGCGCGAACACCATCGTCCGGCGCCGGCCGATGCGGTCGCTCAGATAGCCGCAGAACGTGCCGCCCAGGATCGCGCCGGCCATCGAAACCGCGGCGATCAGGTTCCTGCGCCCCACCGCGAAGCCCCATTGACGCTCCAGAAACGTCGGGTAGAGGTCC
>Ga0070739_10007445_pt1 | contig 11611 bp, 15 predicted proteins | sample Coa_R1_7_FD_66445 | JGI IMG/M metagenome (GOLD analysis project Ga0070739, IMG submission 66445) | Surface soil microbial communities from Centralia Pennsylvania, which are recovering from an underground coalmine fire - Coalmine... | ecosystem: Environmental > Terrestrial > Soil > Unclassified ... | reverse complement strand
GCATAGATCTCGATGTCGAGTTCGCCGACCTGTACGCCGATATCGGTGCGCACGCGGGTGCGGGCGAAGCGGGGGCCGAGGGCGAACGTGCGGCTCGCGCCTGAGTTCACCGACCCGCTTGCGAACAGATCGGTGGAGAGGGGCGTCTGCGCCCCCGACAGGCGGAGGATCTCGCCGCCGGACAGCACGAAGGTGTAGAGGTCGGCCATCGCGATCTGCGATTGCGGGCTCCAGCCCGCGAGGATGGCATCGAGGCCGGCGCTGAAAGGTTTCACGGCAGCACCGACTGGAATTGCAGCTGCTTCAGCTGCCACAGATTGTGCATGAAGTTCTCGAACTCGGCCGCATCATCACTGAAACGGCAGCGGAAGTAGTAGGTGAAGTCCGCTGTCACCGACACGCCCGCGGGCGGCGCGGCGGCGACCGTGACGAGACCGGTGGCGGCATCGACGCTGTAGCCGCTCTGCGCGATGCCGTTGAAGTAGACTGCGGCGACCTGGTTCGGCGCGGTGACCGGCTCGTAGAAACCGCCGAGCGTGCGGCCGAGCTGGAAGACGCTGGCGGCGCCGTCGCCCGTGCCGATCGGCTGCGCGCTCGCCCGGTTGTCGGTCGGGTCGTCGAACAGGAACGTATCGAACGCGCCCTGCCGCGACAGGAAAAAGCCCATCAGCGTGTCGAGGTCGGCGGCCGGCAGGTAGTTGAACGTCAACGTGAACGTCCACAGCGGACACGGCATGTCGAGCACCCGCAGCTCGCGGCCGGAGACCGCGCGCTGCACCCGCGTCGCAAAATTCGGCGTCTTCTTGACGCTCCAGCCCTGGCCGATCAGGGAGGGGAAGACCGCGCTGCCCATCGGCCGCTACCGCGCCATCGTCGCCGGGTTGAAGCCGCGCTGCGCCCGCTGCAGGGCGCGCGCGATGTTATGCGCCTGCGTCATCACGAACTGCGCGCCGCTGCGGCTGTCGATCGCATGGATATGGACGTGAGTGTCGCCGGCGCCGGCGCGGCCGCCGCCGATCATCTCCTGCAGGCCCTGGCTGATATCGGCCGGCAACACCATCTCACGGCCGTGCAACAGGGCCGGCGTCGTCCCCGCAAAGCTCGGCAGCGCCCAGCCGCCCGCGGCGGACGGGACGATGCCGCCGCCGGCGAAGGCAAGGAGATCGACGAGGCCGCCCGCCCCGACCGCGCCGCCGGCGATGGCGCCACCCCCGGCGGTGGCCGCGCCGGCGCCGACCGCGGCGGTCAATCCGCTGACTGCGGCGGTCAGCGCCGTGACCGCCGTCGTGTTCGCGGTAACCGCCGTCGTCTGCGCCGCCGCGGCGGCGCCGGGAGCCGACAGCAAGCCGGTGCCGAACAGGCCGGCGGGCTGGCCGATGCCGGCGAGCGCCATCAAGCCGGCGCCGAGGCCGCTGCCGCCGGTCGCCTGCGCCCCGCTCACCGCAGTGGCGACGGCGCCGCCGGCGAGGCTGGCGAGGCCGGAAGCCGCCCATTTCGCGGCGATCGTCTCGATCTGTTCGAGGAAGAACGTCTCGAAGTCCTGGACCAGCCGGACAGCGCCCTGTCGCCAGGTGGTCTGACCGGTCAGGATCTGGTTGAAGGTGCGCTGCGCCGATCGGCCGACCTGGTCGAACGACTGCTCGTACGAGCGCTGGATTTTGTCGGCCTGAGCGCGCGCGTCGTCGGCGATCTTCTTCTGGTCCTCGGCAAGCTGCGCGGCGTAGCGGGCGTCGAGCTGCATCAGCTCCTGGTACGTTTTGAGCTTGTCGGCGGCGGCCGCCGAGTCGCCGGCGAGCAACGTTTCGAGCCGCTCGCGCTCCTGCGCTTCGATGCCGGCGCTGTATTCGATGTCGAAGCCGAGCGCCTGCTGGCTCGTGATCTTCTTCTCGTCGACCAGGACCTGCATGGCGCGCTTGAAGCTCTCGATGTAGCTCTGGTCGAGCCGCTGCCGCGCCGCGACGCCGGCCGCCGCGATCGCTTCGAGTTCGGCCGCCGCCTGCACCTGCGCCGCCGCCATGTCGCGTTGGACGTGGGCGAAATCGGCGCCAGCGGCACTGAACTGCGCCTTGTTGCGGGAGACCGGCTCGGCCAAGGCGGCAATCGCCTCCTTCAGCCGCGCGATCGCCGCCAGCGCCTCGTCAATGTCGGCGCCGAACCTTATCTGGACGTCATCGGCCACACTGCACCTGCGTTGGGAGAAGAGGGTGAAACAGCGCAGCCAAAGAGGCCACGGCTCAGGATTGCCGGGCGTTCAGCGGCGGCGGTCGAGCCGGACGATGGAGGCGGTTTCGACCTTATAGGCCCGCGTCAGGTCCGCGGTGCCAGTCCATTGCGCGGAACGAGTGAAGGAGAACTGGACGCCGCAGAAAGGCAACCCTGCCGCCCGGGTGGTGAGTGTGTTGCGGCCCACCATCCCCGGCTTGCTCTCGGTTTTTTCCGTTACCAGCCGTGGCTTCACGTAGTTCTGGAAGTAGCGGTACACGTGGATGGGATCCGCCTGCGGGCAGCGGTCGCCGAGCAGCAGCGTCACCGCCTCATAAAGTCCGGTGCGCTCGTAATCGGTCTCGGTTCGTGCGGTTATGGGATCGTCCTGCAGCACCGCTTCGGCGCTCGCGACCACGTTGTCCGATCCAGGATACAACACCAGCAGCAACCGTCCGACATGCCCGGGAACGACGCCGCTTACGCTTATGGCTCTGCGCGCGATTGGCCTGCCGTTGACATCGACACCGGACCGGCGCATGGCCGCCTCGATCAGCCCGCGGTCCTTGGGCATCGCCGCTGCGAGCGAAGCGCCGCACACGTCGATGCTCCGGTCGACGCACCCCTGCCCCGCCCCCGCCGCGGCCCCCACCCCCGCCGCCGCGCATAGGAAAGCCGCGGTAACACATCCAAGGAAGCTTCTTCGGCAACGCTGAAACCTGCCCTCTCCACCCTTCAGGGGGGAGAGGGAGGGGCCCGCCCCCTCCCTGACCCTCCCCCGCTCGCGGGGGAGGGAAGGGTGGGGATGGGAGGGTGAGGTGGGTGTTTCAGCCGCGACGGCCTCTGGAATCCCCCACCCCGGATCAGGTCCGGGGCAGGCTCTCACCCCGACCCTCTCCGCCCCCAGGGGCGGAGAGGGAGACGAAGACGGCTCCAAAGGTTCTCCTCCCGCGATTCCCCGCCAGGTTATGCGGCATCAACTCGTGGTTACAATGGTGTTTCTCCTGCCGTCCGCATTCCGCCTGGCGATCTCGCCAGCCCTCGTGCGGTTCTTCGCACGCATTTCGTCGAGGTCGAAGAGGGGCGCCGGCATGCCGAGTCCATCCGGCTGCACGGCGAGACCCGGCGGCAGTCCGTCCCGCCTCGCCTGCGGACGATGCTTGATGCCGTGAATCGCGGCGAGCAGCAGGTGCGGCGGCGGATGCGTCTCCCAGTACCGCAAGATTTCGCCCGCTTCGCCCAACGTCATCTCGTCGATCACGCGGTAGGAATAGCCGCAGCCGGTGGCGAGGGCGGCGTAGAGGTCGCCGATCCCGCCGCCACCGGCGCCGCTTCCCCCGCGGGTTTCAGCCCCGCCACCCGGATCACTGCGGCGACCGCGGCATTCACCTCGTCGATCGTCGCGGTCAGCCCGAGCACGTCATCGAGCGTCAGTTGCGGGTTGGCCTGCAGGAGACCGGCATGGATGATCTTGGCCGCCGCCTCGACGAGCGCGCCGCCGCTCTTGCCGGCCATCTCGTCGAGCGCGTCGAGCAGCAGCCGCAGCTGCCCGAGCCGCAGCGGCGGCACGGCGTAATTGGTGCCGCCGAGCGATATCGTCTCGCGGGTCATCGCCGCCTCATTCGTTGGTGCTGAGCGTGCCGATCGTGCCGGTGGCGTCGGCGAAGGCGCTGAAATCGAGCTCCTGGATCTCGTAATCGTCGATCCGCGTCGGCAGCGACAACTTCGTCGCGGTGCACGCATTCAGCATCAAGGACAGACCTGCCGAGACGCTCTGCGTCGCCTTCACGCTGTAGAACGTCGCCTTGAACACCGGCGTGTAGCCCATGACCTGGTTGGTGATGACGAGCTTCTTGCCGCTCGCCAGCGTGTAGGCGTACGAGATCAACACCGCCGCCGCCGCATCGGCCGCGGCGAAGGTATAGATGCCGATCGCGAGGTTGACCGAATACTGCCCGGCGGCGGCCGGGGTCGTGACGCGGGTGAAACGGTTGCCGGTGGCGGCGTAATAGACGCCGAGATCGTCCACGAAGCTTGACGCATTGGCAACGGTGACGGTGAACGGTGTCGAGGCCGGCACCGCGGCGGCCTCATTCTCCGATACCGTCAGCTGCCCCGTCGCCGGCGTCTGGCCGAAGAAGAGGTCGCCATAGAGGGCGCCGAAGATGCGCGCGAACTTGGCCTTGCCGGTGATCTTGCCCTGGCCGCGCGCGATGTCGACCGGGAACTGGTTCTGGCCCCACAGCTCCTTCACCTGCCAGTCGAAATCGATGTCGATCTCCTGCAGGATACCGAACTGGTCGGGGCCGATGCCGGAACCGGTGGTGTCGGTGCGGTTTCCCCACAGGGCGCCGGCGCCAAACGCGAGCTGCATGTCACTTACCCTTCTTCAGGCGCTGCTTCAGGTCTTCCTTGGCGGCGAAAGCGACATTCCATGCGGCGGTGACCTGGGCCACGGCCGAACCGGGGAAGTGATCGTTCCACCACTGCTCGACGAGCGCGTCGCCGCTCGGCTGCGGCGACAGCGCCGCGGCGGCGGCGCTCGGGCGAACGGCGGGCGGTTCTGCGGGCGGCGCGGCGGGCGGCGCCGCGGCCGGTTTGGCTTCCTCCATGACGGACTCCTTCAGAGGCAGAGGATTTCGACGGGAATGATCGCGACGGCCTGATCGCCGAGCACGCCCTCGTCGGTCTCGAGCTTGCCGGCGATGTAGGCGTGGCCGACCATGTTGGGCAGGCCGAGGTCCTGAATGCCGGTGGCTGGCGACGGCGCCAACACCGCCTCGACCGCATCGAGCAGCGGGTTCAGCAGACTGGCGGGCGGCGCATAGGGATCGCTCGAATAGACGTAGAGGTAGAGGTCCACCGCGAGCGTCCACACGGTCGGCGCCGCCAGGGTCTTGACCGCCGCCATCTCCAATTTCTGCGCCATGAACAGGGCCGGCTGCTCGGCGGGCGCGACGCTGCTCCAGTGGCGCAGGCGGCGATCGGCGGTGACGAAACCGGCGGCGTCGCGGACGAGCGCGAAAAGCGCCGCGTAGATCGGCTCGCGCCGGATCATCGCCGCACCGCGTCGCGCACGGCGTCGGTCAGCGCCGCGCGGATTTCCGGCGTCATCTCGTCCAGCGACGAGCGCAGGAACGACCGCTGCGGCATCGTGACGGCAGGGATTTCGACGCGCGCGAAAAAGCGCTGCCTCCCCTTCCAGGGAAAGGCCAGGACACGGGCGTTGCGCGGCAGCACCTGCCGCGCCGGGATCACGCCGCCGTATTCGTGGATGGCGGCGTATTCGACGTCCGTCGAGAGGCTCGCGGCGACGCCGCCGCCGCTCTCGCGCACGTCGACCGCGACGCTCGCGGCAAGCCGGCCGCTGCGGCGGCGCAGCACCTCGCCTGACAGTTTGCGCTGCACCGTGTTCCGCAGCTCCTGCGCCAACCTTGCGACGGTCTGCGCCAGCCGCTCGCGCAGCGCCGCCGGCATCGCCGCCAGGCGGGGGAGCGCGGCATCGGGGACGAGCGTGGCGGTTATCACAGGATGCCTCCGACGACCGCCGCATCGGTCGCCGTCGGCGCCCGCATCGCGGGAAAGGCCGAGACCGGCGCGACGGCCCGGTACTGCGCCAGCAGCGTCTTCACGTCGGCGCTCATGTCCTGCTGAGAGAAGGTGACGGTCTCGCCGCCGCCGAGCGCCTTGGACACTTCCCCGATGCGCGTGCGCTCCTTGTAGCGCTGCGCGACGAGCTCGATGCAGGCCTGCGCGATTTCCGGCGGCGTCACGACGTAGCCGGCGGTGTAGGTCACGACGACGTTTTGCACCCGCGGTGTGAAGACATAGCCGCGCAGCGCCAACTCGGTCGGGGTGAAGACATAGCCGGCGCCGAAGCCGCCATCGAGCGGCGCCGACGGAATGACGAGACCGTCTACCGTCAGGGACAACACAGCCGCCACCGGATAATTGGCGAAGGCGAGCCGGCGGCCGCCGGTGCCGTCGCGGATCTCGACCCAATCGGATTGCGCGATCTGCCGATTGAGCCAGGTCTGAATGAACTGGCTGGCGGCCGTGATGAGCCGGGTCAGCAGCGCGTCGTCGGTGTCCGGAAAGGCGTTGCTGCCGGTCTGCAGCCATGCCCTTACATCGGCCAAGGTCGTCAGGTCGCCGAAGGCCACGGGTCATTCCTTCGTTTCAGGCGGCTTGCGCCCGGGAGCCACGGTAAAGCCGTGCGCGGCGAGCGCCGCCGCCGCGTCCAGCGGCACGACGACATCGCCGTTGGCGTCGGCTTGGTAGACGCGGCCGTCATAGCTGCATGCGGCGGCGCTCTCGTGATGAAGCCGAACCGTTGCGACGCCGGCGGCATCGGCAGTGCTGCTCTTTGCCATTCGGATGCCCCGCCTAGCCGTTCGCGATGTTGGTGATGACGCCCATTGCGAAGGGCGCGTATACCGCCAGCACCTCCTCGGCATAGACGCCGACCTGGCGCTGCCGCGTCACCACCGGCCAGTCGATCTGGTAATAGTCCTGCCGCGTCTTGACCTCGGCGACATTCGGCACCTCGTTCGACTGGTACTGCACCGGCAGGTTTTCCGCCCAGCCGATGATCGTGCCGGGAGGCACGCGCGGATGAATGCGGATCGGTATGCGGAGGCCGCCGTTCAGGGAGAACGGATTGTAGTAGTACGAGACGACGCCGGCGGCGGTGAAGTCGTAGGGCTCGCCCTCCGCCTTGACGTCGTAGCGCAGGAGGGGGCCGGAGGCGTTCGACAGCACCTTGTTGGTGATGTTCTTCAGCTCCTGGCTGTTGACATAGAGAACCGTCGGCGACAGCTCGAACTGGTTCCACATCTGCTGGAACATCGCATCGATCTCGACGATCGAACCGCGCCCGGAGGAGGTGAGCGCCGTGCCGGTTCCGGCAGTGCCGGTCGGCATGATGTTGACGTAGGCGTTCGACCCGGACTTCAGGGCTGTCGTCAGCAGCCCGTCATAGGCATAATTGGGGTTGGCCGAATTGTCGGCGGTGACCGCGGTCGCGGGCTGGTTGCCCGAGGACAGCGGCGCGGAGAAGGCGATGCTGTTGATCGTGCCGATCGCCTGCAGCGTCTCCGAACCGGCGGCGCCGACATACCACGCGTAGGCGACCGCGCCCTGGATTGGCGTGACGCTCGCGTACAGCGTCTGGCCGAGCGTCACCGCCTGCGTCGCGTTGGCGCTCTTGTTCGACGAGCCGCCGCTCAACGTGAACGTCTTGCCGTCCGCGCCGGTAATCGTCTTCGTCGTGGCGACGCCGCCGGCGACGCTCGAATTCTGGTAACCTTCGAGGGTCAGCGCGACGACGATGACGGAATAGGTCGCGGCTGGCAGGGTTGCGCCGCTGCCGGAGGCCGACAGGGTCGGCGTCGCCGGCGTGCCGAGCTGCAACGAGGCATTCCCCGCGAGGATAGCCATCTCCTCCTTCAGCATCATCTTCTGCAAGAGGCGGTAGCTCATCCGCGCCTGGATGTCCTCGAAGTGCCGCCCCGCCGAGATCGCCTCGTAGGTCGCGGCGTCCTCCTCGCCGATTGTCACGAACGTCGCCGTCTTGTTGGCGGTCGTGTACGACATCTGGCCGGAACGCTGGCCCTCCGGCACCCAGCCCATCGCATCGAAGCCGGAACCGATGATCTGGCTGACCTGCCGCCAGTTGGTGGCGGTGCCGGTGCCGCCGCCGACCCGCGGCAGCGCGTTGCGGATCGGCGTCATGACTGGGTACAGATTCTTGGCCGGCGCCTGCAGATCGAAGGCGACGAGGCCGGTCGCGGTCGAGATCGCCTTGCCGATCGCGTCGCTGGGGCTGGCAAGGGCCGTCTTGAACAAGTCGAGCGTTTCGCTGGTGGGGTTCATCTGTCACTCCATTGGCCGGGCATGAAAAAACCCGGCGGCGCCGGGTGTTGTTGTTGGATCACGGGGTCAATCATCCGCCGTTGTCGCGGGGAACGGCGGCCGGCCCGAAGGCGGGCGCGCGGATCGGGGTCGTGTGAGCCGCCTTGATCAGCGCCAGCGTGCGCTCCTCACCGCTCATGCCGGCGAGGGCCGCGACGATATCGGCATCGGACATGCGGCCGTCGGCGCTCTTTGACAGTGCCGTTGCGCCGTGTGCCAGCGTCAGCGGCGGCAACGGCATCTGGGCGATTTCCTCGACCCGCTGCGCGAGCCGGTCGAGCCGCGGCCCGAACTCGGCGACGGCCTTCGAGAGCGCCGCATTGTCGGCGCGCAGTTTGGCGAGGTCCTCCGGCCCTTCGGCAGCGGCGCCCGCCTTCGCGATTGCGGCGATGCCGGCACCCAACCTCGTCCCCTCCTCCGCCGCGACGAACTTGAGCAGCCCGCACAATTTCTCGATTAGCGGAGCGAGTTCGCCGAGGCTCTTGCGCAGGGCGCCGCCTTGGCTCGCCTTGCGCTCGGCCTCCGGCGGCCCCTGCGGATCGATGCGCTCCTTCCATGCCGCAACGATGCGCGCCTTGATGCGCCCGGCTTGTTCCGGCGTGTATTTCGCCGCGTTGCGGGGCACGTGGATGTAGGCCCAGGCGGCGCGGATGTGCTCCTCGGTGTCGAGCGGATAGCGCTTCTCGCCGTCGTCGCGATAGCCGGGATCGGCGAATTCGGCTACGCTGTCCGCGGCCTCGTCCCCGGCGGCCGCGTTGGCCTTCCAGCAGTCGAACACCGCTTCCGGGTTGGCCGGCCGGTCCACGACCGAAATCTCGGTCAGCGCCAGACCTGTGATGATCTTGCGGTCGGCCGGGTCGCGCCGCTTCACCCGCCCGCCGATCGAGAAGCCCTTGTAGACGCCCTCCTGCACCTTCACCCAGGCGGCGTCGTCGACGATGCGGGCGGCGACGTAGAGGCCCTTTTCGTCCACCGCCGCTTCGGTGGCGACGCCGACCGCCGAGGGCTGGTGCATCTCGCGGATGTTGGCGAACCGCATGTAGTCGTCGAGCGCCGCGGCCAGCGCCTCGCGCGTCACGATCTCGCCCTGATCGTCGAGCGCCTCGGTCGAGGCATAGCCCCAGACGGTGCGCTGCTCCGCATCGACCTTGGCGATCGGGAAGTAGAAACGCATCAGGATTTGTCCCTCAGGTTGCGAAGAGCGGCGCGCGCGGCGGCAGCCCCCACCCCGGCCCTCCCCCGCTCGCGGGGGAGGGAGACATTCCGCGCAGCAGCGTTCCCTCCCACGCTGGCGGGGGAGGGACAGGGTGGGGGCTTCGGGTCAGGTGCCGGAGGCGCACTTCCAGGTGCCGCCGCCAGTGCTCCAGCAGAGCTTGTTGTCGGCGGTGTCGATGACGATCGCGGCCTGGCCGGCGGCGCCGACCGAGCCGGTCGGGGCGCCGGCCATCGTCGGGATCAGCGGAAAACCGGTGGTGGCGCTCGTCGCGAGCGCGCTGCCGGTGCCGAAGCGGACGTTGCCGCCGTTCGGGTTGATCGCGAGCGGCACCGCCGTAAAGCTCGTGCTGCGGCTGGCCGATTGGACATAGGCGAAATTGTTGGCGTTATCGACGCCCGCCAGAAACTCAGGCTGGGCGTTGTTGCCGGTGCCGATGGTCAGGCCCGCCGCCTCCGTTGTGTAGGTGCTGTTCTTGGTGACGTCGATGACGCCGCCATTGCCGTAGGGCTGACCGCCGAAGCCGGCGCGGCCGCCGCTGATCCACTCGACGTTGGTGAAGCCGGGCGCCTGGCCCGACCCGAGAACCAGCGGGTTGGCGCTTTCGCCGTAGCCGGCGCCGACCACGCCGACCGCCCCGCTGCCGGCGTAGAGGTGAAGACAGTGGGTGACCTGCCCGCCGCCGGCGTTGAGGATGTCGGTGTCGCAGATGTCGTTCCAGGCATAGCCATAGCCGCCGTCCGAGGGCGTGCCGTTCGGCATCAGGTCCATCGCCAGGGTCGAGTTGGCCGTGGTGGGCCGGAAGCTCGGCACCGGGAACGGATCCGTTCCGGGCGTGGCATTCTTCATGCCGAGCAGGAACTGGCCGGTGCCGCCTCCGACGGTCAACGCCGTGGCGGCGACGGTGCTGGGGGTCGTGCCGCCGATCGGGCCAGGGCTGGCCGGGTTGAAGCTCGACGTGCCGGCGGGCGGGTTGATTACGCCGGCCCACGCGGCGTAAGCCTCAAAGCCGAGCGCCAGCGCCGCCAGCGGCAGCGCGGCGAGGAGCGGACGCGGCGGCATCACCAGACCCTCGCGGCCATCTGGCAGTTCGATGCGCTGCTGTAGATGCGGATGCGGCCGGTATGCGGCAGGCCCGTCATGTCGAGCGTGCCGCCCTGGCCGCCATTCGCGCTCGCGCCCGCCAGCACGAGGATGGTGGGAGCAAGACTGCCGGCGGCGTCGTCGAGCGCGACGGTGAGGCCGGCGGTGCATTGCGCCTGGATCACATAACCCTGCCGCGGCACGCTCGACGGCGGAATGGTCGCAAGCAAAGTCAGGCCGGAAAGCGACGGCGCATTGGCGCTGTAATCGACGCCGTTGACGCCCGTCGCCGCCATCGTCTCGACCGCGCCGAGCGGCCGGTTCTGCGGCACCTCCACGGAACGCGCCACGGTCTGAGCCATCAGCGGCTTCGCCACGGCGGTCAGCAACAGCGCGATCGCAGCGCATGTCCGAAACCATCTGGTCATTGGGAAGCCCTCCCCGCACCGCTGTCCGGTGCGGCCGCTGCTTTCACCATGGATTGCTCCTGTCGATGACATTCGGCGCGCAAGCGCATCAGGCCGGCCCGCGGGTCCGCCCGAAGGCCGGCCCGAGGATGACCTCCGGCCCGATGTTCGAGTTGTATTTGCGCAGCGAAGCGGCACTGACGGCCTTCGCGGCACTGCCGGGCAGCGGCGTTGCGCCAGCGGCGGCATAGACCATCGGCGTGTCGCCGTCGGCGACCGGGCCAAGGCCCAGCACGTCGCGGGCCTCGTTTATGGTGTAGATGCCGCTGCGCACATAGGTATCCAGCACCTTGGCCTGTTCCGCGGGATCGGCCGGCGCGAGGTCCGCCCACACGAATTCGAGGTCGGGGTGGCCGAGGCGGTCCTGGATGACATGGTCGGCGAGCCGCTTGACCCAGCCCATCAGCGGCGCCATGCCTTCGTCGAGCGCCGCCTCCTGCGCGGTCTCGGCGGTGGCGCGGTTGACCTGGCGCGTGAAGGCGGTCGGCGGCAGCGAAAAGGCGTAGCAGACGATGCGCGCCAGCCATTCGTCGAAATCGTCCTTGTACGGCGCCTCCTTGAACGCCTGGTATCTCGCGCCGCTCGGCCCCCAGACGAGGCGGGCGCGCGATGCGGTATTGCCGGCCAGCACGCTGTCGAACCACTCCTGGAACTGCCGGATCTGATCGGCATTCCAGCCGTCCGGCGCGTTCAGCAGTCCCGGCGGCACGTTGCCTTCAGTAAAATGCTGCAA
>Ga0070739_10007443_pt1 | contig 11614 bp, 9 predicted proteins | sample Coa_R1_7_FD_66445 | JGI IMG/M metagenome (GOLD analysis project Ga0070739, IMG submission 66445) | Surface soil microbial communities from Centralia Pennsylvania, which are recovering from an underground coalmine fire - Coalmine... | ecosystem: Environmental > Terrestrial > Soil > Unclassified ... | reverse complement strand
GCAGTTTTGGCGCATATCATTGTTGCTGCGGCGGCCACAATGCGCCCTGGCATTGCGCCCGTCCTCGCGCCGCGATCTGCGCCAAAACTGCTCGCCGCGCCGGTGCGTGGGTTTATGAGATGAGCTCTAGGAAAAATCGACCAATTCCGCCACCGTTCCTCAAGCCGTTGACGCTGCATCGGTAAAAGATCTCGGGATGCAACTCGTCGGAGGGCGCCGCCTGCACGCGTATTCGTACGTCGCAGCCGGAACGCCGGCAACGATGTGGGTCGACGCGCACAACCTTCCGCAACAAGTCGTCACGACGAGCCGCGGCGTCACGACGACGCTCACGTACACGTACGCAAACGTATCCATCGAGGCGCCGTAGTCATTTCGCCGGGCCTTCCAATCATGGCTTCGCCGGCGAACGGACCCGCCGGCGTGCCTGTAAACGCAGAAATGCTCGTGCTTGAGGTTTTCGATCCGTCGGCGTTGTGCAACGCGAACTACGGCATCTGCTCATTCGCGATTCAGTAAAGTTTTTTCACGGTGGCTGCGGCGCTAACCATAGCTCTTTTGCCCTGGCGGTCGTCATGCGGCCGGCTCGCACTTCTTGGATTATTGCCGAAAGCCGTGGAATATCGGCGCTTTCTCGTTCGCGCAGATATGCGTCGTCGAGATACTGCAACGCGCGGCGAAATGCTGAAAGAGCTTGCTCGAAGTTTCCAGCCCGCGCCAGACGCTCCGAATACTCGAAATACATGTTGTAGATTATAGTTCGCCGCAGCGGCGTCGGAACAGGCGTTTGGCGTGCCGCCCACGCCTGTTCGTGCGCCGCGCTCAATCGGAAAATGCGATCGTCGACGAACAAGGGTGCCGTAAACGTCTGATCCGCCTCCCCTTTGAAGGGTGACGGCGCCATGGTGTACCGGATGGTCGCGCGCACATTGTGTGCGGTCGTGGTGATGAGCATCCTGGTGCGACAGGTCTCCGCGCGACGATTGAGTAGTTCCGCGGCTGTTGCATGCGTCGATCGGATTTCCTCTGCATGGCCTGCATCGCCGCGGAGATCATCGATCCCAGGGCGTCGGCGCGTGTTTGAGCAGAGACTGGGGGACGACGCTCTGAGCAGGCGTTCCTCGATAAGACCGCACAAAATGCCTTGTAAACGTACGTTGACATAGGTCGCGTCTTTTGCTATGCTTCGAGTGGAGCTGAGTTTTGCTTTCAACATCCTAGCCGCTCAAGCGACGCAGCCACAATGCGCCATACTGCGCAGCGGCATTCGGCTGAGGCACATTTTTTTGCACGGTTCCCCAAGGCTCCCGAAAAGACATGAAAACCTTAAACCATAAAACGATCCAGGCGCGGTCAATACGTGCCTTGGAGTCTGCAAGGGAAGATTTGCGTGCAAACATCCTCGTGCGGCGTGCAACGTTGCACCTTAGTCAGGCAGACCTCGCCAAGCGATCCGGCGTATCGCGGCCTGTTGTCTCCAAGATCGAAACGGCTTCCGGAGACTTCCGGATCTCTGCACTGGCGAAGCTTGCGGCTGCGCTTGATTGTCCTGTCTCCGAGCTTTTGCTTCCAACGTCCGCTGGACCAATTGACGACGCCGAAATCGCGCAGCGCTTCCAAACGCCACGCTCCCAATTCATCAAAGGGAAAGATCTCTGGGCAGCGGTCGAAGAAGCCAAAACCGCAAGAGACAGTACCCGTACCGAAACCCTGGACCGATCGATACCATCCGGCCGCCGCCAAAGAAGTCGTCCAACTGTCGTCAACGGACGATCGAAGACAAAGCGTTAAGGACGCTATCGCCGACGTTCTCGTAAATCCATATGCGAATGCAAAAAAAGGCAGGAAACCTCAAGAACTGTCGGGCGAAGGTGTTCTCGCTTGACGGCGTCCAGTATCGCGCTCTTTATGAAGTGGACGAAAAAGCCCGGATCGTGTATTTTTGATGCGTAGGTCCCCGCGAGGGTGTTTACAGTGTTGCGAAAAACAGAGTACGGTAATTTTGAATGTCGTCAATTTTTCTAACGCACGGGGTAGAGCAGGTCGAATACTTGTTGAGCTAGGTCGTCCGCATAGCCGGTGATGCCGTTGCTGTTTGTAAATATGACTATGCGAACTTGCTTCGGATAATATTGATCGCAGACATTGAAGCCGATCGTGGAGCCGTCTTGCCAGATCCGGGTTGATCGCGGTAGGCATCAAGGAAAAAGGCAAACCCCTACTGTGCGCTTGCGGCCGGCGGCGTTCCGATTGACGTCATCGCGCTGTAGGAAGCCCGCGAAATGACTTTCCCTCCGCTCAAGGCGCGATCCCACGCAAGCAGATCGTGCACGCCGCCGACGAGGTTGCCGGCCGGCCCCACCCACGTGTCGTCTAGACGATGAGCCGGTGCGCCGTTAAGTATCCGGTCGCCATTTCCCGGAGGGCAAGTTCATCGTTCAGCGTTACAGACGTTGCGCCGGGTGCCCTCGATAAAACGCGATCGCCGATACACCGTTGGTACGCTTCACCGGAAACGCGCACGATCGCGCGCGCAGGAACGGCGGCATGCCAAGACGTCACCGATAACGCGAACAACGCAACGGTGCAAAACAGCTCTTTCATCGCGGGCGTTTTAAACTTTGATGCGCCGACAGCCTTGATGTGCGTGAGTAGTCGGCGCCAAACAGGTGGCAGGCGCGGCAACTGGGTACTTCAACGGAACTGCATGCGTCGATCGGATTTCCTCTGTATCGCCGGAGGCGCGATGGTCTCCCTAACGCTGCCGCCCCTGAAGGGTCGCACGCTTTTGCGGCCGTTCGCGACGGCGCCGTTTCCGTATGCGGGGCGTCCCTATCGCGATTCCACGGTGGGCATTTATGTGCCGGCGAGCTACCGGCCTACGGACACCATCGACTACGTCGTACATTTTCACGGCTTTTGCAACGACGTGCGGCACGTGCTGGCGCGTTATCGATTGCGCGAACAACTCGACATGAGCGGGCGCAATGCGATCCTCGTCGTTCCGCAAGGCCCGAAGGATGCGCGAGACGACGACTTCGGCAAGCTGGAGCATGATGCGGGCGGTTTCGCCCGCCTGATCGACGAGATCGCGGCATTTCTCCGTACGCAGGGCGTAACCCAAGGAACGCGCACCGGAAAGATCGTCTTGAGCTCACACAGCGGCGGATACGGCGGCGAAGCCGGCGTCCTCGCACGCGGCGGACTGAGCGATGCCGTTACCGACGTGCTGATGTTCGACACCGCGTACGCGTTCTACGATGTATTCGCGGCTTGGGTGAAAGCGCGGCCGGACAACCATCTGCTGAGCATTTTTACGACGGATACCGAAAACGGAAACGTTTACTTGATGTCCCTCGTCCAAGGACCGCAGCCGAATATCTTCGTCCGCACTGCGCACGGAATGACGTTGGCTCAGTTGCAGACGCGCGCGCCGACGTTTATTCTGACCACGGTCGCGCACGACGACTTGATGCAGCGCTACAATTGGTTCAGTTTGTTCTTGCAGGCGACGGCGCTGGCTGCGGCCTAGAAGCCAGAGCGTCGGCGACGGCCCAGGCGGCTGCGGCGATCGCGAAGGTTTGCAGGCCTTCGCTCCAGTTACCGACTTCGTGGGGGTGCGCGATAAGCATCGGGATCCAGATTGTGACGCCGAAAATCGCGAGCATCACGGTGAGCAGGACTGATGCGAGCAGCGCTCGATAGCGAATCAGGAGCGACAAGCCGGCCACAGCAAACGCGACAGTCGTGGCAACCGCCCAAAAGGAACCGCCGAGCGGAATCCAAGTCGGAACGAGTCCCACCGTGCGGCGGAAGAACTCCACTTGCTCGATTGCATACGAGATGTTGCACAAACCGAAGAGCAGGATCGTTGCCTCGGCGCGCGGGGTAAGGGACGCGCCCGCGCCTACGACGAGGCCCAGCGCATAGAAGACGTCTCCCCAACTCGCGTAGACGGCCGGATGCGCGAAGATCTCCGGCACAAACGTGCATGCAATAACGAGATAGACGGCGAATAAGATCGTCGCGCCGATCCTGCCCGAACGCGGGAACTGCATCGCAATGCCGCCCGCGATTTGCGCCGCCGCCGTCACGACGAGAAAGATCCGCATGCCCGGCAACGTCCAATTCGAAATGAGTTGCGCGTGAAGTGCAAGGCTCGCCGCGCCCAAGGCCGCCGCGCAGACGCCGAACAAACGAGACCCCATGGTCGGTACATGTCGAAAACTCGCACGTAAGTTCCTTCGAACAGCGCGCGGCGGATCGCCGTAAGTCCATGACCGTGTACGGGAACTCTGCAACGTGAGGATCTTACGCGGCCGGACAACTTTTTCATCATGGGTCTGGAGCCGAATCAGATCGACATCATCACGACGATAGACGGCCTCGGGTTCGAAGATGCCTGGGCGAACAGAGTTTCTTCCACCTACGGAAACGAGCCCGTAAATTACATAAGCAAAGAAGATCTCATAAGAAACAAGACGGCCGCCGGCCGCAGGATGGTGCGGATGTCGCGTATCTGACGGAGACGGGCAGCGGCGCGACGAACGCGTAGATTTCAAGATGCGTATGAGAACGATGAGCATTACTGCGCTCGCTCTGGCGAGCGTCTGCACGCTGTCCGCTTCGGCGCAAACGAAGCCGTCGATCGCGCAAGTGCTGCAGGAGACTTTTTCGCTGACCGCCTACGGCGGTGTCGCAATTTCGGCACGCGGAGATGCGGTCGCATATGCGGTGACCACCCGTCCCGGCGGCCTGAAAAATCCGATGCCTCAAACGGCTCTCTACGTTCAGCACGGGGCCGGTGCGCCCGTACGCCTGACCGCTGGTGACGGTACGAAGTTTTACGATGAAAGCGCCGCGCAGTTTTCACCCGACGGCTCGCGCATCGCGTTCATTTCCAACGCTGCGAGCAAAGATCAGGAGCAGATTTTTCTAGCCCGCGGCGACGCCTGGCAGGCACGCCAACTCACGCATCTGACCGGCGCTATCGCGGCGCTCCGCTGGTCGCCGGACGGGAAATACCTCGCGGTGCTTTCCATTCCGCACCCGCATCGCAGAGCCGGTGCGCTCGCCGCGGGTGCGCGGCAAGTCGGCGTTATCGGCTCGGTGATCGACGAACAGCGGCTCGCGCTCGTGGATGCCTCCACCGGTTCGATACGCGAACTCACGCCGTCGAATGCGTACGTATATGAGTACGGATGGGCGCCCGATTCGAAACGACTCGCGTACACCTACGCGTACGGCAGCGGCGACAACAATTGGTGGGTCGCGCGGCTCGCTTCGATCGATACGAACGGCCGTCGACGGGACCTGCTCGAGCCCAGCTTCCAAATAAACGATCCCGTCTGGTCGCCTGACGGCCGCAGCATCGCGATCATCGGCGGTATCATGAGCGACTTCGGCTCGGTAGGCGGGGACGTCTATCTCGTCGATCCGAAGACCGGCCACGCGCGCGACGTCACGCCGGGGATGCCGCTCAATGCGGCGTCGCTGCGCTGGATCGGTCCCTCTCGGTTGATGATGAGCGCGCACGATTTGGGTTCGCTCATGCTGTTCCGCTTGAATACCGTGACCGGAGCGCGTCAACCGATCGGGTATAGCGGCGAAACGATTTTCAGCTGGGACGCGAGCCCCGACGGATCCAGAATCGCGTTCGTGCGCACCTCGTTCACGCGAGCGCCTGAAGTTTGGTCCGGCGCTCCCGGAGCGGCCAGGCCCATCACGCAAGGCAACGCGCACGCGCCGCGCTTCTGGAGCAAAGCGGTTTCGCTGCGCTGGCAGGACGGCGCGTATCGTCCGCAAGGCTGGCTGATTTATCCGCGGGATTTTCGCCCCGGCAAACGCTATCCCATGATCACGATCGTTCACGGCGGCCCGAGCGCGGAGAGCCTGCCGACGTACAGCAACACGACGATCGCTACGCTGGCGCGCTTCGGGTATTTCGTGTTCGAACCAAATCCGCGCGGCAGCTACGGCCAAGGCGAAGCGTACACGCGTGCAAACGTGAAGGACTTCGGCTACGGCGACTGGCGCGACGACCTCACCGGCGTCGACGCAGCGATCGCGCGCGCGCCGATCGATCCGCAGCGCTTGGGTTTGTGGGGCTGGAGTTACGGCGGCTACATGGGCATGTGGGCCGAAACGCAGACGCGCAGGTTCAAAGCCATCGTCGCCGGCGCGGGCGTCGCCGATTGGCTCTCGTATTACGGCCAAAACGACATCGACCAGTGGATGATCCCGTTCTTCGGCGCATCGGTGTACGACGATCCGCAAGTCTATGCGAAAAGTTCGCCGATCACGTTCATCAAACGCTCGCACACGCCGATTCTGCTGCTGCAGGGCGAGCGTGACGAAGAGGTTCCGGCTCCGCAGTCCTTCGAGTTCTATCACGCGATGCGCACGCTCGGCGTACCCTCGCGTTTGGTCGTATATGCCGATGAGGGACACAGCCCGCGAAAGCCTGCAAATCAAATCGACATCCTCGAGCGGACCGTCGACTGGTTCGACGACTTCCTCGTTCGCTAGAATCGCACGTCTGCGGATTTACGAGCCCCACCAGGTGGCCTTGCGGATCGTCGAACAACGCCACCTCGGGGCCGCCCGGACGGGTCCGGCATCTTCGTACTGCGTCCACCAATTCTTTGGCGCAGGTCCCGGGTAGCACGCTGTAGACTACGCAAATACATACGCGCCGACGCGCGCGCAAGAAGCGAGGAAAGTATGAGCCACGGGATCCGTTTCGCCGCTGCATTCATCGTCGCAGCGTCGGTTGCGCTCAGCGGCTGCAACAAGGCTTCCACGCCTGCACCGAACCCCACCGCGACCCCGCAATCGGCAAACCTCTCCGGCGACTACAGCGGGACGATGCAGGACGCTCAGGGCGGAAACGGTATCGCGACGGCGACGTTTGCGCAGCAGGGCAGCAATGTCGGCGGGGCCATCACCGACAAAGAGGCAGCCGGGACGATTTCGGTGCAGGTTGCGCTTACGGTTGCCGCATCGAACAGCGTAAGCGGCGCAATGGTCGTGGACTACGCCGGCGGAACGACTTGTACGTTCAGCACAACGGGCACGTATACGAATAACGGCGTTTCCGCCACGCTCAGCGGAAGCTACTCCGCAATTACGAACTGCGCGGGTGACACGGGTACGTACACGCTGAATCAAACGTGTGCAGACACGGTTGCGGCTTCAGACCGCCGCACCATGTCGTTCCCGCCCGGCTGTTAAGGAAGCACGCGCATGAGCCGCGGCATCGGCGTGCGTCCAGCCGGCTCCGCGTTCGAGCAGTTGTGAGGAGTTTTCGCCCGTAAGGCGCTGCTGCAGCAGTTTCGACGCGTATTGGAGCGCGCGGTCGTCGTCCGGTTCCGGCGTCCAGCGCAGATGCGCAAGCCGCGCTTTCGCATACCCGAACAGCATCGCAGCGCGGGCCGGATCGCCCGTTGCGTCAAAGGGTGCCCAGTACGCCATCCCCAGCGCTACCAGCTGATCGTGCTGAAGTTCCAGAGCAAGAGCTAATGCTCGCTCCGCGTGAGGACGGCATTCTTCGACTCGACCCAGTGCCAGCAGCCACGTCGTGAGTTGATTCTCGAGAAACAATTGGGCGTCTCGATCCGCGCAGCGCAAGCCGTCGCCGGCGAGTTCGATTGCGCGCTCGAGGTTGCCCCAATCCGCTTCGCGATACGCCCACCATTCCAAGACGCGACATTCTTCGTCCGCTTCGCGAGCCGATTGCGCAAGCCTCAGCGCTTCCGCATAATAGGCGCGTGCCTGTTCGCATTCGGTTTGGGGCAGCGAGAACGCGCAGCGGCGCAATACGCCGATGAGCAGTCGCGATTCACCGGCCTCGCGAGCGCGGCCGATCGCTTCCATTGCCGGAGTCCTCGCCGCATCGAAATCCTTAGCGCGCGCATACAGCTGCGCAAGTTGCGAGAGCGCGCGAATGGCGCCGCGTTGGTCGGGCGATTGCCGGTAGAAGTCGACCGCGCGCTGCGCGCAGCGCAGAGCCTGGGCGTTCTGCGCGAGGTTGTTGTGCAGCATGGATGCTACGTATTCGATGCGGCCGGCAGTGGCAGCGCTCAAGTTGCGTACTTGACGCGCAAGGTCACACCACGCCAACCCTTCCGCAAGGAGCCCCATGCGCAGAAACAGCGGACCGCAATCCGCAGCGAGTTGCGCGCCTGCAGCGGAATTCGCATTGCCTAGCGTCCACGAGAGCGCCGCACGGAAATTATCGATATCCGGCGCGAGCCGTGCCATCCATCCTCCAGGCAATTGCGAATCGAACTCGTGGTACGCCTGCGCGGCCGCCGCAGCAAAATAGGCCGCGTGCTGCTGTTGTGCGATCTGCGTCGCGTGTTGTTGAGCGGCTTTGGCGGACGCGAATTCTCGGATGCTTTCGAGGAGCCGGTACCGCGTGTCCATTGAGACGTTCGCGATGAGCAGCGACTTGTCCGTGAGCGACGTGAGCACGTCCAACACGTGAAATTCATCGCAGTTCCCGTCGCCGGCGCAAACGGCGGCCGCTGCGGCTAAGGAGAAACTGCCGCGAAACACGCTCAGGCGCCGGAACAGTGACTGCTCCTCCGTCGAGAGAAGATCGTAACTCCATTCGAGCGCTGCCGCGAGCGTCCGCTGCCGGGGATCTCCCGCGCGCGCGGTGCCGGCGAGCAATCTGAAGCGCTCGTCAAGATGCAAAAGAATGTCGTCGACGTTGAGGATGCGTACGCGCGCGGCCGCAAGTTCGATCGCGAGCGGAAGGCCGTCCAACCGCTCGCAAAGCGTGTGAACGGCGGCGGCGTGCTTTTCGGGTTCGAATTCCGGCGAAACCGTGCAGGCCCGGCGCGCAAACAATTCGGCGGCGTCCTCAGCGCGAAGGGGACCCAGCCGGTAAACCTTTTCTGCGGCGACGTGCAGAAGCTCGCGGCTCGTCGTCAAAAGCGCAACGCGTTCGCACGCGGCGCACACTTGCGTAACGACGCGGGCCACCTCGGAAACGACTTGTTCGCAGTTGTCGATGACGACCAGCACGTCACGTTCGCGTAAATGTTCCAGCAGCGCAGACGTCTCGCGGCCTTCCTCTGCAGGCCCGGCCCCAAGTTCTGCGAGTATCGTTGCCGGAACGAGTTTCCCATCGGTAATGGCCGCGAGATTGATGAACCACGCGCCGTCCGCGTGCTCGTGCATCAAATTGACGGCGCATTGCAACGCAAGCCGCGTTTTCCCGACGCCGGCCGGACCCGTCAGTGTTACCAACGGCGATTCGCGCAGCGAGGCGCAAACCTCACGCAACTCGCGCTCGCGTCCGAGAAGCGGTAGTAAATTCACGGGGAGGTTGTTCGGTACTGCGGCAGTTTTCGCGCGCAGCCGCGGTTCCAGCGCGAGAAGCGCGACGGCGAGATCTTGCGCCAAGCCCGCGAGCATCGAGCTCTCTTCCGCGTCGTAATCGCCGTGCTTGGAATCGACCAGGATGAAGCCGACGAGCTGTCCTGCCGCCGTCATTCCGAATGCCTGAGTTGCGCGCACCGATGAATTCAGCAGCCGCGGTTGTGCCGGTGCTTCACTCGATTTCAAACGCAGAACGAGCGGGTCGCCCGCCACGACGTTTTCGACGGCGGAATCGAACGACGACGCTTCCACATGAAACTCATCGCGGCCCACATAGATCGCGCAAGCGCGCGCTTCCAAATAGTGTTCGATCGCTTCGACCACCCGCCGAAGCAATTGGCTCTTATCGGAAAAAGACGACAGTTCGCGGCGAAATTTGGCCAGAGCCGCCAGCGCACGACGCTTGCGCTCGTAGAAGGCGCCCTCCACTGCCGCCTCGACGCGTTGGTGGATGGGACGGAACACCAGCGCGGCAACGAGGACGATGGCGATTTCGATAGCGGTACTCGCGGCTCGCGAGTGAGTCGCAACGTACCGTTCGACCATCCATTCCGCGAGCGCAAACAGCAGGACAATCGCGGTCGTCACCGCCGTGTAGGCGGATGCGCGGGCACGGCGCCCCGCAGCGCCGCCGGGTCGGCTCATGCAGGCGGGCTTGGCGGGCATTTGCGACGTTCCTGTGGGATAGTCGCCGTATGTACGTTCCGACGGTGTTCGCGGTAGACGATCGCTCGCGATTGGTGGAGTTCATCGAACGCCACCCTTTCGGCATCCTTGTTTCGCATGTCGGCGGCGAGCTGTTTGCGGCGCACGTGCCGTTTATCGTGCTCGAGCGCGCGGAACGTCTCACCCTTGCGCTGCACGTGGCGAAGGCAAATCCGCTGGCGCGCGAGGCAGCGCACGGTAAAGCGCTCGCAATCTTTCGCGGGCCGCACGCTATGATTTCCGCAGGATGGTACGAGCATCCCGAAGCGAGCGTTCCGACCTGGAATTATTCCGCCGTCCATTGCTCCGGAACAGTTCACCTTGCAAACGAAAAGGAAATGCTCGCGATCCTAGAACGTACCGTCGAGCTATTCGAGCCGGCATGGCGCATGCAACATGCCGACGCGAACTACATTGCGGGCATGGTTCGCGGAATTACTGCGATGCGCATCGAGGTGACGCACGTGGACGCCAAGTTCAAATACAGCCAAAACCGCTCCGAGCAAGACCGCCGGCGCGTCGTCGCCGCGCTCGAGCATTCGGCGCGCCCGGAAGATCGGGAAGTGGCCGCAGCGATGCGCGAGATGCTCTCATGAGCGGCGGGAAAACGGGCGTTCGCCTGGGTCTAATGCCTGCTCGCTTTGCCCGCTCGGCCCATGAGCGGGACAATCGAAAGGCGGGTACATCTCTTGGCACGATGATGCGGAGATTTCTGGCTTTCCTGTTGTGCGCGGCGCTTCCAATGCCGGCATTCGCCCAAGCGCACGTCATTGCGCAATTGGGAACCGCACCGTTAGTCGGGCAAGTCGCTTCCACGGGTCAGTTGCAGAACGACCTGCGGCGACAACGCGCGCTGTTCGAAACTGCAGGTACGCGCTTGGGTCTTACGCCGGCGGAGTTTGCGCAATTCGCGCAACGCATCGAACAAGGGCGGCTCACGTACGTGAAGATCCCGCGGCATCTGGATGCGATGTCGTGGAAAAGCCGGGGAAGCATCCACGTTTTGCACGACGTAGTCATTCCCGCGAACACGATGGGGTGGGAAGTCGACGTTCCCGAGCACGGCCAAATCGTGGCGATCTTCATCCCGAACAAATGCGGTAATCTATCGGTTTTGCGCCGGCCCGTGCCGCTGGTCGCGCAAACACATGTCGCACCCGCTCCCCCGCCGGCTCGCGTAGAAGCGGCGCAAACGGCTCCGCCGGCACCGTCGCCCGCGCCGAGCGCGGCGCCCGCACAGGTTGCCATGCCTGCAGCGCCTTCAACACCTCCGCCGTACGGCAATATCGCCGAAAGCACCGCGCCGGCTCCCGCAACGCATCATCTGCGCTTGTGGCCGTTGCTGCTGCTTCCGCTCATCGCGCTGTTCGGTTCGCACGGCTCGAGCTCGTCACCGCTCGGCCCTGCGCCGCCCACCCCGCCGCCCGCGGGGTGCCCGCAAGCGGTTCCCATTACGCACTAAGCTGGCCAAGCTCTATTTTCGTTACTCTGCGATGAACGCGGGGAAATCGACCGCGCT
>Ga0070739_10007440_pt1 | contig 11617 bp, 10 predicted proteins | sample Coa_R1_7_FD_66445 | JGI IMG/M metagenome (GOLD analysis project Ga0070739, IMG submission 66445) | Surface soil microbial communities from Centralia Pennsylvania, which are recovering from an underground coalmine fire - Coalmine... | ecosystem: Environmental > Terrestrial > Soil > Unclassified ... | reverse complement strand
GGTGCCCCGATGGTGGTCATCGGGGTGATGTAGTGCAGGCGGTTCTGGCTGTGGCGGAAGGCGAGGGCGCCCAAGGCCGACCCGCAGATGATCGCCACCCCCACCCCCAGCAGCACCCGCGAGGCCAGCACGGCCGCACTCATTGCGGGTCCTGCTCCCGGCGCGCCGGCTCGCCGGGGGGCGGCGCCGCCAAAAGCCGGGTGAAGACCAGGGTGCCGGCGAACGAGAGCACCACCAGCACCATCGGCACGATCAGGTACGACGACTGGCCCGCGGCCTGGGACAGCAGCATCAGGACGACCGTGGCCACCACCGCCGCCAGCTCGAGGCCGACCAGGCGGGCCACGGCGTCGCCGCGGGACCCGATGACCCCCGCCGGCAGCAGGCCGGCGCCGATCAGCACCGCCGCCGCCAGCAACCACGCGTTCACCCCGACACCGCCCGCTCGAGCCCGGACCGGCCCCTGGTGAGGGCATGCACCACCACGGCGCCGGCCACCTCGTCGACCTCGAAGACGAAGGTGCCCGGGGTCAGCGAGAGGGTGAGCGTGGCCATGGCCTGACGGGCGTCAGCCACCGGTCCGGCGCTGACCGGTCCCAGGGGCAGCCGCCTGATCTCGCCCGGATCCGAACCCCGGCGCCGGAGCTGGGACAGCGCCACCGCGCTGACCCGTACGAAGTCGGCCGCCACCGCCGCAGGCAGCCACAGCAGCCAGCGCAGCCACCCGGGCGACGGGTGCCACCGGCCGCCCACCGCCCGGCGCGCCGCCGGCATGGCCAGGGCGCACAGCAGGGCCGAGCCGGCCGCCGCCGCCATGTCGGAGGTGGCGACCGAGGACAGGGTGGTGACCCACACCCCGACCAGCAGCGCCCACCACCCCAGCACCTCGAGGGCCCACGCCCCCCAGGCGGCCATCGCCCACCCCTTCCTCGTCCGTGGCGGCCGGCGCCGAGCGGCGTCGGCACGGCGGCCGCGGTGTACCCGCCGGCCGGCCCAGGCACTCATCGCCGCCGGCTTCCGACGGGCGGTCCCGAACAGCGCCCGACCGGACGGGGCTCCTAAGGTCGGGCCGCCAATCCACGGAGGACGACTTGGAACCGGTCACCGCCCGCCAGACCTGGCGGACCCTCGAGCCCCTGCACGGGATGATCTATTTCGCAGGCGAGGCGGACGCCGCCTACACGGCCGTGGGCCTCGACCCGGGGCCGATGGGCTACTTCGCCTCCCGCTCCGCCGCCATGGGCGCCGTCGGCTCTGAGGTGGTGATCGCCACCTTCTTCAACTTCAACCCGGCCCTGGTGCGCTCGGTAATTCCCGCCGCCTGGCGGAGAGCGAGCCCGGAGGCGGTGCTGGCCGCCCGGCTGGAGGCGGCTGACGCCGCCCTCCGCCGAGCCCTCGGCGACGCCGTGACCGGCCCTGACATGGCCGAGGCCGCCCGGCTGGTGCGGACCGCCGCCGAGGCCGCCTGCGGGCGGCCCCAGGGGCGGGCGCTGTTCGCCGCCCACGCCCAGCTGCCGTGGCCCGAGCCTGACCACCTCGTGCTGTGGCACGGCCAGAGCCTGCTGCGCGAGTTCAGGGGTGACGGACATGTCGGCCTGCTGCTGGGGGAGGACCTGGGCCCGGTGGAGGCGCTGGTCCTCCACGCCGCCAGCGGCGAGGTGGGCGCCTCGGCCTTGCGAGCCAGCCGGCAATGGTCGAGCGCCGAGTGGCAGGCGGGGGTGGACGCCCTGCGGGCCCGGGGGTGGGTCGCCGCCGACGGGGACCTGGCCCTGACCGACGAGGGCCGGTCGGTCCGCCAACGGATCGAGGACCGGACCGATCTCCTGGCCCTGGCCCCCTACGAGGCCATCGGCGAGGACGGCTGCCGGCGGCTGCGCCAGCTGGCCCGCCCCTGGTCAAAGGCGGTGGTCGAGGGCGGCCTACTGAGCTCGTGAGGCGCTGGGCCGGCCGCCCCTGGGCCGGCCGCCCCTGAGCCGGCCGCCCCTGGCCCGCCCGTCCCCGTCACGCCGCCGGGCCGGCGCCGAGGCCGAGGAGGGCAGCGGCACCGGGGCGGCGAACCTTACGGATGGCTCAGGCCTCGTTTAGCCTGCTCACAGCCCCGGTACAGGTGGGCATGCCAGGGTGCCGACGGCGCCCCTCCGACCGGCCCGCAGCCGTGGTGAGGAGCCGGCCGGCACGGCTGAACCGTCCGAACAAGACCCATGCGCCTGATCGAGTGTCCGAACCGGACAGAATCTGACCAATCCGAGCAAGCGGCATCTGAGCAACAAGACAGCATCCGAGCAAAGGGAGAGCGAGCTAAGTGAGGGTTCTGGTCCTAGGCGGTGACGGTTATCTGGGCTGGCCCACGGCGCTGCACCTGTCAGCCCGGGGTCACCGCGTCGCCATCGTCGACAACTTCGCCCGCCGCTCCTACGACCACGAGCTGGCAGCAGAGTCCCTCGTGCCGCTGGCCCCCCTGCATCGGAGGCTGTCGACCTGGGGCGACATCTCCGGCATCGAGATCGGCGCCTACCGCGGCGACCTGACCGACGCCGACTTCGTCGACGCCACCATCGCCGAGTTCGAGCCCGAGGCGGTCGTGCACTTCGCCGAGCAGCGCTCGGCGCCCTACTCCATGATCGACCGCAAGCACGCCGTCTACACCCAGGTCAACAACGTGGTCGGCACCCTCAACCTGCTCTACGCCATGGCGGCCCACGTGCCCGACGCCCACCTGGTCAAGCTCGGCACCATGGGCGAGTACGGAACGCCCAACATCGACATCGAAGAGGGCTTCATCGAGATCACCCACCGGGGCCGTACCGACGTGCTGCCCTACCCGATGCAGCCGGGCTCCTTCTACCACCTGTCCAAGGTGCACGACTCGCACAACATCCGCTTCGCCTGCCGCGTCTGGGGGCTGAGGGCGACCGACCTGCACCAGGGGATCGTCTACGGGGTGGACACCGACGAGACCACCCTGCACCCCGACCTGGCCACCCGCTTCGACTACGACGCCGTGTTCGGCACGGTGTTGAACCGCTTCATCGTCGAAGCGGTGATCGGCCACCCTCTCACCGTCTACGGCAGCGGCGGCCAGACCAGGGGCTTCCTCGACATCCGCGACACACTGGCCTGCGTCGAGCTCGCCGTGCTCAACCCGGCCGAGCAAGGCGAGTACCGGGTGTTCAACCAGTTCACCGAGTCCTTCTCGGTCCGTCAGCTGGCCGAAACGGTCGCTGAGGTCTTCCCCCGCAAGGCCCGCATCGAGTCGATCCCCGATCCCCGGGTGGAGGCCCAGGAGCACTACTACCGGGCCGCCCACACCAAGCTGCTCGACCTGGGCCTGCGTCCCCACCTGCTCTCCGACACCCTCATCGAGTCGCTGTTCAACGTGGTCGAGCGCCACGCCGACCGGGTGGACCGAAACGCCATCCTCCCCACCGTGGACTGGCGCCGCCAGGAGAACCCACTGGCCTCCGTCGAGGCTCTCACCGACTGACACCCGGCGCCGCTCGGACCGTCCGTTCGCGCGTCGGGGGCCGGCCCGGTCAGCGGGCCCGGATCACGAAGGTGCTCACGCTGCCGGCCGGCACCGTCGCCGTCAGCCGGCCGTTGCGGTAGGAGACCGCCGAGCCCGGGGTGAGGGCCGCCAGGTCGGCGTGGGCGTCGGTCACCACGGCCGTCTGCAGGCTGGAGGACGATCGCACCGCCTGGCGCGGAAGGTCGATGTGCAGGTTGGTCGAGCCGCTCGGGGCGTTGTCGATGACGACGACGGTCCAGCGCGAGACGGCGGCGCCGGAGCCGGCGGAGAAGGCCACCGCCCGCAGGCCGGGCGGCAGGCCGGCCACCTCGTGCAGCACGTCACCCGGCCGGACGTAGCGGCTGAAGCCGGCCAGCACCCAGTAGCGCTTGGTCAGGTAGAGCGTCTGGTTGCCGTCGGCGGCGAAGCGGCGGTCGAAGTAGATGAGCCCGTCGTTGCGCCCCCGGGCCTGGACCACCCCGGGGCAGCCCCGCTGGGCCACCGGGTTGCAGCCCAGGTTGGGCGACAGGGCCAACCACCAGTCGAACGCCGAGTCGTGGGCCACGGCCAGGTCGCCCCAGATGGTGTTGGCCAGCCACAACCCGCTGGTCATGGTGGGGTCGTACTGCCAGCCGAAGCCCTTGCCGTTGAAGCAGCAGATCTCGCTGGCCCAGTGCCTGGCCGCCGGCAGCGAGGCCTCCTGGGCCAGGGTGGCGGTGTCGGGGTAGTCGTAGGTGTGATGCGCCAGCACCGCCACCGACTGGCGCGCCGGTCCGTCCAGCCACAGGGGCGCCTCGGCCAGCAGCTGGGAGACCAGGCTGGTCTCGTCGGCGATGACCCTGGCCCCCGGGGTGGTTGAGGACAGGGCGGAGGCCACCGCCTCCACCAGGGCTGCCCGGTCCGACACCGGCACGGTCATGCCCTCCTGGGTGCAGGTGGCCTGGGCGGCGTCGGGCTCGTTGACCGGGCTGACATAGGAGAGGCGGATGCCGTCGGCGACGTAGAGGTGGTGGACAACGTCGGCGAGGTAGTGGGCGTAGGCCGTCTCCGTGCCGGGCACCAGGCTGCCTCCGCAGCTCCGGGCGTCGGTCGTCCACGCTGCCGGGGCGCTGTTGACGAAGCCGATCAGGCTCGGCACCCGGTAGTCGGCCGCCTGCCTGAGGAAGTAGAGGCCACCCGGATCGCGGGACCAGTCGTAGACGCCGGGCCGGACCAGGAAGGTGGGGGCGGCCTTGTAGGGCACCTTGACCCCCACCCCGCCGCCCCCGATGTTGTAGCGGTACTGGCTGAGGTCGAGGCCGCGGGGCGAGAACAGCAGCTCGCCCACCTGGCGCTTGGTCTGGGCCGAGAAGTGCTGGGCGTAGTACGGCCACCACGCCCCCGACGCCCCGAACCCGTCGATGGTCTGGGCCTGGGCGTCGTCGACCATGCCCGTGGCGCTGGCGGGGGCGGCGTAGGGCCCGGTCAGGCGAACCAGGCGCGGCGCGGAGGGGACCGACCACGGCGGCCGGCCGGCGGTGGCGCGGGCGGCCCCGGCCGTCGGAGCGATTCCGGCGGTGGTGGCGAAGGCAACAACGGCGAGCAGGGCGATGCGGCCCCAGCGCGACCTCATACCGGAAAGGTATTTCCCCGACCGGTGGCGCCACACGGCGCCCTGGTCAGGCGAGCCGCCGAAGGTCACGCCCTACTATCGGCCGTCCTTTGAGCGGAATGAATGGAGCGGGATGAATGCCACCGCCCCGGTGACGGTGGTGATACCTGCCTACAACGAGGCGCCAACGGTCGGCCGGGTGGTGCAGTCGGTCCCCCGGCGCATGGCCGGCCTCGACGTGACGGTCCTGGTGGTGGACGACGGCAGCGCCGACGGGACGGCGGAGGCGGCCGAGGCGGCCGGCGCCTCGGTGATCCGGCACCAGACCAACCGGGGCCAGGGGGCCGCCCTCCTGACCGGATACCGGGCCGCCGTCGGGGCCGGAAGCCGCTACCTGGCCACCGTCGACGCCGACGGGCAGTGGGATCCGGCCGACCTGCCGGCGCTGATCGAGGTGCTCGCCGCCGGGGAGGCCGACCTGGTCTCCGGCTCCCGCCGGCTGGGCTCGGACCAGGTCAGAGAGCCCCTGCGCCAGCTGGGCGTGGTGGTCTTCGCCGCCCTCCTCCGCCGGCTCACCGGGGCCCGGGTGTCCGATCCGGCCAATGGCCTGCGGGCCATGCGGGCCGAGGTGGTCGAGGGCGTACGCCTCGAGGAGCCCCAGTTCCAGGCGGCCGAGCTGCTGACCGCCGCCCTCAGCCGCGGCTTCCGCTACGCCGAGGTGCCCGTGCGCCACTTCGCCCGGTCGGCGGGAGAGTCGAAGAAGGGCCGGAACCTGACCTACGGGCTGCGGTACGGACGGGTGCTGGCCCGCACCTGGTGGCGGGAGCGGCGGCGCTGAGGATGCTCCGCCGGCGGCCCGACGCCGCCGTGGTCAGCGTGTTCGTGCTCGGACCGGTGCTGGTCCTCGGCGCCGTGGCCCTCACCGGTCACGTCGCCCTGCCTGGCGACGACCTGGTCCAGAACTACCCGCTGCGGGTGCTGGTCGGCCGCGACCTGCGCGGGCTGCAGCTTCCCCTGTGGAACCCCTACATCTGGTCGGGGACGCCGCTCCTCGGAGGGTTCAACGCCGGGGCGCTGTTCCCGCTCACCTGGCTGTTCGCCGTGCTACCAGGACCGGCCGCCTGGACGGTCGGGCTGGGCGCCACCTACGGCCTGGCCGCCGGGGGCCTGTACCTGTTCCTGCGCCAGCGGGGAATGGGGATCGTCGCCTCCGGCTCGGCCGGCGCCGCCTTCGCCGCCGGCGGCTTCATGGCCGCCCAGGCGGTGCACATCGGGCTGGTCGAAGGCACCAGTCTCACCGGTTGGGGCCTGGTGGCGGTGGAGCGCATGGGTGCCCGCACCGAGCGCCGCCGCGAGCGGCGGGCCTCCCTCGACGACGAGGAGCCCCCCCGCCCTCCCAGGGTGGTCGGGCCCGGCGTCGGCCTGGGGGTGGTGGTCGGCCTCGTCGGGCTGTGCGGCGATCCCCGGGCCCTGTCCAGCGTGGCGATCGTCCTCGGGCTGTGGGCCACCTACCGGGTGGCGGTGGACAGCCGCCGGGGCGCGGTGGTGGCCAGCCTGGTCGTGGCGGCGGTGGTCGGGGGACTGATCATGTGCGGCCAGCTGGTGCCCGGGCTGGCCGCCCAGGCCCAGTCACAGCGGGCCGCCGGGTCCTACTTCGCCTTCAGCGCCGGGTCGCTGCGGCCCTCGCAGCTCTCCCTGCTGGCGGTTCCGTTCCTGCTCGGCGGGTTCGCCTCCATCAAGCTGTCGCCCTACTCGGGCGACTTCAACCTGGTCGAGATCACCTCCTACATCGGCCTGCTCCCCCTGGCCGGGGCCCTGGGGGCGGCCGGCGACGCCCTGCGCCGGCGAGGCCGGACGTGGAGGCTGCGCTCGCCCCGGGCCCCCCGCTATCCCGAGGGGGCCAGCGCCTGGGTCGCCATCGGAGTGGTCGGAGCCGTGCTCGCCCTGGGGGCCAACCTGCCCACCGGCCACCTGCTGGCCCACGTCCCGCTCTACCGCGGCCAGCGCCTGCAGAGCCGCAACCTGGCCGTGCTGGACACGGCGGTGGCGGTGCTGTTCGGGATGTGGGCCGACCGCTTCCTGGCCGGACGGCCGGCGACCAGCCGGCGGGCGGTGGGCCTGTCGCTGCTGGCACCCCTGGCGGTGGTGGTGATAGTGGCCGCCTCGGCCGCCCTGGGGGGCTGGGCCCGGCTGGCGTGGTGGACGACCGAGCCGATCTTCCCCCGCACCTTCCCCTTCACCGCCGTCTCGCTGGCGGTGGCGGTGGCCGTGGCGGGGGTCGTGGTGGCGGGGCCCTCCTGGGACGCCGCCCGCCGGCGCCGGCGCCTGCTGGTGGTGCTGGGCGTCGACCTCGCCTTCTTCGTGGCCAACGCCGCCTATGGCTGGGTGCCGATCAGCGCCTTCGACCGCACCGGGTCGGCCGCCGCCGAGCTGGCCCGCCTGCTCCCGCCCGGCGGGCGCTACGCCGTGTACTCGCCCGACCAGCTCTACGGCGGCTACACCTCGGCCGCCCTGGGGTTCACGCCGGTCCCCGACCTCAACGCCATCGACTCCATCTCCTCGGCCCAGGGCTACGGCTCGATCGTGGGGGCCCCCTACCAGGCGCTCACCAGCACCCACGCCCCCGGCTACATCGACCCCCACCTGCTGGCCAGCGGGGGCGCCGACCAGTTGGGGCTGTCGGTGGTGCTGGTCGACCCGGCCAGCACCGCCGCCGTGCCGACCACGCCCGCCGAGCCCCTGGGGCGGGACCTCGTCCTCGCCCCCGGCGCCTCGCAGGCCTGGTCCTTCGCCCCCACCGCCGTCAACGGAGTCCGGGTCTTCACCCAGCCCGACGGCCTGTCCGATCTGTGGTTCGACGTGGTCGACTCCTCCGGCGCCAGCCAGCGGGTGCCGATCACCGGCGAGGGGGTTGCCCTGGTGGCGCCCAGGACCATCGCCACCGGGGCCCGCCTCGTCAACGACTCGGGGGTGGCGGTGACCCTCACCACGGCGGAGCTGACCACCCCCATCGGGCCCAGCCGGCTCGGCCGCCCCATCGACCAGTTCCTGACCGGCTGGCGCTACGAAGGGGTGGTCGGGGGCCTGCTGGCCTACCTCAGCCCCCACCGGCCCAACCCGGCCTGGGTCCTCACCGGCGGGCGCCGGGTGCCGGTGGCGGCCGAGTCTCCGGCGACGCCGGAGATGGACGCCCGGGGCCCGGGGATCCTGGTGCGGGCGGAGGCGTGGGCGCCGGGGTGGCGGGCCCTCCTGAGCCCGGCCAACGGGGGGCCGGAGCGGTGGGTGCCCGTGTCGGAGAGGGGGGCGCTGCAGAGCGTCGCCCTGCCCGCCGGAAGCTGGCGGGTGAGCTTCCGCTACCGGCCCGGATCGGTGGTGGTGGGCCTGGCCCTGTTCGCCGCCGGCTGGCTCACGGCCGGGGCCGCAATGGTGCTCGCGGCCCTGGGTCGGGGTCGGGCCAGGCGGACCAGGTGAGCCCGAGGCCCTCCTCCAGCGGGGTGGCCGGCCCCAGGCCCAGGCGGTCGGCCAGGTCCCGCTGGACGACCACCGCCCTCATCTCACCGGCGGGAGGATCGCTGAGCCGGTAGGCGATGTCGGACCCCGCCACCCCGCCCACCGCTCCCAGCAGGTCGAGGGCGGTCACCGAGCGGCCCGCCCCGACGATCACCCGGGCCGGCCACTCCCCGGTCAGGGCAGCGGCGAAGGCGGCCACCACGTCGTCGAGGTAGACGTAGTCGCGGACCTGGCCGCCGTCGCCGTACACGACCACCTCGGAGCGGCTCCTGGCCGCCCGCATCAGGCGCGAGACGAAGCCGTCCTTCACCCACACCCCGGGCCCGTACACGTTGGTCAGGCGCAGCGAGGTGGTCGCCATGTCGTAGGCGGAGCGGTAGGCGACGAGCAGCATCTCCGCCGCCGCCTTGGTGGCGCCGTAGGGGGTGAGGGGGGCCAGAGGCGTGGCCTCGGTGATGGCGGCGGTGGGCTCCCACGGGCCCACGACCGCGTTGGTCGACGCGAAGAGAAACCGCCCGACCCCCCGCAGCCGGCAGCCCTCCAGAAGGGCCTGGGTCACCCCGACGTTGGAGCGGAACACGTCGTCGGGGGCCTCCACCGAGCGCAGAACCGACGTTGCCGCCGCCAGGTGGATCACCGCCGCCGGCCCGGTGCCGAGCGCCTTGTCCACCACCACCTGGTCGGTGAGGTCCCCCAGGATGAAGTCGGCCCCGTCCACCGGCTCGGGGCGTTGGTCGACCACCGTCACGTCATGCCCCTCACCGACCAGGCGACCGACAAGGGCGGAGCCGATGAAGCCGGCGCCTCCGGTGACCAGGATCTTCATCGGAAGAGGCTGGCATCGGGCCCGGTCTGGTATCAAGCGCCGGTGCCCCTGGTCGTGGTCGTCCGCCACGGAGCCACCGAGTGGTCCGACGCCGGCCGCCACACCAGCCGCACCGATCTTCCCCTCACCGACGCCGGCCGGACGGTGGCCACCTCGCTGACGATGGTGCTGGCCCACCGGACCTGGGCGCAGGTGCTGACCAGCCCCCGGCTCCGGGCGCGGGAGACCGCCGCCCTGGCCGGCCTGGGCGAGCGGGCCGTGGTGCAGGACGACCTGGCCGAGTGGGACTACGGCGACTACGAGGGTCTGACCACCGAGGAGATCCGCCGGCTCGATCCGGGCTGGAGCATCTGGGAACGGGGGGCCCCGGCGGGCGAGTCGCCGGCCGATGTGGCCCGCCGGGTCGACGCGGTGATCGCCCGCCTCCGCTCGAGCTCGGGCGACGTGGTCGTGTTCTCCCACGGCCACCTCCTGCGGGCCCTGGCCGCCCGCTGGGTGGGCCTGGGCGTCGAGTGGGGCCGGGCGCTGACCCTCGGCGCCGGCCGGTGCGGGGCCCTCGGCTACGAGCGGGAGACCCCCGCCCTGCTGACCTGGAACGCGCCAGGCCTGTGAGGGTCGGCTGACCGCGGGCGAGCCTCTGGGGCGAGGCATGGGGATGCACCAGCGCTGAGGGGCCCGTCGTTACCCTGGCCCGGATGAGCAGCGACGTGTCCCCCGATGCCTCCAGGCGCCTGGCCGAGGTGGAGCGCACCATCGGCGAGTGGCTGGCCGAGGCGGACGAGGAGAGGGCCCGCATCGTCGCCGAGGCCGAGGCCGACGCCCTGCGCCGCCGGCTCGACGGCCACAACCGGCTCCAGGAGCTGCGCGACGAGGCGGAGCGGCTGGCGCTGACCATCGAGCGCACCCGTCAGGTCAAGCTGGCCGAGGCGGAGCGGGAGGCGGCCGCCATCCGGGCCGGGGCCCTCGAGGCGGGGGCCGCCATCGTCGGTGAGGCCGAGCAGGAGGCCGACGGCGTCCGCCGGGCCGGCTTCGAGGACGCCTCCCGCCTGAGGCGGCAGTCGCTGGCCGAGGTGTCGAGCCGCCTGGCCCGGGCCGAGCGCGGGGCGCAGGCCGCCTACGAGCTGGCCGAGGCCCGCAGCGCCGAGCTGCTCACCACCACCGCCGTAATGGTCGAGGCGCTGGCCGGCCGGCTCGAGGCCCTGGCCGGCGAGCTCGGCGCTCTCCTGGGCGAGGGCAGCGATCCGGTCTGCAGCCTGCGGTCCACAGCGGGCGAGCTGATCCGGCTGTCCCAGTCCGTCCGCCCGCCGGCGGCTGACGAGGACACCGGCCCCACCGTCATCGAGGCCGTCGACCAGCCCGAGGGCAGCGACACCGGACCGACCGACATCGAGGCCGTCGACCCGACCGAGGGCCACGACGGGCCCAGCCCGGCGCCGCACGACAGCGACGCCGAAATCGCCGGCGGCGGCGGCGACTCCGACAGCGCCGGCGATGGGCCCTGGGCGACCGTTGTGCCCATCTGGCGCCGCCTGGTCCGCCGCCTGCGGCCGGCCGCCTGAGCCCGGCGCCGCCGGCCGGACCCTGAGGGGCGGCCCCGAGGGGCGGGAGGTACCCCCGCTCGGATAGCCTTTTGCCAGCGCTGAGGAAGCTGGGGGCGATGTCGGCACTGCTGGGAAGAGATGGTCGCGTCGGGTTGGTGGTGGCCGTCGCCGGAGTACTGGTGGCGGCGGCCCTCATCCTCTTCGGCCCGCGGGGCAACGTGCTGCCGACCGCGGCCCTGGCCAGCAACGTCGGCGCCCTGCCGTCGCTGCCTGGCACCAGCGTCTCGTCGGGCTCGGCCGCCGATCTGGGCACGCCCCACATCCCGGTACTGGGCACCTACCACTTCCAGACCGTCTCCCAGGACAGCGGGGCCGCCATCGGCGGCACCGCCACCCGCACATCGGACCGGACCCTCACCATCCGCCAGGTCGGGGTGAGCGGGTCGGACGTCAGCCTCCAGTACCACTACGGCGGCTCCCTCCAGGGCGACAACTCCGACACCGACATCTGGCGCACGACGGGGATCTTCCTGAGCCAGACCTCGGCCGGCCCCGGTGACTGCCGGTTCTCCCCTCCCCTGGTCACCACCCCCTTCCCGCTGGCGGTGGGGCGCACGTGGTCGAGCGGCGCCGCCTGCCACATC
>Ga0070739_10007435_pt1 | contig 11619 bp, 11 predicted proteins | sample Coa_R1_7_FD_66445 | JGI IMG/M metagenome (GOLD analysis project Ga0070739, IMG submission 66445) | Surface soil microbial communities from Centralia Pennsylvania, which are recovering from an underground coalmine fire - Coalmine... | ecosystem: Environmental > Terrestrial > Soil > Unclassified ... | reverse complement strand
TCCGCTTCCTTTTTCTTCTTGCCAGCGGGGAAAGAGGAAGAAGCCAAAAGCCCGAAGAAGTCCCGAAGGACCGGGGATTTCGGGCGGTTCAGACCATAACTCCGATGCACGCGCATCGCGGGAACGGGGGCGCTCAGCCCCGGCGCGGTAGCCCGCATGGAGCGAAGCGAAATGCGGGACTTCGTCATGGCCGGGCATTGTCCCGGCCATCCACGTCTTTGGAATTGGCAATGTTCAAGACGTGGATGCCCGGCACAGGGGCCACGGCTGTCCGGCACGATCTTTGCATTCATGCAGCATACTCCAGAACGAGTTGGCTTCGCAGCGTCCGTCGCAGGTGCGCGGCCCGTGTTAGGCGGACGCCGAAGTCGAACTGGGGATGGTCTGGGCGAGGTGGCGCGGACGGTTTCAGAAGCTCTGCGATCGAGCGGCGATGCATCAGGTTGGTTTTGATCAGCCGGGCAAACGCGAGCGGGCTATCGACGATTTTGCTGGCGTCATGAGCCAACCGCAGCAACACAAAGGCGATCAGCGCGACTGTGATCTGAATGCGGATCGCCGTTTCGGAGGTTCCGAAGAAGTGGTCGATCTTCAAAGTTTGCTTGACCCAACGGAAGAACAGCTCGACCGCCCAGCGGCGGCGGTAGAGGTCGGCAATGTCTTGGGCGCCGGCCTTAAGGTCGTTGGTGAAGATGCGCAGCTCCTTGCCGGTCTCGATGATGATCCGGACCTCGCGAACCAGTTTCGACATCGGATTGCGGCGCGAGGCCGCAAGCCGGCTGGGGAGATATCCGGTTCGATCACTCAACACCGTCGATCCCGGCGGCACAGCACGCTCCTCGGCGACCTTAAAAGGCGTGTTGCTCTTCAGCCGCGTCACAATGCGGCAACCGGCTTGATCCAGCTCCGCCCACCAGCCGTAATCATAGTAGCCGAGATCAAAGACATAGGTCGCCGCCGCCTCGATCGGCATCTGTTTGGCAACCGTGATGTCGTTGACGTTCGATGGCGTCACCATCAGATACAGCGGCTGGTCAGCATCGGGATCGTAGATAATGTGAGCCTTGGCGCCGCAGACGCCCGTCGCGAACAGCGCCCAGTCGCCCCTCAAGCTCGACAGCTGGACGCTGGTCGAGTCGATCAGGCGCACGCAATCCTTGATCTTGCGCCGATAACTGGCCTGCAACTGCTGCATCAGAGCCGACAGCAGGCCGTTAAACATCTCCGCGGCCGCACGCGAGGCGTTGGCCGTCGACAGCGTCGACTTCGATATCGTGCACCCACCAAGATGATACAGCTTGCTGGCGTGACTCTTCAGATTGTCTTCGATCTCACGCAGACCGCGCGCTCCATAAAACTGCGCCAGCAGCATCGCGATCAGATGAGCCCGCGGCTCGATCGCGCGGTCGTCTCGCTTCCGACTGTGTCGTTCCACAAGCTGATCGAACTTGGCCCACGGAATCTGCTTCAGCAGCTCATGAAAAACGATATTCTGATGCGGCACGGCTTGGTCCCTTCCATGTTCAGATGATTCGCAACCACCTGAACCGAAGCAGAATCAATGCCGTGCGCTTTCTCAAGCAGAAATCATGCCGGACAGCCGTGGCACAGGGGCCGGGCATGACGAGTGAATGCGGGAGCAACGATGGGAGGCCTACCCTGGATTACGCTGCGCGCGGTCCGCGAGGCGCTCTACGAGGCGGCCCACATCATTGTGACGAAGCCGATTAAAGGCTGCGCCGGCTCGAAGATATTGACAGAGCCTTTGCTGCGGCGCAGTTTGGAACTCTGTTCCAAAATACAGAACGTAGGCGGCACCTACATTTCGGATATGTGCCAGGCGGCTATAGCCCTGGCGGGAACGCGCAAGGACCTACCTTGGTGGATTGGCGAAACGCCTCAGCGGAAGAGCGGCGAAACATAGCCGACGCTTGGCTGGGCGCTTTCGCCGGAGCCTTGCGGGAGCGCGATTATGCGCGGGCTACAACCATGGTGCACGAGGACGGGTACTGGCGCGACCTGCTTACGTTCGGCTGGGAGTTCAAGACCCTGCACGGCGCCGGCGAAATCCACGCTTGGCTTGCCGCCAATTTCGATTCACGCCCCAGATATGACTGGCGCCTGGAAGCTGATCCGACAATTGGGGCAATCGGAGAATATCAGGAGACCTTGGAGTTTTTCTTCAGGTTTGAGACCAGCATCGCCCATGGACGTGGCTACGTGCGGCTTATTCCCGCTTTCGGCCGAATCCCCGCGAGCACAGCGTTCACCATCTTGACGACAATGTTGGCTTTGAAGGCCTTCCCGGAGCGGACCGGCCGCAATCGGCCCCGCGAAAATTTGCGAAAGACTGCATCGGAAATCCAAAATTGGCTCGATCGGCGCAAGGCCATTCGTCAATTCAAAGATCGCGATCCGGACGTCGTCGTCATTGGCGCCGGACAATCCGGCCTGATGCTCGCGGCGCGACTTGGGCAGCTCGATGTCAGCACGTTGGTGGTTGAAAAAACCAAGCGCATTGGTGACGTATGGCGACAGCGATATCGGTCATTGCGACTGCACAACGAAATTTGCATGAACCATTTCGCCTACATGCCTTTTCCAGATACCTGGCCAGTTTTCATTCCAAAGGACAAGCTCGCGGATTGGCTGGAGGTCTATGCCGAAAGCATGGAACTCAATGTCTGGACCGGCACCACATTTCTTGACGGCCACTATGATAAATCCGTGCGACGCTGGACGGTTCACCTGCAGACCGCAGACGGCTGTATCAGAACCATCAGACCGGGCCACATAGCCATGACCGTCGGGGTGAGCGGGCTTCCGAACGTGCCAAAGCTGGAGGGCGCCGATCGCTTCGGTGGTCCGATCGTGCACTCGAGCGGCAATACCGATGACCTTGATGTTTCAGGCAAGGCCGTTCTCGTTGTCGGCGCCGGCACGAGTGCGCATGACATCGCGCAAAATCTTTACTTCCGCGGTGCAGATGTCACCATGTTGCAGCGCTCGTCCGTCACCGTAGTCAGCCTCGAACCAAGCTCGGTCCGGCCATATGAGCTGTATCGACAGAATGATGGCGTTCGGCCGATCGAGGACACCGATCTGATGGCAGCCGCCGTCCCTTACGATCTGCTGGCTCGGCTCCATAGGCCATTGAGCCGGCAAATGGCGGAAGACGACAAGGAGCTGCTCGATGGATTGCGTGAGGTTGGCTTCCTGCTCGACAACGGCGAAGACGACACTGGCTATTTTCTGAAGCTGCTGCGTTATCAAGCCGGCTATTATCTCAATATCGGCGCCTCGGATCTCATTATTGAACGCAAGATCAAACTGAAGGCGGGCGTGGACATCGCACAGCTCGCTCCCGGTGAAGTTGCGTTTTCCGACGGCAGCACGATTGCGGCCGATATCATCGTGCTCGCCACCGGTTATAAGCCGCTTCAAGAGGCCGTGCGATCAATGTTCGGCGACGAGATTGCGGATCGGGTCGGCCCGATTTGGGGTATCGGAGAGGACGGCGAGCTCCGCAACATGTACGCGCGGACGGTGCAGGACGGCTTTTATGTTTCGGGCGGCGGCCTTCCCGGCGCGCGCGCTTATTCGCGCTATACCGCACTTTTGATCAAGGCTGCGCTGGAGGGGCTCCTTCCGCCGCGACCTGCGTCTGCGCAAACCCAGCGCACGACGGCGCGACGCCGCGAACGGGAAGCAGCAGACCATAGTTGAGGTCGTCGCACCGACGGTGCGGCGGGTAGCGATTTTCACGGGCTCGGAGAGGCCAATACCATGCGCGATCGCTTAGAGCTGCCCCGCTTGTCATTGGCCGAGCGCGACCGGCGGTGGTCGCTCACGCGCGAGCAGATGCGGGCGCGGGGCATTGAATGTCTTGTATTGTGGGGCTGGCCCGCCATGTGGGACTTCGCCACCGCAAATGCGCGCTATCTGTCGCCGATCGGCGGTAATGCCGAAAACAATACCCTGATCTTCCCATTGCAAGGAGAGCCAACGTCGTTCGTTTTCATGCCGACCTTTGTCGAATATTGGAAGCGCGCCCAGGAATGGGTGGCGGACGTGCGTTCGCGCCGCGGCACGTGGGCGGAAACCGTGGTGGCGCGGCTGAAGGAAATGGGTCTAGACCGGGCGACAATTGGCATGGACGGGCTCGCCGGGCCGCTCGATCCGGACGGCTGGGTGCCACACAGCGTCGTTGAAGCACTGAAATCGGCGCTCCCGAATGCGCGCTTTGTCGACCTCGGCGACCTTTTGGAAACGACGCGATCAGTCAAGAGCGCCGAGGAAATTTCGCTTCTGGAAAAGGCTGCGACGCTGGGCGACAAAATGCTCCAGGCCTGCCGCAATCGGGCGCGGCCGGGCGTGCGCGAATCGCAAGTCTACGCCGAAATGATGCAGGCGATGCTGGCCGACGGCGGCGAGGAGCCGACGCTGTTCTTGTGGGCGTGCGACCGCCATCCGCTGCCGCATCCATTTCGGCTTCCAACGACCCGGCCGATGGAGCCACGTGACGTCATTACTTGTGAAATCCACCCGAAGATCGGGGGTTATTTCACACATGTGGAGCGAACGTTCTGCCTTGGCGAACCGGACGAAGAGCTGCAACGCATCTACGAGGGCTGTCTCGCCGCGTTCCGGCGCGGCATGGAATTGTTCGGCCCTGGGAAATCCATCGAAGCCTGTATGAACGAAGTCAAACGGGTCATTGACCATGCCAAGCTCGGCATCTGCGAAACCGGCATTCACGGTCATGGCCTGGCGTCGCTCGAATATCCGCGCTACCGCTTTCATGCATTGAAGGCCGATCAGGCCGCTCTCGCCAAGATCGGCGGCGAATTCAAGCCGGGGATGGTCTTCGCCTTCAATATCGACCTATTCGATCCGCGCTGGCGCAACGGCGAAACCGGTGCCGTGTTTGCCGACACCGTGGTGATCACACCGACGGGAGCGCGCAGCTTGCACGCGTTCTCACAAGATCTGCAGCGCGTTTGCTGATCCAGATCATGATGCGCCGGATCTTTCCGCTCGTGGAGGCCTGAGTCGTCATCGAGGTTGTTACGATCAAAACTCATCACCGTTTCTGGCATCAGGCAGCGAAGCCGTAGCAGGAAATCATCATGGTGGAGCAGACATCGCGATCTCTTCCGAGATTCCGGCGCGTGGTGACGACCCACGATGCCAACGGGCGCGCGACGGTGTGGATCGACGCAGAGGCGACGAACCACAAGTTTCCGGATGAGAAGGTGTCGTCGACTCTGATGTGGTCCACCATTGCCACTCCGACCTCGCTGCTCGGAGAGGAGGACGAAGGCGCGCGCATTCTTGGTTCGGCTCCCCCGGCCGGCGGAAGTCGCTTCACAATGATGGAATTCCAGCCCGGCAACACATTGCATGGCCTGCATCGGACGGACACCGTCGATTATGTGATCTGCGTCTCGGGCCAGATCGACATGTTCCTTGACGAGTCGCGATTCGTGACCTTGCGCGCCGGCGACGTCCTCATTCAGCGTGGCACGTATCATGCCTGGGTCAACCGCAGCGACAAGCCGTGTCGACTCGCAGTCGTTTTGATAGACGCGCTGCCAAAACGCGAGGGCTCGATTTCGGGGCTTGTCAGCGCGCGTTGACGTGCTGCAGCGCGGCGCTGTCAATGCTGAGGATAAGGCCGCCAAATGCGCGAGGAACTGAAGCTTATGCAGCACACACAGCAGCAGACGCGGCGAGCTTCAGCCTCAATGGTACGCGCCTTGCGATATCCGCTTGTGCGCCCACAGCTCGCACAATCGTCCGCCGCCGGCGATAAGACCCTGACGAAGGGGCTGCAGCTATTGGAGGCGCTGTCGGCAAGCCACGAGCCGCGCGGCATTTCCGAATTGGCTGCCGCGCTGCACCTGACAAAAAGCAACGTGCATCGGTTGCTGCAGACGCTGGCCCGATACGGCTATGTCATGCGGGACAGCCGTAACGAACGTTATCTGCTCTCCTCAAAGCTGTGGCAGATGTCGCGCGGCGGACAACCTTACGAGGCGCTGAGGCGCCTGGCGACGCCGATTCTTGAGAGTGTAGTCAGCGAGACCAAGGAGAGCGCTGTTTTCGTTATTGTCGAGCACCATCGTTTGATCGTGATCGATCAGGTGGAAACGTCAAACCCGGTCCGCGTGGTCTTCTTTTCCGTTGGCCAGTCCTTCGCAGCCGACCAGATTGCACTGAATGGAAAAGGGCTTACGGCCCTGCAACTGGTGGCACTGGCAAACCAACCAACGCTAACGCCACCCGGGCGAAAGCCGAGTGGCCGAAGGCGGCCGCAGAATGGTGAAACCTACGTCCGGAGCCAACTGGCCCAGCTGTCGAGAATACGACAAAGCGGCGCGGCAGTGAACCGCGGCGAATGGGTCGATGGCGTCAATGCCATAGCCGTTCCGATCCTTCATCGCGACGGTCAATTGGTTGGTGCCCTCTCATGCTTCGGTCCAGCCGATCGCATCCCGGAGAGCAGCTTGAAGAGGCTTCAAAAAATTCTCGTTCGTCATGCCCGGGAGTTCGCTCAGCAAATAGAGGGCTGAGCGCATTACAGGCGCAACTCGCGCGAAGGGCTCTGGGGTCTTCGTCGCCGCTACTTCGAGGATCTGCGTAACTTTCTGCCGGCACCATTCTGCGCCACCCTCGCCTTTTTGCCGGCACCGCGCCCCGCCATGGCCTTAGCGCGACGGGCTGCAGCCCTGATCCGGCATCCAGCACAACGACAGCCGCCGTTGCTCAGGAAATAGTCCAGATATTCCTCGCCGTAGTCGTATGTGATCTCCTCGCCCGGATCGATGCTCCGCAACGCGACGAAGACGATGCGGCCTTTGCGGAACACCGGCTTGGCATTCGGCCAGCACGAATGGTTCAAATACCGCGCCACGTTCCAGCGCGGCGAACCATCAATGGTCCATCGACTGTTGAGCTCGAACATGTACTTTGCACCGCGGCGCTCGCGACGATCGGCCTCTTCCGCCGAGATGCGCGGCCCACGGTAGGTTGCGATATAGGCGCCTCGCTTGATCGGCCGGATCGCAAAGGCGCCCAGGCCGGTTGCCGAGCGACCAATGTAAAAAGCACGCGATGACATGATATGAGGTTCAGAGGAAAATCAGAATCATTGTTCAGAGTAGGTCATCCCGCTCCGCTGTTGTAGCAGGTCCGCAATTACGGCCTGAGCAGCATTGTGGCCCGGCGCGCCAGTGACGCCGCCGCCCGGATGCGCGCCAGAGCCACAAAGATATAGCCCCGCTATCGGCATGCGGTAATCGGCAAACCCGAGCATCGGACGCGCCGAGAACAGCTGATCCAGGGTCAATGCGCCGTGAAAAATGTCCCCGTTCGGCAATCCGAAGACACGCTCGAGATCCGGCGGTGCCAGGCTCTGACATCCGATCACGCTCGCCCTGAAACCTGGCGCATAGGCCTCCACCGTGTCGATCATAAGGTTCGCCACAGCTTCGCGGTGCTGATCCCAAGATGCGCCGTCATGGAGCTGCGGGGCGACGTGCTGGCAAAACAGGCTCGCCACATGAGCCCCCGCCGGCGCCAAGCCATCGTCGAGCGTCGAGGGTATCAGCATTTCGATGATTGGATTGCGACTCCAGCCATAGCTCGCATAGTCCTGGTAAGCGCGATCCATATAGGCCAAGCTCGGCGCCAATATTATTCCGGCCGTCAGATGATCGCCGGCTCCGGGCAGCGCGGAAAAGTTGGGGAGCGCCGAGAGCGCCAAGTTCATGCGGAATGTGCCCGATCCGGCCTTCCAGCGCTGCATTCGCGCTGCCGTCGCTGCCGAAACGGCCTGCTGGGGCACGAGCCTCTGAAATAGATATTGCGGATTAACGTTGGCGACCACGATCCGGGCGCGAACGTAGCTCCCATCTTCCAGAATAACGCCGGTGGTGCGGCCGTGCTCGATAACGAGCTCGCGCACTGCGGTACGGACGTCGATTCGAACGCCGTGCTCGCCCGCCGCCCTTTTCATGGCCTGGGTAATTGCTCCCATGCCACCAATGGCATGGCCCCAAGTTCCCTTTTTGCCGTTTAGCTCGCCAAAGACGTGGTGTAGCAGCACGTAACCGGAGCCAGGCGTGTAGGGGCTCGCCAAATTGCCGACCACAGAATCAAAGCCGAGCACAGCCTTGATGGGATCGGATTCGAACCAGGCGTCGAGAATTTCGCCGGCGGACCGCCGGAACAGGTCGAATGCAGTCTTGAGGCTCTTCGACTGCCACAGTCGCTTGCCGATAGCGGCAAGCTTTCCAAGCTCGCCGAGTGAGCGCCGGAGATCCTCCAGCAAGAAGTTTGGTGGGGCCTTCAGCACGAGGCTTCGCAGAACGTTTGCGATACGCTCGGTCTCCGCGACGTATGCTGGATAGCGGGAGGCATCCTTGGCACTGAACTTCGCGATTTCACTTTGCGTGCGCTGCGGCGCGACAAACAGATAGCCGCCCTCCGGGAGTGGCAGGAAGTTTTGGATGCGCCGTTCGACGAGCTGGAGCCCGTGCCGGTACAGATCCAGATCTCGGATAACCTTCGGCTGCAGTAAGCTTACGGCATAGGCCGCGGTGGAATTGCGAAATCCGGGATAAAATTCCTCGGTCACGCAGGCGCCGCCTACCACCTCGCGGCGCTCGAAAATCCGCACACGCAAGCCGGCCATGGCCAAGTATGTCGCGCAGGTCAGCCCGTTGTGACCAGCGCCAATGACAATGGCATCAACCTCGGACATGCGTTGGAGCTGCAGTACCCTGTAAATCCTCTCCGCCACAATCCTTGACAATCGGCAGCGCTTTATAGGGTAGCGAACCCATCTGCGGGGACCGGTGGCGAGCTCAAAATGCCTGCCTTCCAGGGCACATTATGCTAAGCTCGGGTCATGGATCATTCATTCGCGAGCAGTGCAAGCTGCCGGTCCGCCCCGTGGGTCATTGTTGCGACAATCGGAATAGCCGCCGGTTCGCTGGTCGGGGGCGCCTACGGCCAGACGTTAGTGAATTCAACGCCGCATCGAGAGTCCGCACCATCCCTTCCCAAACAGTCGCGGCCGGCCGCCAAGAATAATTGCGCCCAATACGGAGCCGGCTTCGCACCTATGCCCGGCACAACGATGTGCATCAAGATCGGCGGTTATATCGAAGGCTCGGTCGGATTCCGTCGCTGATTTTCAGGTGGAAGCGGCCGCGCCGTCAATAAACCTTAGCAGGCGCCCAGATTCCCGCTGTTACCCGGTTGTCGGTTCAGCCCGTACACACTCCTACTCGGCGGGAGACCGCCCACTTGCGCGCCCGGCTGAGCCGGTCCCCCGGGCACCGTCGACGCGCCGGGAATACCGCCGTTGATGGCAGACGAACCTCCGCCCGAACAGGGTTGGCCGGTAATGGGATTCGTACCGAGTGAAGTACCGGCGCCGGCTTGCGTGCCCGGCAAGGTGCCCGGAGTTGTCGGCGAAACAGGCTGCTCAGGCGCTTGCGGCACGGTGTTTTGCACGCGCCGCAGCAGCATACGCCAGGATTGCCCATGTGATGCCGACAGTACGGCCCCGGCGGCGCTGGCATGACCGATCGCCAAACAGGCACCGAGCAGGGCGCCGCAGGCCGCAAACATCAGCGCGGCCCGCATAGTGCGCTCGATACGTCTCGCCCGCATGTCGAGTTTGGCAATCTTGCTAGGTTTGCAAAAGCTGAACGCCCCGCGCTCTACGCTGTTCCCATCGAAGGCGTGTCGGACCCTGAGGGAAGAAAATAACTCGCGAACCTATGCGCGGTTCCCGGACAAAATTTGACGCTTGGCCCGATTATCCGCGGGATTTTGTCTTGTGATTGCCACACGCTCTTCATAGCGTGGCTTTGGGCATAACAGGGTGAGGTAAGGGAGGAACTTATGGCTCTGCAGACGGACGCGGCGGCACGCGACCGGCTCGCCACCTACAGCAAAAACACTTGCCCGCAGTGCAGCAATTCGCTGCTTGCTCCGGATTGGTCAGAACATCTCAATGACCGTTGCGTGCGTCACACTTGGTCGTGCGACGCATGCGGATACCAATTCGAGACGGCCGTGTTTTTTCCGGTGTTGCAGAAAGCCGCCTGATACTGAATGCGTGAGTTCGTCGGTGGGTAGGCGTTATGGCCGCGGCGGATAAACATGGCGGCGGCCGTTGAAGTCCTCGACCGTATTCGCATCCCCGCTGAGATAACGAGGGCCTATCGGCGCCTTGCCGTAGCCGCCTGGAATATCAAGAACATAGGTCGGCTGACACAGGCCGGAATAATGGCCGTGCAGAGCCCGCATTAGGTTTTGCCCCTCGGCGATTGTGGTGCGCAAGTGTGCCGTCCCGGGCGCCAGATCGGCGTGGTGCAGGTAATACGGCTTGATCCGCGCTTCAACCAGGCCCCGCATCAGGGCGCCAAGGGTCTCGACATCGTCGTTTACACCCCGCAGCAATACCGACTGCGATAGCATCGGCATGCCGGCATTGATGAAGCGCGCACAGGCCCCCCGCGCTTTCGCCGTCAGCTCGCGGGGATGATTGGTGTGGAGTACAACGAACATCGCCTTCGATGTCCTTAGGGCCCGCACCAGAGGCGCAGTCACGCGCTCTGGAGCCACCACCGGCAACCGAGTATGGACGCGGATGACCTTGACGTGCCGGATGGCCCCCAACCGGGCAACGACATGTCTTAAGCGGCGGGGTGACAGCACCAGCGGGTCCCCGCCGGTGAGAATGACCTCCCATATTCGCGGCTGCCGTTTGACATAGTCGAGCGCCGCATTGAGCGCTTCTGGCCGCAGTGCACCACGTCCTGGCCCAACCATTTCGCGCCGAAAGCAGAAGCGGCAGTAAACCGCGCAGGCGTTGACGACTTTCAAAAGCACGCGGTCCGGGTAACGGTGGACGATTCCCGGAACCGGGGTCCAGCGCGTATCGCCGATGGGATCAGGATGTTCAGAAGATTGGACCTCAATCTCGCGGGGGTCCGGAACATATTGTCGAGCGATTGGATCCTCCGGATCCGATGGATCGATTAGGTCGAGTACTGCGGGCGTGATTGCGACCGCATAGCGCGCAGCCACCTGTTGCAATGCGGCGAGTTGGCCGGACTGGATCAGCCCAGCGTCCACCAGATCGGCCGGCCTATGCAGAGAGGTTCTAGCGGCGGTGCTCATGAGCGGCCTCGATTAACAGGAACAAGCCCCTTATGCTCATCCCGCGCCTCGACCACAAGCGAGGCGAAGCAGGACGGCGCGACGTTTTTATTCGCTCCGGCGCATACAGAGCCAACTCGCAAGGACGATCACATGAAGAATTATATGGATGGCGGCGAAGCGATCCTTGAAGCCTTCCGCAAGCTCAAAATCGACTACATCATGTCTTCGCCCGGCTCGGAATGGTCGCCGGTTTGGGAAGCCCTGGTGCGACAGAAGGTCGGCAATCGGCAAGGTCCCGCTTACGTCGATTGCTGGCATGAGACTTTGGCCGTCAATATGGCCACCGGCTATACACTGATCACCGGCCGCCCCCAGGCGGTTCTGGTCCATGCCGGCGTCGGTCTCCTGCAAGGCAGCATGGGCGTGCATGGCGCG
>Ga0070739_10007432_pt1 | contig 11625 bp, 9 predicted proteins | sample Coa_R1_7_FD_66445 | JGI IMG/M metagenome (GOLD analysis project Ga0070739, IMG submission 66445) | Surface soil microbial communities from Centralia Pennsylvania, which are recovering from an underground coalmine fire - Coalmine... | ecosystem: Environmental > Terrestrial > Soil > Unclassified ... | reverse complement strand
AACTGGGCCAGCATGTCCAGCGCCGCCAGCATCGGACGGAGTCGATCCGCCAACTCCGGATGGCGCTTCATGTAGGCCGCAGCATCCACCGGCTCGCCCGCGTGCAGACGATCGGTGATCTCGGCGACCACGTCCGCCATCAGCCGATCGATCGCCTCAGAATCCACGCCGGCGCTGAGCGGCTCGCTCATGGCAGGTCCTCCTCGTCCTTCTCAACCAAGAGAGCGTGCAGCCGCTCCAGTGCCCGCATGTGGCGCACCTTAACCGCAGACGTGCTGATCCCCAGCACCTCGGCGGTATCCGCGACCGAGAGCTGTTCCAGGTTGCGCAGCACTAACACCTCGCGATCTCGGTCTCGAAGCTGCCCCAGCGCCTTCCGCACCCGCTCGCACAGCTCTTGCCGTATCGCCCGTTTCGTGGGGCTGGTGGACGAAGTCACCAGCCGGACGGCCAGCTCAGCGGCCGATTCGTCGGGTAGATTGAGGATGCCCGGTTCTTCGCGTAGAACGCTGCGTCCCTGTGTGCGGACGTGGCGGCGGTGCAGGGCGACGAGCTGCTCCGCGGCCAGCGCGCGAAGCCAGGGGAAGAAGGGTAACGGCCGCTCGCGCAGATAGCGGTCCATCTTGCGGCTGGCCTCCAGGAACACCTCCTGCACGACATCGGACGGATCGACGCGGGCGGCGAGACGTCGGTCCAGCCGCCAGGCGACCATCTTGCGGAGGCGGTCGCGGTGTCGGGCCAGGAGTCCCTCGCGCGCGCCGGGATAGCCGTGTTCGGCTTGGCACAACAGTTCCTCGGTGTCCGGCTGCTGAGTGGTCATGGAAGAGCCTCTATATAAACTTCCTGCTCGCGCCCGCAAAAGGTTACAGTCGCCGGCAGAATTTTTTTCTGCTGCGGCCGGGCCGATGCAAGCGAGGGAAATGCGGCCTGGCTAAAAAAGGCGAAACTGATAATAGGTTGGTACCAGATGAGCTGTCAAATACTTTCTCATCTAATGGCGAGCCTGAAATAAATATCGAGCGACCGCTTCACTTGGGCGAGAGCGGGGTTAATAAGACAAACGGGAATCGAACCGTTCTTTGCACCTTATTCTTGGAGGAGTTTACCATGCGAAAGATCACCCTTTGCGTCGTCCTGGCGGAGGCCGCGCTGCTGACGGCAGCAGCCCTGGCGCCGGCTCAAGAGCGTCGCGGACCCCGGGAGCCGGCCATTGTGTCCCCGGAGGTTTCCACGGAGAAAAAGATCACGTTCCGGGTTCGGGCCCCCAAAGCCGAAGCGGTCCGGCTGATCGCTGGCGATATTCCCGGCACCGGACAGGGCGTGGCCTTCAAGAAAGGCGAGGGAGACGTCTGGGTAGCGACGGTTGGTCCGGTGCCGCCCGGCGCGTATCGTTACCACTTTAACATCGACGGCGTGGCGGTCATCGATCCACGCAACCCCTCGACCAGTGAATCCAACAACAATACCTGGAGCTTGGTATATGTCCCTGGCTCGGACATTTCGGATACCAAGAACGTGCCGCACGGCGCGGTCGCGGCGGTTACCTACTACTCCGAGTCGCTCAAGCGTTTTCGCCGAATGCACGTCTACACGCCGCCCGGTTATGAAACGAGCGATAACAAGTATCCCGTGTTTTACCTGCTGCACGGCGCCTCGGATTCCGACGCCTCCTGGAGCAGCGTTGGCCGAGCGGGTTTCATCCTGGACAACCTGATCGCCGAGGGCAAGGCGAAGCCGATGATTGTCGTCATGCCGGCCGGCCACACCGGACCCTTTCGTTTCGGCGGCCCACCGGGCGCGGGCGCTCGCCGAGACGAATTCGCCGAAGATTTTGTCAACGATTTGAAGCCCTACGTGGAAAAGCACTATCGCGTCCGGGCAGATCGAGCACATCGGGCCATCGCCGGCCTATCCATGGGAGGCATGCAAACGCTGAACATTGCCTTCGACCATCTCGACGACTTCGGTTACATCGGCGTCTTTAGTTCGGGAATCTTCGGCATCACCGGCGGCCGCGGAGGCAATCCGCAGCCCAGCCAGCAATGGGAAGAGCGGCACAAAGCCGTGCTGGACAATCCCGAACTCAAGAAGGGCTTGAAGTTATTGTGGATCGGTTGCGGTAAGGAGGACTTCCTGGTGCAGACCTCTAACGCCACTATTGAGATGCTCAAGAAGCATCAGTTTGAGGTAGTTTCGCGCGAGTCGGCAGGCGGGCATACCTGGATCAACTGGCGCAATTACTTGCACGAATTCGCACCGTTGCTCTTCAGCGAGAAGTGACCGTTGCGAGACAGGGGGCACTCTGAACCCGACGGCCTCCTGCCGCCGGATGATTGGTCTCGAATCATCCGACGAGGGAGGCCGTTCCAAAACCTTGATAGGGAGATGGGATGAGAGGCCCAGCGGCGCATCGGGGAAGTGGAGGAACCAGTTTCAAAAGTCACTGGCGAGCGGGGTCGCGTAAGCGCCCCGAGGGAGCAAGCACTCGGGGCGCTTACGCGACCCCGCTCGCCAAACGGTAACATTGGCACTGCTGGACTCAGTAGAGGCTCTGGCACAACCTATCCGCTAAGGGAGGCACCCACGATGGCATACCTTCGCCACCTCACGCTCGCGATGCTCGCGGCGACGTTCGGCGTCTGTGCGGCCGACCCGCCCAAGTCCGGGAGCGGCACACCCACGCCGGGGTCGAGCAAGCCCCGGGTGGTCGTGACGACCGACCCGGAGCTCGACGACTCGAACTCGCTCGTCCGCTACCTGCTCTACAGCACCGACTTCCGGACCGAAGGGCTTATCTATGCCAGCAGCCAGTTTCACTGGAAGGGGGACGGCACTGGGAAGAAGTGGTTCGTCCCCGGCCGCGAGTACACCCGCTTTGGGCTCAAGCTAGGCCCCATGGAATCGTGGCGCTGGGCTCCGGGCGAACGGTTCATCGACGACGCCGTAGAGACATACGAGAAGGTCTACCCCAACCTGCGCGTACATAACCCGAACTACCCCACACCCGCCGAGCTGAAGTCCAAGATCCGGTGGGGGAACGTGGAGTTCGACGGGGACATCTCGAAGGACTCCACAGGCTCCGACCTCATCAAGCGCCTCCTGCTGGACGAGCAGCCAGGCCCCATCTACTTGCTGGCCTGGGGCGGACAGAGCACCATCGCGCGGGCCCTGAGGTCGATTCAGGACCAATATCAGGGCAAGCCCGAGTGGCCCGCCATCTATCAGAAGGTCTCGCACAAGGCCATCCTCTCTCCGTCCGGGGACCAGGATGATACCTATGCGAAGTACATCCGGCCCAATTGGCCGGACATCCGGTCCCTCCGAACCGGCCGGGGCGGCGTCGCGTTGGCCTATGGCGCAAACAGCCGAGTGAGCGCCGAGAACGCGGTCTACTACAGCGCGGACTGGATGAGGGAGAACATCACGAGCAAGGGGCCGCTCGGTGCCTTCTACCGGGTCTGGGGCGACGGCAAGCAGATGGTCAAGGGCGACATCTTCGACTACTTCGGCCTGTCCGGCCAGACCACCGACGAGCTCCGGGCCAAGGGCTACATCGTCTGGCTGCCGCCGCGTCCCAAGGGGGAGTTCCTCGGCGAGGGCGACACCTTCACCTACCTGAATCTGATCGACAACGGGCTGCGCGGATACCAGGACGAGACGCCCGGCGGCTGGTCCGGGCATGGGCTGGTCGAGGGCGTACCCCGAGCGAACGCTCCGCGCGGCGGGCAGGCGGCTCCGCCCGCGGTCGGGCAGGGTGCCGAGGGCGCGGGTCAGCGGCGCGCCGCCACACGACCGCCCTCGCCCGTTCCGGACTTCACTCCTGCCGTGCAGAACGGGCTTGCCGCTCGCCTGCAGTGGTCGGTGACGCCGACGTACGCCGACGCCAACCACGAGCCGAGGGTGAGCCTTCGGGGGAACTGGCGCATCTCCGCCCGCCCAGGCGCGACGGTCCGCCTTCACGGCGAGGCGTCCGACCCCGACGGGAACAAGGTGAGCGTGAAGTGGTGGCAGTGGAAGGAAGTTGACACCTACCCCGGCGAAGTGTCGCTCTCCGATCCGACCGCGTTGGTCACGAACGTCCGTGTCCCGGCAGATGCAAAGCCCGGCCAGACGATCCACCTCGTTCTGGAGGCCACGGACAACGGGACGCCGCCGCTGACGCGCTACCAGCGCGTTGTTCTGACGGTGGCGGATTGAGGCCCCGCTGCCTGCACCGCCCGAGTTCGCACAGGCCCGTCTGCTCCGGCCGGGATGCGGAGCCACGGGGCAAGACGATGGGCCAAAGCGCCCGACGCGTCCGCTCCAGGCTTGTAGAGACAACCATCCTCAATCTGCTATCATGGCGGCACGATAACGGACCGGCGAGTTGCCGGTCCGACCGGGGAAGGGCCATCCATGACAGCGGCGTTTCTCGAAGTCCATGAAGTAAGCAAGCGCTATGGGCCAACTCAGGCCCTCGATGGCGTCCGCTTTGACGTGCGCGAGGGCGAAGTCTTCGGCCTGCTCGGCCCCAACGGCGCGGGCAAAACAACGCTGCTGTCAATCGTGTCCTGTTTGCTGGAGCCGACCAGCGGTGAAGTGCGCCTGCTCGGCCAGCCTTTGATACCCAGCGATCGGGAAGTGCGCCGTTTCATCGGCGTTGTGCCGCAAGAATTGGCGCTCTACAGCGAGCTAACAGCCCAGGAAAACCTGTGTTTCTTCGGCGAACTGTACGGCATCCACGGCGCAGAGCTGCGACGACGCGTCGGCCAAATCCTCGCTGCAATCGGTCTGGAAGACAAAGCCGGCGAGCGTGTCCGCACTTTCTCCGGCGGCATGAAACGCCGTCTGAATCTCGGCATCGCTTTAGTCCATCGTCCGCGGCTGTTGCTACTCGATGAGCCGACTGTCGGCGTCGATCCACAGTCGCGCAACCATATCTTCGAGGAAGTGCGGCGGCTCAACGCTGAGGGCGTGACTCTGGTTTATACCAGTCATTACATGGAGGAAGTGCAGGCGTTGTGCAGCCGCATCGGCATCATGGACCGCGGCCGACTGGCGGCGTGCGATACGCTGCCGCGCTTATTGCAGACGCTGCCGGGGACCATTCGTTTTCGTGTCTCGCCCATGACGCCGGGGCTACGCGAACGGCTCAAACAGCTGCCCGATGCTCTGCTTTGTGAACGAGAATATCAGATGCTGGAGCTGGAATGCAGCGATGTCAAACTGGCGCTCGTGGAGTTGATGCGCCTCCTTCAGCAGGAGCGAGCGGAGCTGGTTCATCTCGACATCAAGGAGCCGAATTTGGAGCGCGTTTTTCTGCATCTGACAGGACGACAATTGCGCGATTGAGGCTTTAATTGAACCACAGAGACACAGAGACACAGAGAGAAGAGAGAGAAGAGAAAAAAAAATGGAAGAGCGCGATCCACTCACTCAGGAAATCATTGGAGCGGCTATTGAGGTTCATCGAGAACTTGGACCCGGCTTACTCGAAAGCGTCTACCAACTGTGCCTGGAACATGAGTTGCGCTTGCGCGGCATCGACCATAAGCCCCAAGAACCTCTCCCTATTGTTTACAAGGGTCTAAAGCTCGATGTTGACCTCCGTATGGATCTGTTCTTCCCTGGGCGGTTGGTGGTGGAACTAAAAGCCGTCGAGAAACTGCTTCCGATCCACGAAGCTCAGCTGCTCACCTACCTTCGGCTCACCAAGGTGCGCGTCGGCTTGCTCATCAACTTCTGCGTCCCTGTCATCAAAAACGGAATAAAGCGAATGATTGTTTAACTCTCTTTTTCTTCTCTGTGTCTCTGTGTCTCTGTGGTTCACTTTTTTTCGGGGAGCGTTCCCGTGAGCATCATCTGGACGCTGGTGAAAAAGGAGCTGCGGCTGGTGCTGCGCGATCCGGTGTCGCTGCTTCTTTTGTTCGTGCTGCCGCTGTTGTTCATTCTCGTATTTGGCCTGTTCGTCGGAGAGGGATTCGGGCAGAAGCCGGATAATCGCCTGCGTATCATGTTGCTGGATCTCGATCATGGCTCCGGTCTCAACCCCGGCGAGCCGTGGTCGCATGTGGTGCAGCGCGATCTGGCCGAGACGGCCGGCATTCGCCTTGAAACCATTACGCAACGTGAGGATGCCGAACGCCTCATCCGCGAACACAAGCAAGCAGCGATTCTCGTCTTCGGGCCGAACTTCAGCGAGCGCATCAACCGCTGCTCGTTCTTGGCCGACGGACTCAATCCGTTTCACCGCGACGGTGTTTATTTGGACAAAATCGATGTCCAATTGTGGAAAGATGAGAAACAACCCACGACTTCAGCGATCATTGAACAGGTAGTGCAGGTGTCGCTGTTGCGCGTCATTCTGCCGTGGATGATCGGCCGGGCGTTCGAGCGGCTGAGCGATCCGGAGTTCATCAAACTGCTGGGCGATAAGGTCAATTTGCCGGTGCCCAAGCAGTTTCAGCTCCTGATGCGTAAAGATAAGATTCAGCTCGGCGAATTGCTCAAGATGGCGTCGGGCGGCAACGCCAAGGAGGCGCAAATGTACAACAGAAAAGTCGGCGACGGCGTACAGGCGGCGCTGGCCGAGCAATTCAAGAAGTACAATCTGCGCGGTAAAACCTGGGCGTCCTTGACCAAGTCATCGGAAGAAGCTCGTGAGGGTGCCGAAGTACGTCCATACAAGGACCGCGAGGGTGTCGGGGTGCTGCGCTACGGAGGCGAACATTACAAATACCTGGTGCCGATGTTCGTGGTCATGTTCGTGTTCTTCCTCGTGCTGATCGCCGGCTGGGTGTTTGTGGCCGAGCGGCGGCAGGGTACGCTGCGGCGCTTGCAGGCGGCGCCGCTGACGCGTACACATATTCTCATGGGTAAAATGGTGCCCTGCTTCGCCCTGTCGGTCGGGCAGACGTTGTTTTTGCTGATCGCCAGCCGTTGGCTGTTCGGCGTCCGCTGGGGACCGGATGATTGGCCGCTGGCCGAACAGCTGGCCTGGCTGCTACCGGTTGTGCTTTGCACGTCGCTGGCAGCGATGGGTCTGGCACTGTGGATTGCTTCGGTGGCCCGCAGCGAGCTGCAGGTGGCGATTTATGGCGGCTTGCTTGTGTTGGTGCTGGCGGTGGTCGGCGGTTGTGTGCTGCCGCGCGAAATGATGCCGGAAAATACGCAGTTCATCACGCACTGGACGCCGCAAGGCTGGGCGCTGGATGCGTACCGTGAACTGCTCGGCGGATCGGAAACCTATCAGCCTAATGCGGTGATCCTTCTGCGCTCGTGCGGCGTGCTGGCCGCCCTGGGGGTGTTCAGTCTCGGACTGGCTGTCTGGTCACTGCGCTTAGAGTAAATGGCCAGGCACGTTTCCGTTTTCCCGCCGCTCGCTGGCGCAGCGAAAGGGCGGGAATTCGCTATTATTAAAGAGGTCATCCGGTTGACTTTCCCTAAGGCCAGGAGGCGCACGACGCATGAAATGGTCTGGACCGCTTGAGAGTGAGGATGGTGATTTATTGCCGGGGATTGTCGGCGAGTCGCCGGCCATGCGCGAAGTAGCTCGGCTGGTACAGCTGGTGGCACCGACCCCGGCCAGCGTCCTGCTCGTCGGTGAGACCGGCACCGGCAAGGAGGTCGTCGCCCGCGCCATTCATCGCCTCAGCCCCCGCGCGGAAGGACCGTATGTCCGCGTCAATTGTTGCGCCCTGGCCGAGAGCCTGCTCGAGAGTGAGCTGTTCGGCCACGTCAAGGGCGCCTTCACCGGGGCCATCGACAACAAGACCGGCCGCTTCGAGGCGGCGCACGGCGGCACCATTTTTCTCGATGAAATATCGAGCATGAGCCCGAAGCTGCAAGTCAAGCTGCTGCGCGTCTTGCAGGAGAAGGAGTTCGAGCGCGTCGGCGAGAGCCGTACCATCCACGTTGATACCCGCGTCATCGCCGCTACCAATCAGTACCTCGAAGATGAAATCATCGCCGGCCGATTCCGCGATGACTTATACTATCGACTCAACGTGGTGTCTCTCGAATTGCCGCCGCTGCGGGAACGCCGGGAAGATATTCCGGCGCTGGCTCGCTTTTTCCTCGAACGCCATTCCGAAGAGCATCGCCGTGATGCGCCGGAGTTGACGCCGGCGGTTATCAAGATCCTGCTCGATCACGATTGGCCGGGCAATGTCCGTGAGCTGGAGAACTACATGGAGCGGGCGGTGGTGCTGGCGGGCGGCGGGCCGCTGACGCCGGACTTGCTGACGCCGCCGGGACAAGGAGCGAAGCGCTGGCGCGCCGCTCGCGGCCGCGGCGGCACGGACCTGCAAAGCCAAATCCAGCAGCTGGTACGTACCGGTATCCAGACTTTGCCCGATGGTTCGCTGAACGAGCGCATCGTCGGCGCCGTCGAACGCGAATTGATCGAACAGGTAATGATCGCCTGTGGCCGAGTGCAGGTGACAGCGGCCAAGCGTCTGGGCATTAACCGCAATACCTTGCACAAGAAGGTGAGTGATTACGAACGCATGTCCGGCGGTGCCTCCATGAGCGCCCAACCGCCCGCGCCGGAGAGCGGAAGCTGATAAATAGTTTTCAGTTTTCAGTGTTCAGTGTTCAGTCAGAGGTGCACTGAAAACTGAAAACTGAAAACTGAAAACCGAAAACTGAAAGATGCACGCCCTTGCCAAAAACGAGCCGCGCTTCGCGGCGCGGTTTCTGGAGCAAATCCTGCTCATCAATCTGTGCGTCCATCTTGTCGCCCTGGTTTGTACGCTATTCTTGCTGCTGCCCGGTATACCGGGAGGGAGTTCCACGGGTGTGGCTGGACGCGCAGACTATCTGGCCGAGCATCCTTGGTTGTGGCGGCTGGGCTGGCTGCCGTGGCAGGCAGCCGCCCTGGTGAATGTACTGACCGGTCTGGCTCTGTGGCGAACACCCTGGATTCCGCGTCTGCCGGCCGCCGTCGTGCTGTTGTTCACTCTCTTGGCCGTAGTGCCCGATCAGTTCGGGCAAGTCCTTTGGGTGACGCGCGGCCTCGATCTCGCCGCCGAAGCGGACCGCCGAGGAGAATTCGCTTCCTATCGGGAGTTCGAGAGCCAAGCCTATCGGGCCGTCGTCATCTGGGGCGGGACACTGTACCTGTGCATGGCCCTGGGCTGGACTTGGTGCTTCGCTGCTGCGGGAACATGGAAGCGGAGCTTGACCGTTTTGTCATTTCTCACCTGGGGCTTGCTGGCGCTGGGCAGCGTCGCCTTATTGTTGCCGGAGGAGTTGCGGCCCGGTCCGGTGCTGGTAGGCGCGAGCAATGCCGCCGGCCTAACGCTGCTGCTTCTCTGGTTGGCATTGGTTATTGAGCAAGTGTTACGCCGTGCGCGGCCTGATGAAAAGCACGGCCGAATGGCGCCGTGGCGTCATCCAGGGCGCGGCATGGCCAGCCGTGTGCTGGAAGTGCTGGCCAACAGCCGATTGCTCCGCGCCTACTGCGAGTGGCTGCCGCCGCTGGCGTTCTTGAGCGATATAACCGATGTCATTTATGTTAATTACCTCGTAGAGGCGGAACGACTGGAACCGTTTGTGCCGGCCGGGTTGGAATTGCAGCACCTTGGCCGGGCCGGCCGCTACGCTCTGTTCACGCACCTGACGTATCGCCACGGTCATTTCGGCCCGCGCCTGCTTGGCCCGCTGCGCCGCTTGCTGCCGTCGCCGGTACATAGCAATTGGCGCATCTACGTCTTCGATCCGCACACCGGGCTGCGCGGCGTCTATTTCGTCACCAACGCCATCGCCAGCACGCCCCACGCGTTGGCCGCCCGGCTGCTCTCCGAAGGTATGCCCATGCACGTCTTCCGCCACGCCGCCGTACAAGCCCCCCCCTCTTCCCCCCCCGAAACTGGGGGGGGAGAAAGGGGGGGGGCCTGCCGTGTCCTACTCGATCCCGGACAGGGCAGCGCGCCGGACTTGGAGGCGGTGCTGCGGCCGAGCGACGCTGTGCTGCCGGGACCGCCGTGGAACGAATGTTTCGAGAACTATACCGCTATGTTGGCCTACTGTGTTTCCCAGGATCGCGCCTTCTCGTCGCAGCCGTGGTACGGACGGATCACGCGGCAAGAAATCTCGTTACGCATTCCGCTGGAAAGCTGTGAGCCGATGACCGGCGAGGTGCGCTCCCACGTCGCCGCCGCCTATGTCGGCGATGCCGCGCCGTTGTGCTTTCGCGTCGGCAAGGTCGCCTTCTGCTTCGAGCGCGAGGAACACGATCAGCGGGTGCGCGAAGGCGTCGCGCTTCGCCTTGGGGTCGCTCAGGCTTGCCTGGCACTGCCGCCGGCGAATAGTAAAGAATGTTTATCGCGGAGTTGTAGATCCAGAAGCTGCGGTTCCATCCCAAGCGGATTATTACTTTTTCTTAAGGTGGCTGTTTTCTACTTGACGAGCTAGATTCTCCGGCTTAGGTTGAGAACTCAGAGTTGCGAGGGACCCCACAGTTCTCGATCACGAACATCGACGAAGGATTCATTCGGGGGTGCCGGTGTCATGTTCTTCCTCTTCCGATCACCTGGACGAGTCGAAGCGCCACAGCGCCACAGCGTTAAAATCCCCACTTTTCTCAGCCTCATGCTCTCCAATTCAGTGCTGACACTCGTCGTGGCAGGGTGCGGAGGGCGAGGTGGCCAAGGTTTGCACCGAGCGGGGACATTGTCGGCTACGGAGGGGAGGGATGGTCGATCTTCTTTGCCCTTAATTCCTTCGGAAGCCGACCTGAATCTGGGACAGGTGGCTCCGGGAAGTCAGAAGTCTCGTACAATTTGGTTGACGAATCAAAGCGCGGCTTCGGTGGAAATAGTCGAGATCATGACGAGTTGCGATTGTTTGAAGGTCGAATTACCGGAACGGCTTCTCGTTCCCGGCCAGCAGGTGGAAGGGCGCATGGAACTGGATCTCCGCAAAGAATCCCATTTCTTGGGGAACCTCGGCATCATCGTGACGGGGCGAGGGAAATCGGGAGAGTTGCTATTTGAGATGAAAGTCCGTGTCGGCGTGGGAACTGATTGAGACAGTTGTTACACTCCGGGCATCGGCAGCGCGGCAAACTGCTAAGGAATAGGAAAGTAGGTCCAAAAAAAGAGGTCAAAAGAGGGCTTTTTGCCTGAAAACATAGTGGGAACCGGCCAAGCGCTGGCTCCACGCCTTAGCCTGAGCGCATTCACTGCAGGAAAAAAGGAGCAGAATATGAGAAGGTTGCTTTTGATCGTCACGGTTTGTTTTCTTTGTGGAATGCTAGCTGGAACGAGAATCTTCGCGCAGAAGAGTAGTTTCTACTGCGGCCCTAACATGATAGGCTGCCCTAATGGCCTTTTATGCCCGAGGCAGGGGATGACCTGTTCCACCACAGGAGCTGGCCAGACCCATGAGTGTACGGCGGGTAGCGGGACATGCCCTAGTCCCGCTGCGAAATGCGATTGCGCTTTCCCAGTACCCCCGGGCGGGGGTGATACCTGCGCTGCGAACTTCCCGAACTGCCCGTAGCGTTAGTTTGTACTAAGGGGACAGGGCAAACGCACCAGCAACCCCTTGATTCATAGGGAGTTGCATTGCTGAGCAAGAGATTTTTTCGCTCTTGCTCAGCAATGCAACTCCTTTAATAGAAGTAGTTTAGATAATGCGTTT
>Ga0070739_10007430_pt1 | contig 11628 bp, 8 predicted proteins | sample Coa_R1_7_FD_66445 | JGI IMG/M metagenome (GOLD analysis project Ga0070739, IMG submission 66445) | Surface soil microbial communities from Centralia Pennsylvania, which are recovering from an underground coalmine fire - Coalmine... | ecosystem: Environmental > Terrestrial > Soil > Unclassified ... | reverse complement strand
GTCCATTCAGCGGCGATGTACGACTTCAGTAAGACACCTCGCTGTCGACCGGTTTCCCGCGCCTGGCCCAAAACAAGTAAAAAGGTAATCCGAGAACCATCAACGCCAGGCCCGTGAATGCCTGCACCGGCCCGGTTCGCAGCGTATTCAGGAGCAGCCAGGCCGTGACCAGCAGGAATATGGCGGGAACGACGGGGTATCCCCAGGTTCGATACGGCCGCGGAGCATCGGGGAGTTTGCGCCGAAACACGAAAACAGACGCCGCCGTAAGCCCATAAAGCAGCCATGAGGCAAAAATTACGTAATCCGTGAGCACATCGTAGGAGCCGGACAGCGCCAGCACGCCGGCCCAGCAGCCCTGGGCGATGAGCGCGTTTCGCGGGATGCGAATGTGCGGCGCGACCGACGCGAGCCGGCGGAAAAACAGCCCATCCCGCGCCATGGCGAAGGGCACGCGCGCGTTGGCCAGCATGGACGAATGCATGGCTCCCAGCGATGACGAGAGGAGGGAGGCGGCGACGAAAGCCGTAGCCGACGCGCCGAGGAACCGGCGCACCGTCTCGGTTGCCACCGAGGAGGACAGCGCCACACTGGCCACTTCGCCTGGCGTGAGCACATAAAAATAGGCCACGTTCACGAAAATGTACAAGCCGGCGACAATCAGCATGCCCCCAATGAACGCCAGCGGCAGATTGCGCTGCGGGTTGCGCACCTCGCCCGAGAGCGGAGTTATGTTGTTCCATCCGTCGTAAGCCCACAGCGCGCCAAGCATCGCGGCTCCGAAGCCGGCAATGCCCCCGCGCGCGCCGGCGGCGACGGCATCGCATGTACCAGCTGCCCCGCTCATGGAGAAGTGCGCCCAGTTTCCGTGAGCAAGAGCGAACGCGCCGACGCCGATTGCCGCCAGGAGCCCGAACTTGATCCCCGTCAGTAGCGACGCTATGCGGCCGCTCGCCGCCACCGTGAGGCAATTGACCGCGGTGACGGTAGCGATGGTCCCGAGCGCGACCACCTGCAGCCAGCCAAAGGGAATGTCGTGGCCGAAGGGGTGAAAGACGAAAAAGGGCCGATCGAGCGCGCCGCCCGTCAGGATATTAATGAAGATGGCCGATCCGACCGCCAGCGCCGCCTGCGAGCCGGTGCGGGCGACGAAGAAAATGGTCCAGCCGTAGAGAAATCCCATCGGCCGGCCCCAGGCGCGCTTTAAAAAGACGTATTCGCCGCCGGCCTCCGGCATCATGGTGGCCAGCTCGGCGTAGGTGAGCGCTCCGGCGAGGGTTAGCAGACCGCCGGCGACCCACACCAGCATGACCAGCGAGGGCGTCCCCACGTTGCAGGTCATAATCCGCGCTTTCAGAAAGATGCCGGTACCGACCATGTTGCCGGCGTTGACCGAAATCGCGCCGATGAGCGAGAGACCTCGGACCAGAGACGGATTTCCGTTTTGCCGGTTCAGGCGGCCTCCTCACGCGGGAGCACCAGGGAGGCGGCCAGCCCGCAGATAAAAGTGACCGCCGTTCCCAGCACGACGTACCAGGTGAAGGCGATGTGCGTGAAGCGGTTGACCAGCAGCATCGTAATCAGGCTGGTGGTCATGGCAATCATCGCCGCATTCCCTCCGACACGCCTGGTCAGCAGGCCAAGCAGGAACGCGCCCAGCAGGGCCCCGTACAACACCGACGCCACAGAGAGACCTGCCTCCAGTACCGATTTGACGTTCCGCGCGATTAGGGCAATGGCGAACAATACGGCCCCCCACAGCAGCGTCGCACGGCGGGCCAGCGTCATCAGCCGGTTTTCGTCCGATGCGTGTGGCGCGAACAAGGGCTTGTAGAAATCCATGATGCTGGTGGACGCCAGGGCATTCAGCGCGGCGCTCAGGTTCGACATGCCGGCGGCAAGAATCGCGGCGATGACCAGCCCGGCGATGCCGGCGGGCAGGAAATGCCACACGAAATCGGGGTAGATGCGGTCGGGCGGATGCGGCGCGGGCCGGTGCGTGTCGCCGTACCAGACGAACAGGAATGCGCCGATGATAAGGAAGAGCGTGAACTGAAACAGGATCACGGCCCAGCTTGCAAACAGCGCCGTGCGGCTCTCGCGCTCGTTGCGGGCGGCCAGCAGGCGCTGGACCATCAACTGCTCTGTCCCGTGGCTCGCGGTGGTGAGAAAGCAGCCGCCGATAACACCGGCCCAGAAGCTGTATGGCCGCGAAAAAAATTCGCTGCTGAAGCTGAAGCGGAAATCGAAGACGCGGAACTTACCCGCGGCGGCCGCGCCCGCAACGGCATGGCTCCAGCCGCCGGGAATGTGCTGGAGCAGCACGAGGAAGCTGACCAGTGCGCCTCCGACGTAGAGGATCATCTGCACCACGTCGGTCCAGATCACGGCGGTGAGCCCGCCTTCGAAGGTGTAGAACAGCGTGAGGCAGAGGATAACGAAAATGGAGCCCGCTTCGGCCCACACGGAGGCGCCGAAGCGCGCATACAGCGGCGCCAGCACGATGGAAACGACGATGGACAGAGCGAACACGCGTACGCCTTCGGCGAGCGCGCGCAGGATGAGGAACGTGGCGGCGGTGTAACGGCGGACATGCTCGCCGAAGCGGCGGCGCATGAGCTCGTAGGCGGTGAACATTTCGCCGCGGAAATAGTGCGGGAGGAAGAGCGTCGAGATCACGATACGGGCGAACAGGTATCCGAGCACGACCTGGAGGAAGCCGAAGTCGCCCGCAAAGGCAAGCGCGGGCGTCCCGATGACGGTGAGCGTGCTCGTCTCGGCGGACACAATGGACAGGGCAATGGCCCACCACGGCGCGTTTCGGCCGCCGAGGAAATAATCCTTCAGGCCGTGCTGCGATTTCCGGAAGCGCGCGCCGAACCACGTGATGCCGAGCAGGTAAGCGGCGATGACCGCCAGATCGGCGGCATGCGCCGTCATAGCATGGCCTGCCGGAGCAGAACGCCCTCATGTTCCAGCAGCCAGCGCTTGCGATGGAGTCCGCCGCCGTAGCCGGTCAGCGCGCCGTTTGCGCCGATCACGCGGTGGCAGGGGATGACGATTGCGATGGGGTTGCTGCCGTTGGCCAGACCGACGGCGCGCATCGCCGTCGGACGGCCGAGATCGGCGGCGAGTTGGCCGTAGGTGGTCGTGGCGCCGACGGGGATTCGACGCAGGGCGCTCCAGACGGTGCGCTGGAAGGGCGTGCCGCCTGTGTCGACAGGGAGGTCGCTGAGGGCGCGCAGGTCGCCGTCGAAGTAAGCGCGGAAGGCGGTGGCGGCGCCGAGGGGGTCGGAGTCATGGATGAGCGTGGCTTCAGCAAACCGGCGCAGGGATGAGAGCTCGTTGTCGAAGGCTACGGCGCAGAGACTCGTTTCGGTGGCGGCGACGAGGAGTTCGCCAATGGGCGAGGGCACGCGGGCGACGTGGACAATGCTGCAACCAGGCGAGGCGGGCTGAGAGCCCGCCGCAGGCCGAGGGCCTGCCCCCCAAGAAGCTTTCATGCCTGCAGCCATAGTCGCATGGCGGCGTAGGCGCGCCAGGGCCGCCACGGTTCGGGGGATGATGCGCCGATGTTCCGCATCGCGCGGAGGAGGCCGAGATCGGATGCAGGAAATGCGTCACGCTGGTGGAGAGCGCGCATGGCGATGTATTGGGCGGTCCAGGAGCCGATGCCGGGGAGCTCGCAGAGAGACTCGACCGTCGCGTCGCGGAAGAGATCGGGGTCGCTCACAACGGCGGCGGCCAGCGCGGAGATGGAGGCGGCTCGGGCGCGAGGCAGGCCGATCTTCGTCAGGTCGGCTTCGGCCAGCGCCTCGGGGCGGAAGTCGGAGATGCGGCCGGCCAGAGTGGTGGCGCCTTTAACCGAGACCTGCTGGCCGAGGATGGCGCGGACCGACAGCTCGAACGCGTCCCAGGCGCCGGGGACGCGAATGCCGGGGCGTGAACGGACCAGCGGCTTCAGGCGCGGGTCGCGGGCGAGGTGGCGATCGATGACCCGCGAGTCGGCATCGAGATCGAAGAGGTGGCGGATACGTGGCAGGTCCTCCTCGCGCGCACCGCTTACGAGCAGTGCTTCTGGAGAGAAGCGCACGGCGATGCGGCCGCGGCGGTACTCGCCATCGACGACGGCTTCGATGCCGGGGATGGCGCGGGGCGCGAGAAATGCGATGAGAGCTGCCCAGTCGAACGGAGGCTCGAAGGGCAGCTCGTGGGTCATTCGTATCGAAGAGCGGTCATGGGGTCGATGTGCGAGGCGCGGCGCGCGGGCAGCCAGCCGGCCGCGACCGCCACGGAAGCGAGCAACAGAACGGCCGCGGCGATGGAAAGCGGATCGTTGGGGGTCACGCCATAGAGGAGTTTTGAAACGAGGCGGCTCAAGGCCCAGGCTGCGGGAACGGCGATGGCCACGCCGGCGGAGACCATGATGACTACTTCGCGCAGGACCATCCACACCACGTCGCCCGATGCGGCGCCGAGCGCCACACGGAGGCCGATCTCGCGTGTGCGCCTCGCGACGGTGTAGGCCATGACTCCGTACAATCCGATGGTTGCCAGCAGCGTGGCGAGAGCGCCGAAGAAGGCGGCGAGGGTGGCCACGAGGCGTTCGGAGGTAAGCGATTCATCGACGGCCTGCTGCATGGTGCGCATGTTGTAGATGGGGATGTTGGGATCGAGGCGTGCGACGCGCTGCCGCGCGGCCGCGAAGACCTGCTCCGGAGGAAGAGAGGTGCGGAGCCAGACGGTCATGTCGTTGAGGAACGGATCGCCCATCCAGGGGATGAAAACTTCCGGCGGATTCTCATCGCGCAGGCCGGTGTAGCGGGAATCGGCGACCTCACCGATGATTTCCATGTCGGTGGGCGTGCCCGGGTCGCCTCCGAAGCCGACGTGCCGGCCGACGGCGTTGCCGTCGGGGAAGAACTTCTTCGCGAACTTCTCGTTGACGATGACCACGTTCGGGATCAGGAACGGCAGGCCGAGGTGCTTGATGAGCGTGGTATCGCCGTCCCGGAACTCGCGGCCGGCGATCAGGGGAATGCCCATGGTGGCGAAGTATGCGGGACCGACGGCATTGCAGAAAGGCTGCGCCCCTTCGCGGGCGTGATAGCCCTCAACGGTGAGGCTGGAGTCCCACTCATTGCCGGACAAGATACCGATCATGGCAAGCGCGGACGAGCGGACGCCGGGGATGGAGGCCATTTCGGACTGCAGCTGGCGATAGAAAAGCGCCGAGCGGTTGTTGTCGTAGCCGTTCAGGGAAGGATCGAGACGGAACGAAAGCAGATGGTTGACCGGGAACCCCGGATCGATGGAGCGGAGGCTGGCAAGGGTGCGAACGGACAATCCAGCGCCGATGAGCAGCAGGAGCGAAAGCGCGACCTGCGAAACGACAAGCGCCTTGCGGAAGCCGCCATGCGTGCCGGCGACGGCGCCGCTTTCGTCCTTCAGCGTGGGCGCCAGGTCAGGGCTGGTGGCGCGAACCGCGGGGGCCAGGCCGAAAAGGATGCCCGTTACGAGGGCCACGGCGAAGTTGAACAACAGAACGCGCAGGTCAGGCGAGGACGAGAGGGTCAGGTGTGCGGCGTCGCTCGAAACGAAGCGCAGCAGGATGCCATCCAGGGCGACGGCGAGCAGGACGCCGAGCGCGCCGCCAGCGATGGCCAGCAGGACGCTTTCGGTCAGAAGCTGGCGCATGATGCGCCGCCGGCTGGCCCCGAGGGCGAGGCGAATGGCGATTTCGCGGTTACGAGCGGTCGCACGCGCCAGCAGGAGATTCGCGACGTTAGCGCAGGCGATCAGCAGGACCAGGCCCACCATGGCCATAAGGAACCAGAGCGGACGCTCCATCTCGCGCCGCATATCGGAGAAGCCCCGCGCGGCGGGCAGAAGCGTCATTTTCGATTTGAGGAACTGAGCGCGGGTATCGGCCGACGCGTTGTGGAAGGCGGGCTCGCGGACCTCCATCTCGAGCATGGAGTGATAGAAGGGCTGGAGGCTGGCCTGCGCCTGGGTCATGGAGACACCCGGCTTCAGGCGTGCGAAGGTCGCAACCCAGCGGCTGCGCCGATCCTTCATCATGTCGGGACCAGCCATCATTTCCGTTTGCAGGGTGACGGGGACCCAGACGTCGGTCGTAAGGCCGGGCTCGACGCCATCGAAGCCCCGCTGCGCGACGCCGATGACGGTGAGGTCGTGCCCGTTGATGTCCACGGTCTTGTTCAGGATGGCGGGGTCAGAGGCAAACCGGCGCTGCCAGAATCGCCAGCTCAGGACGGCGACAAGCTGTCCGTGCTGGACGCGGTCGTCTTCGGGGGTAATGGTGCGGCCGATGGCCGTTCCGACGCCGAGCACCGGGAAATATGTGCCGGAGACCAACTCTCCGCTGGCGCGTTCGGTGCGGCCCTGAAAACTGACGCTGAGGGGCGTGGTGTAGCGGCAGAACATACCGCTGAAGGCGGAATTATGGTCGCGGAAGTCCTTGTACATCGGATAGGACAGGACGGCCCAGCCGCGGTTGTCGCCGTAGTGGTTACCAACGCTTTCGAGCCTGACCAACTGCTGCGGGTTTTTGACCGGGAGGAGGCGCAGGATCACCTGATCGAGCAGGGAAAAGATGGCCGTATTCGCGCCGATGCCCAGGGCGAGGGACAGGACGGCTACGGCGGTGAAGACCGGGGATTTCCGGAAGTTGCGGATGGCCAGGCGGAGATCGGAGGAGAGGGACATTGGGGCCTCAGTCAGGTTATACGGAAATCATGCGGAGCGGTTCCGTTGGGCCGAGGCGGGCTCAGAGAGCCCGCCGCAGGCTAAGAGCCTGCCCCACAAAACCCATCAGGCTTTGGCGGTGAGGTACTCCTTTGCGTTCGCCGGCATCGACAGGAGGACGGCTGACTCTGCGAGGTTCGCTCGCAGGTGCGCCAGTTCGTTGGCGGGCGTGGTCAGGGGGAGGGCTACCTGACCGCCGTTCGCTGCGCTCCGGCACAAGGCCATCATGATCTCGAAGCCCTGCCAGGCGCTGTCGAAGTTGCAGGGGTGGACGCGGCGTTCGTCGTCAAGCCAGTCGGCCATCTGCTGGATGTAAGGCGGCATATCGAGGTCGTAATTCATGCAGCCCGGGCCGGAGCTGGCGCCGGCGCTGGTGACCGCGCGCCAGCCGCCGCCGGTCAGGACTTCGGCGAACCCGTCGGGGCCCTGGGCGCCGATGCGGCATTTGCGCCACCAATAATCGACCTCGGGGACATCGGGAGCGCCCGCGCCGCACTCCACGATTCCGCGGACGCCGTTGGAGAACTGGATGAAGCCGCCGAGGTAATCGGGCGAGGGATGCGGGTCGGTGAGCTTGCCGCGGCCGGCGGCCTGAGCCATGACCCAATCGGCGGCGGCCTCGCCGTTGAACCAGCGCGTGTAGTCGATCAGGTGTGAAAGCATATGCATCATCCAGCCGGTCGCGGTTCCGTAGACGGTGTGGATACGGCCCAGGGCGCCGCTGGCGATGATCTCTTTCACTTTTTGGTAGTGCTCACCGTACCGGTGCTGATGGCTGACGACGGTTTTCACACCGGAGGACTGGAGGAGAGAGCGCACGGTGAGGCCTTCCTCGGACGTGAGCGCGACCGGCTTCTCCATGGCGATCAGGCGGGCGCCGGAGTCGATACCGATGCGGATCATGCCGGAGCGGAGGTTGGGCATGGTGCAGAAGCAGAACACGTCGGGCTTCACGGCCAGAGCGACTTCACGCGCGTCGGTTCCTTTGAGTGCCGACGGGTACTTCGCGGCCGCGGAGGCGAGGCGGGCCGGATCCTTATCGCAGATGCCGGCGACCTCGAAGCGGCCGTTGGCCTGGAAGGCGGCGGCGTGGTGCATGCCGCGCTTTCCGAGGGCGACGACGACAACCTTGTACTTCATGCGGCGGCCACTCCGCGGTTCCAGTCCAGCACCTTTTCGATGGTGTAGTCGACTTCTTCGGCGGTGAGCTCGGGGAACATGGGAAGGGAGATGCAAGAGGCCGCGTTGCGTTCGGAGTTTGGGATCGGGCCGGCGATGCGCGCCTGCTTGCCCCAGGGGTAGCCTTCCTGCTGGTGGATGGCGATCGGGTAATGGCACTTGGCGTCGATACCGGCCTTGTTCAGGAAGTCGAGCAGCGGGTCGCGGTGGGCCGGGTTCTTCGTTTCGACGACATAGAGATGGAAGACGTGCCGATACCCGGGGCTTTCGTACGGAAGGGTGATGCCGGCCGCGTCCTTCAGGCAGGAGGTGTAGCGGGCCGCCCATTTGCGGCGGAGGTCGTTGCACTCGTCGATGTGCTTCAGCTTGGCGCTGAGTACGGCGGCGTGCAGGTCGTCGAGGCGGCTGTTGAAGCCCATGCTGTGGCAGGACCGCTTATCGGAACCGTGATTGCGTAGGCGGCGGATTGCCGCATCAACTTTGGAATTGTTGGTGACCACGGCGCCGCCATCGCCGAAGGTCCCGAGGTTCTTCTGGATGATGAAGCTGGTGCAGACGGCGTCGCTGAGCTCGCCGATGCGGAAGCCGTTGCCGCTGGCGCCGATTCCCTGTGCGTTGTCCTCGATGACGAAAAGGCCATGCTTGTCGGCGATGGCGCGGATGGCTTTCATGTCGGCGCACTGGCCGTACAGATGGACGGGCACGATGGCTTTCGTTTTCGGAGTAATGGCGGCTTCGATGCGCGCCGGATCGATGCAGTTGGTCTTCGGGTCGGAATCGACGAAGACGGCCGTGGCGCCGGCGATCCAGATGGCCTCGGCAGTGGCGAAGAAAGTGTTGGTGGTGGTGATGCACTCGTCACCGGAGCCGATGCCGAGAGCCATGAAGGAGAGCCAGAGCGCGTCGGTGCCGTTGCCGACTCCGACGGCGTGCTTCATGCCGTGGTAAGCGGCGAACTCGCCTTCGAAGCGCTTGAGCATGGGGCCCATGACGTAGTTGCCGCTCTCGAGCACTTCGCGCATGTTGGCATCGATTTCGGATTGAATGCTCTGGTACTGCCGGACGTGACCATAAAAGGGAACGTTCATGAACGCGCCTCCGGGGGATGAGATTTGGTGGGTTCGCGGCCAGTATATCAATTGCCGGGGGCCGGGGGGTCACGGTTTTTTGCACGAACGGAGCTGGGGATGTTGTTGGGGTCGGCGTGTCGCCGACGGCTGCGGGGCATGCCGGCGTGGCGGGCTGGGAGCCCGCCGCAGCCTGAGAGGCTGCCCCACATTTTTTGTACGAACGGAGCTGGGGATGTTGTTGATTCTTAAGCCTGGCCCACATGTCGGGGGAGGAGGCGAAGAGGAAATTGAAGGCGCGATCTACCTGGAGGTTCATGGCGCCGTCGTAGCGGCCCAGAGTGTCCCAGTATCTGGCGACCTCGCCGACCTCGAGTTCTTCGGTGTTGACGCGCTTCAGAAAGCGGAGCGTGAGCTCTTCGACAATGCGCCAGCGGGCGACGGCTATGCTGATGGTGCGAATCGCGGTCCTTTGGGCCTCGGTGGTGGGCTGGAAATCGAAGGTGAGGCCGGCGATGGCGTCGGGCGCCGGCGCGACCGGGATCGCGGCGCGCAGGCCGTGCTTCAGGGCGTTACGGCGGCAGATAGCTTTCCCGGCTGCGGTGCGCGGTCCGGTGGAGCGGAGCGAATTGCGGCGGCTGGCGGCGATTTGTGCTGCGGTGCGCATCTGGGTTTATCCGGAAGCGAAATTCCCTCTTCCTGGCCCCACATTAGCGTGCGATTCCAGCGCCGGGCGTAGAATTCCGGCTAAACGCCTGAAAACAGGTTAAAGAAAAAGTGCATTTGGCTGTCACCAGACGCGACAGGCTTCGGCGCGAACCATGGGCTGGCCGGCGTGACAGGAGAAGGCTGCGGCGAATTCGGGAAGATTCGCGACCACGCCGTTGATGCGGTCCTCGGGCGGGGAGTGGGGATTGGTGATGGCGTTGACGCGCTTGTTTTCGGGGCGCTCATCGCCGCATGCCCACTGGGCCATACCGATGAAGAAGCGCTGGGGAGGAGTGAAGCCGCCGATGGGCTTCAGATCCTGCCCTTTGGTCTGCGCCTTCCATGCGAGCCAGGCCAGCAGCGTGCCGCCGAGGTCGGCGACGTCCTCTCCCGAGGTAAGTTTGCTGTTCAGGTGGATATCGTCCACCACGATGTAATTGGCGTACTGGCGGCGGACGCAGTTGATGCGCTTCTCGAATTCGGCGGCGTCCTTCTTCGTCCACCAGTCCTTCAGATTGCCGTGGGCGTCGAACTGGCGGCCTTCATCGTCAAAGCCGTGGGTCAACTCGTGGCCGATGGTGGCGCCGGTGTCGCCGTAGTTCGGCGCATCGTCGAGGCGCAGATCGAACAACGGCGGCTGGAGGACGCCAGCGGGGAAGTTAATATCGTTCTTTTGCGGATCGTAATAGGCGTTGACGGTGGGCGGGGTCATCTCCCATTCGGCGCGGTCCACCGGATGGCCGATTTTATTCAACTCGCGGCGGTTCTCGAACTCGGTTGCGCGCATGACGTTGCCGAGGAAGTCATTACGCTTCACGATGACGGAGCTGTAGTCGCGCCATTTGTCCGGATACCCGATTTTGTTCACCACGGCATGCAGCTTGTCCAGCGCGTGACGCTTTGTGTCGGGGCCCATCCAGGGGAGGTTGCGGATCTCCTCTCCCATAGCGGTTTCGATCTGCGTGGTCATAATCCTGGCGCGCTCTTTGGCTTCGGGGCTGAAAGTGCGGTCCACGTAGACCCTGCCCAGCGCTTCGCCGAGATCGCGATCGACCAGGCGCACGCAACGCTTCCAGCGGGGCGCCAGCTGATCGACGCCGCGCAGATACTTCGAATAAAAACTGAAGTTCTCGTTGACGAAGGCGCTCGACAGGTAGGGCGCTTCGGCGTGAATCACGTGCCAGCGCAGGTACGTTTTCCAGTCGGCGATATCGCGCGTTTTCAGCTGGCGCTCGACTTCGGCATAGAAGGCCGGCTCGGTGATGTTGACTGTCGCGGGCTCGCCGACGCGCGCCGCGCGGAAGTAGACGCCCCAGTCGAAGGCCGGAGTGGCGGCCTGCAACTGCGCAACCGATTCACGATGGAACAGCTTCCACGGGTCGCGGAGCTCGACGCGGGTCAGAGAGGCTTTGGCGAGGCCGGTTTCGATGTCCATCACCGTGCGCGCGTTGCGATCGGCGACATCGGCGGCATCGCCCGCGAGGGTGAACATGCGGGCCACGTGGGCCAGGTATTTCTGCCGGGTCTCGACAGATTTCGGGTCGGTTTTGACGTAGTAGTCGCGATCGGGCAGGCCGAGGCCGCCGGCGTTGGCGAAAGCAATGACCATGGTGGAGTTGGCGAAGTCGGGCGAGGAGGAGAATTCGAACAGGAATTGCCCGGGCAGGGTCAGTTGCTCGTGGGCCAGCACGGCGGGGAGATCGGCAACGGACCGCATGGCCGCGATCTCGTCGAGTGCAGGCTTCACAGGCGCGTCCCCGGCTTTCTCCACGGCGTCTTCGTCCATGCAAGCGGCGAAGAAATCGCCGATCTGCCCGACGACCTGGGTGCGGCCAGCGCTGGGCTGCGCGGCGTCCTGAAGAATGCCCCACAGCAGCCGCTCATTGTCGGTCTGCATTTTGCTGTA
>Ga0070739_10007429_pt1 | contig 11629 bp, 12 predicted proteins | sample Coa_R1_7_FD_66445 | JGI IMG/M metagenome (GOLD analysis project Ga0070739, IMG submission 66445) | Surface soil microbial communities from Centralia Pennsylvania, which are recovering from an underground coalmine fire - Coalmine... | ecosystem: Environmental > Terrestrial > Soil > Unclassified ... | reverse complement strand
CGCGAGAGCGGCGCACCGCCGGCGTTCGCGACGCGGAGGCGACCGCCGAGCCGCTCCTTCACCTTCGAGTACACGAGCCGGTCGGCGAGGCGGTGACGCGCCGCGAGGAGCGGCGGCACGGGGCGCTGCTCCTGCCGGAGGCGCGAGACGCGGTAGCCGACCGCGAGCGCCCAGTCGACGATGCGCCGCTCGAGCCCCGTCCGCTCCGCGAAGCCCGCGACGACGGCCGCGTGGATCTTCTCGTAGACGCGCGGCACGCTCGGGAAGAGCGTCGGCCGCACACGCGGCAGCTCCGCCCCTGCCCGCAGCGGGTCGGGCAGGAACGCGACGGTGAAGCCGACGTACGCGGCGGAGAGGTGCAGCAGGCGCCCGTAGTTGTGGGCGAGCGGCAGGTAGAGCAGCATCACGTCGCCCGGCCGGGTCAGCCGCTCCTCCAGCTCGTCGCCCTTCTGCACCATCGCGTAGTAGTTGCGGTGGCGGATCATGCACGCCTTCGGCGGGCCGGTGGTGCCGGACGTGTAGATGAACGTGAAGAGGTCGTCCTCCTCGATCGAGTCCGCCCGCGCCTGTAGCGCGTCGGGGTGCTCGGCTGCGAACGCCCGCCCGCGCTCGCGGACGGCGTCGAGGCCCTCGTAGGCGATCACCCGACCGTCGAAGCCGACGACTTTCGCCCGCTGCTCCTCGTCCTCGACGAGCACCCCCACCGCGCGCGAGTGGCGGAGCACGTAGAGCGCGTCGCGGGCAGAGCTCGACGCGTAGATGGGGGCGCCGACGGCGCCGACGAGGCCGAGCGCGAAGTCGAACAGCGCCCACTCGAGCGTGGTGCGGGCGAGGAGCGCGAACGCGTCGCCCTTCCGGACGCCGAGGGCGAGCAGCCCGTTCGCGAGCTCGTCGACCGTCCGCGCCGCGTCCTCGCGGGGCACCTCGTGCCATTCGCCGTCGCGCTCGTACAGGTACGCCGGCCCGGGGTGGCCGGCGGCGACGGCGTCCCGCCACAGGTTCGCGATCGTGCGCGCGCGGGCCACGTCCTCAGAACATAGCCCGGAGGAAGGCGGCCCGCGAGCGCGAATCAGGGCCGTCCGCGTACACTTTCATCCTGCTCATGCGCACAACCTGGAACGGCTCCGTCAGCTTCGGCCTCGTCAACATCCCCGTCGGGCTCGCGCCCGCGACGAAGCCGGCCGCCCGCCAGTCGGACGTCTCGTTCCGGATGCTCCACCGCGAGTGCGGGACGCCGATCAAGCAGAAGCGGTGGTGCCCGGTGCACGAGCGGGACGTCGAGTCGGACGAGCTCGTCCGCGGCTGGGAGGTCGCGAAGGGGCAGTTCGTGACGGTCGAGGACGCGGACCTCGAGGCGATCGAGCAGCGCGACACCAGCCGCTCGATCGAGATCGGCCGCTTCGTGCAGCTCGACGAGGTCGACCCGATCTACTTCGACCGCACGTACTTCCTCGTTCCCGCCGGCGCCGAGGCCGCGAGGCGCCCCTACGTGTTGCTGCTCGAGGCGATGCGGGAGGCGGGCGTCGCCGCGCTCGGCCGGTTCGTGCTGGCGGGGAAGGAGAAGCTCTGCCTGATCCGGCCGATGGGGGACGCGCTCGCGCTCGAGACGCTCTTCGTCAACGACGACGTCAAGGACCACGCCGAGATCGACGAGGCCGTCGCATCCTCCCAGGTACGCGGGCCGGAGCTCGAGCTCGCGAAGCAGATCATCGCGTCGCTCGCGGCGCCGTTCGATCCGGCGGAGCTCCGCAGCGAGTACCGCGAGTCGCTGCGCGAGCTGCTCGAGGCGAAGCTCGCGGGCCAGGAGCTCGAGGCGCCCGCCGAGCCGGCCCCGACTCCCGTCGTCGACCTGATGGAGGCGCTGCGCGCATCCGTCGCGGCGGCCGCCGCGCAGAAGCCTGCCGCGGCCAAGAAGAAGGCCGCGCCCCGCAAGCGGGCCGCGGCCTCCAAGTAGCGCCTGCTCTCGGTCGCGCGCTAGTGCTGCGCGGGGAGCGCCCCGAGCGCCTCGAGCTGGGCCTGGAAGAGGAACTTGTCGATCTTCCCGTGGTAGATCGGAACGTGCTCTTCGACACAGATGCGGATGACCTCGTCACGGTCGATTCCCACTTCCTTGGACAGCTCGTCCGGCGTCAGGTGGTTCGCCATGTCGCTCCTTCCGTCCACAAAAAAGCCCGCCGAGCGCGTCGCGCTCCGCGGGCGAGGTGTCCGGCTCCGCCAGGCAGGACGGGAAGCTTCCTCACGCGTCCCGTCCTGTCACCGTGGAGCTCATCGTGCTCTGAGGATAATCGATCGTCGTGACGGATGCGACCGATCTGCTGGGCGGCCTCGACGCCCGGCTCCACGACGCGCGCGGGGTGCGTCTGCGCGTCTTCACCGGCGGGGAGGGCCCGCCGCTCCTGCTCCTGCACGGGTTCGGCGGCGCCGCCTGGAACTTCACGGAGATGGCGCCGCTCCTCGACGGCGTGCGCCTGCTCGTCCCGGACCTGCCGGGCCACGGTGGGTCTGAGCCGCTCCCGGCGCCGTCGCTGACGGGCTTCGCCGACGCGGTCGCGACGCTCCTCGACGAGCCGGTCGCGGTCTTCGGGCACTCCATGGGCGGTGTCGTCGCGGTCCGCTTGGCGGAGCGGCACCCGGAGCTCGTGCGCTCGCTCGTCCTCGCGGCGCCCGCCGGCATCTCGAGCTCGTCGCGGCTCTCGACGGTCTTCCTCGCGACCGTGGGCGTCGTGCGGCCGGCCCGGATCGCCGGCAGGCGCGTCGAGCGCATCGGCCGCTCCCAGCGCCTGAAGCGGCTCGTCTTCGGCCGCTTCGAGGTGGCGAACGCGGACGTCCTCTCCGAAGCGTCGGTGCACGTCTTCCTACGCGCGTCCGAGCTCCACACCGACGCCCTCGGCGCCGGCCTCGCGCTCGCCCGGGACGACCCGCGGCAGAGCCTCGAGCACGTCCGCGCGCCAGCGCTCGTCCTCTTCGGCGCCCGGGACCGCCAGGTGCCGCTGGCCGACGGGTTCGAGTACGCCCGGCGGCTGCGCGCCCCGCTGCGGGTGATTGCCGACTGCGGCCACCTGCTCGTCGGCGAGCGGCCGGACGTCTGCGCCCGGGCTGCCCTGGAGCTCGCGCAGGCCCGGTAGGGCCTCCCTGAAAGGCGGGAACGGCCTCAGGGTCTCGTCCGACCGTGCCGATAGAACCGGGCGATGCTCGCCCGGCTCGCCACGGCCGTCCTGGCGGTGCTGCTCCTTCCGGTCGCCGCGCCGGCCCTCGCAGCCCCCGCGGGCGTCCCCGCCGCGAAGAAGCCGCACGCCGCGAAGCAGAAGCCGAGAGCGAAGCCGCGGCGCCGTGCCACGCCCAAGCCCCGTCCGCCCCGCAAGCCGGCGGAGCGTCGCGCCGTCGCCGCCGTCCCGCCCCAGCTCGTCCCGGACGACCCGTTCTGGAGCGACGAGTGGGGGCTCGCCCACATCGGCCTCCCGACGCTCTGGCGGGCGGCCGCAGCGGCGTCCGCCTCGCCCGCGGCGGTGATCGCGGTCGTCGACACAGGCGTCGACGCGAGTCGCCCCGACCTCGCCGGCGCCGTCCTCCCCGGCTACGACGTGCCGGCGGGCAGCGCCTCCGTCTCCGACGCCGTCGGCCACGGCACCTCGGTGGCCGAGATCGCCGCCGGCCGCGGGAACGACGGCGTCGGGGCCGCCGGCGTCTGCTGGCGGTGCGAGATCCTGCCGGTCGAGATCGCGCCGAACGGCACCGCCACGGCCGCCGACATGGCCGCCGGCATCCGCTACGCCGTCGACCACGGCGCGAACGTCGTCAACCTGAGCATGGTGCTGACCGGCCCCGACGCCGGTGTCGCGGACGCGATCGCCGATGCCGAGTTGCACGGTGTCCTCGTCGTCGCGGCGGCCGGCAACGACGGGAGCGGCAACGCGACGTACCCCGCCTCCTACCCCGGCGTCATCTCCGTCGTCGGCGTCGACCCGGGCGATCACCTGTACTCCTGGTCGACGCACGGCGCCTGGGCCACCGTCGCGGCGCCGGGCTGCGCGACGGTCGCAGACGGCTCCGGCGGCGCGAGCGACTTCTGCGGCAGCTCGGCGGCCGCGCCGGTCGTCAGCGGCCTCGCCGGCCTCCTCTGGTCGTCGGGCCTCGGCTCGGCCGCCGCGGTCCGCGCCGCGCTGACCGCGGCGACCGTCCCCGTCGACGGCCAGGTCGCGGGCGGAGGGCGCGTCGACGCCGCCCTCCTCGCCGCCCGGCTCCCGAAATGACGGAGGGGGCCTTTCGGCCCCCTCCGGGTTCCCCCTTCGCGCTCAGGTCCCTACAGGGAGACCTTCACGCTCAGGATCGACGGCCCAAGCCGCAGGTTGCCGACGCGCACCGACGAGTTCGTCTTCACGAACCGGGTCAGGTGGCTGACGACCTTGTGCTGCTTGTTGATCAGCGTCAGGTGGATCCGCGCGGTCTTCGCCGTGCTGTTCACACGGACGACGACGTAGCGGGTGTGACCGACGGTGAGGATCCGGGCGGAGGAGACCTTGAAGGTCGCCTTCGTCTTGATCTGCGTCGGCTTCGACGTGCTCACCGTCGACGCCGTGGCCTGCTGGGTCACGGTCGTCTGGGTGCCCGAGCCGTTCGAGCCCGAGCCGCCGGAGCCGCCCGAGCCGCCGCTGCCGCCGGAGCCACCGGTACCGCTGGTGCCACCGGTCGCTGCCGCGCCGTTGACGTAGTCGACGATCGCCGGGTTACCGGCGAAGTCGTCCATGGACGGCGTGATCAGCGAGTACAGGCCGAGCTGAACGGTCGCCGTGCCCGCGCCGAAGTTGGTCGCGGTCAGGAGGCCCGTCGAGCTCGTCGGGTCCATCGCGATGTTGCTGACAGAGACGCCTGCCGTCGTCTCCGTGAGGTTCACCGACGAGTCGTACGCGTACCAGCCGACGATCGTGCACTGGCCGACCGGGACGCTGACGGTGCTCGTGCCGGTGTTGCCGCCGGGCCCCATGAACGCCGTCGCCGAACCTGCGGGCGACGCCGTGAAGGACACGGGGCTGGGGCCGGTGCCGGACTTGCAGATCTTGAGCGGCACCGACGGGGCGAGGCTGTTCGTGAACGTGATCGTGTTCATGCCCGCCGCGATCGGGAACGTGACGGTGCGGCCTGCGTAGTTCGCCTCACCGCCGCCGTTCGTGAACGAGTACCCGTTCCAGTCGATGTTGCTGACGTACGTGCCCGGATACGTGGCCTCGGTGATCGAGATCGACGTGCCGGCGCGAGGCCGGATCGCGATCTGCTGGCACTGTCCGGGGGACAGGTTGACAGGGTTCGCGCCGACCGCGACCCCGTCCGCAGACACTGCGAACGAGAACGGGCCGAGCGAGGCGGTGCCTTCGTCGCCCGCAGCCTTGCAGACCTTGAGCTGCGATGCGCTGTTCTGGAAGAACACCATCGACTCACCGGTCGAGCCGGCGTTGACGCTCACGAGCGCCGTGCCGTCCGCGAGGCTCGAGTCCTGCAGCGCCCCGGTCGGCTGGGTCCAGATGTCCGTGACGTACGTCTGGTCGTTCGTCGGCCGCTCGGTGACGAGCACGTTGCCCGCCGGGACCGTGATCGGGTCGCTGCACGAGCCGACGTCGACGCTGACGTCGCTCGGCGAACCGAGGTTCGCGTTGAAGTCGCCGCTGAGGCCGAACTGGAACGTGCCCGTGAGCCCGGACGACGGCACGGCGGTCTTGCAGACCTCGATCTGGCCCATGACGGCCTGGTTGGTGTAGTTGACGACGGTCTCGTCGGCGATTCCGCCGGCAACCACCGGAACGGTGGCCGTCGCGCCGGGCGTCAGCGAGTTCGTCGCACCGGTCGAGTCGACGTAGCTCAGCGCCGCGACCGTGTACCAAGGATGACTGTCCTCGGTGACCGTCGCCGTTCCGGACGGAACCGAGATCGGGTTCGAGCACTGCCCGACCTGCACCGACACGGACGTCTCCCCGTTCACCGTGAACGAGAAGCTCCCCGTCAGCGCCGGCGACCCCGTCGAGTACTTGCAGATCTCGATGTACCCGTCGTTGGGGCCGTGATCCTGGGCAAATGCCGAACCCGCGAACCATGCGGCGGCTGCCATCGCCACCAGCACGGCCAGCAACTTCGTCATTCGTTACCTCCTTCTCCGCAGGCCCCCGAAGAGGCTTCTGCGGGGTCCCTCCCCTGCGCCCGAGGTCGGGCGCCCATCGGCGGATGCCGACGGCATGGTGGTTCTACGCCTCCGGCACGGCCTGGAGGGGCCGGTCCGGGGGGGAGGGGAGGCTAGTGTTCGGCGCCTCCGTCCCCCGCGTCCTCGGTAGGTTCGGGGCCGGAACCTAGGTGAAACTGTCGCTTCGGCGGCTAGGGTGCGGCGCGAGTCCCCCATCCGAGGGATGTTGCGGCCCGGCGTAGATTCCCACGCATGAGAGCGGGGCTCCCGTGGCTCGTCGCTGCCGTGATCCTGCTCGCGGCCCCCGTGGCGCGCTCGGCCGGAACCTGGCCGAACGACCCGGCGTGGGGCGGGGAGTGGGGGCCGGTGTTGACGAACACGCCCCAGGTCTGGGCCAAGGGTACCGGTTCGCCGAGCGTCGTGATCGCGGTCGTCGACACCGGCGTCGCGCCCGTCCCGGACCTGCAGGGAGCGCTCGTGCCGGGAATCGATCTCGTCGGAGGCGGAGTCAGCCAGGGAGGGCCCGACGAGCTCGGCTACCACGGAACGTGGGTCGCGTCGATCATCGCGGCCCGCGGCAACAACGGCCGCGACGCGGCCGGCTACTGCTGGCAGTGCTCGATCATGCCCGTGCGCGTCTCCGACGGGGAGTCGCCCGCGAACGACGGAGTCGTCGCCCAGGGCATCAGATGGGCCGTCGACCACGGCGCCCGGATCGTCAACGTCAGCCTGGCCGGCAGCGGCTCGAACTTCGACGAGCAGAGCGCGATCGCCTACGCGGTCGCGCACAACGTGCTCGTCGTCGCCGCGGCCGGCAACTCCGGCGACGACACCGTCCACTACCCCGGCGGCTACCCGTCGGTGCTCGCCGTGGCCGGAACCGACCAGAACGACCAGCTCTACCCCTGGTCGAGCCGGGGATCCTGGGTCGCGCTCGCGGCACCCGGCTGCGCGACCGTCGTCGACCCCAACGTCGGCGCCGCGTACGGCTGCGGCTCCTCGTTCGCGCCGGCAGCGGTGAGCGGCATCGCCGGGCTCCTGCTCTCGTTCAACCCCTCGCTCACGGCCGACCAGATCGCCTCGGCTCTCGAATCGTCAGCCCACGCCGTCAGCGGAATCGGCGGCGGGCGGGTCGACGCAGCCGCAGCGTTCGCCGCGTTGGCCCTCCCCGATGTGACGAACGCGCCGTCGCCGGCGCAGCCCGAAGCGGCGCCGGCGGCGGCAGCGGCAGAGACGCCCCTCGAGGTGACCGACCTCAGCGGAACGGTCGCAGGGGCGCGTGCCTTCCCCTTCTCGACCGGTCGAGGCGAGGTGACCGTCCACTTCTCGACCGCCCGGACGGCCCGCTGCCAGGTAAGCCTAAACCTCGGGTCGAGCGTTGCAGTTGCGCTGACGGAGCACGGCTCGGCCACGCTCGGGGCCGTGACGCGGGCGGGGCTGAAGCGGCTGACGGTTCGCTGCGCGTCGACGCGGCGCTTCGCCTACCAGCTCGAGATCGAGCACCCGACCGCGACCGGCTGAGCGCGCGCGGCCTAGCCGACCGCGGCCGCGCGGTCCTCGGCGACGCCGTGCTCGACCGCCCACGCGATCGCCTCGCCGCGGTTCCGCACGCCCAGGCGGCGGTAGATGTTCGCGAGGTGGTACTTGACCGTCTGCTCGGTCACCCACGCGGCTCTCGCGACCTCGCGGTTCGTGCGCCCGTCGGCGACGAGGCGCAGGATCTCGAGCTCGCGCAGCGTCAGGTTGGGCCGTGCCTCGTCGTCGGCCGTGCCGTTCTCCGCCGCGCGGCTGAGAGCTTGCAGGAGCTCGAAGGCCCGCTCGCGGCAGACGACGCTCACGGCGCCGCCGACGAGCGCGGCGTCGTGGCAGGCGGTGTCGCCCGGGGAGCAGAGGACGACGACGGCCGTCGCCGGCTGGGCGTGGCGGATGTCGCGGATCCGCTTCAGGAGCCGCACCGGCTCCAGGTCGCCGTCCGCATCGACGATCAGCACGCGCGGCGCCGACCGCGCCACGAGGTCGAGCGCGCGGTCGACGTCGCGCGCACGCGCCACGACCTCGATCCCCGAGCTTCGGAGCAGCCACGAGATGGCGTGCTCCCAGACGGGATCACCGCATACGAGACCGACAGTCACCGCACCGTCGCCGGCTCCGCCTCCCACTCTCCCCTCCCCCCTGCCGTGGAAACGCCGGACTGTATCTCTCACAGGCGGCAGGCGCCGTCAACAGGACGAAGGTCCAGGTCGACCGCTACCCTGTGCGGCGATTCGGGGTGTGGCGCAGCCTGGTAGCGCGCTCCGTTCGGGTCGGAGAGGTCCCCAGTTCGAATCTGGGCACCCCGATCGCGAGGCGCCTGGCACGCGTGTGCCAGGCGCCTCTCAGACGAAGCGGAAGCTGCGCGCGCTGCGGGCGAAGATCGTTTCGTAGGCGCCGCGGAGCTTCGGCAGCGTCGTGTACGTGAGCACCGTGGCCTTGCCGCCGCGGACGAACATGAACTGCTGCAGCGCGACAGTCGGGGTCGAGCCGCCGAAGTCGGCGAGGTACGAGAGCGAGACGGCGCGGCCCGCCGGTAGCGTCACGTAGGAGGCATGCAGGGTGCCGCGGACGACGCCGCTCGAGCGCAGCTGCGCGATCGTCGCGTCGTGCTGGAGCCGCAGGTCGCCGATCGTCGCCGCCTGCACGACGTTCAGATTCGAGGCGTAGTGGTTCGCGATCGCAGTGGCGCTCGCGTCGGCGACGAGGAGCTTGACGATCTTCGACGAGCGGAGGAGCGTGACGTACTGCGCGAGCGTCGGGAGCGCGCGCACGCGCGTCAGCACCTCCGGCGAGAGGCGCGTCATGTCGATCCAGGTGGCCGGTGTCGAGACGGTGAAGCCGCCCGCGGCGGAACGGTGCGTCGTCCAGGCGTCGGCGCGGGTCGAGGAGGCCGCCACGGCGGCGGGCACGAGCGCGAGCGCCGCAAGCGTGCAGGCGATGATCCGCATCCCCCGAGGTAACCACGGCGGCTCGCGCTCCTCGCCACCCGTTCGGGGGGTCGTCACCCCCGCGAAGCTATCGTCGCCCGCGTGCCGCTCCGGGCCGTGGTCTTCGACGTGGACTTCACGCTCGCGAAGCCGGGCCCCGACCTCGGCCCGGAGGGCTACCGGCGGCTCGGCGAGCGGTACGGGCTCGTGCTCGACCCCGAGCGCTACGAGGACGCGCGCCGCGCGGCGCTCGTCGACCTGAAGCGGCATCCAGAGCTGGACCACGACGAGGAGATCTGGATCCGGTTCACGCAGCGGATCATCGAAGGCATGGGCGGTGTCGGCGACACGTACGCGGCGGCCGCCGAGATGGAGGGCGCGTGGGCGCACGCGCACCATTTCGAGCTGTACGAGGACGCTCTGCCCGTGCTCGATGCGGTGCGGGAGCGCGGCCTGCGGGTCGGCCTGCTGTCGAACAGCGCGCGTGACCTCGGCGCGTTCGTGGCGCATCACTGCCTCACCGTCGATGCCGTCCTCACCTCGGGCGTGCACGGCAAGACGAAGCCGCACGAGACGATCTTCCGGCGGATGCTCGAGCTGCTCGGTGTTCCCGCCTGCGACGCGCTGATGGTCGGCGACACGGTCGAGGACGACGTCGAGGGCGCGCTCGCGGTCGGCATGCGCGCGGTGCTCGTCGATCGCGAGCGGCGGCATCCCGAACGCGACGGGATCGGCGATCTTCGCGCCCTCCTCGCCCTCATCTAGAGTCGAAGCGTGTTCGTCGCCTGGATCGTGGCCGCGGTGCTGCTCGCGATCGGGGAGGTGCTGACACCGGGGCTCTTCTTCCTCGGGCCCGTCGCGCTCGCGGCCGGCGCCGCGGCCGTCGCCGCGGTCTTCGCGGGCGCGATCGTGTCGGTGATCGTGTTCATCGTCGCCGCCCTGCTCTCGCTCGCCGTGCTCCGGCCGATCGCGCGCAGTCACATCCGCATGCCGGCCCTCTCGCGGACCGGCACCGACGCGCTCGTCGGGCGGAAAGCGGTCGTGACGAGGCAGGTCTCCGCCGTGGGCGGTCGCGTCCGCATCGGCGGCGAGGAGTGGTCAGCGAGGTCGTACCTCGACGGCGAGATCTACGCCGAGGGCTCGACCGTCGACGTCGTCCGCATCGAGGGCGCGACCGCCCTCGTCGCCGAATAGGAGGTAGGCCGTGGCTGCGCTGATCGTGCTCGCAGTGGTCGTGGCGTTCGTGCTCGTGTTGCTCGCCCGCACCGTGCGGGTGATCCCGCAGGCGCGCGCCGGCGTCGTGGAGCGGCTCGGCCGCTACTCGCGGACGCTGAGCCCGGGGCTCGCGCTCGTGATCCCGTTCATCGACCGCGTGCGCCCGATGCTCGACCTGCGCGAGCAGGTGATGTCGTTCGACCCGCAGCCGGTGATCACGCAGGACAACCTCGTGGTCAACATCGACTCGGTCATCTACTTCCAGATCACCGACCCGAAGGCCGCCACGTACGAGATCGCGAGCCCCGTGGACGCGATCGACATGCTCACGGTCACGACGCTGCGGAACGTGATCGGCGGGATGACGCTCGAGCAGACGCTGACCTCGCGCGACCAGATCAACGACCAGCTCCGCGGAATCCTCGACGACGCGACGGGAAAGTGGGGGATCCGCGTGCATCGCGTGGAGCTGAAGGCGGTCGACCCGCCTGCCTCGGTCAAGGACACGATGGAGAAGCAGATGCGCGCCGACCGGGAGAAGCGCGCCGCGATCCTGCAGGCGGAAGGCGTCAAGCAGGCGCAGATCCTGCAGGCGGAGGGCGAGAAGCAGGCGGCGATCTTGAAGGCCGAGGGGCAGAAGCAGGCGGCGATCCTGTCCGCCGAGGGGCAGTCGAAGGCGATCGAGACGGTGTTCCAGGCGATCCACGACGGGAACCCCGACCCGCAGCTCCTCGCCTACCAGTACCTGCAGGTGCTGCCGCAGATCGCACAGGGCGACGCGAACAAGGTGTGGGTGATCCCGAGCGAGCTGACGCAGGCGCTCGGCGGGATCTCCGACCGGATGCTCCCTCGGCCGGGGGAGAAGTCGGATACAACGTAAGGGCTGTCCTGCCGATGAACGGCTCGGCGTGCCCCTTATGAAGCGTCTCCTCAACATCGCGTTCGTCCTCGCCGCGCTCTGCGTCGCGGCCCTCGTCGCTCGGCACTTCGCGCACTCGGGCTGGCCGCTGCACCACGCCAACCCCTGGCTCGTCGGCCTCGCCGCCCTCGCGATGCTCGCCGCCTACGCCGCCAAGGCGTGGGGGTGGCAGCGGCTGTTCCACACCGGGCAGCGGCCCGCGGTCCTGACGCTCGCGGCCGCCGGCGGCGCCGCCTCGGTCGGCGGCATCGCTCTGCCGGGTCGGTTCGACGAGGTGATCCGCGTCGCGGTCGTCCGCCGCTGACGCAGGCGGCGCGCCAGCATCGGCGCCGTCGCGCTCTCGCTGTTCCTGCTCGGCCTGCTCGACAG
>Ga0070739_10007428_pt1 | contig 11630 bp, 9 predicted proteins | sample Coa_R1_7_FD_66445 | JGI IMG/M metagenome (GOLD analysis project Ga0070739, IMG submission 66445) | Surface soil microbial communities from Centralia Pennsylvania, which are recovering from an underground coalmine fire - Coalmine... | ecosystem: Environmental > Terrestrial > Soil > Unclassified ... | reverse complement strand
TCCGGCGCGGTGAGGTGGTCGGAGTGATCGGCCATAATGGCGCGGGGAAGAGCACGCTGCTCAAGGTGCTGGCGCGCATCACGGAGCCGACCTCGGGATGGGCCGATATCTACGGGCGCGTGGGCACGCTGCTCGAAGTCGGAACCGGCTTCCATAACGAGCTGACCGGGCGCGAGAACATCTTCCTCAACGGCGCCATTTTGGGAATGAAGCGCGCCGAGATCCAGCGCCAGTTCGATGACATCGTGGCCTTCGCGGAAGTGGAGAAGTTCATCGATACGCCGGTGAAGCACTACTCGAGCGGCATGTACCTGAAGCTGGCGTTCGCCGTCGCGGCGCACCTCGAGCCCGAGATTCTGTTCGTGGACGAGGTCCTGGCCGTGGGGGACCTGGCGTTTCAGCAGAAGTGCCTGGGGAAGATGGGGGACGTGGCGCGGCAGGGGCGGACGATCCTGTTCGTCAGCCACAACATGGGCGCGGTGCGGTCGCTGTGCACCACGGGTATCGTGCTCGACCGCGGACGGGTGGCGCACGCGGGCGATATCACGAGCAGCATCGAATGCTATCACCGGCTCACGGCCGCGCGCGAACAACGCGCTCCGGCCGGGCGGCGGACCGGCGCTGGCTCGTTCTCCGCGGTCACGCTGAGCAGCCATGGCGGTTCGACGGTGCGGCAGGGCGAGGAGCTCGAGGCCGCGACCGTGCTGCAACTGGAGAGCGCTGTCCCAGCCTTTACGCTGCAATGCGTGCTGGAGGACATGCACCAGCGCCGCATCTTCACCGTCCGCCGCGAAAGCGCGCAACTGGGGGAGCAGCGGCGCTGGCGGGGCGCTTACGCGATCCGCGTCCGCATTCCGGCCGTGTGGCTCGAACCGGGGCTGTACTCGCTGTATTTCGAGGCGGCGCTGCCTGCCGCGGCGGGCGGGCAGCGCTACGTTTCCGATGTCTTTCACCTGGACGTGGGCGGAAGAAGCGCGGGAGCCAACGCGGTGCTCGCGCCGGACGTGGCGTGGTCGCTCGACGAGGTGTCCCGGGCGGCCGGGCAGGAGGCGCAAAGTGCCTGAGCAGCCTTTCGCCGGGGCGGCCGGAAGAGCGGCGGACCCGTGGCTGCCTCTCGCGCCGCTGATGGCCGCGCACGGGGTCACGCTGGATCCGCCGGCATTTTTCACCGCGGTGAACCGCGCCTTTCACGGGTGCGGGGCGCGATTTTACGACGAATTACACCGGCACATGCGGGAGTCGCTGCCGGAGCAGTTTCAGTATCTGGCGAGCGATTTCCTGGGGCAATATCCGCCGCCCAGCCACAAAATGAACGCGCTCGATATCGGCTGCGGCACCGGGATGAGCTCGGAGATGCTGCTCGATACGCGCTTCGGCGCGTTTGTGCGGCATATCGACCTGTGCGATCCCGCGCAGGAGATGCTGGACGTCTGCGCGGCGCGCAACAGCCTGATGAAGGTGCGGCACCGCATGGTCTGCGGCCGCATCGAGAGCCTGCCGCCGCGGAGCCGGTACGAGCTGATTCTGGCGAGCTGCGTTCTGCAGTTCGTGGCCGACCTGCCGGAATTCCTGCGGCAGGTGGCGATGCGGCAGCCGGCCGGCGCGGTGTTTCTGCACCTGCACGACCCGAACGCGGATGGCGCGGCGGACCCCGAATGCGCGCGGCGCGTGGAGGAATTCGCGCGGTCCGGGAGCGGCCTCGTGCGGCGCCTCTCGCGCAGCGTCCGGCGGCGCGATGCCGCGGCGGCGCATGTGGAAGCCGTCAATCGCGAGCTGCTGGAGCGGAACGCGATCGCGAGCCCGCTCACCGAGGCGGAGATCGCGGCGGTGGTACGGCTGCGCTCGCGCCAGGGGCAGGGCATCTCAATCCGCGAAATGCAAACGCTCATGCCGGAATACAAGCTGGTTTCCGTGCGCTCCTACGCGTTTTTCGGCGAGCTGGTTTCGGCGCTGCCGGCCCGGTTCCGCAAGCTGGAGCGCGCGCTGATCGCCGCGCGGGCGGCCAACGGGACGCAGGTGGGCGCGATCTGGATCAAGACGGAGGGACGGCCGTGAAACCCACCACTGCGATGCTGGTCCCGGATGGCGTCGGGGTGCGCAATTTCATCCTGGGGCGGTTTCTTTCCGAGATGGAGGCCCGGTTCCGGCCGCACGTCTTCCACAATATCCCGGACGGGCTGCTCGGGCGGTACAAGGCCCCGGCCAATGCGGGAATCGCGTGGCAGCCGATGGTGCCGTACACCCAGGCGCCGGTTCCGCTGGCCCTGCAATACACGCTGGAGCACGCGCACATGTACCGGGCAAATACGCAGGCCATGCGGCGGGCCCTCGCCCGTCCGGTGCGTGGAAAGCTGCGCTCGCAGGTACTCATCCGCTCCTCGCGGCTGCTGGGCCGCGTGGGCGCCGTGATGGGGTGCCTGGGCGCGCTGGAGGCGGCGTACTGCGCTGCCGCCGCGGTGCGTCCGGAAGTGGAGCGCTACCGCGAAATTTTCGCGAATTTGCGGCCTTCGGTCGTCTTTTGCACCAGCCAGCGGCCCAGTACGGTGCTGCCCGCGGTACTGGCGGCGAAGGCGCTGGGCATCCCCACGGCCGCGTTCGTGTTCAGTTGGGATCACCTGACCACGAAGGGCCGCATCGCCGCGCCCTTCGACCACTACCTGGTCTGGAGCCGTCACATGCGGTCCGAACTGCTCCGCTACTACCCGCACGTGCCGGAGCGGAGCATCCACATCGTGGGGACGCCGCAGTTCGACCCTTACGCCGATGCGTCCCTGCTGTGGACGCGCGAGGAGTTCTGCCGGCGCATCGGCGCCGACCCGGCGCGCAAGCTGATCTGCTACTCGGGCGGCGACCTGGCCACGTGCCCGGAGGACCCGCAGCACCTGGAGGCGCTGATGGAGCACGTGCGCTCCGGCGCGATCCGCGGCAATCCGCAGGTGCTGCTGCGGCCCGTGCCGGTGGATAACGGCCGGCGCTACGACGGCGTGTGCAGCCGGTATCCCGAAGTGAAGCGGCTGATGCCCCAGTGGATCCACGCCGAGCCCGGCAACTGGACGCGCGTGCTGCCGCTGGCCGAGGACGTGCAGTTCCTGGCGAACCTGACGCATCACGTGGACGTCAACATCAACCTGGGCTCGACCATGACGCTCGATTTCGGGCTGCACGACCGGCCGGTGGTCAACGTGGCCTTCGATTGCAGCAATCCGCCGGTGCTGGGCATGCCGGTCTGGGACTATTACTACAACTACGAGCACCTGCGGCCAATCGTGGAGCTGGGGACGACGCGCATCGCGCGCACGCGCGAGCAGTTGGCCGAGCACGTGAACGCGTACCTGGAGAATCCGGCGCTCGACCGGGAGGGCCGCCGGCGGCTGGTGGAGATGCAGTTGGATGTGCCCCCCGGCGAATCGAGCCGCCGCGTGGTGGCCGTGCTCGCGGAGCTGGCTTCCGGCCATGCCGACGCTTGAGTTGCTGGAACAGACCATGCGGCGGGTGGGGGCGGCGCTTCCGCCGGAGGAGTTCGTCGCCGCGGTCGCGGAGACGTACCGCAAGGTGCAGGCGGTCTCCGAAGCCACCATGGATGCGCGCTTCCGCCGCACGCGCGCCTACGGCGATTTCCGCGCGCTATTGCGCGAAGCCGCTCTGCCGGCGGGGGCGCGCGTTCTCGCGCTCGGCTGCGGTCCGGGCATGGCCGGCCGCAGCGCCGCCTTCGCGGCCGCGGTAACGCGCGAGATTTACCCGGAGGTGAAGATCGAGCAGGCCGCGTTCACGCCACTCGGCGGGACGGCAGCGCCGGCGGGGCAGTACGACCTGGTGGTGACGCATTCCTTCCTGCACTTTCTGCTGGACCTGGCGCCGCTGGGCGCGTTGCTCCGCGGCGTTCTGGCGCGCGGCGGCGCCTATTTGATGGCGAATGAGCCCAACGCGCGCTTCTGGCGGAATGCGGAATGCCTGAGCGCGCTCGATCGCGTCGATGCGGACGAGGCGCGGCGGAACAGGCTCCGGCGATATACCGATCCATCCCGCTACGCCGCGAAGCTGCTGCGCAGCATCCGGCCGGCGCGGCGGACGGACCCGACGGCGGGCGTCAACGGTGTGCTGCGCCAGCGCTTCGGCCTTCGAGGCGAACTGACGGCTCCGGAGATCGCGCGCATCTGCGATCCGTACGTGCCGCACGCCAGGCCCGGCCATCCCACGCGGGGGTACGACGGCCTGGACTGGAGCGAGCTCGAAGCCGGGCCGCTGGCCGGCCTGCGCGTGGAAGCGGTGCGCACTTCCGGCTACGTGATGCGGGACAATCCGGACCCGGTTCCGGAGCGCTGGCGGGCGCTCGACGGCGGGCTGGCCGCGCGATATCCGCTGGACGGGTGTTCGTTTTCGGCGCTATGGAGGCGGGCGTGAGCCGATGAAGATCTGTTTCGTGTGCGGAGAATATCCGCCGGCGCGGCACGGCGGAATCGGCAGCGTGACGCAGGTGCTCGGGCGCGCTCTGGCGGCGGCGGGGCACGAGGTCCGGTCGGTGGGATTGTATCCGGCGCGAGAGGCGGAGGACTGCCTGGAGGAATCCGATCGCGGCGTGGCGGTGCATCGCATTCCGACGCCGCGGGGCCGGCTGGGATGGGCGCGCGGCCGGAAGCGGCTGTACGACATCATCGCGCGGTGGGCGAAGCGCAAGGAAATTGACGTCGTGGAGGTGCCGGATTGGGAAGGCTATGCCGCGGGCTGGCCGTCGCTCGGCGTGCCGGTGGTGGCGCGGCTGCACGGCTCCTCCAGCTATTTCGCGCGCGAGATGCATGCGCCGCTGCGCTGGCCGGACTACTGCCTGGAGGCTGCGTCCTTTCACCGCGCCGACGACTGCTGCTCGACCAGCGCCTATACGGCAGCGCGAACGCAGCGGCTTTTCGGGCGCCGGCGGCGGCCGGTCGAGGTGCTGTTCAACCCGGTCGACCTGCCGCCCGAACCGCAGGGACCGCGGGCGGCGAACCGCGTCGTATTTGCCGGCACGCTGACGGCGAAGAAAGGCGTGATCCCGCTGATCGAGGCCTGGCCGGAGGTGGTTCGGAACTGCCCGGCGGCCGAGTTGCATCTCTTCGGCAGGGACGAAGGCGCGCCGGACGGGCGTCCGATGGTCGAAGTGCTCCAGGAATTGCTGCCCGCGGATACGCGCGATTCCGTGCATTTTCACGGCGCGGTGGAGCGCGAGCGGGTGCAGCGGGAATTCGCGGCCTGCCGCGCGGCGGTCTTTCCGTCATTCGCGGAAGCGTTCAGCATGGCGCCGCTCGAGGCCATGGCGCAGGCGTGCCCGGTGATTTATTCGCGCCGGTCGAGCGGGCCGGAGCTGATCGATTCCGGCCGGGACGGGCTCCTGGTGGATCCCGGGCGGCCGGCGGAGATCGCGGAGGCAATTGTGCGGCTGCTGCGCGACGGCGAGTTGTGCGCGCGGCTCGGCGCGGCGGGGCGGCGTACGGTGGCGGAGCGGTTCGCAACGGGCGTCCTGCGGGAGGGCAATGAGCAGTTTTACGCGGATGCGATCCGCAGACATCGGGGACGATGATACGGCGGCGCCATATGACGAAACTGCCGGGGTGGCGCGCGGAGGCGCGGCGCCGCCACGGCGCGCTCGAGAATTGCGGGCTGGTGATCGCTACCTACAACCGGCGCGCGGAGGTGCTGCGGCTGCTGGGAAGCCTGCTGACGATTCCCGATCCGCCGGGCGAGGTGGTGGTGGTGGATGGCTGCCCGTCCGTGCAGCTCGGCGCGGAGTTGCGGCGGTGGGTCGATTCGAGCGCCGCGCCGTTCGACTTCGTGTATGTGGAAAGCCCGCCCGGCCTGACGCGGCAGCGCAACGTGGGGGTGGACCTGAGCAGCCGGCCGTACGTGTACTTCCTGGATGATGACGCCGTGCCGCTCCCCGGCTATTTCCGGGAAATGGCGCGCGTCTTCGCGGAAGACCGCGAGCGGCGCATCGGCGGGATCGCGGGCTGCGTGATCAACGAAATGGACCGTCCGCTGGCGGGGCGATGGCGGCTGCGCTTCGCGCTCGGCATCGTGCCGCGGATTGAACCGATGATCTACTATCCTTCGGGCACGCACGTGCCGCGCAGCGTGCTGAAGCCGTTTTCGGGGGTGAGGCGGATCGACGTGATGCCCGGCTGCGCGTGGACGTTCCGCCGCGAAGTGTTCGAGACGGAGCGCTTCTCCTGCTTTTTCGGAGGATATTCGCAGGGCGAGGATCTGGAAATGTCGCTGCGGGTGGGACGGCGCTGGCAACTGGTCTGCTGCGGCGATGCCCGCATTCTGCACCTGCCGGCCGAACACGGGCGGCCGGTTTCCTACGCGCGCGGGGTGATGGAGATGCGGAACCGCTATTTCATCTGGAAGCGGCACACGCCGCATCCCGCGCCGCGCCACCGCGTCTCGTTCTGGGCGGATACGGCGCTGCTGGTGGCGATGGACGCCGCGTGGTTCTGCCGCCGGCCGTGGCAGTGGCAGCCGCTGGGCCACGCCGCCGGGACGCTTTGTGAAATGATCCGCTGCCTGCGCCGGCCGCCGCGGTTCGAGGAGCCGCCGGCGCGCCGCGAATACGAGCTGGCGGACGCCGGCGAGCGCGAGCTGGCGGCCGGGTGAACCGAATCGAGCTGCCGCCGCGCTCGCGGCAGCTTTGCGTGCCGGCGGCCCTCCGCGGACGGTGCGGGTATCTTCCTCCGAGTACCCCTCCGCAACCGTGGCAGGACCGCCGGCTCTCAATGGACTGAACTTTCCGCTATGCCTTCGGTGCCGCTTCGTAATCGCATGAAATCGCTGCTGGGGACCGCGCTCTGGCCGTTCCCGGCTTCGCTCGCCTCGCGCTGGCTGCTCGGCCGCGAGCAGGGGCTGGTGCTGACGTTCCACTATATCGGCAGCCCCGTGCTGGCCGGCGTGGGCGAGGATTTATTTCTGCCGCCGGAGGAATTCCGGCGGGCGCTCGACTTCATCGCGCGGCACCTGGCGCCGCTCCCGCCCGTCGAATTCCTGGAGCGGCTGGCGGCCGGAACGCTGCCGCCGCGGGCCACGCTGATCACCTTCGACGACTGCCTGCACGAAACCGTGACGCAGGCCGAGATGGAGCTGCGCAAGCGCGGGCTGGCGGCATGCTTTTTCGCCTGTCCCGGGCTGATGGCGGAAGGGCGCACGGTACCCAGCCTGGAGCTGATGTGGATGTGTGCGCAAGCGCGGCCCGGGCAGTACCGCGTACGGACGGGCGCGGACGGTGCCGCGGAGATCGCGATCGGCGATCATGCCTCGCGGCTCGCCGCCTACGCGCGGCTCTGGCCCGCGCTGCTCGGCACCGCGAGCCACGGGCATGCGGCGCTGCTCGGCGGGATGCGCGAGGACTTCGGCCTGAGCGGCGGGCCGCCTGCGTGCCTGCGCGTGGCGAACTGGCAGACGCTGGAGACGCTGGACGGCCACGGCATGCTGGTCGGCAATCACACGATGCTGCACTCCACGGTCACGGCCGACGGCGCCGCGCGGTTCGAAGCCGATGCCGCGCTGGCGTATGAGCTGCTGGAGGAGCGCATCGGCCGGCGCCCGCGCGTCTTTTGCTACCCCTACGGACGCCGGGCGGACCAGGCGCAGCCTGCCGAGGACGCACTGCGGCGGCTCGGGACGCAATTCGCGTTCGTTACGCAGGGCGGTGTGGCGAGCGCGCGGCGGAGCGGCTGCCTGGGCCTGCGGCGCGAGGACGCATCCTATTCGGCCAAGGCGGCGCGATTGGCGCCGCTGCTGGCGTTTTTGCGATAGCGCGAAAGCATGGAACTCGAACTTCTGGATCCACAGCAGGACCGCGCGGCGGTGGCGGCGGTGTGGCGGGCGCTGGCGGAGGTCTCGCCGCATTCCTATTTTCTCTCGTGGGGCTTTGTCGAGACGTGGCTGGACAGCCTGCCGCGGGGCACGGATCTCAAGCTGGCGGTGCTGCGGGAGGGGGGAGCCGCCGCGGCCGCGGCGTTTCTGGGCCGCTCGCGCGTGGTGCGGCAGAAGCTGTTTCGCAGCGAGGCGTGGCTGCTGAACCAGACGGGCAGCCGCGCGCTCGATCAGCTCTATATCGAGGATAACGGACTGCTTCTCGACCCGCGCGCGAATCTCACGCTGGCGGACCTGGCGGAGCGGCTGCCGGGGAATTGGGAGGAGCTGTACCTTTCCGGCATCGATCCGCGCAGCGCGACGGGCGCGATGCTCGATGGCGTGGGGCCGCCCTACCAGATGCTCATCGCGAACCGGATTCCGGCGCCCTACGTGGATCTGGCGGCGACCCGGAACCAGGATTATCTCGCTCTGCTCAGCGCCAACACGCGGGCGCAAATCCGCCGCTGCTACAAGCTATACGGTGAGCGCGGGCCGGTGCGGCGCGAGGTGGCGGAGGACGCGGCGTCCGCTCTCGAAATGTACGGCGAGCTGGTCGAACTGCACCAGCGATGGTGGCGGCGGCGCGGCGGGCGCGGGGCGTTCGCTTCACCGTACTTCGACAGCTTCCACCGCAGCCTGATCGCGCGGCGCTTCGCGGCGGGCGAGATTCAACTCCTGCGCGTGCGGGCGGGCGCGGAGACGATCGGCTGCCTGTACAGCTTCGTGTGGAAGGGCACCGTGTCGTTTTACCAGAGCGGCTTCCGGTGGGAGGACGACAACCGGCTGAAGCCCGGTTTCCTCTGCCACACCGAAGCGGTGCGGCACAATGCGGAGCGCGGCCACGCAGTGTACGACTTCATGGCCAGCTTCGACGAATACAAGCTGCGCATGGCCACGCACCGGCGGGAGCTGGTCTGGGCGCGGCTGCAGAAGCCGCGGCTTAAGTTTGCGGTGGAGCGGATGATGCGCTCGGGCGCGCTGCGCGCGATGGAGCAGTACCGCCGGTGGAAGTCGGGCCGGAAGCGTCCGGCGCGGGCGCGTGCCGCGGAGATGGCGTGCTGACGCCTCGAAGCATTCTGCTGGCCGGCGCGGCGGCGTGCTCGTTCCGCCGCAAAATTCTCTTCGAGAGCGGGCTGGATGACCCGCGGCCGGCCGCCGCATCCCTCGCGGTGAGCTTCCGCTACGGCGGCGAAGCGGACCTCGCGGCACTCACGGCGCCGGAGTTCGGCTACAGCGCCGCAGCGCGCGCGTTCGGCCGCGAGCGGCTGCGCGCGGGCGACCGCTTCGTGCTGTGCGAAGCGGAGGGGCGCGTGGTGTTTTATGCGTGGGTGATGTTCCGGCAGCTCGACCTGAGCTGCGGGAATTACGTGCCGCTGAGCGCGGATCGCGCATACACGTACAAGCTCTACACCGTGCCGGCGTACCGCGGGCTGCGGATCTGCCCGGCTTACTATTCGTTTCTCAAGCGGGAGCTGCGCGCGATGGGCTACGGCCGCGTGCTGGCGTGGGTGGAGGCGGGCAACCGTGCCTCGATTCGCGCACACACGCGGGCCGGCTTCCAGCCGGTGGGGACGATCTGGCATTTCCGGCTGCTGGGGCAGTCGTATTTTGTGAGGCCAAGGGTGCTCGGGGAGGCGGCCGCCTCGCGCGCCGTGCAGGAGACCGAATGCGGCTATTGATTACTTCGCACGTGATTCATTACCAGCATCAGGGGCGGCTGTACGCGTATGGGCCGTATACGCTCGAAATCGACCAATGGGCGGACCTGTTCGCGGAAGTCGAGATCGCCTCGCCGTGCCGCCAGGAGGCGCCGCCGGGCGATTGCCTGCCTTTCGAGCGCGCGAACATTCGCATCCTGCCGCAGAAGGAGGCGGGCGGGAAGACGCTCGGGGCGAAGCTGGGGCTGATTGCGGCGGTCCCCGCGATGGCGCTGGGCCTAACGCGCGCGATGCGGCGCGCGGACGCCATCCACGTGCGGTGCCCCGGCAATCTGGGGCTGATCGGCGCGGTGCTGGCGCCGCTGTTCAGCCGGCGGCTGATCGCCAAGTACGCGGCGCAGTGGAACGGCGGGCCGGCCGAGCCATTTTCGGCGCGCGTGCAGCGGGCGATTCTGCGGTCGCGGTGGTGGAAGGGGCCGGTGACGGTATACGGGAACTGGCCCGGCAGCCCGCGGCACGTGATTCCGTTTTTCACTTCGCTTCTGACCGAAGAACACATGGAGCGGGCGCGCCTCTCGGCCGCGCGCGAGCGGCGCGGTCCGGGGCTGCGGGTGTTGTACACGGGCCGGCTATCCAAAGCGAAGAACGTGGATGTGCTGCTGCGGGCGGTGGCGCGCGTGCGGGCGGCGGGCCACGAAGTTGCCGTAACCGTCATCGGCGAAGGGCAGGAGCGGGCGGGGCTCGAAGCGTTGGCGGAATCGCTCGGTGTGCCCGCGGAATTTACCGGCGGGCTGCCGTTCGATGGCGTAATTGCGCATCTGGAGCGCGCCGACGCGCTGGTGCTGGCTTCGGAAACCGAGGGCTGGCCGAAGTCGATCGCGGAGGGGATGGCGTTCGGGCTGGCGTGCATCGGCTCGAATGTCGGGTTCGTTCCGCAGATGCTGGGCGAAGGGCGGGGCTTCACGGTGCCGCCGCGGGACGAGGCGGCTCTGGCGGCGGCTCTGGCGCGCGTGGCGGAATCGCCGGACCGGCTGGCGCCGATGCGGCGCGATGCCGCGGCGTGGGCGCAGCGGTACTCGCTCGAAGGATTGCGCGAGGCGCTGCGGGACTTGATGAATGAATGGTGGTTCGGCGGCGAGGCGGCCTGCGCCGCCGGGGCCGAATCGCGAGGATTTGGGGAATGAACCGTCCTGCGGGGCCTACGGGAGTCTTGCATGTGGTGGACGCGCTGCTGATCGGCGGCGCGGAGCGCGTCGCCATCAATCTGGTCAATCTGATGCCGCCGGAGCGCTTCGCGCCGTATCTCTGCACGACGCGCTCGGAAGGGCCGCTCAGCAGCCTCGTGGCGCCGCACGTGGTGCGGCTGTGCCTGGAGCGGCGCAGCCGACTGGACACCACGGCGCTTCGCGAGTTCTGCGATTTCGTGGCGGACCGCGACATTCGCATCGTCCACGCGCACGCCTCCGCGCTGTTCTTCGCGCGGCTGGCGTCGGCGCTTTCGCGGCGCTGCGCGCTGATCTGGCACGATCACTACGGCCGCGCCGATTTTTCGGACCGGCCGGTATGGCTGTACCGCGCCGCGACGCGGGGGGTGGCGGGTGTGATCACGGTAAACGAAAAGCTGCGCGGCTGGTGCTGCGAGCGGCTGCGGATTCCTGAGGACCGCGTGTGGTACATCCCGAACCTGGTGCCTTCGGATGACGACACGGCGGAACCATGCGATTCCCTGGCGCTCGCGGGCGAGCCGGGCAAGCGGCTGGTCTGTGTGGCGAATTTCCGGCCGCAGAAGGACCATCCCAACCTGCTGGCGGCGATGCAGTTGGTCGCGCGGGAAGTGCCCGGCGCGCATCTGTTCCTGGTGGGCGATTCCTCGGACCCGGCGTACGTGGCCGCGATCCGCGCGCGCATTTCCGAGTGGAAACTGGAGGGCTCGGTGACCTATCTCGGGCCCCGCAACGACGTGGCGGCCATCCTGCGGCAATGCGATATCGGGGTGCTGAGCTCGGCCTCCGAGGGGCTGCCGCTGGCCCTGCTCGAATACGGACGGGCCGGTCTGGCGGCGGTGGCGACATCCGTCGGGCAATGCGC
>Ga0070739_10007427_pt1 | contig 11631 bp, 10 predicted proteins | sample Coa_R1_7_FD_66445 | JGI IMG/M metagenome (GOLD analysis project Ga0070739, IMG submission 66445) | Surface soil microbial communities from Centralia Pennsylvania, which are recovering from an underground coalmine fire - Coalmine... | ecosystem: Environmental > Terrestrial > Soil > Unclassified ... | reverse complement strand
CTTCATCTCATCCCGTCGGCGATTGTAGTCCTCATCCTGATCGTGGCGTGGCGCCGGGAATGGATCGGCGCAGTACTCTTCGCCGCTGTTGCGATCTGGTATTCCGTAGGCGCCCGCCGCCACCCGGACTGGATTCTTACCATTGGCGGTCCGCTGTTTGTGGTTGCGGCGTTGTTCCTGACCGACTGGCTTATTCGCCGGCAGGCGCCTGGCCGACATCACACCAGCGCTTGAAAATCAAAGGCCCGGCCCTGACCGGTTGGCCAGCGATGGTCGACGTCAGCTTCGCGTTACGCGAGCAGATAAACGATTGTCGTTTCCAGCTTCGCCGGATCGTCGGACCAGTCGCCGTAGATCTCCCATGACGTGCCGGCAAAGGTGCGGTTGTTCGCTGCACGCCAGGCATGAATCGCGTCATGCGTCGCTTTTATGCGGTCGTACGGGCCCACATGGACAGCCACGGCCGCCTCGCCCGCAGGCGTCTGCACCTCACGCACTTCGCCTTCCGGCTCGAACGACCGCTCCACCTCAACGCCAAAGTCCACATCCATCGGCATGTCGCGGCGGGCCGGGTGATGGTAAAGAAATACGTTGTGACCGTCGGTGCGCAGGCCGGGTTTCGACCGCAGGAACTCCCAGACCTTGTCGAGCGCCGGCTTCCACGCCACCGCAATCCCTCCGATCGCGACCTGGCGCCGCACAGCCGCAAGCTTCATCGCCTCAACTGTTCGAATGGAAACTTCTATGCTCATGTCCGCTGAGAGCCAATAAAATCAAAGGCCCGGTCCGAGCAACTCGAACCGGGCCTTCTACCGTTGCGCTTCGCGCACCCGATGCTTAGTGAACCTGCTCCATACGATAACGGCTGAGCATGGCCGTCATCTCGTCCTTCAGGCGGAGTTTCAGCTTCTTCAGCCGATGCTCTTCCACCTCTTCTTCCGGACTGAGGTGGGATTTTCCCTCGAGAGCTTCCAGCTGCTTGTGATACTCCGAGTGCTGAGAGGCCAGGCGACGAAACTCATCGTTCGTCTGCATCAGGTGCGCCTTCAGATCGTCCTGCGTGTTCTCCATCAGGCTTTTCTCCTTGGGGGATTGCCACGCCGAGTCAGCTTCCAACGGGGTTACGGCTCGGTGGGAATTCGTGAGGTACATTCGGTCGAGCGTGCAGCCTTCCGGCCGCTTACACTGTGACGATATCATGAACAAAAGCTCATGACAATCCCCGGTTCCTGTGGGTTCTCGTAGTACTTATGTCGTACTCCCGTCTCGGTGAAACCCATGCGCTGGTAAAGACTTCGCGCCGCTGAATTCGATTCCCGCACTTCCAGAAACCACTGGCCGCGAGCCGATCCAATGGCCGTTTCGACCAGCATGCGCGCGATTCCATGCCGCCGAAATTCCGGAGCGACCGCAAGGTTCAGCAATTCATGCTCGCCTGCTGCGACGGTTCGCCAGACTACAAACCCGCTGACGTTCGAGCCTCCCACCGCAACGCGGCACTCGTAGCCCGGATGATCGCGCGCCTGCCATTGAGCAGCTTCCGGTGAAGCGGCCAGGATGCCGGCAATGGCCTCCCCATCGGCCTCCGTCGGCCGTCGAACGACAATGCTCACCGAAACACGATAGCCGTTGCCTGGCCGATCAATCCGGCCGAGCGCCGCCCCTGCAGTTTGTCGTAGCGCACGGTTACCTTCCGCGCGGGATCCTGCGAACCGCAGGCCAGCTTCGCGGTAGTCACGTCCCCCTCCAGCGAAACCCGCTCGGGCTCAGCCAGCACACGCACCGGACCCTGATCGGTGGTGATCACCAGACGCATCTGCTTGCCTGTGCACTCGATCCTGCCCAGCGTCCCATCGACCTTCGCCTCGCCTTTAGTCAGATCCGACCAGGACACCGCGCCTTCGCTCGATTCCGCGCCGAGCTTCGCGTTGGCCTTCGCTTCGGCGGCGCGAATGTCGGCGAGCGTCGCGTTCTTCACCCGATCGAGATCCGCCTGCCGCGCCGCCTCTTCGCGCTTGCGCTCGGCGATCTCGTAATCGTTGCGCTGCTGCTCGGCATCGAAACGTTGCTTCCGGATCTGCTCGCGCTCCGCATCGTTTGGCGCCGAATTCTCGGCCAGCGCCCATGCCTTCACCGCATCCTCGAACTTGTTCGCCTTCTCGTCGGCCTGCGCCAGATGTACCCAGCAGTCTGTATTCCGGGGCGAGGCGTCGCAGGCTTTCTTGAGCCAGAATGCGCGGCGCACCGGCCCCGGCTCGGTCTCGGCGAGCGCCAGAAACGGCGCATCCCAGTGGCTGTTCAACTGCGCCGCTTTGTCCAGATCCGCGCGCTTTTTCGTATTGTCGGGCTCCAGCAGACCGAGTTGGTACCATGCGTTTGCGTTTTTCGAGCCGGCCTGCGCAGCCTCGCCGAACAGCCTGTAAGCGTCGTCCTTTTTTCCGGCCGCGAGCGCGGCGAATGCCTGGCCTTCCGTACCGGAGGGCGCCGGCACGCCTCGATAAAGGTCGGCCGCGGCCGCGGGATTTCGCGTCAGCAGCAGATCCGCGCGCGCCATATCGCCTTCCACCTTATCGATCGGATGCACGCGTAAATCGCGTTCTTCGTTAAGCGGCAGCGCGTTGATCGAGTTCGTTGGGAAATTGCCGGCGCGCAGGTATTCGTCTACCTGCTTTTCAATCGCCGCGCCCCTCTTCTGGAAGGCGTTCTGGTACGCCGTATCGAGATCGGCGCCGTGCTCCAGATTGGAAAAGAACACGCGCACTTCGCCGTAGGTTTCCGGGTTCGCGATCAGCATCTGCATGCGCGCCCAGTCGCGCGTGCGTTGCGGTGGAGGAGCGCCGACCGTAACGTGCACGCCGTTAACCTGCAGTGTCGAGAACAGCGCCACAAGGCCGTCCTCAATGGACCGCGGAATATGCAACGTTCCCTGCTCCAGCAGAACCCGCGCGAGTTCCGCTTTGGCGCCCTCGGGAATTGGCGCACGGGGCGCATACGCCACTTCGTACGCATCGCGGCCGAGCACCAGCTTCTCGCTCGGCGCCTCCGAGCTCGATACCAGCACGTGAACCGGCCAGATGGTCTGAATATCCGGAACCCCAATGGTTACGCCCAGCGCGTGCCGGAACTGTTCCAGTTCCGCCAGCTTCTCGCGCGCGGCTTTGTCTCCGGCCGATGAAAAGACGCGGAATGGACCGCGATGGCACTCCGCCCAGCTCTCGGCAAAACACAAAGCGCCGGCCGCGAAAAACACGGCAAAAGCACGCGCGGTCACGATTCGAGTTTAACCGGCGCGGCCAGACGTTACCAATCGTGCGCTTGCGGAGTCATACCCATCGGTGGCGTCGGCCGCGAACTCGGCCTGTAACTAATGTTCTCTTTTCGCGACTTCACATGCGCGCGGCTCTGGCTGTTCGTTGCGCTGCTCATTGCGGCATCCCGGGGCCGGGCGCAGGGCCCTCCCTTCCAAACCGACGATCCCGTTCCTGTCGAGCTGCATCACTATGAGTTCTACATCTTCGGAGCAATGGACGGGACACCGGCGGAGATTGACTCCACGGGTCCGGCGTTCGAATTCAACTGGGGCGCCATCCCGCGCGTGCAGTTGCACGTGATCGCACCGTGGGGCAGCATCAATCCTTCGAATAATCCGATCTACGCCCCCGGCGCGGCCGGCCCCTCCGCGTTCGGCTACACCGATATGGAGGTCGGCGCCAAAATCGCGTTTATCAAGGAATCGAAGTACATCCCGCAGATCGGCACCTTCACGATGTTCGAACTTCCGACGGGCAATTCCGACAAGGGACTCGGCGTGGGGAAGGTCTGGTACAAGGTCCCCCTGTGGCTACAGAAGAACTTCGGGCACTGGCTGGTGGACGGCGGCGGCGGCGAGGTTGTGGTTCCGCAAACTGAGTACCGCAACTTCCCCTACGGCGCCTTCCTTGTGAAATATTCGTTCGGTGAGCGGCTGGAACTCGGAGGCGAGATCTTCTCTCATGCCGCCGAGGGCTACGCGGCGGCGCAGACCCAGGCTTCGACGATGTTAGACATCGGCGGTTACTATCACTTCCGGCATCACCCCGGGGAGCAGTTTCTGTTTTGCTACGGCCATTCCATCGCCGGCCAGACGGAGCAGTATGCATATCTCGGCATGTACTGGACATGGGGAAAGAGTGAGGACAAATCCGACTCGGGGGATCTCCGCTTCCCGGAGCCGTTGAACACGCCCGGAGTTCGCCTGACGCCAGGATTTCAGTAACCGCGGGATCACGACGCCGGTTTTTCGGCGGTCGCGAGAATGGTCTCGAAGTGCGGTGGATCGGGCTCGCGGTTGACTACCGTCGTGTCGATGTTCTGGAAACCGGCGCTTTCGAGATAGCGGCGAATGTCCATTTCACTGAAGCCGAGCCACAGGTCGGCGTACATTTCGCGCGCTTCTTCGAAACCGTGCTGCACCAGATCGAGGATGGCGACCCGGCCGCCCGGCTTCAGTATGCGCCAGGCCTCGGCCAGCGCACGCTCGGGGTGCGGCGCGTGGTGCAGCGCCTGGCTCAGGAAGGCGAGATCGACCGTCGCATCGTCAATCGGGACCGCCTCGATATCGCCGAGCCGGTATTCCAGATTCGCAATGCCGTTCCGGCGGGCCAGGTCGGCGCCGAACTCGACCATCTTCTCTGAATTGTCGATGGCGATGACCTTCTCGGCGCGCTGCGCCATCAGCTGCGAGATGGTGCCTTCGCCCGCGCCAAGGTCGGCGATGACCATCCGGGGCATGAGCTTCAGCAGCGCCTCGGCCAGCCCTTTCCAGGACCGGCCGGGAACGTACTGGCGCCCAAACTTGCCCGCAAGTTCGTCGAAATAGCGGCGCATGCGATCCTGCCGCTTGCGGATAACGAGGTCCAGCGCCTGGCGGTCGCGCTCGGCCTCGGGCAATTCCGCCGCCGCTTCCTCCAGCAGAGGGCCGAGCGATCCGGTACCGTTCAGCCGATAGAAAGCGTTTTTCCCGGTACGCCGATCCTGAACCAGGCCGGCCTGCTTCAGCTGGGCCAGGCTGGTGGAGACATGGCTCTGCCCTTTACCAATGATTTCCTGCACTTCGGCAACCGACAGCTCCTCGCGCTGAAGCAGCAACAGGATGCGCAGCCGGATGGGGTCGGCCGCGGCCCGGAGCGTTTTCAGAATTGACGGCTTGGGTGGCAAACTGTAATATCAATGTATCAGGATTTGTCGATACGAGGAGCTTGAATGGGTACTGCAACCGCCGGGATCGCAACAGAGTATAAGGTAGCCGACCTCACGCTGGCCGACTGGGGCCGCAAAGAGATCTCCATCGCCGAGCACGAGATGCCCGGGCTGATGGCCATTCGCGGCAAGTACGCGAAGGAGAAGCCGCTGGCCGGGGTGCGCATCACCGGCTCGCTGCACATGACCATTCAGACCGCGGTGCTCATCGAGACGCTGGTGGATCTCGGCGCCGACGTGCGCTGGGCGAGCTGCAACATCTTCAGCACCCAGGACCATGCCGCAGCGGCGATCGCGGTCTCCGGCGTTCCGGTGTTCGCCTGGAAAGGCGAGTCTCTCGAGGATTACTGGTGGTGCACGTATCAGGCGATCAGCCATCCCGGCGGCAAGGGGCCGGAGCTGGTGGTGGATGACGGCGGCGACGTCACGCTGCTGATCCACAAAGGTTATGAACTGGAAGAGGGCAGCGACTGGGTCAACACGCCTTCCGAGAGCCACGAAGAGAAGGTGATCAAGGACCTGCTGAAGAGCGTTCACGCGGAGAATCCACGGCGCTGGCACGAGATCGTGAGCGACTGGCGCGGCGTTTCCGAAGAGACCACGACGGGCGTGCACCGGTTGTACAAGATGCAGGAGCTCGGCAAGCTGCTGGTTCCGGCAATCAACGTGAACGACTCCGTGACGAAATCGAAGTTCGACAACCTGTACGGCTGCCGCGAATCGCTGGCGGACGGCATCAAGCGCGCGACCGATGTGATGGTGGCCGGCAAGGTTGCCGTTGTCTGCGGTTACGGCGATGTAGGCAAGGGCTGCGCGCATTCCCTCCGCGGCATGGGCGCGCGCGTGATCGTGACCGAGGTGGATCCCATCAACGCGCTCCAGGCGGCGATGGAAGGCTTCGAGGTGACCACCGTCGAGGATACGCTCGGCCGCGGCGACATCTACGTCACCTGCACGGGCAACGTGGACATCATCACCTACGAGCACATGCAGCGCATGAAGGACCAGGCCATCGTCTGCAATATCGGGCACTTCGATAACGAGATCCAGATGGATCGGCTGAACACAGCGCGCGGCGTGAACAAAACGAACATCAAGCCGCAGGTGGATTTCTACACCTTCCCGGATGGGCACGGGATTTTCGTACTGGCGGAAGGGCGGCTGGTGAACCTCGGCTGCGCCACGGGCCACCCGAGCTTCGTCATGAGCAACAGCTTTTCGAACCAGACGCTGGCGCAGATCGATCTCTGGAAGAATCGCGACAACTACGCCGTGGGCGTGTACACGCTTCCCAAGAAGCTGGATGAGGAAGTCGCGCGCCTGCATCTGGAGAAGATCGGGGTGAAGCTGACCACGCTGACCCCGCGGCAGGCGGAATACATTGGCGTGCCGGTGGAAGGGCCGTACAAGCCGGAACATTATCGGTATTGAGTTACATTTGAAGGATTAGATTTCAGGAGGCAGAACTTCGGTGGCGACAAGCAAGATGCGTCATATTTTCACGTCCGAATCGGTGACCGAGGGTCACCCGGACAAGATGGCTGACCAGATCTCGGATTCCGTGCTGGACGCGGTATTGAGGGACGATCCAACAGGCCGCGTAGCGTGCGAGGTTCTCGTCACCACGGGCATCTGCGTTGTCTCCGGAGAGATCACCACGACAACCTACGTCGACGTGCCGAAGCTGGCGCGGCAGGTGATCAGCGATATCGGCTACGATGACGCGAGTTTCGGCTACGACTGCAAGACCTGCGGCATCCTGAACATGATCCAGAGCCAGTCGCCGGATATCGCTATGGGCGTGGACACCGGCGGAGCAGGCGACCAGGGCCTGATGTTCGGCTACGCCTGCAACGAGACAGCGGAGCTGATGCCGCTGCCCATCATGATGGCCCACAAGCTGGTGCGGAAGCTAAGCGACGTTCGCCGCGCGGGCGAGCTGACGTTCCTGCGGCCGGACGGCAAGAGCCAGGTCAGCGTGGAGTACGTGGACGGAAAGCCGAAGCGCGTGGACGCCGTCGTCGTTTCCACCCAGCACGACGACGCCATCTCCACCGAAGAGCTGCGCGCGCAGGTGAAGAAGCACATCATCGACGCGGTGATCCCGTCGAACATGGTGGATTCGGGGACGAAGTATCATATCAATCCGACCGGCCGCTTCGTAATCGGCGGACCGCACGGCGATACCGGGCTGACCGGGCGCAAGATCATCGTCGACACGTACGGCGGCATGGGACGGCACGGCGGCGGCGCGTTCTCGGGCAAGGATCCGACGAAGGTGGACCGTTCGGCCTGCTACATGGCCCGCTACATCGCGAAGAATTTGGTGGCGGCCGGCCTGGCGGAGCGCTGCGAAGTGCAGCTGGCCTACGCCATCGGCGTGGCTGAGCCGGTCTCGGTGAACGTGAACACGTTCGGCACGGGCGCGGTGGACGAGGAGCGGTTGGTGGAACTGATCCGCGAGCATTTCCCGCTGACGCCGAGGGCCATCATCGATCACCTGAAGCTGCGCCGGCCGATTTATCGCGCCACTGCGGCCTTCGGGCACTTCGGCCGGACGGAAGACACCTTCAGCTGGGAACTCGCCGACAAGGCCGAGGCGCTCAAGGACGGCAGCCGGGTGGCGACGGCGGCGCGGTAAGCCGCGCGAATCTCAGTGCCCCAGCAGGTGTGAGATGCGGCGGCGAATGCGGCTGAATAGCGATGGCTTCGCCGCCGGTTGCTCACTGATGGGTACGATTGCCGGCTGCGGCGAGGCCTTGCCGTTCTGGTCCGGCACGTAAAGCTGCTTGCCCACCAGGCGCACACGGTAGATGTCGTAGATGTAGTAATACCGATACAGCTTGCCGTCGTCCTCATCCTGCATGAGCAGGGTAAACTTCGGCGGCGATCCCTGTTCCGCGAATATCGGGTAATACCCAATCACCTTCCGCTGTACGTACGCCGTCTCGTAACGGTGATGGTGCGGGTTCCAGATGAAATACCGGAAGCTGTCGAAATCGTACGGCGCGTTCGCCTTCGACAGCGTCGTCCAGAGCCAGTTCGGTTTCACCAGATCGCCGTCGTGCACCGGACCCATGTTGAAGTAGGAGGTGATGCGGTGACCCTCGGAATACTGCGCCACCTCATCGGGGATGGCCATGTTGAGCATTCGCGAGAGCACCCAGCCCACGCGGCCGTCCCTGGCGCGGACCTGAGTCCAGTCGTCCATGGCGACCGGTTTAGCGGGCTCGTCTGAATCGGGATCGGGCGGCGGCACGTTGGTCTTCGACAGCTCGACGTAGTTATTGGGCAGCGTCGGCGCGGCCGGCGGGGGCGGGCGGAAGCGAGCCTTCCGTTCGTCTTCTTTTCTGGGGCCGCGCGCGATCTTCGGACGCGGCGGGATGAGGCGCGGGGGCGGCGCGCTGGCGCCCTGAACGCGGGGCGTGAGTTTGTGGCCGATGACGTCCACGCGCGTGCCTTCGCGCAGCTGGAAGAAGCTCGGCGAGCTGCGGCTCGGCTCGGCGTGTGCATTGACCGGCTCGAAGGTCGAGGCCACACCCTGGGAGGGCAGATCGGAAGCGCGGCGCAGCGTGGCGTTGAGCTCGGCCATCTGATCGGGCGTGATGAGCTGGCGGGTATCGGTCCAACCTTCTTTACCGTTGGGGGCGCGCACCAGAACGAAGCGCCGGCGCTGCTCGAGCACGCCGACCTTGTCTCCATGCCTGACCGTTGTCACTGTTGCCGATTTCAGGCTGATCTCCTGGCGCAGGTTGACGGTGATGGGCCCGACGTAGGCAAAGGCCAGCACGGGCTTATGGTGGGTGGTATCGGTACCGCAGGAGGTCAGGAGAGACACGAAGAGCAGAGCGGATACCGCGGGGATCAGACGCTGCAACATCGAGGAATGCTAACTTCAGTTTAGCGAGTCGCGCAAATGGAGCCGAAGCCCGCCGAGTTTTACTGCCCAAAATGCGGCGAACCCGTGTCCGACCCGCTGGCCTGCGGCGACTGCGGGTCTCTGATTTGCCGCCGCTGTGGCACGCCACTGGAAAACATCGACGATCTGGGTATCGGCTGATCGCGCGCTAACCTGAAGGCTCATGTTTCATCGACTCGAGCAGCAGATCGCGCAGCGTTTCGCCGACCATGTGCGGGCGCGCTACGGCGTGGACACGCCGGCGCCTCTGGAGCAGCCGAAGCAGGCGTCGTTCGGTGAGCTGGCCGTGCCTGTTGCCTTTCATCTGGCGCGGCAACTTAAGCAGGCGCCGCGGGTGATCGCCGCGCAGATCGTCGCCGATCTGGGCTCGATCGAGGGCGTGAGCGCGCTGGAGATCGCGGGAAACGGGTACATCAATGTCCGCTTCGACCGCGGAGCGTATGGCTTCGGCACGCTGCACTACCGCGCGGGCGAGCGGGCCGCCGCCGCGGAGAAGGTAATCGTCGAGCACACCAACATCAATCCGAACAAGGCCGCGCACATCGGACATCTGCGTAACGCCGTGCTGGGCGATACGTTCGTGCGCATGCTGCGGGCCATCGGCGACAACGTGGAGGTGCAGAACTACATCGACAACACGGGCGTGCAGGTGGCCGACGTGGTTGCGGGGTTCGAGCATCTGGAGAAGAAAAGCCCGGCGGATGTGCGCGCGCTGATCTCCGGCGCGGAGTGCCGATTCGATTATCTCTGCTGGGACCTGTACGCGCGAATCTCGCAGCACTACAAAGACAACCCGGACGCGCTGGCCTGGCGCGCGCAAACGCTGCACGCGATCGAAGCGGGCGAGGGCGACACGGCGGAGCTGGCGCACATGGTGGCCGACGCCATCGTGCAGGCGCACCTCGGCACCATGCTGCGCCTGGGCATCGAGTATGACGTGCTGCCCCGCGAAAGCGAGATTCTGCATCTGCAGTTCTGGGCCAAGGCGTTCGAGCAGCTGAAGGAGCGCAGGGCGATTTATCTGGAGACGCAGGGCAAGAACGCCGGTTGCTGGGTGATGCCCGGCAGCGCGTTCTCCGAGTCGGCGGGCGAGGAGGACAGTAAGGTGATCGTGCGCTCGAACGGCACGGTCACTTACGTCGGCAAGGACATCGCTTATCAGATGTGGAAGTTCGGGATTCTGGGCAAGGACTTCAATTACTGCCGCTGGAGCACGTATCCGGACGGACATGCGGTGTGGGCTTCGACGACGGCGCCGTCGGACCCGGATGCTCCGTCGTTCGGGCACGGCCAGCGTGTCTATAACGTGATCGACTCGCGGCAGTCCTATTTACAGGATGTTGTCGTGGCGGGCCTCCGCGCGCTCGGGTACAACGAGCAGGCCGACCACTCCATTCACTTCTCGTATGAGATGGTGGCGCTTTCGCCGCGCACCTGCGTGGCGCTGGGCATCGAGTTGTCGGACGAGGACAGGCGGCGGCCATATGTCGAGGTCTCCGGGCGCAAAGGGCTGGGCGTGAAGGCGGACGATCTGATCGACAAGCTGATCGAGAACGCCCTGGCCGAAGTGGATTCGCGTCATCCCGAAGCGCCCGCCGCCGAGCGACGGGACGTGGCGGCGCAGATCGCGGTCGGCGCGCTGCGCTATTTCATGCTGAAGTACACGCGAAATTCCGTGATTGCGTTCGATTTTCAGGAGGCGCTCAGCTTTGAAGGCGAGACCGGGCCGTATGTGCAGTACGCGGCGGTGCGCGCGCGCAACATCATTCGCAAGCTGGAGGAGCGCGGCGAGAAGCTGCCGGACTTTGCGGCGGAGCTGAGCCAGGAGGCGTTCACCCGGCAGCTGGCGGCGGAGGATTTCTGGCAGTTGCTGCTGCTGGCGTCGAAGTCGGAGTCGGCGATCACGAGAGCCGTGGCGTCAGGCGAACCGGCGCATGTGGCGAAGTATGCGTTCCAGCTCGCGCAGGCGTTCAACAATTTCTATCACGAGTATCCGGTGCTGCAGGAAGAGAATCGGGAGAAGCGGACGTTTCTGCTGTGGATGACGGATTATTTCCGGTCGCAGCTGCAGCGCACGCTGGGGGTGCTGGGGATGACGGCGCCGGAGTATATGTAGGCGCAATTCGGCATGAAGTTGCCTCCGGGCGCACCCGTGTCTGAAAGTGGTGGGTCGAATATCTGAATGGCAGACCCGGGCCCGCGCCGTTTGCGGCGCGGGCCGGACCCGGCTGCTCTATCGCCGTCACTGATTGACCGGACGCGTTGTTTGTTAAAACGCAGCGCCCGGTGGACCACAATTCAACGCACTCGCCGCAATCCGGAACGCGATGTCCGGACTACAGCTCACTGCCTGCACGCTGTCCTCGTCGTTTAATTGGATGCGCATCGTTATCCCTTGCGGTACCGATCCGGAGAGGAGCCCCGTTTAGCGCCGATTAAGACGCCCAGCGGTTGCAAACTACGCAACGAACAAC
>Ga0070739_10007426_pt1 | contig 11632 bp, 12 predicted proteins | sample Coa_R1_7_FD_66445 | JGI IMG/M metagenome (GOLD analysis project Ga0070739, IMG submission 66445) | Surface soil microbial communities from Centralia Pennsylvania, which are recovering from an underground coalmine fire - Coalmine... | ecosystem: Environmental > Terrestrial > Soil > Unclassified ... | reverse complement strand
GCGGGACTTTTGCCGACGATGTTCTCATAGCCGTAGCGCTCATTGAGCTGAGCGTGCAGGCTGGCGACCTCGGCCGCCATCACTCGCTGCGCCACGGCCTGGCGGACCTTGTTGGCCAGGTCATCGGGCTTGACCGGCTTGGTCAAGTAATCGAAGGCTCCCTCTTTCAAGGCAGCCACGGCTGTCTCGACCGTGCCGTAGGCAGTAATGAGGATGACGGCAATGTGCGGCGCCTGTTCCTTGGCCTGGTGCAAGAGCTGTAAGCCGTCGGTGCGCGGCATCTTCAGATCGGTGACGAGGACGGCAATGCCATCGTGGAGGTGCGGCAGGGCGGCCTGGCCATCGGCGGCGGCGATCACGTCAAAACCTTCGCTGCGCAGCCAGTCGGCCATCGCCTCGCGGCTCAGACGGTCGTCATCGACCAGCAGCACTTTCCAGTTGTCGCTGTCGAGCATGGCGTTTTGTCCTGTCATGCCGGCGAAGGCTCCTTTCGCCGAGGTAGATGTTATTGTCCCAGCTTAAGGCGCTGGCGCTCCGCCGTCGGCAGGCCAATGCGGAAGGTCGTTCCCCGGCCGACCTCCGAGTCAAAGGTGATGTGTCCGCCGCAATCCTCGATCGTGCGCCGGACGATGGCCAGGCCCAGGCCCGTTCCCCCGGATTTGGTGGAAAAGAAGCTCCGAAAAATGTTCGCCCGATCTTCGGGCGGGATGCCGCAGCCGCTGTCGCTCACCTCAAGCAGAATTTCCCCGCGTTCGCTGGACCAAGCCCGCACCGTCAGGGTACCTCCTTCGGGCATGGCCTGGCGGGCGTTAATGACCAGATTGAGCAGTGCCCGTCTGAGCTTGGCAGCGTCCGCGTAGACCGGCGGCAGTGCCGCATCCACCTCGGTTCGCACCGTCACGCGCGCCTGCTCGAGATCCAAAGCTACGAAGTCCAACACACTGCGGATGAGATCGGGCAGACCGACGTCCTCCAGCTCATCTTTGGCAGGACGGGCGAACGTGAGAAACTCACTGACCAGCTCTTCCAGCTCCGCCACGGCTCGCTCCATCAGCGAAGTCCGCTGACGCGCCGGCTCGGCGTCGGCCGGGAGGTGCTTGCGCAGCAGGGCAATCTGGCTGTGCATGGCGTTGAGGGTATTCCGGATTTCATGAGCCAGACCGCCGGCCAGCAGGCAGATCTCTGTCCGGCACTCGGCCCGCGCCTGCTCCCGATCCCGATGGCGGGCGCGGGCTGCTAGCCAGCCGCACCCGGTAACGGTCAACAACAGTAACCCAGCGGTCAGGGCAGTCTCCAGTTTCCACACTGGGGACAGCTTGCTGTCCGTGCCGACGGACTCCAGAGGGGAGATCCAGGCGGCGATGCTGATGCGGACAGCAAGCAACACGATCAGCGCCGTTCCGGCCAGAAGTGCCAGAAGTCTCCCCAGAAGAGGTTGAGATAGGCTCCCCGTTGTCTCTCGCAAATTGTATTCCCTACCCCCTTCGGCAGTGAAAAAGGGATGGCGAACAAAATACGGCGCCCGGAACAACCGCGCGCCGCTTTCGCTTTATTCTACGCTCGACCCCCAGGAGGGGTTCAAGGGGAAAGCCCCTGCTCCGGCGAACCGACCAGCCGACGAACCGCCCGAAGCAAGAGGTCGGCCGCAATCGGCTTGCGCAGGAAACCGGAGGCTCCCTCATCCAGGGCCTGGGCCATCAAACCCGCCTGGTCTTCGCTGCTGACCATCAGAATCGGCACCTGCTGTCCCCGCCGGCGCAGCTCGCGCAACAGGTCAAAGCCGCTCAGCCGGGGCAGGTGGACATCCAAAATGACCAGCATCGGGGCGCTCCGATCGAGTAGCTCCAGCCCATGCTGCCCATCTCCGGCCGCCGCGACCTCGAACCCCTCGGCGCGCAGCAAGGCGACGGCCGCCTCGGACCAGGCACGGTCGTCGTCGATAAGAATGATCGGGTGGCTAGCCATTATCCGGCGCCCGTTCGTCGTTCCGGTAGACGGCCGCGCGGATCGACGGCCGTTGGGCGGGGGAGACAATTGGCCTAACATAGGACCACCTCCTGGCGCCCTCGGGCAAAGGACGCCTCCCGGCCCGCCCGAGAACCATAGGCCGGCCCTCATGTCTTGACCGGGATGCGTTTGCCCTTGGCTTCCTCGCTTTTGGGCACGTGTACCTCCAGCAAGCCGTTCTTGTAGCGAGCCTCGATCTTGTTGGGATCGGTGCCCGACGGCAAGGTTACCGTCTTGTGGAAGGTGCGATAATGCCGCTCCTCGTAGCGGCCGTTGCCGTCCTTGCCCTCCTTCTGTTCCTTCTTCTCGGCCTTGATGGTCAGCAGGTTGCCGCTGACCTGCACATCCACCTCGCTCGGCTCGAAGCCCGGAGCTTCCGCCCTCACGATCATCTCCTGATCGCTGTCCTCTACGTCCAGCCCCCACAAGCGACTCGAACCGAAATTCCAGTCGAACGGCTCGGACCAGCGGCTCAGGAAACGATCGAACAGGGAATCAAACTCATCGCGCAGTTCGGCCAGCGGGTTATGGTCGCGCCGCGTCAGCTCGCGGCCGGCGTTTTTGCTTTTCTTTTTCCAGGGAATCAGGCTAAACATGGCGACACCTCCTTTCTCGCTGGGGTCTTTCGAGGCCCAGTTGCAGCGAGCCGGCGGATTTGTCCCGCCGCGACGAGCAGCCGGCTCGCCCCCTAACTTCGAAAGCTCTCCACCCTCCTCTCCTGTCCCTTACTCTGCTTTGACGGCGATCTTCTTCGGTTTGATGGCCTCGCTCTTGGGCAGATGAACCATCAGTACGCCGTGCTTCAGCTCCGCGGCGATCTTGTCGGCATCGATGGCCTCGTTGACGGCAAAGGCACGATAGTAGTCACCAATGCCGTACTCGCACGCCAGGTAGCTCACCTCCTCGTGACGCGGCGCGCACTTGGCATAGATCGCCAGTTCGCCGTTCTCAAAGCGGACATCGACATCTCCCGGCTGCACACCCGGCAGGTCTGCGTAGATCATCAGTTCATCGGCGGTCTCGAGGATGTCACAGCGGGGAGTATAGGTAACGGCGCTGCTTCGGGTCCGCTCCGGCGCGGCCACCTCACGCCGCTCATCGCGTTTTACGACAGCATTCTTGGCCATAGCGAACCTCCTTTCGGAAACAGGGTGAAGAAATACGTCCCACGTCCGTGCCCACCGGCCCCGGTCACGCCGGGGCCTGTTCCTTCCGTGACGGTCATTCGGTCTTGACGGTGATCTTGCGCGGCTTGGCCGTTTCACTCTTGGGCATGGTGATGGTCAAGACGCCGTTGCAGAAGCGGGCCTCGACCTTATCGGCATCCACGTCTACCGGCAGGCTGATCACGCGGGCAAAGCTGCCAAAGCCACGCTCCTGACGGTGCCAGACGCCTTTGTCCGCCGCCGGCTGCTTGCGCTCACCCTTGATGGTCAGCTGATTGCCGCCTGTGACGTAGATCTCCAGATCCTCCAACCCCATGCCCGGCAGCTCCGCCTCGGCATAAACGTTATCGCCGTCCTCCCAGACATTGACAGCGGGATAGGCGACAGCGAGGGTCGGCCAGCTGCCCTCATTCAGACCGAAGGAATCGAACAGCCGATTCATCTCCTGCTGGAACCGGCTCAGCTCGCTCCACAATCCGGTATAAGGTTCCCAACGGGTCATCAGCATAACCCACCTCCTTTCGCGTTCTCCTGGTCTTGCCTTCCTCGGCCGCCCCAGGCGCCAGGGGGATCACCTGAGGCGGCTCATCGCACGCTGGCGAGTCATTGCACTTGGCCTGATTCGCAAGCAGCGTACCATTCCCCCGCCGCAGGCATCAACTCGGCGGCAGGCGTGGTGGAAGCATGTTTCGTTGAAGGACTTGCGGCAAATCGCAAGAGGAAGAAGCCGTGACAACCGCGCTGGCGAGTCAAGGCAGGACCGGGCGAGTTCTCGTCAGTTTGTCGTTGCCAAGGACAGCAAGACAGGACAATTTGACCGTCCGCTTCCGTCTTCGTTGGTATGCCCGGATTCGTCTCATACTCTTGGCGCAGAACACGGAAGGACTTACGCACACCCCTGCCGAGCCGGCTCCGAATGCGGTTCCCGGCACTCCGCTTGCAAAAAGAGACGGCGAGAAGCATGCAGAGTAGGAGAGGAGGAATGCACCGATGCAGACTCATTGGGTTTTTAACGATTGTGGCGAGGGCTTGAAGGCAAGCCTTCAAACTTATTGGGAGAAGAAACAGCTGCGGCTGGAGAAACTACTGAGGCCGTTCCGGCCGGAGCTCCGCGAGCTGCGGTTGACCGTCTACCGCCACGAGCAACCGCGCCGCTGGGAAGTGCGCGGCGTTCTGCATCTGCCGACCGGCACCCTGGCGGCCGAGGAGACGGAGGCGGACTACAAACCGGCCCTGGACCGCGTGGCCGATGTTCTGGTTCGGGAGATCAAACGGCACAAGGAACGGCTGCGTCGCGATTATGTGTACCGGCGCAAGAACCGGCGGCGGGAAGAACTGATCGCCGCCAGCCCAATGCTGGAACGCGATGCTACGCAGGGCCGCCGCCAGGCATTCTTCGATTTGTTGCGACCGCTGCTTCGTTCCCTGCACGAACACGCCAGGCGGGAACTGCGCATTTTGGAATTGGAAGGCATCTTGCCGCGGGGGGAGGCGACAACGGCCGACCTGGTAGACGAAGTGCTGACCCGCGCCTGGCAGCAGTTCGCTACCCGTCCAAGCCAGCGGCCGTTGGATCTGTGGCTCATCGACCTGTTACACGACGTCGTAGATCAATGGCGACGGCAACCGCCGCCTGTGGCGATGGCAGCAGAGTCCAGGGAGCAGGCCGAGCCGAGCAAGGAGAAAGAAGAAGAATGGTGGCGAGAGCTGCTTGAGGAAACTGAGCCGCTGGCAATGGAAGAGCTTGTTCCCAGTGGCAACGGTAGCGAAGTATGGGAGCGTCTGGAAATGGAGGAACAGAGGAAGTGGTTGCTCCAACTCCTCACCGAACTGCCCGCTTCGCGGCGGCAGGCATTCGAACTGCATGTCCTGGAAGGTTTCGACCCCGCAGAGATCGCTATGGTCCAGGATCGCCCCGAAGCCGAGGTGAAGGCGGACCTGGAGGCCGCCCGACGAGCGCTCCGGTCGCGGCTGGCCGAAGTGGAATGCCTGGAGAAAACCGCTGTCGCCCGTGAAGCCACAGGTCGAGGCTGAGAACTTGGCCAGGCCAAATCGGCTGGCCGCGAATCAACGTAGAGAAATCAGGGATGAACTACATCTACTGAGGAGGCCTGATCATGGACAATGTCAACCTAGCACAATCAAGCCCCGGAACGGGAGCCCCGATCCGAGTGGATGAGCCGGTAAATTTGCCACACCTGAGCGAGCGGCAGGCTACGCTCTCGCGTCAGACGCGCGGCGAGCATGATGCGCTGCTGGAAGCCATGCACCGGCTGGAGGCCGCCCTGGCTGCGGCCGCCCCCGGAAGGCAGCAGGCATGGGGTGCCCGCGTGCAGGACGATCTGCGGCTGGTCCACGAGGCCCTGGCGCGGCATGTGGATTCGGCGGAAGGGCCGGATGGATTGTTGGCGGCGATTGACCTTAGCCGGCCTGCCCTCGTGCGCCGCGTGGATCGTTTGCGCCGCGAGCATGCCGACCTTCTTCAGAAGGCCAATGATCTCCGGCGGAGGGTGGAGCGGCTTTGCTCCGTCGAATGGACGGCCTATGAGGCGTGCCTGGCGGATGAGGTACTCGACGATCCGGATGCCGCCGACATCCGCCGGCAGGCGGCGCAACTCTTGAACGCTTTACGAAGCCACCAGGCACACGAAGCCGACCTGATCTTCGAGACCTTCTACACAGACATCGGGGCCGGGGACTGAAGGGCGGCGCGGTCGGCGGCGACGTATCGGGCTGATCTTGAGGCGAGAGGGTTTACCAGTCGAGGAAGGATAGAGGCCCGGAAACGGAGAATCTTTCATGCGACATCCCAAGAGAACTTTCAAGACGGTCTTCAACAAATTACCCAAAAAGTGGCTGATGCCTCTCGGCTACGTCTTGTTGACCCTTTTGATGTTATGGGTATGGCAAGGAGCTTACCACCAGTTTGCCTTCCGGACGATTCCCTATAGCGAGTTCAAAGCTTACCTGGCGCAGGGTGAGCTCGCGGAATGTGCCATCCAACAGGACGAGATTCGCGGGTTAATCCGTCCCAAACCCAACTCGGACAGGAAGGACGAAGCGCGAAACCAATCTCCGCCCGCACCGTTTCTCTTTCGCACCGTCCGTGTGGAAGATCCCAAGCTGGTGGAGGAACTGCAAGCCCACGGCGCCCAGTTCGCCGGAGTGCGCCCGGGATTCCTTTCGGAGTTTTTCTGGTCCTGGGTGGTGCCGATTGCCGTCATGGCCTTGCTTTGGCTGCCGGTGAATCGCCGCATGGGCATGGCGGGAGAGACGGTCCTGAGCATTGGTAAAAGTCGGGCCAAGCTCGTCGCCGACAAGGACACGGGCGTCACCTTCGCCGATGTGGCCGGCTGCGAGGAAGCGAAGTACGAGCTGCAAGAGATCGTCGATTTCCTCAAGAATCCGGAGCGTTATCGTGCGTTGGGGGCGCGAATTCCCAAGGGCGTGCTTCTCTCCGGCCCGCCAGGGACCGGCAAGACGCTGTTAGCGCGGGCCGTGGCCGGCGAGGCGAAAGTCCCCTTCTTCTCGCTCAGCGGCAGCGAGTTCGTGGAGATGTTTGTCGGCGTCGGCGCCGCACGGGTCCGCGACCTGTTCCAGCAGGCCAAGGCTCATGCCCCTACGATCATCTTCATCGATGAGCTGGATGCCATCGGCCGCCAGCGCGGCGTCCACATCGGTCCCGTCAACGATGAGCGCGAGCAGACGCTCAACCAGCTGCTCGTGGAGATGGACGGCTTCGATGCCAACGCCGGCGTTATCATTCTGGCCGCCACCAATCGTCCCGAAGTGCTGGATCGCGCCTTACTGCGTCCGGGTCGATTCGACCGGCAGGTAGTCATTGACGCACCGGACCTGGGCGGCCGTGAGGCGATCCTCAAGATTCATGCGCGCGGCAAACCGCTGGCGTCCGATGTTGATCTCCGCCGTATCGCTCAGGCGACCCCCGGCTTCTCCGGCGCTGACCTCTCCAATGCCATGAACGAGGCGGCCCTGCTCGCCGCCCGCCGGAGTGCTTCCAAGATTACGCAGCGCGATCTGGAGGACGCGGTAGAGAAGGTCGTGGCCGGGCCGGAGCGCAAGAGCCGGCGGCTCCTGGAAGAAGAGAAACGCCGCGTCGCCTACCATGAGGTCGGCCACGCCCTGGTTGCCGCTCACAGCAAACACGCCGATCCCGTGCAGAAGATCAGTATCGTTCCGCGCGGCCGGGCCGCTCTGGGCTACACGCTCCAGCTGCCCGCCGAGGAGCAGTTCCTTCTGACCCGTCCGGCGCTTTTGGATCGTATCAAGGGATTGCTGGGTGGTCGAGCGGCGGAAGAGGTTGTTTTCGGCGAGGTCAGTACCGGGGCGGAGAACGACCTGGAACGGGCAACCACTCTGGCCCGGCAGATGGTGTGCCTGTTCGGTATGAGCGAGAGCGTCGGCCTAGCCCACGTCGGCCAGCGGCAGAGCCCTTTCTACCTGGCACCACCCGACGGCGCACTCCAGCGGGATTGCAGCGAGCAGACGGCCCGCGAAATTGATGAGGAAGTCAAGCACTTGCTCGATCGGGCATATCAGGAGGCTCGCCAGATCCTGACCGAGCACCGTGATCAACTGGAACGCATTGCCAAAGCGTTGCTCAAGCAGGAAACCCTGGATGCACAAACCTTCCAGCAATTGCTGGCCACGAACCCGGCCCTGGCGGACGGCGCGGGCCTACCGGAGCATTCCGCGTTGGCTGCGGTGTAAGGTGAATTCAGGTCGTGCTCTCTGGAAGAGTCGAAAGAAGGGTGATCTATGGGAAAGAAGAGCATTGCATCCGGCGAAGGCCGGTGCGAGATCTGCGGCCAAACCGAGAGACTGATCCTAGCCGAATGCACTTGCGGTGCCACGCTGACCGTATGCGATGAGTGCTACAGCGAACGTGAGTCGGATGAAGGGGGTGGGCTGCTCCTGGAGTGCCCGGCCTGTGAATCGGAAGATTGAGACACGGTCGGGAGCCGGCGCACCGCTATTCTGCGGAACGAGAGAAAGATATGTCGCGTCGCTTCCTCCAGACAACGGGCCGATTGTCCTCGGCCCTCTGCGCTGCCGGCCTTGGTTGGTGGATGCTTCGCCGCGCCCTGCGGCCGTCGGGAATCGCCCCTTCGCCCGGCGGCAAGCACGGACGCAAAGCGCCGGAATTTGGCGTGAGGACCGACCCGCCTACGCCACTCCTCGGCCTGACCGCTTGATTCCCACTGGCGCCGCCATCGTCGGGCTTGCGGTGCTTTACGATTATCGCTTTACCGATCGGGCGACTCGTGAGAAGACGGGCAACGGAAACCCTTGGGCCTTTACTGCCCGATCCTGGCGCTGGCAAGAAATGAGTCCACATGGTTTTGAAGCCAAGTTGACTGGTGTAGCGTGAGGAAATCGAGACATTTTGTCCAGGAGCCACGAACCGGCCGAGCAGCTTCCTCTGAACCGCCGGCGCTTTCCGGCACAAAAACAAAGAAAATCAAGGACTTTTGACGAGCTTTTGATGAGTGGCCGCCTTCGCAAACGCCTGGCTGGACCATGTCTCTGGCACGCGATCTGCTGTTTCGGCAAGTGGAGTGAGAGGGAAGAAGCTCAACCGCACAGGGTAGCAACAGCAATGAGGGTTCAAGCCAGGAGGAGGGAAAGAGCTATGATGGGGAACATCGATCGGATAGCGGCCTTGAATCGCCTCTTGGATCTGGAACGGTTATCGCTGGCCAATTACCTCCAGTACGCGCAGCCGTGGGTCGGACCCAAGGATCAGATGCTGCGCGAGACCATCGAGCGCATAGCTCGCGAGGAGTTGGAGTGCGGTCGGCGTATCGCCGATCTCATCACTCGGCGGAAGGCCGGCGTCAATTTGAGTCAAGGTTTTCCGGCCCGGTACACGGCCTACAACGACGTTGCCCTTCGTCACCTGCTCGACCGACTGATTGAAGATGAGGAGTGCATTATCCGCGAAGTGTGGGCCGTTCTGGCGGACTTGCGCGGCGACCGGGAGGCGGAGCAACTGGCGACGGACGTACTGAACCGCGAGCAGGCTCATCTGAAAATGTTGCGGCAATTCGACGACAGGTCTGGGGTCCGGGATATTGATGTGGCACTTGCCGCCTGAGCGGTCAGCACTATCGAAACATCTTTAGGCGGAACAGTAGCCACCCCATTCCGGGCCATAGGAGGAAGTTGCTGGTATGGACCAGCAATTCCTTCCATATGGCGTCCACAGGAGCAGCCCCAAGGACCGCCAGCAATAGCAAGCCGGGTAGACACGGGTAACCGCCGCAGTAAGGCACCATGAGCCAGCATAGACTCGCCCACACTGCCATCCCGATTCCCAACGATAGGCCATCCAAGCTCCCGCGCCGCTCGCTGGCCCATAGTTTCACGAAAGCTCTCAAAAGCAATAGCGGGACGAGGAGAAACAGGGTGAACGCCAGCGCCAAGTACGGTATGACGCCCAAATGCTGCGTCAGGAAGTTTCCCACATCCTCACTGAACATTTGCCGCCTCACTACCGAACAGACCCGCCGAACTGCCGGAGCTGCTTCGACCACCAACAAGGCAACCCTAGTCCGACGCAGCCCAGCATCCAGCAAGCTAACCGGCGACTCGAGCGTGGAATTAACGGAAGACCTCCCAAGTGAGGATACGATAACGGCCCGCAGGGAAGAGCATCCTGCGGGCCAGTCTGGTCGTTACCAGCATCTCATCCTTGTTTCAAGAACACAAACTCCGTCGCCTCATCTTGACGGACGAGAAGCAGCAGAGTGTTCGGTTCCCGCGCTGCCTTGAGCGCCTCGTGGAACTCCTTCACGCTGCCAACCTTCTTGCGGTTGGCCTCAAGGATGAGGGCGCCGGGCCGCAGACCGGCGAGGTCGGCGATGCTGCCCGGCTCAACGTCCTGAATGATCACCCCCTTGGTCTCCGCGTGTCCGTAGCGCTTGGCCAACTCCGGCGTCAACGCCTTGACCGTGAAACCGAAGGGATGCTTGTCGTCCGTGCTGCCGAGCTTGCGCGTTTTCGGAGTCGCAGTCGCTTCTCCGACTCGGACAGTCAAAGACTTTTCTTTGCCGTCGCGCAGCACCCGAAGTTTCACTTCTGTGCCTGGCTTGGTATCACCCACCAGCTCGCGCAGGGCCTGGGCGTCGGTTACGTCCTTGTTCTGGAAACGGGTAATCACGTCGCCGCGCTCCAGGCCGCCCTTCTCGGCCGGCGAACCCGGTTCAACATGGCTGACCAGCACGCCCCTGGCGTCCTCCTCCAGGTCGAAACTCCCGGCCAGATCAGGCGTCAAGTTTTGCACGGCGACCCCGAGCCAGCCGCGGGCCGTCCGGCCCTCCTTCTTCAATTCCTCCATGACCTTCTTAGCCAGGTTGATGGGGATGGCGAAGTTGACGGTTTGCCCGCCGCTGGGTTGGCTGAAGCGAGCGGTGCAGATACCGATGACCTCCCCATGCAGATTGACCAGCGGCCCGCCGCTGTTGCCCGGCTGGATCGGTGCGTCGGTTTGCAAAAACTCCTCGTAAGGCACCATCGGCTCCTTGCCTTTTCCCTTGGCGCTAATCAACCCGTGGACTACCGTCTGATCGAGTCCGTAGGGACTGCCGATGGCCAGCACCCAATCGCACAGCCGTACTTTGTCCGAGTCGCCGAGCTTGGCAGGCTGCAACTTCGTCTTACTTTCTACCCGTAACAGCGCCAGATCGGAGCGACGGTCGCTGCCCGCAACCTTGGCCTTGAGCGTCTTGCCATCGTGCAGCTTGATCGAGACCTGCTCTGTTCCAGCGACAATGTGGTGATTCGTCAGGATGTAGCCGTCCTCCGAGACGATCACCCCCGATCCCTGGCCGTAGTGCTGCTCGGCCCCTTCAGGATAGGGGATGGCTTGCCCCGGCCGGCGGTTGCGGAAGAATCGTCCGAAATACTCCTCGCCGAAGAACTCACGCAGCGTCTCAGCCAGGGAATCTGGCCGCATCAGCGGTTTCCTCTCCGAGGTCGGCGAACGGGTCACATCGATTCCGACCACGGAAGGACGTACCGTCTCCGCGAGGCTACGGAAAGACTGCGCGAGTTTCTCGGCTGCCTGAATCCCCTCATCCGTGGCGCCGTTGTTCTTTTCCGCTGGGGTGGCCACGGACGGACCGAGAACTAAGAGCAACAGGGTGAGCAGCAAGGGGATGAGCAGCCGAACGCCCTGTTTACACGGATTCATTCGTGCGGTCATTGCATCATACCTCCTTTCTCGTTACGAATGATGGTTTCCTTGCAGCGGCTCGCATGTTCACAACGGAGTAGCCGACCGCCGCACCCTCTCACTGGGCGATCAAGATGGTGCACGGAGCGTCCTCGATGATCTGCTCCGTAGCGTGGTCGAAGACGACTTCAGCCATGTCCTCGCATCCGGTGGCGCCGAGGACGATTAAATCCACATCCTGTTCCCGCGCCGCTTTCAGCAA
>Ga0070739_10007423_pt1 | contig 11634 bp, 11 predicted proteins | sample Coa_R1_7_FD_66445 | JGI IMG/M metagenome (GOLD analysis project Ga0070739, IMG submission 66445) | Surface soil microbial communities from Centralia Pennsylvania, which are recovering from an underground coalmine fire - Coalmine... | ecosystem: Environmental > Terrestrial > Soil > Unclassified ... | reverse complement strand
TGTGCTGTGAAGCTCGACCCGCAGCCCCGTTTCCTCCTCGACCTCCCTCAGCGCGGCGACGTGGGGAAGCTCGTCGCGTTCGATATGACCGCCCGGCGGCAACCACAGCTGCTGGCGTGGATGGAGATGAACAAGAATCTTGCCGCTATGAACCACGAAGGTAGTCGCGGTGAAATGGCGCGTGATTTCCCGGGATGGGGATGGCTCGATCACTGGCTCATTGTGGCAGTCCCACCGATCGCGGGCCGGATTCCTCTTGAGTTTCCAGGACGAAAGCTGGTATTAAGACACTTAAATAGCGACTCTCGGCTCAACCATGGATCACGACGACATCCCGGACGTCTTCTGGGAAGCGCTCAAGGATCTCTCCTTTGATCTCGCGGACGATCCGATCGACGCCCTTCCCGCTCTCCCCGTCGGGCTGACGGCTGTCCTGGAGGTGGCGGACGAGTCGGTGACGTTCGGCCGAACCGTGAACCTGGTCGGCGACCCGGCATCGAGCGATGTCGCCTATTCCCATGTGATCCTCCAGCAGGGGAGGCTGGCGATGCGGCTGTATTTCCCGGCGCAGCCGGTTCCCGGAACGATGGGCATCCCGGCGTATATCATCGGTTTCCGCGATCTGCCACAGGTGCGGCGGATGTACGAGGTGCGCCGCGTGCTCTCGCGGCTGAGCGAATTTTCCGACGAGCGAGCCGCGTACTCGCGGGCGGTATCCGTGGCGACCGTCAAGCAGGCCAGCCGGGCGCTGGCCGGGCTCGCCAGCCTGGAGCGCTTGCCCTTCACGCTCTACCCGCTCGACGCGGCATAGCCCCGTTAAGATATTCCCCCGCGAACATTGACAAACCGGTTACCTACTTTTATGCTTTGGCCAACACTGCCGGTGTTGGACGTCTCGTCGAAAGTTATCCGCTCCACGACCGGAACGACTGAGACCACGCCGAGCATCATCCCCGGAGACACGACGTGCAGCTAGGCAAACGCGCGATCCTGGTCCTGATCCTTATTTTCTGCGGCGCGCTGGGCCTCGTTCCCGCCGTCGCGCACGCCAGCGGGACCACTCGCTACGTCAACTGGACCACCGGCGACGACACAGCCAACGACTGCACGGACGTCTCCAACCCGTGCAAGCACGTCCAGTACGCCGTGACTCAAGCCAACCCCGGCGACCCGATCGACATCGCCGCCGGCGACTACCCCGAGCACATCGTGATCAACAAGAGTGTCGATCTCGTTGGAGCAGGGGCCGCGGCCACAACCCTCGACGGTTCGAACACCGGCACCGTCGTGGTCGTCGACCTGGGCAACACGGTCCACATGAGCGGCCTGACCATCGCACATGGTAATGCCACGGCGGGCCCCGGCGAGCCGGGCGCAGGTGGAATTGGAGGGAGCGTCAGCGGGTCCACCGGGTGCAACGGGGCGAACGGCGACGTGGCAAATGACGCCGCGATCACAACCAACATAGTGGCAGTCGGCGCCGACGCCGGGGGAGGGATCGTCAATCACGGAACACTCTTCCTCGTCGGCGTAGCCGTGAGTAACAATTCCGGCACGGCCGGAACTGGCGGGGCTGGCGGTTCAGCCACCGGCGGCGCCGCCACCGGCGGCGCAGGCGGTGATGGTGGTAACGGCGGAACGACCGCGGGCGGCGCGGGGTGTAACGGCGGTACCGCAACCGGAGACGCGGCGATCGGGGGCGGCGGGGGGAACGGCGGCAATGCCGGAGCCGGCATCTTCAACGACGGGACCCTCTCCATCACCACGAGCACCTTCTCGACGAACGCCTCTACTGCGGGCACCGGAGGCGCGGGCGGTTCCGCGACCGGCGGCGCCGCAGCCGGGGGTAGTGGTGGCGCCGGCGGGGCTGCTGGCACCGGTGGGGCTGGTGGCAACGGTGGGAACGGCGGCGCTGCCACCGGCGGCGTAGCAAATGGCGGAAATGGTGGGAACGGTGGCAACGCTGCCACGATTTACAACACCGGCATGCTGACAATCGCCACCACGACGATCGACGGTAACAGTGCCACTGCTGGTGGCGGCGGCGCCGGCGGGGTTGCCGTAGGCGGGGCTGGAGCCGGTGGCAAGGGTGGCAACGGCGCGAACGGCACCAATGCCACGGTCACGAACGCTGGAACCAACGGCGGCAGCGGTGGAAACGGCGGCGCCGGCACCGGAGGTGCCGCAACCGCTGGAAACGCCGGCAGCGGCGGCACGGCCGCCGGTGCGATCTACAGCACCGGAACGACGACGCTGACCAATACGACGATCGCCAGCAACAAGACGACCGCCGGTAACGGAGGTTCCGGCGGCCCCGCGACCGGCGGATCTGGGACCGGCGGCAACGGCGGAAACGGTGGCGCTGGCGGGAACGGTAGCACCTGCTGCAACGGCGGGAACGGTGGCAACGGCGGCAACGGCGGGAACGGCACCGGCGGCGCAGCAAACGGTGGAAACGGCGGCGCCGGCGGTAATGGCGCTTCACTGTATTCGATCGGCACGACGACGATGACTCACGTAACGCTCAGCGGTAACGGCGCGACCGCCGGACTCGCGGGCATCCGGGCCAACACCGGCCATACCATCCATACCGATAGTCTCGGCGGCACCGGAGGTAGCGGCGGTAGCGGCGGCACCGGCACCGGAGGGGTGCAGAATGGCGGCGCCGGCGGCACTGGTGGAACCGTCGCAACACTGTTCGTAGCCGGCGGCACCACCAGTATCGGAGCGACTATCATCGCCAACAGCTCGGGTGCCAACTGCTCCAACGCCGGCACGATCGACGACTGGGACTACAACCTCACCGACGGCAGCGGGACCGACTGCGGATTTACCGCCCCGACCGATCAGACCAACACCAATCCCGATCTCGGTCCCCTTGCCGATAACGGCGGGCCGACATTTACCCTGGCACTGCTCGCCGGCTCTCCGGCAATCGACTATGTCCCGGCCGGTGCCCCCAATAACCTCTGCCCGGCGGTCGGTGGAACCGATCAACGCGGCTACCCTCGTCCTGATCAGAACGAAGCGTTCTGCGACATCGGCGCCTACGAGTACCAGGACACCGAGTTCCCGACTCCGAACGGCCAGAACGGCTACGACATTGAATCCTCCAATTGGTATTGCACGCTAGGCGGGTCGAGCTGCGTCCCCGCCGGCACGGTCGCTTCTCAGTGCGTGACTCTCACCCCATGCTCGGGAATCAACTACGGTGACGTCGAAGCCTTCGGGCGGCCCAACAACACGACCAACGGCATCCCCGACGAGATGATCCTGGCCTGTGTGCATGGGACCAGTACCGGCTACCAGATAGGCTACCTGGACGTGGTCTCCACTCAGGGGAATACCGACTATCCCGGCGGTGTCTACGGCAATGCCGATACAGGCACGATCGGCGGCAAGGGAACGCTCATCGGCGGAGGAGGAGCAGAGAGCAATCCCTCCCAACCCAGCTCGGTGACCGGGTCGGCCTATGATCCGTCTACCGGCATTCTCGGCACTGTGACCGGAACCCAGAACACCAACAACAACGACAATCGCCTGAACGCCGGTCAGTTCCGAGTGACGATCCGCGGCAGACTGTGGTCGGTAAACCTTACCGGTGCTACCCCCGTCACGACCCAGAACACGACGGTCAGCACCATCTCCTGCACAATCGGCGGCTCCCACGCGTACGACCTCCTGAACGCCGGCATGGATATGAACTCGTTGGCCGAAGGCGAACTCGAGAATACCCTCGGCGACAACTTCTTCCTGCAGGGCATAGCTCCAGATACCCTGTTATAGCGGGCCATTGTGATCCTGAACCGGTCGACGGATGAACGAGAGGTCCTCGTGCGCCCCTCTGTCCTGACGCAGGAGCAAGCGACTGTAGCCGGCAGCCTCATCGCCCGTGCCTTCCATCATGAAGGCGGAGCGAACTACCTCTTCCCCGACCCCACCGAGCGAGCCCGATTCATGCCCGCCTACTTCGGCTCCATGGTCCGCCTCGGCATGCAGATCGGCACCGTCGAGGGGATCGGCAACCCGCTGGTCGGCGTGGCCGTCTGGGCCGCCCCCTCAGTCGAGGCGGCAAGCGGTGAAGCCGCGCACGGCGACGACCTTCCCGAAGACGTATCGGGCTGGCCGCTCCCGGCTCAGGAACGGTTGCGTAATCTCCACCAGCATCTCGACGCGATGCACAGCCAATTGATCGACGAGCCACACTGGCAGCTCCTGTTCTTGGGCATCGACGCCGGACAACAGGGACGGGGCCTCGGCGGCCAGTTCATCGCACCGCGACTGGCGGCGATCGATGCCGCCGGCCTGCCCTGTACCCTCCAGACCTTCGACGCCCGAAACCTCCCCTTCTACGAACGCAACGGCTTCCACACTGCCCGCGAAAGCAAGCTACCAGGCACCGACGTGAAGGTCTGGGACATGCGACGCGGATAGTCGGGTTGTCGTCTACCGAACCACCCGATACCGAATGTGCGTTGCCTCCGGGGTATCGATCACCCGAACGATTTCCAGCTCGATCCGCGATGGCAACACATCAAACATGCGACGGCCGCCCCCGAACAGCACCGGAATCTGGTGAATCTGCAATTCATCCAACACACCGGCTTCGAGCGCCCGTTGCGCCGTGTAGGCGCCGTGCACCATCACGTCCCGATCGCCGGCCGCCGCCTTGGCCTGCGCCATCGCGCTTTCGATCCCATCGGTCACGTACGTCACCAGTGGATACTTGGCCACCGTTGGATCCGGCGGCCGGTGACTGGGCACAAAGATCGGGACACCATGATGATTCCCGCCCCAGTGATCGACCTGCTCCACGGTCCGTCGCCCCGCGACAACCGCCCCGGTCGCGTTGACTTCGTCCAGAAACTGCTGGCCGATCCCTGGTTTCCGGTCAGACTCCAGGTCCGACACGTCCGGCCCCTCAGAACCGTGACCATACCATTCATGCAGCCGCATGAACCTATCGCCGCCGGGATTCCCCGGCTCATCGTTCGGACCCGCGATATACCCGTCGACCGACATCGACATATAGAGCACCGATGCACCCACTTCGACCTCCTCTGGCCTCGACCGAACCCCATCTCGTCTCTATCAAAGAGGCTCTACTCCTACGTCGAACAACTGAAGACGAAATCGACACGGTTGGCCGACGCAGGCCGAATCGGAACCCCGAATCCGTCAGCTACCAGTTCGGCACGATCACTGTGCATTGCGGACGGCCGCCAGAAAATCTCTCTGCACCGTCGCCGCGTCACCAGTCGGGAGCAGGCTGACCAGCGCCTCGGCGGCGCCCAGCGAGAGGACATCGCGCAGGAGGTTCACCACCGCCGGCCCGGTGCCGGACACGACCAGATCCGCCATCAGCGCATCAGGCACCCCGTTCGAGACGTCGTGCCCCGCCGCCTCGAACATGCGGGCGTAGAACGGCATGCGAGCGTAGCGGGTCAGGAACGCGCGGGCGGTGTCCCGGGCAAGGGCGCTGTCATTGGTATAGGCGACCGGCACGTGCGCGATCAGCGGCGGCGGCTCCCGGTCCGCGACCTGGGCGCCGGAACGGATGGCGGGAAGGGCAACATCGGCCAGATACCGCCTCGGACAGACCCACGAGATGGCCCCGTCGGCAATCTCACCGGCCTGGTGAAAGGCGTTGGGGCGCAGCGCGGAAAGCAAGATCGGCGTACGGGGAGGCGTCCGCCCCTCAGGGAGGGAAGCGCGGACGTTAAAGTACTCGCCGTCGAAGTCGGACTTCCCTTCCCACAGGAGTTGCCGCAGAATCGTGACATATTCGCGCATGTAGTGGAGCGGCTTGCCCATTGAGATGCCGAACGTGCCCTCGATGATGGACTTGTGGCTAGGGCCGACGCCCAGCCGGAAGCGACCCGGCGCCAGATCGGCCAGCACCAGCGCCTGCGACGCCAGCACGATGGGATGCTGTGGGTAAGCAGGGACGATCGACGTGCCCAGCTGAATAGAGCTGGTGCGCAGGGCAGCGGCCGCGAAGATCGCCATGGCATCCGGCCTCGTGCCGCCCGCGGTGGACCAGACGGCGTACCCGCCCTCCTCCTCCGCGGCGGCCGCAGCGTCCACGGCCTCGACGGCTGTCGAACGGGGGATGGCAACGCCGATGGGAAGCGACGCCATATCAGCAGGGCACGGCGGGTCTGTACCTCATCAAAGGTAGTCAGCCGGCCAGTTGTAGCTCGAGGGAATGACCGCCGGCTCGCCCGGCGGGCCGTAGACCACGGCGATCTCCGCGAGGTTCGTGAGGGGGACAGAGTTCGGATCACCGGTAACCAGGCTCCCGTTCACGTACACGCGTAGTGAGCTGCCTCCACCGTCGCAGTAGCTCCCGAGGCAATTCGAGGTAAGGCGCACGAGCCATTCGTCGAAGAACTGCCCGAGGGTGAAGGTCTGGGGAGTCTGCGCCTCTACGTGGATGATCCCACTCGCGTTGTGGGTGTGGAGGTATGCGTCGGCACCGATGCCGGAGTCGTAGACGTCGAGTCCGGGGAAGTCAGAGTCAACAGGGCCGTAGTCGACCGGCTCGACCATCCCGATGCCGGCAGGCACCTGAACGCTCTGTCCGTTCACGAAAACGTCCAGATGGACGTGAATGTGCTCCGCGAGCGAGAAGAAGTCAGGCAACATCCCCGCCAGGCTCATGCCCCCTAGCGCATCGGCCGGAACGTCCCACGGAGCTGGCGTAGCCCGCGGAGTCGGCGGCGGAATGGCCGATGAGAGCAGCCGGCACGGATCGACGAGGGACTGGTCTCCCGTCTGGTTGACGATCAGCCCGCTATTTCCGTCGAAAGTCGTCAGCCCGTGGGTGAGCTCTAGAGGCACGCCGGCAGGCCCGAATGAGTAAGCCGTAGTGCCGTGGAAGGTACCGGTTGTACCGGAAAAAGTGACGGGCCCGTTGGTCGACATTGCCGTCGTGTATCCCGTCGAGAGGTTCTTGAGGGTCAGTTCAAACGGGCCGGTCACCAACACCTTCGAGTGGTCTCCGCCGGGATGCACGAGGTGGACGTTCTGATCGCCGACAGCTGTGACTTCAACGGGGAAGCTGCAGAGACCGGAGTCGACCGAGTCCCAGAGCACCGTCGGCGACGATGCAAGAGCCGGCAAGCCGGCGAGCGCGCCCGGGGCGAGAACGATGACCGCAATCGCCGTCATCACGGATAGCTGGAACTTCCATCGGCTAGACATTCTCCCCCTCCTTAATTTGGGCGCAATTGCCGATCCGCTGATGGGCCAAATGGTACCAGAGTTGGCCGGCGTACGCTAGCCGGTTCTAGACTGTCTACTCCCCCTCACGGCGTGAAGAGGACCTTTCCCCGTGTCATTCCGCTCTCACGGGTCTGGAGTGCCACATCGGTCCCACCTCCGCGACCCCGTCGAGTAGCTTGCCAATCCGCAGTTCGCGGCGTAGGATGGTTGACATGCCGGTACGTCCGGCATTGTGTCAGGCCAACTCGGTGGGCGACGGAATATGGAAGGAGCGTACCATGTTCAAATTGTCGCCGCTACTGCTGGCTCTGGCTCTGGTACTTTCCGTTGGGTCGGCCGGCGCTTCGAGCCCCGGGTTCGCCACAATCAACACCGAGAGCGGTTTTGGCAAACTCTTCGCCCTCGCCGCCGACGGCCACGGGAACCTCTACGTCGACGACCAGGTCTATTACACCATCGATAAGATCTCGGCGGCGGGCCATTTGCTGCGCCGCTATCCCATGCCGTCGAATTGCGGCATTAGCGGGGTTGCGGCGACGAACGCCGGGACGGTGTACGCCGTGCCGAATTGCCGGTCACAGGTCTATCGCTTCTTGCCCTCCGGGCGTCTAATCCAGAAATTCGGGAAGCAGCCGAATGCCAATGGCGTCGCCGTGGACGCGCAGGGTCATGTCTACGTGGCGTACGCGGGCACCGGCCCGAAATCACCCCCGCCCGGATCAAAGGTCAAGATGTTTTCGAATCGCTTCGTGGAGTTCTCCCCGACCGGCCAGGTCTTGCGGACGGTGGCTCTCCCGGGAACGAGCAACGCGTTCGGGATCGCCGTGGGCCGCGGTGGAAATGTCTACGTCTCGACCCAGGGCGCCCTGGTAGAAGTCTCTGCGGCGGGAAGGATCGTAAAGCGCTGGCCGGCGCTGCGCGCGGCGACGAATGGGCTGCCATTACAACCGGCGGTGGATGCCTCCGGCGCAGTGTATGCCCTCGGGCCGGCACGGTCAGTCACCAAAATTTCGAGCGCAGGAACGATCACCAGCGCGTTTGTGAAGGCAGGAAATGCTCCCGCGGATGTTGAGAACCCAACCGGCCTCGCCGTCAGCGGCAACCATCTTTTTGTGGCCGACAGCAGAGCCATTGTAATCAAGGAGTTCACGCTTCAGGGGAAGCTGGTTGCCGAACTGACATCGTAGCACCATCTTCCCCATCAGACCCGGAGACTCCACGGTAGTCATCGCGCGATAATGGCCGGCATGGAGGAGGTCGAGGTCGTCGTCGCCCACAACGAGTGCGTTACCTTGCGCGCCGGCGACGTGTTTCTGAAAGTCGACGCAGATCAGGCGCGCAGCGACGTGGAGGTCGAGGCGATGGCCAGGGCGCCGGTCCCAACGCCGGAGGTCCTGTGGCGAAAGCCGCCGGTGCTGGCGCTGGCAGCCCTCCCAGGGACGGTACTCGACCGCCTCGGTGAGCCGTCGTCCGCGTCGGCGGCAGCGTGGGCCGCGACGGGTGCCGCGGCGCGGATGCTGCACGACGCGCCGCTGCCACCGTGGCCTGGTCGGAGCCTGGACCAGTTGGCATCGCAGCTCGATGCCGAATGCAAGTGGCTCGTCGCGAGCGGCGTTCTTCCCACCGACCTGGTCAATCGCAACCGCCGGGTCGCCGAGGCTGCGCTCCGCCCGTGGACGCCGGTGTTCACGCACGGCGACCTGCAGGTCGCCCACGTGTTCGTCGACGGCGACGAGATCACCGGCGTAATCGACTGGACCGAGGCGAGCCAGGGCGATGCCCTGTACGACCTCGCCATCTTGACGCTCGGACACGAGGAGCACCTCGGCGACGTCATCGCCGGCTACGGCACCGACGTCGATGTCGACGTGATCCGCGCGTGGTGGTCGTTCCGAAGCCTACAGGCGATCCGATGGCTGATCGAGCACGGCTTCGACCCATTCTTGCCGGGCTGCGAGGTCGACGTGCTGAGATCCTGCGCCGAGAACTCGGAACGCGAGCGCCCGACACTCTAATACGGAATCCGCATTCAGTCGGTCGGTTGTCGTAGTGGCGATTTGCAATCGCCAGCCCCGTGCTTCCCATCCATTGGCGATCCACCCAAGATGGATTCCGTATAAGCTCTCGCTGACGCGTTGTAGGCGTATCCGGAGCGGATGCAGGATTGCGAAATGGCGGCTTTTGTGGTAGCTTTGAACGGGACCGGCCAACTCCGGTCTCCAATGTAGCCGGGAGGCCGAAAGTGGTAGCTGCAGCAACAGTTCGATCGGTCGAGGGGGATAAGTTAGCCCTCGATCCCGCGGAGATAGCGCGGTATCTTCAGACAAACCTGGGCCAGAAGATGACCGCCTACGTTGCCGGACTCAAGGATCCGAAAATCGTCGGCCGCTGGATCGCGCGAAAGAGCGCGCCGGGTTCAACCGAAACAGACATGCGGTTGCGGTGCGCGTACCAAGTGACCCGATTGATCGTGGAAGCGTACGGACCGGAGACAGCTCGCGCCTGGATGTTCGGCAGCAATAGCCGGCTGGACGACGAGGCTCCCGCCTACCTCATTCGCCATGCCGGCTCGCCGGATGACCTGCGGCACATTGTTCCCGTGGCCCGCGCCTTTGCCGGCGCCGCTTTCTGATTGTTCGAGCCTGCCTGGCGCGTCGGACACGGCGATTCTCCACTCGACTTGCCGCCGCGTCATGTCTACGGTTGGGCGAACCGGTTCGACGATATAGAACGGCAGTTCCGGTCGCTCTATTGCTCGGCGCAGCGTCTCACCTGCCTTCGCGAGGTTCTGGCCGACTTCCGCCTGAACACCAAAGCGATCGCCGAGTTCCGAGAGCTTTTCGGAGAATCGGCGCAGCTGCCCCGCGGGAAAGTCCCACTCGCGTTTCGAGCGAGAACCGTCCTCGCGGGAGCGACCATCCACCTACGCGACGGAAACCTCGTCGACATTGACAGTGTCGTGGTGCGCGCCGGTCTGGAAGAACGCCTGGCGCGGCTGCTCGCAGATTACGGGATGGACCACCTAAACATTGGCGAAATTCGGAGCGAAGATCGCGCTGTGACGCAGACGATCGCCCGCGTTCTCTACGACGACGGCGCGGCTGGCATCATCTTCAAATCCAAGCTGGACGACGAACCGTGCGCGGCACTGTTTGAGCGAAGGGCCTACCTCGCCTCCAACGGCGTCTTCGAGCCCTTGAGCGGGGCCTTCCCCGACCTCCTGCAGGTGTGCGCGGAATACGGACTAGTTCTCGCGCCGGCTGCCGAGCATCACAGTTGACAGGACTCCAAATCAGGCTGACCGTGCCCAAACCCATACTTCACTCCTGCCACGGCTTGACCTCGCGTACCGCGTCATCTACATTTGTTTGACAGTGCAAAGTGAACAATTGTGAGCGACATTAAGCTTTTCCGGGTGCAGAACGGACAGGTTGAGGCGGTGCTCGGTTCGTCCGTCGCGGTAGAGAAATCGCTACAGACGCTCATCGAGCGCCATCTGGAAGTGATGCTAGGCGTCCGGCTGCTTGCAAGTGAGCACAGTACCGGCAAAACGCACGGTGGCCGGATCGACACGCTCGGCATCGACGAGAACGGCAGCCCGGTCATCATCGAGTACAAGCGGGCGACCAACCAGAACGTGATCAATCAGGGTCTGTACTATCTCGACTGGCTCCTGGACCATAAGGGCGAGTTCAAGCTGTTGGTATTGGACACCTTCGGCAAAGAGGATGCCGACGCCATCGATTGGACGTCCCCAAGGTTACTCTGCATCGCCGGAGATTTCACGAGGTACGACGAGCACGCCGTCGCGCAGATCAACCGTCACATCGAGCTCATTCGTTACCGTCGATTCGGGGATGATCTCATCCTTTTCGAGCCGGTCAATACTCCGGTTGATCAGGTTCCGGAGACAGATGGCAGTGACGGCGCGAAAGCCGGCAAAGGCAAGCCCGGCAGCTACCGTACCGTGAGTGAGCACCTCGAACACGCAACGCCCGCTCAGCGCGATCGGTTCGAGGCGCTAAAAGCCTATCTCCTGGCCCTCGGCGACGATGTCCAGATGAAGACCCTGAAATACTACTTCGCGTTCCAGCGTCTCAAGAACTTCGCCTGCGTCGAGATTCGGAACCAGACCGAGAACATCGTAGTTTTCGTGAAGGGAGATCCACAGAGTATCGGTCTGGAAAAGGGGTTTACCCGCGACGTGAGGAGCATCGGCCACTTCGGCACCGGCGACATCGGGATCACGATCCGCAACGACAACGATTTCGAGAGGGCGAAACCGCTGCTACTGAAAAGCTACGAGGCGAATTAGCAGCCGGAACTCCCTGCTCAAGGCGCATCGCACCGATATAGAACGCCTTCGTGAAGGAGGGCTTTCGGGTCTGGTCTTCCACTTGCCCCTAT
>Ga0070739_10007422_pt1 | contig 11634 bp, 8 predicted proteins | sample Coa_R1_7_FD_66445 | JGI IMG/M metagenome (GOLD analysis project Ga0070739, IMG submission 66445) | Surface soil microbial communities from Centralia Pennsylvania, which are recovering from an underground coalmine fire - Coalmine... | ecosystem: Environmental > Terrestrial > Soil > Unclassified ... | reverse complement strand
CCCGCTGCGGACGGCGCACGGCTGGTACGACCTGTCGGTGACCATCTCGGCCGACCCGGCGTACGTGCGGCGCTTCGCCGGTCACATCGAGAACGGCAAGGCGAGCGTCACCGGCTGACCGGCGGGCGTACGCACGGAGCGAGATAGAGGACGACAGGCGGGGCCGCGCTGGCGGTCCCGCCTGGAACCGAGCCAGCTCGCCTATAGCCGGACGCACCGAGTCGGTCCCGCCGAAGGATCTGCTCACGGCAATCCGACCGCCGGCCGACGCCGATGCGTCCAGACGGATTACCCCGAGCGGAGCCACCGGGCGAGTCCTCCCCGCCTGCGTCTCACACTTTGAGCCCATCTCCTCGTAACAACCCGGCCTCGGACAGAACCGGAGGCCGGGTTGTTCCGTTAGTCCCTCATGCGTCAAGGGCCGGGCCACGGAACCCGTGATCACCCGCCTTGCCTAATCGGAATGGTTTTCATAAGCTAAGCCCAGCTTTTGAAAACGATGTTCATCTTCACCGAGGGGGCCGTCATGGTCCGTGCCCACAGCGGGCGCTCGCACGTCGCCACCGCCGCCAAGTCCGCCGCGGTCGCGGCGACGGCTGCGACGGCGCTGCTGCTGACGTCCGGCTGCGCGACCACGGCCCCGGGGCAAGTCGCCGCCGACGTCTCCGGGGCAGGCTCAGGCCGCACGATCACGGTCGTGGCCGCCGAGAACTTCTGGGGGTCGATCGCGGCGCAGCTCGGCGGCTCGCACGTGACCGAGACCTCGATCATCACCAACCCGGACACCGACCCGCACGACTACGAGGCCACCCCCGCCGACGCGCGCACGATCAGCGCCGCGCAGGTCTTCATCCAGAACGGCCTCGGCTACGACTCCTCCTGGGCCCCGAAGCTGGTCGCGGCCAACCCGAACGCGAACCGCACCGTGCTCACGGTCGGCGACATCGTGGGCCTCAAGGACGGCGACAACCCGCACCAGTGGTACGCGAAGTCCAGCGTGTACCAGGTGATCGACGCGATCACCGCCGCCTACCAGAAGGCCGACCCCGCGGACGCCGGCTACTTCGCCGCGCAGAAGAGCCGATTCGAGCTGACCACGCTGGCCCCGTACAACCAGCTGATCAGCGACATTCGCGACCGGTACGCCGGTACGCCGATCGGCGCCTCCGAGTCGATCGTCTCAGGGCTCGCCGACACCCTCGGGCTCAAGATGTTGACGCCCGCCACGTTCCTGCGCGACATCAGCGAGGGCAACGACCCGACCGCGGCCGACAAGACCCTGATCGACCGGCAGATCAAGAGCAAGGCGATCAAGGTCTACGTGTACAACTCGCAGAATGCGACGCCTGACATCGCGGCGCAGGTCGCCGAGGCCAAGGCGGAGGGAATCCCGGTGACCACGGTGACCGAGACCCTCTTCCCCTCGGGCGACACCTTCCAGCAGTGGCAGCTGACCCAGTTGGAGGAGCTGGAGAGCGCGCTGGCCAGGGCGACCGGGCGGTGATGCGGCTGTGTTGGCGAAGAGTGCAGTGACGAAGAGCACGGGGACGAAGAGAGCACGGGGACGACGGGCACAGTGACGAAGGGCGCGGTGATGAGGACCGTCATGACGAAGAGCCCGGCCCCGGCGAAGGACGTGACCGCGATGAGCGTGGACCCGGAGACAGTCAGCGCGGGAGCGGAAGCAGGCGCGGTCATCGCGCTGCGCGGAGCGGCGGCGACCGTCGGCGGGCGCACGCTGTGGAGCGGCGTGGACCTGACCGTGCGCAGCGGCGAGTTCGTGGCCGTACTCGGTCCGAACGGCGTCGGGAAGTCGACTCTTATCAAGGTTCTGCTGGGCACGCTTCCATCCGCGGCCGGCACCGTTTCCGTGCTCGGCCGGCGGCCGGGCGGCGCGGGCGAGCGGATCGGTTACCTGCCGCAGCGGCGCAACTTCGACGCCTCGCTGCGCATCCGCGGGATCGACATCGTGCGCCTCGGCCTCGACGGCGACCGGTGGGGCATTCCGATTCCCGGTGCCGCGCGATTCAGTGCCCAGCGGCGTGCGCAACAGGCGCGGGTGCGCGAGGTCATCGATCTGGTCGGCGCCTCGGCGTACGCGCATCGCCCGATCGGCGCGCTCTCCGGCGGTGAACAGCAGCGGCTGCTGATCGCGCAGGCCCTCGTGCGCCGCCCCGGGCTGCTGCTGCTCGACGAGCCGCTGGACTCGCTGGACCTGCCGAATCAGGCTTCTGTCGCGGCACTGATCCACCGCATCTGCCGGGAGGCGAACGTCGCGGTGGTCATGGTGGCGCACGACGTGAATCCGATCCTGCCCTACCTCGACCGGGTCGTGTACATCGCGTCCGGCGGCGCGGCCTGCGGAACTCCGCAGGAGGTCATCACCACCGAGACGCTGACCCGCCTCTACAGCACGCCGGTCGAGGTGCTGCGCACCTCCGACGGCCGCCTCGTGGTCGTCGGCGGGCCGGAAGCGCCCGCGCTGCACACCGATCGGCACGCCCACGCGGATCAGCGTCCTGAGAGGCAAGGAGCCGACCGCCATGCCGGGTAATCCCGCGTGGTCGCTCTCCTGGAACGTGGTTCGCGACATCCAGGAGATGTGGTCGCTGCCGTCGATGGTGAACGCGTACCGGGCCGGAACGATCATCGCGGTGACGGCCGGAGTGGTCGGCTGGTTCATGGTGCTGCGCCGCCAGACCTTCGCCGGGCACACCATCTCGCTCGCCGGATTCCCGGGCGCGGCCGGCGCGGTGCTGCTCGGGGTCGCATCAGGGTACGGGTATTTCGGGTTCTGCGTCGCGGCCGCGCTCGTCATCGCGTACGGCACGCGGCCGGGAAACCGCGAGCCCGGCAACGAATCCGCGCTGACCGGCGTCGTGCAGGCCTTCGCGCTCGCCTGCGGGATGCTGTTCGTCTCGCTCTACGGCGGATTCCTGAACCAGGTCGACAACCTGCTGTTCGGCAACATCCTCGGGATCACCGACGGCGACGTGATCGTGCTCGCGGCGGTGGCCGTGGCGGTTCTCGGTGCGATGGCGGCGATCGGCCGGCCGCTGCTGTTCGCCTCGGTGGACCCGGACGTCGCGCGGGCGCGCGGGGTGCCGGTGCGGCTGCTCGGCGCGCTCTTCCTGGTCCTGCTCGGCGCCGCGACGGCCGAGGTCTCCCAGATCACCGGCTCGCTGCTGGTCTTCGCGCTGCTGGTGATGCCCGCGGCGACCGCGCAGATCATCACCGCGCGCCCCGGTCTCAGCCTGCTGCTGACCGTGCTGATCGGCCTCGTGGTGTCCTGGGTCGGGTTCGCGTTCGCGTACTTCACGAGCTACCCGATCGGCTTCTACATCACGACCTTCGCGTTCGGGGCGTACGTCCTGGCGTATCTCGTGCGCGGCGCCGGACCGGCGTTGGCGGCGCGGGTTTCGCGGCCGCGGTCGAGCCCTGACCCGGCAAAGGCGGTGGGCGCGGCATGAGCCTGTTCGATCATCCCTTCATGGTCAGCGCGCTGCTGGCCGGGACCGGCATCGCGCTGGCCTGCGGCCTGGTCGGGTACTTCCTGGTGCTGCGGGCCCAGGTGTTCACCGGCGACGCGCTCTCGCACGTGGCCTTCACCGGCGCACTGGCGGCCCTCGCCTTCGGCATCGAGCTGCGGCTCGGCCTGTTCGCGGCGACGATCCTCATCGCGCTGCTGCTGGGCGCTCTCGGCAAGCGCGGTCGCGCGGACGACGTGGTGATCGGCAGCGTGTTCGCGTGGGTGCTCGGCCTTGGCGTGTTCTTCATGACCCTCTACACGACGAACCGTTCGGGCGGCGGCACCGGGAATGCGACGACGAGCGTGCTGTTCGGCTCTATCATCGGCATCTCGGACGGCCAGGCGCGCGTCGCGCTGCTGATCGGGCTCGGGGTGTTCGTCGCGATCGTGGCGATCGCCAGGCCGCTGCTGTTCGCCACCGTGGACGGGGCGGTCGCGGCGGCGCGCGGGGTGCCGGTGCGGCTGCTCGGTTTCGGCTTCCTGGCGCTGGTCGGGGTGACGACCGCGGAGGCGACGCAGGCGGTCGGCGCGCTGCTGCTGCTCGGGCTGCTGGCTGGTCCGGCGGGCGCGGCGCTCGCGCTGACGGATCGGCCGTATCTGGGCATGGCGCTCTCGGTGGGGCTCGCGTTGGGCTCGGTGTGGGGCGGGCTGCTGTTGGCGTACTACGCGCCCAAGCTGCCGGCCAGCTTCGCGATCACCGCGGTGGTCACGGTCGTGTACGCGGCCGCCGTTATGTACGGTCGAGTGCGCTCAGGCCGGGACCGGGTAGCGGTAACCGCCGCGTAAGGAGTTGCGGAGCGCACTGAGCGTCGCAGCCGGTTGCGGGCCCCTATCGTGAACAGCGTGGCACGGATAAGACCGGCACGGCGATTGACCAGCACCGCGCTGGGCCGGCGGCTCGGCGCGCTCAGCCCGCGGCGGCGCTGGTTCCTCGGGGTCTCGGTCGCGGCCGTCGTGGTCCTCGTCGGCGCGCTGGCCGGTCCGGCGGTGATCTCCAGCCTCGACAGCAGCCAGCCCAGCGGCTACCCCGCGCAGGACCGGCCCGGGACCGTGCTGCTGGTGCCCGGCTACGGCGGCGGGACCGGCTCACTCGACGTGCTGGCCGCGGGGATCCGCGCGGCCGGGCGGCAGGCGGTGGTCGTGCAGTTGCCGGACGGCGGAGTCGGCGACCTGAGCCAGCAGGCCGCCGTCCTGGACGGCTATGTCGCGGACGCGCTCAAGAGCGGGCCCTCGGTGGACCTGATCGGCTACTCGGCCGGCGGCGTGGTGGTGCGGCTGTGGGTCGAGCAGCATGACGGCGCGGCGAAGGTACGGCGCGTCATCACGCTCGGCTCTCCGTTCCACGGCACGACGGTCGCCGCGGCCGGTGCCGCCGTGGGAGCGGGTACCGGCGCGTGCCCGGCCGCGTGCCAGCAGCTGATCCCCGGTAGCAGCCTGCTGACTGAACTGGACGCGGGCGCTCCGGCCGCCGGGCATCCGCCGTGGCTTTCAGTGTGGACGCAGCAGGATCAGACGGTCGTGCCGCCGACCTCGGCCGAGTTGCCGGACGCGGTGGACGTGTCGGTGCAGTCGGTGTGCGCTGGGGAGCAGGTCTCGCACAGCCAGCTGCCGACGGACGCGGCCGTGGTCGGGATGGTGTTGCAGGCGCTCGGCACCGCGCCGCTCGCCGCACCCGACCCGTCGCAGTGCTCTGCGTTGCGGGCGCTCAGCCGGTGACGTCCTTGGTGGAGAAGTTGGCCCAGGCCAAGCCGAGGAAGACCACGGCGTATATGGCCTGTATGCCGAATCCGCGTACGACGTTGTGCCAGAGGATCGGGTCGCGGAACAGGTCGATCCAGGCCAGCCAATAGTTCGTGGGCAGGTAGGGCTTGACCGAGCCGGCCGCGTCGAGGGTCGCCAGCACCTCGCTGGTGACCAGGACCGCGAGCGCGCCGAGGGCGGCGCCGAGCGCGGAGTCGGTCAGCGTGGACAGGAACAGCGCGATCGCCGCGACGCCGAGCATCGAGACCGAGATGTAGCCGATGCCGTAGGCCACCCGCAGGATCAGCTGACCGGTGCCGAGCGGCGTGCCGGACAGCGAGGTGGAGACGGTGCCGATGGACACTCCGGTGGTCGCGGAGGAGACCGCTCCGGAGCTCGAGGAGGCGGAGACCGGCTTGAGGCCGTTGCTGCCGAACGCGAGCACTCCGGTGATGTACGAGGTGACGGCGACCAGGATCACGGCGGTCACCACGAAGGACATGGTGCCGACCAGCTTCGCGGTCAGCAGCCGGGTGCGCGCGACCGGCCGGGTGAGCAGATAGCGCAGCATGCCGGTGCCGGACTCGCCGGCCACCCCGTCGCCGGAGAGCACGGCCACCGAGACGGGCAGGAACACCGGCAGCACGATCGCGAGCCCGGCGGCGGGATAGAGCGAACCGTCGGAGAGCACCGCAGAGAGGAACGCGGGCCCCTGGCCCGGGGCCGGCACCAGATTGGTCACCGAGATGAAGATCGCCACGATGATCGGCAGCGCGCACAACAGGATCAGGTTCATCCAGGTGCGCGGGCGGCGGATCAGCCGCAGCAGCTCGACGTGGATCACCGCGCCTCCTCCTCGGCCGACGTCATCTCATCCGGGCGCGCTTGGTCCACGCGGTCCGAACCCGCGCTGGTCGCCTCGACGACCAGGTCCTCAAGCGACCGGCGCTCACGTACGAGCTCTGCGACGCGCACGCCCGCGCCGACGAGCCGCGCGTTGAGCTGCGCCGGATCCGCGCCGCGCACGATCAGCCGGTCGCCGTCCCGGCCGAGCAGGGTTCCGTCGAGCAACGCCGTGGCGCGGTCGGCGTCGGGGGTGTGCAACAGGATGCGGTCAGTGGGGGCACGCAGCGCCGCCAGCTCGTCCTGGATCACCATCCGGCCGCGGTCGAGCACGCCGATGCGGGTGCACAGCTGCTCGACCTCGCCGAGCAGGTGGCTGGAGAGCAGGATCGTGGTGCCGCCCTGGTTCAGCTCGATCAGCAGGTCCCTGATTTCGCGGATGCCGCGCGGGTCGAGCCCGTTGGTCGGCTCGTCGAGGATCAGCAGCGTGGGCCGGCGCAGCAGCGCGGCGGCCAGGCCGAGGCGCTGGCGCATGCCCAGGGAGTAGGCGCGTACCGGGCGCCGGTCGACCCCGGCGAGACCGACCCGCTCGAGCGCCTCCTCGATCCGTGCGCGCCGGGTGCGCCGCTCGCCGCCGGGTCCCGCCGCGTCGATCAGGGCGAGGTTCGCGCGCCCGGACAGGTAGCTGTAGGACGCGGGGCCCTCGATCAGCGCCCCGATGCGCGGCAGCACCTGAGCGACGCGGCGCGGTACCGGGCAGCCGTCGATCTCGATCTGCCCGCTGGTCGCGAAGACCAGGCCGAGCAGCATCCGGATCAGCGTGGTCTTGCCGGAGCCGTTCGGCCCGAGCAGGCCGTAGCGGTCGCCTTCGCGCACGTCCAGATCGACCCGGTCCACCGCGAGGACCGCGCCGTAGCGCTTGGTGAGCTGCCGGGTCTCGATCACGTCAGGGGTTTCCTCCGGGGGCTGGGACGGGCACCGGGCGGCAGGCCGCGGGGATCTGGCCGGGCGGCAGCTGCCCCGGCGGCCGGCCCCGTAGCAGCGCCCGGCACTGGTCGAACTGCGTGTCCACGTCGGTGAGCAGGTCGGTCGCCGCCTTGGTCAGCAGTTCGGGGCCGGTGAGGCCGACCAGCAGGAAGATCCGGTCGAACCGGTCCGAGCGCACCAGCAACACGGACAGCAGCGGCGTGCGGATCAATCGTCCGGTGCCGTTCGGGAAAGTCACCGGGGCCGCGCCGGCCTGGGTGGCCGCGGACAGCGCGCTGTCGCCGATCCGGTCGCCGAGGAAGAGCACCGCGAAGGTGGCGAAGCCGGAGCCGTAGCCGGAGACGTCCGCGCCGTACCCGTCCAGCACCGGCTTGGCGGCCTGGCCGGCCAGCTGCGCGGGCAGCGGGAACCGGGCGCGGGTGTCGAGCAGGGAGTTGATGTCCGAGGAGTTGGCGGTCGCGACGGCGACGCCGTCGGGGACGGCGAACTGCGCGGCCGAGTCGGCGGGGCGGGCCGAGGAGAAGTCGAGGAAGCGGCTGGTGATCACCGGGGCGGAGGAGCCGCCGCCGTACACCTCTACGGCTACCGGAACGCCGGTGGCCGGGTCGGCCCACAGGTCGACGCGGGTGATGGTGGTGTCCGGGGAGACGGGCCGGATCTCCACGCCCGGCGCGGAGATCCCGGCCACGTCGCGCGCGGGCAGCGGGACGAGCTTGTCGCCGGCCGCCGCGGTGTGCAGCAGGCGCAGGGCGAGATGGGGCGGGGTGAGGTCGTCGGCGCGCGGCAGCCGGACCACCGGGTCGCCGAGGATCTGGGTGATCTGCCCGGTCTCGAAGTTCCAGGAGAGCGTGCCCACCTGGGTGCCGTAGGTGTCCTGCTCCCCGGTGTCGGTCAGGACGTCGGTGCGCCACTCGTCGGGGGCCGCGAACCAGGTGCGGATCTTGGTGGACCCGCTCAGCAGCGAGCTGATCGTGCCGAGCTGCGGCAGTTCGGGCAGGTTGAGCCGGCCGTCGGTCTCGACATAGCCCTGATATGGATGGTCGGCGGAGGCGAGCATGCGCGCCCGCAGCGCGTCGGGTGCGATGGCGGCGGTGTGCACCGGGAGCGCGGAGACGACGCTCGGCAGCGAGCACAGCACGGCGATCGCCACTCCGACGACGGCCCAGCGGCGGTACGTGTCGCGGCGGACAACGCTCACCCGGCCCACGATACGTCCGCAGTCTGAAGATGCGGCCGGTAACAGCATTACGGGATGAGGACAGCGATCAAGAACCTGATCGGTGCCGCACGGGCGCGGGCGCAGCGGTGGAGACGGGGGCGGGGAGGGCGACCGAGGGCACAAGATCGGGCCGGGCCTCGTGCACCAGATCCTGCACGCGGCGTGCTTGGCGTTCCAGGAGCCGCGATCCGCTTCGGTGCGCGAGGGCGAGCACGTCGTGCAGGCGCAGCAGCGCGTCGTCGGGCTGCCCGAGCCGCGCGTGGCTTTCCGCGAGGTCGAGCAGGACCTGCGTGCGCAACCGATCGTCGTCGAGTTCGGCCGCCGTGCGCAGGGCTTCCGCGTGATCATCGAACGCTGCTTGGGCGTCACCGAGGCGGGTGCGCACAGTGGCGCGGGTATTGCGCGCGGCGGCCGCGAACCGCAGGTCTCCGGCGCGGTCGGCGATCGCGAGGGCTTGTTCGCTCAGTTCGAGGGCGAGCGCGTAATCGCCCAGATCCCGGTGCGCCTCGGCCAGGATGCGCACCGTGTCGCCCTCGTTGCGCCGGTCGTCGGCGGCCTGATGCAGTTCCAGGGCCTCGTGCAGCAGCCGCAGCGGCTCGACGCGCGCGTCCAGTTCCGCGGCTTCGGTTGCGCCGCTTCCGCTCTCCCGCGCGCGGTCGTGCTCGCGGTGCCGGGCCCGTTCCAGGTGCGCGACGGCAAGGTTCGCGATCGTGACCGCTTCGCCCACCTTGCGGCCGCTGCGCCGATGCAGGGCCAGCGCGCGGGTGAGGCAGTCGACGGTTTCGTCGAGCCGGGCGGCGAGCCAGGAGGCGCGGGCGAGGTTGTTGAGCGCCACCGCCTCGCCGTCGATCCAGCCGGCCTGGCGGGCCAGTTCGGCGGCGCGGGCGTGGTGCGCCGCGGCGGCAGCTTGCGGTGCGCGCATGTTGTGCACCATGCCGAGGTTCAGCTCGGTCATCGCGCCGGCCATCACGTCGCCCGCGGCTGAAGCGGCGCGTCGTCCCGCCTCGGCGACGGCCTGCCAGTCGCGCGTGGAGCGGCCCATGACGAAGTAGCCGTTGAGAAGGGCGGCCAGCGTCCACGTGTCGGCGTGATTCCCTTGCTGCTCAAGGTGGGTGATCAACGCGACGAGGTTGGCGCATTCGTCATCGAGCCAGGAGAGCGCCGCGGCGCCGTCCCGGAACGGTCGAACCTGCTCGGTCTCCGGTGCGCCTGCGCGGTCCGGCAAGCGCAGCAAGTGCGGATACAGCAGGTCCGCCGCCGCGTTCAGGTGCGTTCGGTAGTGCCCTGATACGCGTGATAGCGCCGCCGAGCGCGTCGCCTCGTCCTCTTCCTCCCCGGCGAGTTCCACGGCCAGCAAGCGCAGCAGGTCGTGCATCGTGAAGCGGCCGGGCCGGTGCTCGTCGAGCAGATGATGATTCGCCAGCCGGTCGAGCAGCAGCCGGGCCCGCGCGAGCGGCAGGCCGGTGAGCGCTGCGGCGATCGGTGCGGTGAAGTCGGCGCCGGGCAGCAGCCCGGTGAGCCGGAACAGCCTGCGTTCGGCGGCGGGCAGCGCGTCGCAGGAGAGCGCGAAGTTGGCCCGCACGGCCGTGGCGGCGTCGCCGTCGATGGCGAGCGCGCCGAGCCGGTCGCCCTCGGACAGCGCGAAGACCTGGTCGGCGATGCGCCGGTTCGGCCGGCCGGCGAGGTTCGCGGCGGCGATGCGCAAGGCGAGGGGGAGGTGCGCGCACAGGCGGGCGAGTTCGACCGCCGCCTCAGGCTCGGCGGCGACGCGCCGGGAGCCGAGCATCCGCTCGAGCAGGGTGCCGGCCTCCTCGGGTTCGAGCGCGTCGAGTGAGAGCAGATGGGCGCCGTCGCGCGCCACCAGCCCCGCCATCCGCTCGCGGGCGGTGACCACGGCGAGCGAGCCGGCGCCGGTCGGCAGCAGCGGACGCACTTGGTCGGCGTCCGCGGCATTGTCCAGCACCACGAGCAGCCGCTTGCCAGAGGTCTGACTGCGATACAGGGCCGCAGCCTGCGCCTCATCCTGCGGTATCCGATCGGCCGGCGTGCCGAAAGCGAGGAGGAACCCGGACAGGGCGTCGATCGGCCGCAGCGGTCCTTCGACGCCGTGCCCGCGCAGATTCACGAAGAGCTGGCCGTCGGGGAAGCGATCACGTACCCGGTGCGCCCAGTGCACCGCGAGCGCGGTCTTGCCGACGCCGCCCATTCCGACCACCGCGGCGATCGTGACCGGCTGCTGAGATCCGGGGTCTGACTCGGCGTGCCCGGTCGCGCGCAGGAAGCGCTCCAGCTGCCGAAGGCATTCGGACCGTCCGGCGAATCCGGCCACGTCGACCGGAAGCTGCGCGGGGACCGGCGCCGGTGAAGCGCCGCTCTGCGCGATTTCGCTTGGCATGCCGCTCGAAGCGACGGGAAGCTCTCCGCGCAGCACCCTGAGTTGCGCGGTCCTCAGTTCGGGGCCGGGGCTCACGCCGAGCTGTTCATCCAGCTGGCCCTTGACGGACTCGAACAGCGCGAGCGCCGCGGCCTGTTGTCCCGCACCGGCCAGCACCAGCATCAGCCGCGCGGCCAATCCCTCGTGTAAGGGCTCTTCCGCGTGCAGAACCCGCAGCGGACCGAGGACTTCGTCGTATCGCGCGACGCTCAACGCCGCGTCAGCCCACTGCTGTACGGCCGCGATCCGCTGTTGGGCGGCCCGAATCGCAGCGGGGTGCTCGCGCAGTCGGGAGTCGCAGCCGGCCAAGACCGGGCCGCGCCAGTGCGACAACGCCTCGCGATGCAGCTGCAGCGCTGACTCGGTCGCGCCGGCCTCCCACGCGTCCCCGGCCTGCCGCGCGAGCCCGGTGAACTGCACGAGGTCGCTCTGTTCGGACAGCAGGTCGAGCTGATAACCGCCCGCGACGCGTCGCAGAACACTGGCTGACTCGCCCGCTCCGCGCGCGGGTTCGAGCAGGCGGCGCGCCTGCGCGATATAGGTGTGCACGAGTTGAAGGCAGGTGCGCGGCGGATCGTCGGGCCAGAGCAGATCGACGATTTCGTCCGCGCCGACGGGCTGCCGCGGCTGAACCGCGAGCAGGCCGATCAAGCTGCGCTGCATCGCCGAGGTGACCTCGACCGTGCTCGCTCCTCGCCGCACGGTCAGCGGCCCGAGCACGTCGACCCGCAGCGCGAACCCGGGGCCGGTTTCGTCAGGGGTCGTGTTCGTCGTGCCCGCGAGCAGTCCGTCCAGCTCGACGCCCGAAAGGCCGAGCGCGACCGCCAATCGGTGGATCGACGCGGCCTGCGGACGGCTGAACGTGCCGTTCTCGATGTTGCG
>Ga0070739_10007420_pt1 | contig 11634 bp, 11 predicted proteins | sample Coa_R1_7_FD_66445 | JGI IMG/M metagenome (GOLD analysis project Ga0070739, IMG submission 66445) | Surface soil microbial communities from Centralia Pennsylvania, which are recovering from an underground coalmine fire - Coalmine... | ecosystem: Environmental > Terrestrial > Soil > Unclassified ... | reverse complement strand
GGCCTCATCCCGGCCGGCGTGATCTGCGAGATCATGAACGAGGACGGGACCATGGCGCGGGTCGGCGACCTCGCGCCCTATTGCGCCCGCCACGGGCTGAAGATGGTCACGGTGGCCGATCTGGTCGCCTACCGCCGGCGCACCGAGAAGCTCGTGGAGCGCGTCGTCTCGACCTCGCTGCCCACAGGCTTCGGCGACTTCGTGGCCGTCGGCTACCGCTCGCTGGTCGACAACAAGCACCACGTCGCGCTCGTCAAGGGCGAGGTCGAGGGCGCGGACGACGTGCTCGTCCGCGTGCACTCCGAGTGCCTGACCGGCGACGTCTTCCACTCGCTGCGCTGCGACTGCGGCGAGCAGCTCGAGTCGGCCCTCTCGATGATCGAGCGCGAGGGCCGCGGCGTCCTGCTCTACCTGAGCCAGGAGGGCCGGGGGATCGGCCTGCTCAACAAGCTCCGTGCCTACAAGCTCCAGGAGGAGGGCCTCGACACCGTCGACGCGAACCTCCGCCTCGGCCTTCCCGCCGACCTGCGCGACTACGGCATCGGTGCCCAGATCCTCGTCGACCTCGGCCTGAGCAGCATCCGCATCCTCACCAACAACCCGAAGAAGATCTCGGGCCTCGCCGGCTATGGCCTGTCGGTCACCGACCAGATCCCGATCGAGCACGTCCCCAATCCGCACAACGAGGCGTACCTGCGCGCCAAGCGCGAGCGGATGGGCCACACGCTGCACCACCAGGGCCTGCCGCTCGACGAGGAGATGCTGGCCGACGAGCACCAGAGCGACCAGCGGCGCCGCGCCGGAGATGGCTGAGCCGTCCCGGGTTGCGCTCTGCGTGGCGCGCTTCTACGAGGAGCTGGCCGACAAGCTCGAGGCGGGAGCGCGGGCGGCCCTCGCCGAGGCGGGGGTGCAGGAGATCGACCGCTTCGACGTGCCGGGCTCGTTCGAGCTGCCGCTGATCGCCAAGTACGTCGCGCAGTCGGGGCGCTACCAGGCGATCGTCTGCCTGGGCGCCGTCATCCGCGGGGAGACCGACCACTACGACTGGGTGTGCGCGGAGACCGCCCGCGGCATCCAGGCCGTTCAGCTCGAGACCGGCATCCCGTGCGGCTTCGGCGTGCTCACGGTGGACAACCTCGAGCAGGCGCTCGCGCGGGTGCAGGGCGGCGCCAAGCGCGACACCGGACGCCACGCCGCCGAGGCGGCGCTGGCCAGCCTCGAGGTGCGGCGCTCGCTGGAGAGCCGCCGGCGGGCGGGGTTCTCGGTCTAGCGGTTCGGGCCGGGTGGGCCGTCGCCGTGCGGCCCTAGCGGTTCTGGCCGGGCGGGCCGTCGCCGTGCGGCCCGTGTCCATGGCCGGGATCGCGCGGGCCGTGTCCGTGACGGTGCTCGCCCGGGCCGTGGCCGTGGTCGCGCGGGCCGTGTCCGCCGGCGGGGTGTCCGGCGGGCGCGCCCGCCGGCGCCGCGGGCTGCGAGGGCGCCGAGGCCCCGCCCAGCGCGGCCAGCGCCAGCTGGAGCTCGGCGCGCACGACCGAGGTCTGGTTGGGGATGCGCAGCCGTTGCATCAGGACGGCCACGGCGGCGCGAGGCTGTCCGTCGAGGCGCAGCGCCCGTCCCAGGTCGAACAGCGCGTACGCATAGGTGAGGCTTCCGGGTGCGGCCGCCGCCACGGCGCGCCGCAGCACCGCCACGGCCTCGCCGTAGCGCCCCGCCACCAGCAGCGTGTGGCCGCGCGCTTCGAGCGTCTCAGCCGTGGGCGCGTGCGTGGCGCTCGACGCCGAGACGGCGGTCAGCACGGGGCCGCCCGTGGTACGCGCGGGAGTGCGGGACGAATGCGTGCGGGCGGCAACGTTGGGGCGCGACACGGACGGGACGATCGTCAGGCGAGGCTGCGCGTCCTTGCCGAACGCCCACACCGCGCCGGCCGCCAACACGAGCAGCGACGCGGCGGCGCCCGCGAGCAGAGCGAGCGGAGGGCGGTGGCGACGGCGCCGGAGCGGGGCGGCGGCGACCGGCCGCGCCGCCGGAGCCATCGCCTCCTCGACGGCCTGCGCGAAGGCCAGCGCGGAAGGCCAGCGCTGCTCTGGCGCCTTGGCCATGCCGCGCGCGAGAACGGCGTCGACCGCGGGCGGGAGATGCGGATTGCGCCGGCTGGCGCGCGGCGGCTCCTCCTCCAGGTGCTGGCGCGCCCGCGCCACGTAGGACTGCGCGTCGAACGGGCGAGTGCCGGTGAGCATCTCGAAAGCGGTCACGGCCAGCGAGTAGAGGTCGCTGGCCACGGTCGCGGGGCGGCCGAGCGCGCGCTCGGGGGGCAGGTAGGACGCGGTGCCGAGGACATGCCCGGCGTGCGTGAGCTGGTCCTCCCGGCCCATCTGGGCCAGGCCGAAGTCGGCCACGTAGAGGTCGCGGCGGCAGTCGAGCAGGAGATTCCCGGGCTTGATGTCGCGGTGCAGGATGCCGTTGGCGTGGGCGTGGTCGATCGCCGACGCCGCCTGGTGCAGCCAGCGCACGGCATCGTCGAGCGTGACCGCGCCGCAGTGCAGCGCGTCGGCCACCGTCCCGCCGGCCAGGTGCTCCATGACCAGGAACGGGCGGCGCGAGCCGTCCGGAGCCGGCGCCTCGCCGACGTCGAAGATCGTCACGACGTGCGGGTGGCTCGATAGGCGAGCGGCCGCCCGCGCCTCGCGCTTGAACCGCCGCACGGCCTCGGGATCGCTGGCGTAGGGCTCGGCCAGCAGCTTGACCGCCACCCGCCGCCCGAGCGTGCGGTCCTCTGCGCACCACACCGTCGCGGTCCCGCCGACGGCCAGGCGGCGCAGTGGGCGGTAGCGCGTCGGCAGCCGCAAGGGGGGCGCGCGACGCGGGCGCGGCTCGGCATGGGTGCTCATCGCAATCTGTCTCTACCCCGGGGCGGTGCGGCAAACCCCTGTTTGCCGGCCACTGCCGGGGCGGGCTCGCGGTCGCGCCGTGCGTGGGCTCCCGACCGCGCCCGGCACCGGCTCGCGGCGGCGCGCGGCACGGGCTCGCGGCAGCGCCCGGCACGGGCTCGCGGCTATACTCGCCCGCCGATGCCCAAGCTCTGTCACGTATGCGGCAAGGGGCCCTCGTTCGGCCACAGCCGCAGCCACTCGATGGTCGCCACCAAGCGGCGCTTCGACCCCAACCTGCAGCGCGTGCGCATCGATGACGCCGGGACTCCGCGCAGGGTGTACGTCTGCACCCGCTGCCTGAAGGCCGGCAAGGTCACCAAGGCGCGATAGCAGCACGCCGAGCGCGCGGCGTGACCGACCCAAGCCTCGTTCGCTTCCGCGCCGTCGTGCAGGCCGGACTGGCCGCCCTGGAGGCCCGCCGCCAGGAGGTCAACGACCTCAACGTGTTCCCGGTCGCCGACGGCGACACGGGCGACAACATGGTGCTCACGCTGCGCGCCGTCCTGAGCGAGCTCGACCGCCTCGCCGCCGGGGCCGAGGAGCGGACCGTCGACGACATTGGCCGCGAGGAGATGGTCGCCTCGGTCGCCCGCGCCGCCCTCCTCGGCGCGCGCGGGAACTCGGGCGTCATCCTCTCCCAGCTGATCCGCGGCGCCGCCGAGGAGCTGGCCAGCCGGCCGGGCGAGCTCGTGGACCCGGTGCTGATCAGCGCCGCGCTCGCGCGTGCCGCCGACCAGGCCTACGGCTCGGTGCGCCAGCCCGCCGAGGGCACGATCCTCACCGTTGTGCGCGAGATGGCCGCTCGCGTCGCCTCGGAGCTGGCCCACATGGACGTCCGCCGGCTGGGCCCCGAGACCAGCGACGAGGAGCAGAACGCGGTCATCGCCGAGGTGATCGAGCGCGCGCTGGCCGCGGGCGAAGACTCGGTCAAGCGCGGCCCCGACCTGCTGCCGGTGTTGCGCGAGGCGGGCGTCGTGGACGCCGGCGGCTATGCCCTCACGGTGCTGCTGGCTGGGATCGTGGGCGCCCTGCGCGGTAGCGACCCGCCATCCATCGACCACCAGGCCGCCGCGCGCGTGACGCATCCCCAGCACGAGTCGAGCACCTATCGCTACTGCACGAACTTCGCCGTCACGGGCACCGGCCTCGAGCAGCGCCGGTTCGTCCCCGCGCTCGAGGCCCTGGGCGACTCGGTGCTCGTGGTGGGCGATCAGACGACGCTCAAGGTGCACGTGCACACCGACGATCCCGATGCCGCCACGGCGGTGTTCGACGGCGCCGGCATGGTCTCGCACCTCGACGTGGCCGACATGCGCGTGCAGGTGGCGCAGCGCTCCGAGCGCCTGCGCGCCCAGCCTCCCACCGAGGCGGTGTGCGGCGCGCTCGCCGTCGTCGCCGGCGACGGCATGCGGGCGCTGTTCGAGAGCCTGGGCGTGCAGCCGCTCGACGGCGGCCCGACGCTGAACCCCTCCACCTACGACCTGCTGGCCGCGATCCACGCCGTGCCCGCCGAAGAGGTCGTCGTGCTGGCCAACAGCCCCAACGTCGTGATGGCGGCCGAGCGCGCGGCTGAGCTCTCCGACAAGCGCGTCGCCGTCGTGGCCTCACGCTCCCAGCAGGCGGGCCTGGCCGCCGCGGTGAGCCTCGACCCCGATCAGAGCGCGGCCGAGAACGCGGCCGCCATGAACGCGACGCTCGAGCGCGTGCGCACCGGCGCGGTCGCCCCCGCGGCCCGCGACGACCTTCAGGGTCGCTTCCGCGAGGGCGACGCGGTCGGCTTCGTCGATGAGCAGATCGTGGCCTGGGGGCGGCCCCGCGAGGCACTGCGCACGGTGCTCGAGAGCCTGGCCGACGGAGCCGAGCTGATCACCTGCCTGCGGGGGGCGGAGGCCCCTCTCGACGACGAGACCGTGCACGCGCTGGCCGCGGGCGAGGTCGAGTTCGAGATCTCGCACGGCGGGCAGCCCAGCTACTGGTGGCTGCTGTCGGCTGAATAGGCTCCCGGGCGCCCATCGGCGGTCGGGTCTTGCGCGGCGGGCGATCGAGTGGGAAGAACCTGCCGTTCGTCCTCCCCGGCGAGGCGGTCGGCAGCATAAGCGCGCTGAACGAGCTTAACCTGCCGATGGACGTCGGCGCCGCGTCGCGCGGCAGGTTACTCCCAGACAGGGGGCGCCCCGGCGTCGGGCGACCGCCGCGACCGCCGCGACCGCCGGGACCGCCGCGACCGCTCCGGCCGTCATGATCCGGGCGGCCATGCCCCCACCCACGGCCTTCGCCACACCCGACGAGCTCGGCCGCGCCGAGCTCGAGTCAGCGCCGGTCCGCTACCCGCGCCCGTCGCGGCTGGCCGCGCCGCTGCGCGTGGAGGGCGCGAAGGCCGAGCAAGCCGCTCGCGCGCTCGGCCTCGAAACCATCGGCGACCTGCTCGAGCACCTGCCGCGTGACCGCCGCGAGGCCCGCTCGGTGGCCGAGCTGGTGGCCGGGGAAACGGCCACCGTCGTCGTCGAAGTGCGCAGCATCTCCTCGCGCTCGGTGCGCCGCCGCGGGATGCGACCCCTGGTCGAGGCCACCGTGGGTGATGCCAGCGGCCTGATGAAGGCGACGTTCTTCAACCAGCCGTGGCTGGTGCAGCGCTACCCGCCGGGCACGCGGCTGGTCCTGCACGGCAAGTACGAGGCCCGCAACCGCTTCCGCGTCCAGGGCCACGCACGCACTGGCGAGGGGGTTGGGACAGCCGACGGTGCGGCCGAGGCGGTGGCCCACTACCCGGCCACCGAAGGGCTCTCCTCGACGCAGATCCTCGCCCTCGTGCGCGCGCATGCGGGCGCGCTCTCCGATGTGCCCGAGCCGCTGCCGGCCGGCCTGCGGGTCCGCGAGGCGCTTCCCGACCGCGCGGGCGCGCTGACCGTCTCGCACTTTCCGGCCGACGAGAGCGATGTGGATGCCGGGCGCCGCCGCCTGGCCTTCGATGAGCTGCTGCTGGCCCAGGTCGTCCTCCTGCGCCGGCGCCGCAGCCGCCACGAGAGCACCCGGGCGCCGGTCCTCGATGGTGGCACCGGAGCGGCCGGCGGGGGCCGCGAGCTGACCGCGCGCTGGCTCGGCGGCATGCTGCCGTTCCCGTTGACCGGCGACCAGGAGCGCGCGCTCGCCGCCGTCGACGCCGACATCGCGCGCGCGCGGCCCATGCAGCGGCTGCTCATGGGCGAGGTCGGCTCGGGCAAGACGGTCGTCGCCCTGTACGCGCTCCTGCGCGCGGTCGAGCACGGCTACCAGGGCGCGTTCATGGCCCCGACCGAGACCCTGGCCGAGCAGCACTTCGCCACCATCCAGGCGCTCATGCCCGGCGAGGCGGTGCCGGCCGGGTTACTGACCGGGTCGACGCCGGCGGGTCGGCGCGCCGATCTCCTGGGCAAGCTGGCCAGTGGCGAGCTCGCGCTGATCGTGGGCACGCACGCGCTGATCGAGGAGTCCGTCCGCTTCGCCCGCCTCGCCGTGGCCGTCGTCGACGAGCAGCACCGCTTCGGGGTGCGCCAGCGCGCGGCGCTCGACGCCAAGGGGCCCGATGGCCTGGTTCCGCACGTCCTGCACATGACGGCCACCCCGATCCCGCGCACGCTGGCGCTGGCCGGCTACGGCGATCTCGACTTCACGCTGCTGCGCGAGCTCCCCCGGGGCCGCCAGCCGATCGACACCTTCGTCTGCTCGACCGAGCGCGAGCGCGCCCGTGCCTACGACCGCATCCGCGAGGAGCTCCGCGCCGGCCGCCAGGCCTTCGTCGTCTGCCCGCTGGTCTCGGAGTCCGAGGTCCTGCAGGCCCGGGCCGCCACGGCTGAGTTCGAGCGCCTGCGCGAGGGAGAGCTGCGCGATTTCCGCGTCGTCCTGCTCCACGGCCAGATGGCCTCGGGGGCCAAGCAGGCGGCCATGGCCGCGTTCGCCTCTGGGGCCGCCGATGTGCTCGTCGCCACGTCGGTCATCGAGGTCGGCATCGACGTCCCCAACGCCACCGTGATGCTGGTCGAGGACGCCGACCGCTACGGGATCTCGCAGCTGCACCAGCTGCGCGGCCGGATCGGACGCGGCAGTCACGCTTCGCTGTGCCTGCTCTTCGGACCGAAGGAGTCCGCCCGGCTGCGCGCGCTGGCCGCGCACGCCGACGGCTTTCGGCTGGCCGAGATCGACCTCGAGCTGCGGGGCGAAGGGGAGCTGGTCGGCGTGCGCCAGCACGGGATGGCGCAGTTCCGGGTGGCCGAGCTGCCGCGCGACGCCGAGCTGCTGGAGCGCGCGCGCGGTCACGCCGAGCGCATCGTGGGCGCCGATCCAGAGCTCGAGCTCCCAGAGCACGCTCTCCTGGCCGACGCGCTGGTGGCCACGTACGGCGACGAGGCGCTGGCGCCCATGCGAGCCTGACCGGGCCCGGCGCTAGCGTCCCGTCCGTGCACGCGCGCTGTCCCTTCGAGGTTGTGTCGTTCGAGCCCGCCGAGTGGCCCGAGCCTCCGCGCGAGGGGATGCGCCTGGGGCGCGCCGAGCTGCGCAAGCGCTTCAGCGGCGGGGACCTCGAGGGCTCGAGCGTGGTCCAGATGCTCAGCGCCCGGGCCGGTCAGAGCGCGGGCACCTACCTGGCCCTCGAGCACGTCAGCGGACGCCTGCACGGGCGCTCGGGGACCTTCGTCGTCCAGCACGGGGCGACCGCTCACGCCGATGAGCGCGCGGACACGAGCTGGGGCGCCGTCGTCGAGGGCTCGGGCACCGGGGAGCTCGCGGGGCTGCGGGGCAGCTGCCGCGTCGTCCACGGGCTGCTCGAGCTCGACTACGACCTGGGCTGAGTCGCCGGTCAGCGGGGAGCGGCGGGCGCGCCCCCGCCATACTCGCGCCATGCGGGTGATCGCCGGGGAGCTCGGTGGCCGGGCGCTCAGCGCACCGCGCGGCCGCGACACCCGTCCCACCTCCGACCGCGTGCGCGAGGCGCTGTTCTCGATCCTCGGGCCGGTATCGGGCGCGCGCGTGCTCGACCTCTTCGCCGGGTCGGGCGCGCTGGCCATCGAGGCGCTCTCGCGCGGGGCGGCCGAAGCCACGCTCGTCGACTCGGCCGCGCCCGCCGTCGCCGTCATCGCGCGCAACCTCGAGGCCCTCGGCCTGCGCGCCGACGTCAGGCGCCAGAAGGCGGCCGCGTTTCTCCGGAGCGCATCGGCGGACGCGCGTCAATACGATCTGATCTTCCTCGACCCTCCATACCGCTTGGCAAGCGAGCTGGCGGGGGAGCTCTCGGCGGCGCTGCCCCCGGTGCTGGCGCCCCAGGCCCGCGTGGTCGCCGAAAGCGACCGCCGCGCCCCGCTCACGCTCGCGCTGCCACTGTTCGACGAGCGCCGCTACGGCGACACCCTCATACGCATATATGGCTCCCGATAACCGCATCGCAATCTGCCCCGGAACCTTCGACCCCGTTACCTACGGTCACCTCGACGTGATCCAGCGCGCGTCGGCCATGTACGACGAGCTGATCGTCGCGGTGGTGAACATCCCCTGGCGCAAGGGCCGGACGGTGTTCAGCATCGAGGAGCGCGTGGGCTTCCTCCAGCGCGCGACGGCAGAGCTGTCGAACACCTCGGTCGAACCGTTCAGCACGCTTCTGGTCGAGTTCGCGCGCGAGCGCGGGGCAATGGCGATCGTGAAGGGGCTGCGCGCGATCTCCGACTTCGAGTACGAGCTGGAGATGAACCAGCTCAACCGCAAGCAGGCGCCGGACGTCGAATCCGTTTACCTCATGGCGTCGGCCAAGTACAGTTTTCTCAGCTCCAGCGGTGTCAAGGAGCTGGCCACGTTCGGTGGCGACCTGACCGAACTGGTGCCCGACGAAGTGGCTCAGGCGTTGCAGGAACGCCTAGGTCGCTGACGAAACAGAGGTTCTGTCATGGACGTCCTGGTACTGATCGACAAGCTGGATGACCTCGTCCACAACGCCAAGCCGGTGCCCCTGACCGATCAGGTGCGCGTGGACAAGGAGGAGATCTACGACATCCTCGACCAAATGCGGGCCACGATCCCGGATGAGATCAAGCAGGCCCGCTGGATCGTCAAGGAACGCCAGGAGATGCTCGCCGAGGCCAAGCGCGAGGCCGAGCGGATCGTCAAGGAGGCGCGCGAACGCCAGGAGCGGTTGATCTCCGAGGAGGAGATCACCAAGCAGGCCGAGCGCGCGGCCGAGGACATCATCGAGGACGCCCGCGCCCGGGAGCGCGAGATCCGCCTCGGCGCCGAGGACTACGCCGACGAGATCCTGAACACGCTCGAGGTCAACCTCAGCAAGTTCATCGCCGCCGTCCAGCGTGGACGCGAGCGGCTGGCCGGCAAGGACGAGCCGGCTGAGGTCGGCTGAGGCTCCAGCCAGAGCGTCCGTCCCGGTATCTGTGCCGTGCGGGGTCTTCCCTGCGCGCTCCGGTCCGGTTTGTGGGGTCCGCGGGGCCGGGGGTCAGCCGATCTGGAAGCCCGCCAGCCCCTCAGGCTGCTCGTCCGCGACCTCGATCCGCGTGACCTCGGCCCGCGAGGGGCCGGTGCGGCAGAACTCGACCAGCGCCTGAACGGCGTCCTGCGGACCCTCGAACACCGCTTCGACGGTCCCGTCGGGGCGGTTCGCCGCCCAGCCCCCGACGCCGCTCGAGGCCGCCCGGTGCCGCAGGGAGTCACGGAAGAAGACACCCTGAACCCGGCCATACACGACGACTCTGCGCCTGACCGGGGGTCCCGCAGCCATGGCCCGAGTCTGCCACCAGCGTCGCGGCCAGCGGGCGGCGAATCTGCCACCGGCGTCGCGCGGCCACCGGCGGCGAATCTGCCACCGGCGTCGCGCGGCCACCGGCGGCGAATCTGCCACCGGCGTCGCGCGGCCGCCGGCGGGGCATCGTGGCCTGATCCGAGTCCCCGGCTCTGCAGGGACTTTCCGTCCGCGCCCCGCGCGATCCTCCTTGCGTGGCCCCTCTCTGGCTCCTCGTCGGACTCGTCGTCGGCGCCCTCGCCGTGCTCATGGCTGTGCGCCCACGCCTGCGGGCACTGGCGCAGGAGGCCGCGCGGGCGGCGGATCTCGAATGCCAGCTCGTCGCCGCGCGCTCGGACCTCGACCACGAGCGCGCGCGCTCCGAGGAACGGCTCGCCGCCGTGGCCGACGCACAGGAGCGCCTCAGCGCGTCGTTCAAGGCGCTCAGCGCCGAGGCGCTCCAGGCGAGCATGAGCCAGCTGGCCGAGATGGCCCGCGCCCAGCTCCAGACCGCGCACGTCGAGGCCAAGGGGGATCTCGACCAGCGCCGCCAGGCGGTCGAACAGCTCGTCGCGCCGCTCAAGGAGCAGCTGGCCCGCGTGGACACGCAGCTCGTGCGTCTCGACCAGGAACGGCGCGAATCCCGCGGGCGGTTGGAGGCGCAGCTGCGGACGCTGGCCGAGACGGGGGAGAAGCTGCGCACGGAGACGGGCGCGCTCGTCACCGCGCTGCGCAAGCCGAACGCGCGCGGGCAGTGGGGCCAGATGCAGCTGCGCAACGTCGTCGAGCTGGCCGGCATGGTTCGCTACTGCGACTTCTCCGAGCAGTCCTCCTTCGCCGGCCAGGAGGCCACGCTGCGTCCCGACCTCGTCGTGCGCCTGCCGGGCGGCAAGCACGTCGTCGTCGACGCGAAGGCTCCGCTCCAGGGCGTGCTGGACGCCTACGAGGCACGCGACGAGGAGGAGCGGCTGCGGCACCTGCGCGATCACGCGCGGTTGTTGCGAAAGCACGTGAAGACGCTGGCGGACAAGGCCTACTGGGCCGAGATCGACTCCGCGCCCGACATGGTCGTGATGTTCCTGCCCGGCGAGCACCTCTACGGAGCGGCGCTCGAGTGCGACCCGACGCTGATCGAGGACGCGATGGCGCGCCGCGTCCTGATCGCCACGCCGACCACTCTCCTGGCCATGCTGCGGGCCGTGGCATACGGCTGGCAGCAGGAGCGCGTCGCGGAGTCGGCGCAGGCCATCTCCGAGCTTGGGCGCGAGCTGCACGGCCGGTTGGCCAAGCTCTCCACCCTGCTGGCCACGGTGGGGACGCGGCTGAACAGCACGGTGAAGGCATACAACGAGGCTGTTGGCTCCTACGAGGCCCGTGTGCTCCCCGCGGCGCGGCGCTTCGAGGACCACGGCTCGGTCGCGGCCGGCCGCGAGCTTGGGGAGCTCGAGCAGGTCACGCTCAACGCCCGCAGCGTCCGCGCGGCCGAGATCGCGCTCGAGGCGCCCCCCGAGCTGGAGCCGGCGCAGCCGCTGCCGCTTCCGCTTCTGCGAGCGGCGGAGTAGGCCGGCGCGGTAGCGGCCTCGGCGGCCCGCCGGCGGGCGCGCCTGCGAGGGCCCGGGTGCCGCCGCCCTTCGGCGAGCGCGCCCGGGAGCCTGCGGCCGCCGCCCGGCGGGCGCGGCTGCGAGGGCCCGTGTGCCGCCGCCCTTCGGCGAGCGCGCCCAGGAGCCTGCGGCCGCCCCCCGGCGGGGTGGATGACTTCGATTTCCGTATGCGGGATTCTTCTCAGCCACGTCCGGGGTGAGCGTCCGGAGTCGCCCCCTTCCGGTGTCGCGCGGCGGGCGCGGCCCTCGTAGCGGACGGACGCCGCTCACGCATCGGCGGCCCCGTGCCCCCCGAGGCCCCCCGGACGCCGCTGCGCCCCTCAGGCCTCCGCGGCCGCGCGCGCCTGCCACCACCGCT
>Ga0070739_10007419_pt1 | contig 11635 bp, 13 predicted proteins | sample Coa_R1_7_FD_66445 | JGI IMG/M metagenome (GOLD analysis project Ga0070739, IMG submission 66445) | Surface soil microbial communities from Centralia Pennsylvania, which are recovering from an underground coalmine fire - Coalmine... | ecosystem: Environmental > Terrestrial > Soil > Unclassified ... | reverse complement strand
TCAACGTCGACAAGCAGCTCAAGGAATGCGGCGAGGCGCCGTTCTACACCCTCGGTCCGCTGGTGACCGACATTGCGCCGGCGTACGATCACATCACCTCGGCGATCGGGGCCGCCATGATTGGCTGGTTCGGCACCGCCATGCTCTGCTACGTCACGCCCAAGGAGCATCTCGGCCTGCCCAACCGCGACGACGTCAAGGCCGGCGTCATCGCCTACAAAATCGCCGCGCATGCTGCCGACCTCGCCAAGGGGCACCCGGCCGCGCAATTGCGCGACGATGCGCTCTCTCGCGCCCGCTTTGAATTCCGCTGGGTCGATCAGTTCAACCTGTCGCTCGACCCCGACACCGCGCGCAGCTTCCATGATGAGACGCTGCCCAAGGAGGCGCACAAGGTGGCGCATTTCTGCTCGATGTGCGGCCCCAAGTTCTGCTCCATGAAAATCACCCAGGACGTGCGCGACTACGCGGCGACCTTGAACGATAAGGAGCAGGGCATGGCGCAGATGTCCAAGAAGTTCTTGGAGATGGGGGCCGAGGTGTACGTCGACAAAACAGCCAATAAGGCGCTTTGACCTCATTCTGCGGCGGGCTGGAGCCGCCAGCGGGTGGGGACGGCTGCGTGATCAGTTACGACGAGACGCGGAAATTCAGATCGCCCGGCGCGGGGGCGCGCCAGGAGTGCTGCGAATGCCCGATGCGCTGAAACTTCTCACCACCCGCCGATCGTTCAAGGCGGCGGAGCTTGGTGGGCCGCCGCCATCGGCGGCCGAGATCGACACGCTGCTTACCATCGCCTCGCGCGTACCCGACCACGGCAAGCTCGTGCCATGGCGCTTCATCGTGTTTGAAGGCGCGGCGCGGGACGCTGCCGGCGAGGCGATTGCAGCGGTGTTCCGCGCCAAATATCCGGATGCCAAGGCCGAGCACATCGAGGCTGAGCGCGGGCGCCTTGCGCGCGCGCCGCTGGTCATCGCGGTGGTCAGCCGCGCAGCGCCGCACGTGAAAATCCCCGAATGGGAGCAGGTCCTCTCGGCCGGCGCCGCCGCTATGAACCTCGTGCTTGCCGCGCACGCACTCGGCTATGGCGCGAGCTGGACGACTGAGTGGTACGCCTACGACCGCGCCGTGCTCGACGCGTTGGGATTAAAGCCGCAGGAGAAGATCGCCGGCTTCGTCCATATCGGCCGGCCGCCCGGCGTCCCCGAGGATCGCCCCCGGCCGCCACTTGCCGAAATCGCGAGTCGGTTTTCAGCTTAACTGAAGCTGCGATCGCCAGAGAGCGCCCCGACGGGCGACTGCGGCCCGGGCCGAAGCAAACAAAAGAAATGAGGCCATGCCGATGAGCGACGACGAGCGCGCCATTCGCGATCTGGTGGAACGCTGGATGACGGCGAACCGCGCCGGCGATGCCGCAACGGTAGTCGGCCTCATGGACGACGACGTCGTCGTATTCATGGTCCTCGCTGGGCACGGCATTCAAGCCGGCTCCGCCACTCGCCGTCGGCTACGCGGCCTTGATTTGCCAACAGTGAGCGTCGCGCTCGATGCGGGCGACGGCGTCGGCGAGATTGCGCGCGTAGCCGACGAAAATTCGACCGAGCCAGCCCTGACGATACACCATGAAGTAGCTGTACCACTGCACCACGTAGTAGGTGCTGTTGCCGCAACTGAAGACACGTTCCGTTGCCACAGGAGCCTCTGAAGATCCGCTCAAAAGCGAGCCCCTCGGTCACCTCGCCAAAAATTTTGCCCAAGCCAGTGTCATGACAATGGCGCAGTCAACACGTTGCCGTGAGTGCGACATCAGCGCACTGTGTCTATCGCGCAAGTCCAATTCATACATAAGAGCGGTGTAAAATGCGGAACTCAGATGTGTCGCCGGTGGTTTTGCTTTGCGGATACGTAGTGCGAGGTCGCCGTGCCAAACCGGAGCGAGCGCGAGGCGCATCTGCGGGCGCTCGCCGACAAGCTCGAGTTCCGCATCAATAAGACCGGTGACCGGTTCACGCTGACGCGCACCGCCGACGTGGGTCGGCCAGTGCGGCACGAAGGCTTGGCCATCGAAGAGGCGGAGCAACTGCTCGAAACCTGGAAACTGCGCGGGCTGGGCGGCGGCTGACGGGCGCCGGCCGCGTTTGGTTGAGCGGGGAAAGGCTGAGCGCGTCAGCGTTGGGTACACCCGCACAATCCGCGCTACGATGTGGCGGCACCACGGCGTGCTTCACGAGCCGATCGCCGCTAGGCCGGCCCTCATCGCGCTCCCCACCCTCACGGTATGGCGGCATTGCACGAGATACGCCAGCCGCTTATATTGCTTTCGTATTTCCAGTCACCGCTGATGACGTGAGTGGCTTCGCCCAGAGGGCGGGCGGAGCACGGAGGAGATTTACCAATGGTCACTGCGCCGCTGATGCCGAAAGCCACAGCCGTCTGGCTGGTCGAGAACACCTCGCTGTCGTTCGACCAGATCGCCGAATTGTGCAAGCTGCATCCGCTCGAGGTGAAGGCGATCGCCGACGGCGATGCCGCCCAGGGCATCAAGGGCCTCGACCCGATCCTCACCGGGCAATTGACCCGGGAAGAAATCGCTGCCGCAGAGGCCGATCCGAACCACCGGCTGCACCTTGCCGAGCCGAAGGTCCGCCTGCCCGAGGCCAAGCCGAAGAAGGGACCCCGCTATACGCCGGTGTCGCGGCGCCAGGACCGGCCGAATGCGATCCTGTGGCTGGTGCGCAATCACCCGGAGCTGAAGGACAGCCAGATCATGCGGCTCGTCGGCACGACGAAATCGACCATACAGGCGATCCGCGAGCGGACCCACTGGAATTCGGCGAGTCTCACGCCGCTCGACCCGGTGACGCTCGGGCTTTGCTCGCAGATCGATCTCGATCTCGAAGTGCAGAAGGCCGCCAAGGAAAAGCCGGCGCCCGCCGAAAGTCAGGGCGCGACGCTGTTGCCTGCGTCTGTGACCACGGCACCCAAGGAAGAGCCCGAACCGGCCGCCGCCAAGAAGCCGGCCGACGAGCTCAACGTCGAGGCGGTGTTCGCCAAGCTCAAGCAGCTCGGCGGCAAGCACGAATAAGCTTCATTCTCCCCTGGCTGGCCATGACTGGGAGCAATGATTTTTCAGCTATCCTCGATCGTTGCGCAGCACGACGCAGGCGCCGCCAGCCGCAGTGAGCTTGGCGCAGAGCTTCTCTACATAGGCGCGGTTGTCATCGGCAATGCGGATCTCATAGCGCATCGCCGCCCCCATGCCCGGCATGCGCGCGTGCAGCACAATGGGCTCGCGGTCGCCGATCAGCGACGCATAGCGCTTCTGCAGTTCGCGATAGCGCGCCCAGGCTTTGCTCTCCGACCAGTCCGCCGTGAGCTGCGCTCCCCAACGCGGCACGTAGGCTGCCATACGCCGTACCTGTTCTTTCGGGGCCAAAATCAGATTGGCTAGCTGTGTGCAGGGCACCCCTTGGGGAATTGTGGTCTCCGCGGTCTTCGGCGGCGACGATGACGCCCAATCGTCGGCGGTCCAGCCGGTGACGATGGCGACGTAATTGCGGGTTTCGCCAGGCAACGGCCGCTTGCTCGCGAGAAATGCGCTCACCCGCCCCGGCCCAGCATTGTACGCCGCGGCGGCAAGCCCGAGATTGCCGAAGCGCGTCTTAAGGTCGTGCAGGTAGCTCGCAGAATTCTTCAGTGCCGCGATCGGATCAAACGGATCGGCAAGCCCGCGAAAATTCGCCGTCGTCGGCATGAACTGCGCGATGCCCTCGGCGCCCTTGGAGCTGACCGCGCGCGCATTGAACCGGCTCTCCTGCCAGATCACCCGGGCGAAGAACTCGACCGGTAGGTCGTTCTCGGCTGCGTCCTGCTCGATGGCGCGGCAAATGTCGTCGGCGGTAACCGCTTTGGCTGGCGCGGGTTTGGCCTGCGCCGACGGCGGCGCAGCCGGCGGATCGCGGTTTGGCGATTGCCCGACTGCTGCGGCGACTGTCGCGAGCAGCATCGCGCCAGTAGCCATTATCAATCCCGCCCAAGGTGCCATGGCGATGAATGTAGGCTCGGCCGTCGCGCCGCAAAGCGGCGGCGTGCGCTGGCCCCACGCCTCGCCCGGACCTTGCAGGCGGTTTTCGTCAAGAGTTTGAACAATAAAAAGGGCCTGAGGTGACCCTGGTGTGGCGCCGGAGCGAGCCAAATGTTGGCGGTGGAAAGCCAGCGCGCGATGCTGCCGCGATTACCGTGCGACGCGCTTACCCGTCAGCGCGCCGGCGATCTCGTCCAAGATGGCCGGATCATCGATGGTCGCAGGCATGGTCCATGGCTCTCCGTCGGCGATTTTCTTGATGGTCCCGCGCAAAATCTTGCCGGAGCGGGTCTTGGGCAGCCGTGCCACCGTGATGGCGAGCTTGAATGCCGCCACGGGGCCGATCTTGTCGCGGATCAGCGCGACGCATTCCTGCTCGATGTCGGCCGGCGGCCGGTTGACGCCGGATTTGAGCACGATAAAGCCGCAGGGCACCTCGCCCTTGAGCGCATCCTTGATGCCGAGCACGGCGCATTCGGCGACGTCAGGATGCGAGGCGAGCACCTCCTCCATCCCGCCGGTGGACAGGCGGTGGCCTGCGACATTGATGATGTCGTCGGTACGCCCCATGACGAAGATGTATCCGTCCTCGTCCTTGAAGCCGGCATCAGCGGTTTTGTAATAGCCGGGAAATTCCGCGAGATAGCTTTCCTTGAAACGCTCGTCCGCCTGCCACAGCGTCGGCAGGCACGCTGGCGGCAGCGGCAGCTTGACCACGATCGAGCCCATCTCGTTCGCCGCCAGCTCACGGCTTGTCTCGTCGACAATACGCACGTCGTAGCCTGGCATCGCCACGGTCGGCGACCCATGTTTCACCGGCAGCATGCCAAGGCCTACCGGATTGCCGGCAATGGCCCAGCCGGTTTCGGTCTGCCACCAATGATCGATCACCGGCACTTTCAGAAGCTTTTCCGCCCACACGAGCGTGTCCGGATCGGCGCGCTCGCCGGCGAGAAATAACGTGCGAAACTTCGACAGGTCATGCGCCGCCAGCAGCTTGCCGTGCGGATCCTCTTTTTTGATGGCGCGAAAGGCGGTAGGCGCCGTGAACATCGCGGCGCAGCCGTGCTCGGCGATGACGCGCCAGAATGCGCCGGCATCCGGCGTGCCAACTGGCTTGCCTTCGTACAGAATGGTGGTGCAGCCGTGAAACAGCGGCGCATAGACGATGTAGGAATGGCCGACGACCCAGCCAACGTCGGACGCCGCCCAAAAAACCTCGCCAGGCTCGACGCCATAGTGGTTCGGCATCGACCACTTCAGCGCCACCATGTGGCCGCCATTGTCGCGCACCACGCCTTTCGGCCGGCCGGTGGTGCCGGAGGTATAGAGAATGTAAAGCGGGTCGGTGGCGGCGACCGGCACGCAATCGAAGGCTGAACGGGCGTGGATGAGCGCATGGTCGCGCATCTCCGCCCAGTCGCGGTCGCGACCCTCGACCAGCGCCGCTTGCGCCTGCGGCCGCTGCAGAATGAGACAGCTCGCCGGCTTGTGCCGCGCCATCGCGACCGCTTCGTCGAGCAAAGGCTTGTAAGCCACGACGCGTCCGACTTCGAGGCCGCAGCTTGCCGAGAGAATAACTTTCGGCTTGGCATCGTCGATGCGGGTCGCCAGTTCGCGCGCGGCAAAGCCGCCGAACACCACCGAATGAATAGCGCCGATGCGCGCGCAAGCGAGCATCCCGATCACCGCCTCTGGAACCATCGGCATGTAGAGAATGACGCGGTCGCCCTTGCCCACGCCGAGATCGCGCAACATACCGCCGAGCACTTGTGTCTCGGTCAGGAGCCGGTGATAGGTGATGGCGCGCTTTGTGCCGGCAAGCGGTGAATCGTAGATGATGGCGGCCTGATCGCCGCGGCCGGCATCGACGTGACGGTCGACCGCGTTGAAGCAGGTGTTGCAGACGCCGTCGACGAACCAGCGGCCGTAAATGCCGGCCTTGGGATCGAATACCGTCTTTGGATGTTCGAACCAGGCTATGTCAGCAGCCGCCTCGCCCCAAAAGCCGACCGGGTCGCGCTGCCAGCGCGCGTAAACGTCGTGATAGCGGCTCGCTCGAACGTCCATGACCTGTCTCCCGCCGTATTGTCATCCCCTCGGCGGCGGCGATGCAAGCATGGAAAATGATCCTGTCCTGCGGCAGTTTTCAGTATTTCTCTCGACCGATCGCCGCATTGATTGCGGCCTGCGTCATTCGCTAGGCTCGAATGACGGGTAGGGAAGGGAAAGACCATGGCGACGCCCTACGACATTGATCTCGACCGCAATCCGGCCAATTTCCAGCCGCTGACGCCGCTGTCGTTCCTTGCCCGCGCCGCCGGCGTCCATCCCGACCAGGTGGCCGTGATCCACGGCCGGCGCCGCTGGACCTATCGGCAGTTCTATGCCCGGGCGCGGCAACTTGGCTCGGCGCTCGCCCGCCGCGGCATCAAGCGCGGCGATACGGTGGCGGCGGTGCTCGCCAACACGCCGGCGATGCTGGAGGCGCACTATGGCGTGGCCATGGCCAGTGGGGTGCTCAACACGATCAACACGCGGCTCGACGCCGCTACCGTCGCCTTCATCCTCGATCACGGCGAAGCGAAGGCGCTCATCGTCGATCGTGAATACGCCAAGGTGGTCAAGGATGCGCTCGGCACCTGCACGACGAGGCCGCTGGTCATCGACTATGACGACCCGGAATTCACCGGCGCAGGCGAGCGGCTGGGCAATCTCGAATACGAAGACTTGCTGCGGGAAGGCGACGAAGATTTTGCGTGGTTGATGCCGGCCGACGAATGGGATGCGATTTCGCTCAACTACACGTCGGGCACTACGGGCGATCCGAAAGGGGTCGTCTACCACCACCGCGGCGCCTATCTGTTGGCGCTCGCCAATGTCATCACCTGCGGCATGGCCAAGCACCCGGTCTATCTGTGGACGCTGCCAATGTTCCACTGCAACGGCTGGTGCTTTCCGTGGACACTCTCGGTGGTCGCTGGGACCCACGTCTGCTTGCGCGCGGTCCGGGCGCCGGCAATGTACGATGCCATCGCCACCCACAAGGTGACGCATCTATGCGGCGCGCCGATCGTGATGTCGACGCTGCTCAACGCGCCGGCGCATGAGAAAAAGCCGTTGCCACACACGGTGGAGTTCGTCACCGCCGCCGCGCCGCCGCCGGAATCCGTGCTGGCGGCGATGAAGGCTGCGGGCTTCAACGTCACGCATGTCTATGGCCTGACCGAGACTTACGGTCCGGCCAGCGTCAACGAGTGGCACCGCGAATGGGACACGCTCGACGCCGGGGAGCAGGCCGCCAAAAAGGCGCGCCAGGGCGTGGCCTATCCGGTGCTCGAAGCTCTCGACGTGCTCGATCCCGAGACCATGCGGCCGGTGCCGCGCGATGGCGAAACGCTGGGCGAGGTGATGTTTCGCGGCAATGTGGTGATGAAGGGCTATCTGAAGAACAAGAAATCAACCGACGCGGCGTTCGCCGGCGGCTGGTTTCATTCCGGCGATCTCGGCGTCATTCACACCGACGGTTACATTCAGCTCAAGGATCGCTCGAAGGACATCATCATTTCGGGCGGCGAGAACATTTCCTCGATCGAGATCGAGGACGCGCTGTACAAGCATCCCGCGGTGCAGGTCGCCGCGGTGGTGGCCAAGCCCGACGAGAAATGGGGCGAGACGCCATGCGCGTTCGTCGAGCTGAAACCCGGCGCATCGGCGACCGCCGAAGAACTGATCGGCTGGTGCAAGCAGCACCTCGCGTCCTACAAATGCCCGCGGTACGTTGTGTTCGCCGAAATTCCGAAAACCTCGACCGGGAAATTGCAGAAATTCAAGCTGCGCCAGCTAGCCAAGGGGACGTAACAAATTGCGGTTCCAGTGCGCCGCAAGTGCCGCCACGTCAGGCGCGACCAGAGGTCGAACGGATTTATCCAACAGTTGCGGACGAGCCAGGATGAGAGCCAACTTCGCAGGCCTAAACGTCGGCTAGGCTGACCGGCGGGAAGGGCCAAAAACCCTCTCCCGCCGGAACGGCGCCGTAGACGTCAATCGGCTTGATTGATCGGTTAGTGCAGGACCGTTTCCTGCCTCAGACGCGCGATCTCGTCCTTTACGTACAACTTTTTGCGTTTCAACTCGGCAATGTGCAGATCGTCAATGGAGGGATGGGTAAGCGCTTCCGAAATTTCCTGCTCGAGTGCCTGGTGCCGCTTCTCAAGCTCCGCAAGATGCGATTCGATCGCCATGTGGCATGCCTCCTTGCGTCAGTCGCTGCCATTAACTCGATCATCCTACACCCTACCAATCGAGCGCAAGTCTACACCGATTTGGGCTGGTCGAAAATCCCCACTGTGCATGGTTTTCGGCATGCCGCCCATGGGCTTGTCGCGGGTTAACCAAAACGCGATAATCCCTTGCCATCGAGCGGCCTGACCGGGCGCCGTGGCGCAACCAAGGCGGCAATGACCAAAGAGGAAGAACGCGAGCTTCGGGCGCAGCTTGCGCGCTTGCTGCAGGAGCATCGTGATCTCGATGCCGCGATTGCGGCCCTGCAGGATTCCCCGGGCGCCGATATCATCCAGGTCCAGCGGCTCAAGAAACGCAAATTGCTCTTGCGCGACCGCATTACCTTTATTGAGGATCAGCTCACGCCGGACATCATCGCCTGATTGCCTGAGGGTCCCTTCAGGCCGCGCGGACTGCAAAGGTCACGATTCGGCGCCGACGCCCTCGACGCGCTGCCGACGCGAGGCGGCTGTGGGGCGCTCCCGTTTGCGCGCGTACATCGCCGCATCCGCCCGCGCCAGCACCTCGTTGGCCGAATCGAGCGGTCCGACCGCCGTGATGCCGGCGGATGCACCAATGCCCAAGACCGAACTGCCCCAGCGCACTGGTGTCGCGTAAATCACAGCCTCCAGGGCGGCTGCCTTCGCTGCCGCCGCTGCCGGGTCGACATTCCAAAGCAGGACCACGAACTCGTCGCCACCGATGCGCGCCACCACGTCGGAGGCGCGCACATGACGCGTCAGCGCGGCTGCCACCGCTTTGAGAACGGTATCGCCGGCGGCATGGCCATGCCGGTCGTTGATGGGCTTGAAGTCATCGAGGTCCAGGTAGACCAACGCCGCCGTCGCGCCGTAACGCCTCACATACGCAATGGAGCGATTGAGGGCGCGTTCGAAGCCGCGGCGATTCAGCGCTCCGGTCAACCAGTCGACGTCGACTCTCGCTTCGAGATCCAAGATGCGCGCCCGCGATTCCTCAAGTTGCGCGGCAAGCGCGCCCACCTCGGCGGCAAGGCGCCTGACCAAGGTCCGCGACGGTGCTCTCGGCGGTTTGCATTGCTCGGCATCGGCGCGCTGGCGGCGATTGTGCGCGCCCGCTGGCGGTTTCGGCCGGGCGAGGTTGGTTTTGCGCCGCGGGCCAGCCGCCTTGTGTTTCATCCTATTCCAGCCCTCGCGCGAATCGGATGCCAACGATACCGCGAGCCTCGCCCGCAGACACGGCTTCGGTCCGGGCCCCGACTTCCGCGGGATCCTGCGGCGGATTGCCGCATCGCCGCAGGCCATCCGGTAATCCCTAGCGAGCCTGCAAAAACCCCAACGGGCACGTTTGCTCGTCGTTGAAGACTGCCGCAGTGAGCGGCCCCCCATAGACCGCGGCAGTGTCGAGGTTGAGCCGGTTGCTGCGCAGGTCGGGCACGCCGCGCGCCAGCGGCGTGTGGCCATGCACGATGAGCCGGCCGTGGTCCCCGGCGTAGGAGAGGAATGGCTCCCGCATCCACAGCAGGTCCTGCTCCAATTGCGCATCCAGCGGTCGAAGCGGATCGATGCCCGCATGAACAAACAAGCGACGGCCATCATCGAAGCTGAGTCGCAGGCTGCGGAGCCAGTTGCGGTGCGGCTCCGGCAGTGCGCCTGGGTGCGCGATCCCATAGCTCGCCAAAGTCTCCAGCCCGCCTTGCGCCAGCCATAGCCGCGCCGCGGCCGCGTCATCCACGGCGGCAAGCGCCATTGCCTCGTGATTTCCCTTCAGAGCGATCACACGGGTCGGGAAACGCGACTGCAGCGCGATCAAGTAATCGATCACGCCGCGCGCCTCTGGCCCGCGGTCGATGTAATCGCCTAGAAAGACGTAGATTGGCGCCGTGCTGCCGGCATGCTCGGCGCAGCGCGTCATCAATGCCGTCAGCTTGTTCAGCGAGCCATGAATGTCACCGATGGCATAGGTCAATGCCATAGCGCGCGGCGCTCCCGGCGTCGCTGAAAAATGGCTCTCGCATTCAAATCATGGCCGATTTCGGGCATGTCTGTTCAGTCGGCATTCACACATAAATGGGAACCTAGCGGCACTGCGACGCTTGAGTTTCGGGTGTGACGAACCGATAAGGTCGAGGTGATGTCATGAGGAAGATACTAGTTGCTTTGACTGCCGCAGCCAGCCTTGCGGCGGCCACAGTGACAATGTCGAGCTCGGCGAACGCGGCCTGGCACGGCGGATGGCATGGTGGTTGGCACGGCGGCTGGGGTCCGGGTGCCGGATTCGTGGCGGGAGCGCTGATCGGCAGCGCGCTGGCTGCGCCCTACTACTATCCCTACGGGTACTACCCGTATCCGTATCCCTATTACGGCCCCGGCTGCGTTTGGCGGCGGGTGTGGAACGGCTACGCCTGGGTCCGCGCCTGCGTCTGAGGCGCGTAGAGACCAATTGCGTCACAGACGGCGCGGCATTCCCGCAGAATGCTCCGCCGTTTGCGTGGTTAACGACGCTGCCCATCAAACTTCCGCCAAAGACTGCCTTTTCTATCGAATCCATCCATGCGTGTCGGGGTGCCGCATGAAAACGGGGGTTGCACGGGGACTCCTGCCCAACATCAGCTGAGATCGGCACCCGGCCGATCGCTTGAGGAGAACGCATGCATAAGTCTGTCATCGGGCTCGCTGCCGCTGCTGGCATCGCGCTCAGCGCATTGGCCGTGCCTGCACCAGCCAATGCCGGCTGTTTCGGCTGTGCGGTCGGGGCCGGCGTGATCGGCGGCGTTGCCGCCGGCGCCATCATTGGCAGCGCCATCGCCAACAGCCCGCCACCGCCGCCGGCTTATTATCCGCCGCCCCCGCCGCCCGGCTACTACGCGCCGCCGGCGGCCTATGCTCCGCCTCCCGGTCCGGCCTATGCGGAGCTCGGACCCGGCTGCTACTGGGGCAAGCGCAGGGTCTGGGTCGAGGGTGTGGGTTATCGGACGCGCACCGTGCAGGTTTGCCCCTGAGCGGCCACGACGCTGATCGGACGTGCATGTGAGAGATGCTGCCGGCCGGCTGGTGACGCCGGCCGGTTTGCATTCCGGCCGGTCGAGCCGTGACAGGATTGCGAATGCAATCCCGTCAGTTTGGAACTGCGCCCATTATGTGCGGTGACGATGCCGGGTGACATACCGACAGACTCAGCCTCGGCCGCGATGCCGCAACGACAAGGCGGCAGCGAGCCGTTCGCGGCCGAGCCTGTGCTGCAGAGTCCGGGCGTCGCAATAGGCGATGTGATCGGCACCGTGGGTGG
>Ga0070739_10007418_pt1 | contig 11637 bp, 9 predicted proteins | sample Coa_R1_7_FD_66445 | JGI IMG/M metagenome (GOLD analysis project Ga0070739, IMG submission 66445) | Surface soil microbial communities from Centralia Pennsylvania, which are recovering from an underground coalmine fire - Coalmine... | ecosystem: Environmental > Terrestrial > Soil > Unclassified ... | reverse complement strand
CAAAGCGAAAAAATCCACTCCCGATCCGTCATGCTCTCCAGCGAACAGCATCGCGTCATCGCCAAAATGGACCTGCTTGAGGCCGCGGAAGGCGTCGTGACGCCCGTCGATTACAAGCATGGCGCTCCGCGAGAAACTGAGCACGGTCTGGAACTCTGGCCCACGGATCGCATTCAGTTGGCCGTCCAAGGACTGATCCTCCGGGAGAACGGCTATCGCTCGGAAGAAGGCGTCGTTTTCTACCAGAAAACGCGCCAGCGTGTGCGCGTCGAATTCAGCGAAGAGTTGATGAATGAGACGAAGCGCACCATTGCAGCGGCCTGGGAGTTGGCGAGGTTCGGCACGATCCCGCCGCCGCTCGTGGACTCACCGAAGTGCCCCGGCTGTTCACTCGTCGGGATTTGCCTGCCCGATGAAACCAACTGGCTCCGTCACGTGCCCGAGAAGGAATCGAGGCTGGCGGTTCAGCTCGGCCTGTTCGCGAGCAACAATGGACACGCGAACGAGGCGCTCAGGGAGGAAGAGCCGCGCCAGCTAATCACGCCTCGTGATGACCTAAGGCCGCTTTATTTGAATACGCAGGGTGCGCGCGTGGGCAAGAGCGGTGAAGTGTTGCAGATTCGCGATAGGGACGACAAGAAACAGGAAGTCCGGCTTCGCGAGATTTGCCAGTTGAACGTGATGGGTAACGTTCAGCTTTCCACCCAAGCCGTTCAGGCGTTGTGCGAGGCGGGCGTCCCGATCTGCTATTTCTCGCAGGGCGGATGGTTCTACGGAATCACGACGGGACTCAACTCGAAGAATATCTTCCTGCGACGGACGCAGTTCCGCCTTGCCGAAGAGGACTGGTTTTCGCTTTCCCTGGCCCGCCAGCTCGTGGCGGGCAAGATTCGCAACCAGCGCACGATGCTTCAACGCAATCACCTGGAACCCGAAGCGGATGACTTGGCTGCGCTGAAGCGCATGGCTGAAGCCGCCGAACGTGCGCAGAGTCTCGATGAACTGCTGGGCATCGAAGGCAACGGCGCTCGGCTGTACTTCCAAAGCTTCGCGGGCATGATCAAGGTGGATGACCACGAAGAGCGAAAGTCTCAGTTTCGTTTCGACTTTGCGGGGCGGAATCGCCGTCCTCCCCGCGACGCCGTCAATGCGCTTCTTTCGCTCGGTTACAGCCTGCTCGTGAAAGACCTGACGATTGCCTGCTACGCTGTAGGATTCGATCCATATCTCGGCTACTATCATCAGCCGCGATTCGGCCGGCCTGCGCTGGCGCTTGACCTGATGGAGCCGTTCCGCCCGCTCATTACGGATTCGGCTGTGCTGGCCGCAATCAACACGCGCATGGTGGCCCCGAGAGATTTCGTCCAAGCGGGGCCGGCGGTTGCGCTGACGTCGGCGGGAAGAAAGGCCTTCTTTCGTTCGTACGAACTGCGCATGGATTCGCTTGTCACCCATCCGCTTTTTGAATATCGTGTAAGCTATCGCCGTTTGCTTGAGATTCAAGCGAGACTGCTGGCTCGGGTTCTGGAGGGCGAAATTGGGGAATACCCAGTGTTCGTGACCCGGTAGGCAGCCCGAGGCGGTCACGGCTTCGAGAGGTCGCAAAAGAGGAGCGAGTGGCGCTAAACTTATGGCTGCGTGGTGAAGGCTGACGCGAGCGGTCAGGTGGTGGAAGTTGAGCGGGAGCCACTCGAAGGCGGTAACAGCAAGAAAACCATAAGCCTTGTGGCAGAGAGTGCTGACAGATAACGCAAAGTATTTGGCCAGCGACTGGATCGCTCGCGCCGTCCGTTGCAGCTCTTTGACAATTAGAGGTTTCCGTCGGCGGCTATTTCCGCGCTCATCCGAGCGCGGCCCCATTGAAGCGTACACGACTTCGGCGAAGAACGACGCGACTGCACCATTTCCGCGCTCATCCGAGCGCGGCCCCATTGAAGCACGCTTCCCGGATCGGCATCGGCCGAGGGAATGAAATTTCCGCGCTCATCCGAGCGCGGCCCCATTGAAGCGGTGACGCCGACCTGCTTTGCGAGCTGGACAGAGGAGATTTCCGCGCTCATCCGAGCGCGGCCCCATTGAAGCGATTTGCAGACGAAATCGAGCAATCTTCCGCTATCGCCATTTCCGCGCTCATCCGAGCGCGGCCCCATTGAAGCATGCCATCATCGAGAGCGACACCGTCATAAACGGAGCATTTCCGCGCTCATCCGAGCGCGGCCCCATTGAAGCGGAATCGCAAAGGATGAATCCTAACATGCTCCCGAATTTCCGCGCTCATCCGAGCGCGGCCCCATTGAAGCAACAACGCAGGGACTCAACCCGGAGTGTGGGATTTCATTTCCGCGCTCATCCGAGCGCGGCCCCATTGAAGCTCCACCATGCTTACGATTTCAATGGGCTGCTGCGAGTATTTCCGCGCTCATCCGAGCGCGGCCCCATTGAAGCCTAGTTCTGGCGGAAGGGTCGTTTTCGCATTCCTACATTTCCGCGCTCATCCGAGCGCGGCCCCATTGAAGCTTCGGATTCCGGCGGCATCGGCGCCGCAATCCGATCATTTCCGCGCTCATCCGAGCGCGGCCCCATTGAAGCATCTGACACCCATTGTATATAACTATCGTTGCTTTGTCATTTCCGCGCTCATCCGAGCGCGGCCCCATTGAAGCGGCAACACGGCACGGGCTGTTTGCGGTTTCGCTCCATTTCCGCGCTCATCCGAGCGCGGCCCCATTGAAGCCAGTGACTGCTTCTCTTGGGGGGAAGCCACGTCGTACATTTCCGCGCTCATCCGAGCGCGGCCCCATTGAAGCCAGATCTCGGAATGCACGCAAGAAGAAATTGAGTCTATTTCCGCGCTCATCCGAGCGCGGCCCCATTGAAGCTTTGCCGCAAGCGGCCGCGGAATCGTCGTGGCGTGAATTTCCGCGCTCATCCGAGCGCGGCCCCATTGAAGCCACGCCGAGCGCAAGCAGATCGGCGAGGTCTTGCGAGATTATTTCCGCGCTCATCCGAGCGCGGCCCCATTGAAGCCAGAGCGAGCCTCGACGATGTAGTCGCCGACATCGTACACATTTCCGCGCTCATCCGAGCGCGGCCCCATTGAAGCCAATCATTCCTCCTCCCTCGCTTCGTTGCGCTCTGCCATTTCCGCGCTCATCCGAGCGCGGCCCCATTGAAGCACGGTTGCTGTAGTGCCGAGTGGTCCGTAGGCCGACGAATTTCCGCGCTCATCCGAGCGCGGCCCCATTGAAGCTTATCGTAGGACAGAATCATCCTGCCCGAACCCATCAGATTTCCGCGCTCATCCGAGCGCGGCCCCATTGAAGCAGCGTCGCTCAGGCATCCGGGGCAACTGCTAACAGGTATTATTTCCGCGCTCATCCGAGCGCGGCCCCATTGAAGCCAGGTCGGCTGCTTCCCGGACGCGCCTATGGCGGTGAATTTCCGCGCTCATCCGAGCGCGGCCCCATTGAAGCTTCGATGTTCCGTTGAAGAGTGCAAAAATGAATTTATTTCCGCGCTCATCCGAGCGCGGCCCCATTGAAGCCCCGATGCGTCCTTTCCTTGAACATTTCCTAGTTGCAATTTCCGCGCTCATCCGAGCGCGGCCCCATTGAAGCTTGCCGCAGGCGGCCGCGGAATCATCGTGGCGTGAGATTTCCGCGCTCATCCGAGCGCGGCCCCATTGAAGCCAGCAGATGCCGCGTTAAACAGCGCGGTTTTCTGGCTGATTTCCGCGCTCATCCGAGCGCGGCCCCATTGAAGCCGGCAAACTATGGGATACCGCAGACAAGGGAACGTATTTCCGCGCTCATCCGAGCGCGGCCCCATTGAAGCTTTAGCTTCCATTGGCGTGAAGTGCTTGGACTTCGGATGATTTCCGCGCTCATCCGAGCGCGGCCCCATTGAAGCCAGAGCTGCATTGCGGGTGTGCCTGCGGATGTTTATATTTCCGCGCTCATCCGAGCGCGGCCCCATTGAAGCTCACCGCCCCTTCGAGGGCTTCTATTTCGGCGGCGGTCATTTCCGCGCTCATCCGAGCGCGGCCCCATTGAAGCAACACATATTCGCGATCGGGCAGCTCCGGGGTATCATTTCCGCGCTCATCCGAGCGCGGCCCCATTGAAGCGGAAACAGCGCTAGCGCATCGGCTCTCACTTGCTCGATTTCCGCGCTCATCCGAGCGCGGCCCCATTGAAGCGTTTTACTGCGGCGGTCCGATTCCCCATGCGGAATGCATTTCCGCGCTCATCCGAGCGCGGCCCCATTGAAGCTTTGGTCGTCTTGATTAAATTTATTGGCGGCTTCCAATATTATTTCCGCGCTCATCCGAGCGCGGCCCCATTGAAGCGGCCATCCCTCGGAACTTGTCAATCCACTCCTGCCATTTCCGCGCTCATCCGAGCGCGGCCCCATTGAAGCCCATCAGCAAGCCCTTCACATTCTCTGCGACGAAGACATTTCCGCGCTCATCCGAGCGCGGCCCCATTGAAGCCAGCCGAAAAGACGGACCGCGTGAAGGTAAAGATTTTCATTTCCGCGCTCATCCGAGCGCGGCCCCATTGAAGCTTCAGCGCATCCACTTCTCCCAGCACTCGCGATTCCGATTTCCGCGCTCATCCGAGCGCGGCCCCATTGAAGCTCGTGAGCGCATGGAGTATTCGCCGCGCCAAGGAAATTTCCGCGCTCATCCGAGCGCGGCCCCATTGAAGCGCCGGTAAATCTTAGCGCCGTGCGCGTGCTGTGGCATTTCCGCGCTCATCCGAGCGCGGCCCCATTGAAGCTCCATCGCCGCGCCAGCGGGAGCTTCCACTTCTCAATTTCCGCGCTCATCCGAGCGCGGCCCCATTGAAGCCGTCACGCGCGTCCATTCGCCACGGATGCCCGTTCGATTTCCGCGCTCATCCGAGCGCGGCCCCATTGAAGCCGATAGCACGGCCAGCAATTCGCTCGCGCGAGTCGTATTTCCGCGCTCATCCGAGCGCGGCCCCATTGAAGCTTGCAGCTCCGCCATCTCCCACCGCAAAATTCCACATTTCCGCGCTCATCCGAGCGCGGCCCCATTGAAGCGCGCAATTCGGGAATCCGCCGGTGCTTGCGGATGCATTTCCGCGCTCATCCGAGCGCGGCCCCATTGAAGCAACCCGCCGGTGAAAGCATCTCCGAGAAGCGCTTCCATTTCCGCGCTCATCCGAGCGCGGCCCCATTGAAGCGCTAATGCTACAATCCGGCCAAGGCCCCTTCTTCCGCATTTCCGCGCTCATCCGAGCGCGGCCCCATTGAAGCGGCCACGGAGATTTTGAGATTCTCAAAATTGGCGCATTTCCGCGCTCATCCGAGCGCGGCCCCATTGAAGCCAAGCCGAGCTCGACAAGCGAGGACTGAGCGAGGAACATTTCCGCGCTCATCCGAGCGCGGCCCCATTGAAGCTTGGCCTCCTCCGGCGGGAGTTAAACCCGCCGGGAGAATTTCCGCGCTCATCCGAGCGCGGCCCCATTGAAGCGCCCATCGCAACTTCCCTAGCTTCTGCGCGGCTGGATATTTCCGCGCTCATCCGAGCGCGGCCCCATTGAAGCGGAATTGCGAAGTGGCCGGAGGTGCAAGTGATGGAAGATTTCCGCGCTCATCCGAGCGCGGCCCCATTGATGATGAAGAAGGATGAAGGGCGGGAGCGTATTGTGAGCGCCGTGAAACCGTGAAAGGTGAAAAGTTCAAAAGTTTGAGGGTTCCGGCCCGATGACCTGCTGGGAAATTCAGTGAGCCTGCCCGCCGAGGAACGCTAGGGATGGTTTGGACTCACGCGCAGATACGCGAATAGCAACTGCTTTCCGCTTGGGTGTGGGCTTCCACCATTGGGCTCCACTGTCACAAAAACGGCGTCAATGTCTTCCAGGGTTTTCGGATCGTTCGCTTTCAGCACCCAGCGCTTCTTGCTGACGTTGTCCTCGTAGAAGATGCCGAGGTTCCGGGCCTGTTGTTTGTCTGGCCCGCGCCGGCCCCAGGCTTGGAACGTGCTCGCGTTCCGAACCCCCGGCTGGGCGTCCAGATCGTAGGCATAGAAGATCAACCGCTTCCCTTTCGTGTAGAAAACGCGGCCATAAGTCTTATCGGTTTGCCCGTTGCCGGCAACGTCGTGCACTTCGGCGATGTACAGGTCACGAGCACCCATCAGTTCTCGGATGTCGCGGTCATGCTCGAGCAGGTCCTGCTGCTTGGCCACCTCCTCCTGCTTCTCGTCCAGTTCCCGGTCGCGATCTCTCACCAGTTGAGTCAACTCGCCGACCTTCGCTTCAAGTGTAGTAGCACGTGTGGTGGCTTCGTCACGCTGGCTTGTCAACGCATCGATCGTCCTCTGTAGTTCCGCTAACTTGTCCTGAGCTTCGGATAACTCTTGTGCGCGGGCTTTGCTGTCACCAAGGCCTTGAACCGGCGCTTGCGACCCGGTTGCATGCTCAGCCCTGCTGGCGGCCGTCAACGCGCTCACGGTTTTCTGTTCTTCCGACAATTGCCGCCGTAACGCCGCAATCGTCCGGTCTTGTTCGGCGACCTTCGCCAACAATTGAGCGCGCTCGTGGCCCGCATCGCTCAGCTGCTCTTCCAGCGTCGTTTGAGAATCGTTCAGAGGTTCGGGTCCTGTTCGTGCTACTTCTGTCCCTCGCCTCATGCCTGTCCGATAGGCGGCAATGCCCAGCGCCAATGCCAGCAGGATGGCCGCCGCCAAGGGCATCCACACCTCACGCCAGCGAATCTCCGATGGACGGTAGGTGAATCGTTGTCCCTGTTTGACCCCGGCGCCTTGAACCTCAGTTGCGGATTGCCTTATGGCGTCGATTCGCTGAAATAGCTTCGTTTCGGCTTCCTCAAGAGACCAGGAACCCTCTGATTCCGCTTCGGTTGGAGCCGGTTCGGCGGCAAACCCAGCCGCGCCGCGCCGCGCCGCCATTTCGTACTCCGCCATGGCACGTCGACAGTCGGCGCAAACAGCCAAGTGCGCGCCAAGCGTGGCTTGCTCAGCGGGAGTCAGTTCGCTCGCAGTCGCCGCCGCACACAATTCCAGAAATTCCTCATGTACATTCACCAGACGCCTCGACTCCCCATTCGGATTTCAGCTTGTAGCACACAGCTCATCGCCGGCTCAAAGGATTTTGCGTTAGATACCTGCGGAGCTTTTCAAGACCTCGATAGTGGTGGTTCCTAACATTAGCGTAGGACTGGCCAAGCGTCTCGGCGATCTCCGCGAACGTAAGCCCTTCAAAGAAATGCAACCTCAGCGTCTCCCGCTGCTCTTCGGTCAGTGATTCCAGCATCTTCCGCCAGCCCTGTCTGCCGAAAAGGCCTTCGGCGGTTTGATCGTAGTCTGCTCCCGAAATCGCGGGCGATTCAATGTCATTTCTGCTGTCCACAATCCCAGACGCCCAGAGGCCCCCGGATTTCAAACGCCTCCTGCGGAGAAACGCTTGCGTGTAAGCGATTTGGAAAATCCAGGAGCGGGCACTGCTCTTTGAACCGTCGAAGATAGCGGCCTTTCGATGGATATAGAAAAACACGTCTTGGACAAGGTCATCCGCTTCGGCAGCATCCCGGAGGATCTTTCGTCCTACGCGATGTACGATATGCGCATATCGGCGGAAAAGAATCGCGAGACCTTCTTCGCGACCACGGATTATGTTTTCAAGGAGGAATTCGTCAGGAGAGTCGCCCCATACCGCAGCGGGCTTGGTTTCGATTTCACATCGGCCCTCTGAATGCGCTTCTGACACGATTCGCAGATCGGGGAGCGAAAGCGAATTTGCGTCGTTTATCATCACAATGTGTTTCCCTTACTCCCATCCAACAACGGTGCCGCAGCCGAAAGTACCCGCAGCATATCACACTCATCGTGTGTAGACTCATAGTGGTAGTCTTTTGATCATTGCGGGGTGCAGGTCTCAGACCCTCGCATAATTTTCGGAAGGCATATTCGCCAGATCCGGCTTGATCGCGACCTCTCCCAAGAGAAGCTGGCCGAGTTGGCAGACCTGCATCGCAACTACGTAGGTGGGGTTGAGCGAGGCGAACGAAATATCAGCCTCGTCAATATCGTCAAGCTCGCTCGCGGGCTTCGCGTAAGGCCAGCCAAGCTGCTCGAGCCAATTCATTGAAGTTCCTTAACACCCCTCAGGCCTTCCAATCCCAAAACCCAACCGACGCTTGTCCGTAATCCCAGACGCACAGCGTTTCTGGTTTCCGTCGGCAAAAAGGCATTCGATCATTTGGGACGCAAACGAACCCAATGCTGATCTGGACGACATTCTTGCCTCGCTCACAACCTCTTTGGCTTCGCTTTAGCTCTTTGGCGACTCTGGGTATAGCGGTGAGCCTCCTCCTAATGACTCTGCTTGTTGGCAGGCAGCTTGTCACTTCGCTTTCCGCCGTCATTATCTCTCTGGCCGCGGCGACTCTATTCGTGGCGACGTGCCTCATAGCCTTTTCCCTTCGTCACATATGGACAGAGCACCGGCGAGCAGAGCGCGCTTTCTCAGCAGCATCCTGTGAAAGCACGGCCATGTTCCATAATGTCCTCGACGGAATCCTTATTACCGACAACGAAGCGAACTGCCTGGATGCGAACCCAGCCGCAGCGGCCATTCTCCGAGTCACGCGTGATGAATTGATTGGCAGGAGCCTCCGCACGTTCCTGCCAAATTGCGATGCCTTCACTCTGGAATGGCAGCGCTTCCTGCAGCGGAGCCAACAGCGGGGGAGAGCGGAACTAGTCGCCGGTGACGGAGCCGCCGTCGTTGTCGATTTCACTGCGGCTGCAAATTATCTCCCTGGACGGCACCTTCTGATTCTGTGCGACGTCACGGAACGAACGAAGGCGGAAAGAGCGTTGCGGGAAAGCGAAGAGCGCTTTCAATATGTCGCCGACAACATCCACGAAATCATCTGGACCATGAATGCCCAGACCAAGGAACTGGTTTACGTCAATCAAGCCTATGCTACCGTGACCGGCTACAGTATTCAGGCGCTCTATCAAAATCCATCTTCCTACCGCGAACGCATTCATCCGCAGGACCGAGTCCGCGTCCTTTCCAAACTGCACGAAGCCGCCGCAAGGGGAACTTTCGATGAGGAGTTTCGTTTCTTGCACGCCGACGGCTCCGTGCGCTGGATTTGGGTGAAGGCGCATCCCGGAAAAAACAGTCACGGACGCTGGATCGTGGGAACGGCCCAAGACATCACATCGCGCAAGGAAGCGGAAAGGCAGATTGCCGAGCACCTGGACGCGACTGAAGCCGCCCGCGCCGAAGCAGAAGCCTTGCGCAAAGCAACCCTCGCATTAGGCCAGAATCTGGCGATGGACGCCGTCTTGGATACTCTCCTCCAATGCATAGGCGAGCTGATTCCATTCGACAAAGCCAGCGTGCTGTTTGTGGAAGATACCGCCCATTTGATGCTCGCGCGCGAGGCAACTCAGACCGAATCAAGCAGAGCGGGCCTTGTGCTCAGTGCGCTGGAAAACCCATTTCTCCGGCCAATTCTCTTTGACCATACACCCGTGCTCGTATCCGACTGCACCGCAGAAGCCGGTTGGAAAGACTGTCCACCCTTTGATGGTATTCGCTCCTGGATGGGGATCCCCTTGACGGCCGGCGGAACGGTGATCGGTATTCTCTCGCTTTGCGCACATCAGCCGAGTGCCTTTACGACCGAGCACCTTCGGCTGGCCACGAACCTTGCCATTTCCGCCGCCGTGGCCATTCAGAACGCGAGAGTCCACGAGCGTGCCGCAATTTACGCCGCCGAACTTGAGGCCAGGATCCAAGAGCTTCACCAGACGCAAGCCGTCTTGCGCCACGTGCGCCGAACGGCAGCGCCGTCCTAGAGACTATCGGCCACCCGCAATACGCACCCGCCCCACAAGAGCTTCGACAGCCATCCTGCTGCTTTGAAATGCGGCTTCCGCTAGCACACGGCCGCGCCAGGTAAACATCACCTGTCACGCCCGTTGCCATCCGCTTCAGCCGCACCGCTAACGGTTCCGTCCTTTCGGAGAACCGCTCGATTTGGTTCCTGTGCGCGGTGAAGGAACCAAATCTCACTCACCGAAAGGACAAAAAATGAAATCAGAGCAAATCAAACAAATCACCAGCAAGGCCATCGGGCAACTCGCGGCGGACCTGCAAGCTGGCAAGAGCGAGGCGCTGACCAGTTATCTGACTGCGATGGCACGCTTTCGAAAGTATTCGCTTTTCAACCTGATGTTGATTCTGCAGGCATGCCCGAAGGCGACTCGCGTCGCAGGCTATCGCACATGGCGATCTCTCGGCCGTTACGTCAAAAAAGGCGAGAAAGGCATTATGATCCTGGCCCCGGTCTTCCGTGGGAGTGCCGACGCCGACGTGGAAGGCGGCAGTGCCGACCAGACACGGGTGCTCATAGCCTACCGCCCAGTATTTGTCTTCGATGAGTCCCAGACCGTCGGTGCGGACCTTCCTCAGATTGGAGCGGTAAACGGCGACCCGGGTTTGTACCTTGCTCGCCTCGAGGGATGGGTTCGTGCCCAGGGCATCGTTCTCGACTATTCGCAGGACATCGCTCCCGCCAAGGGCATGTCCGAAGGCGCAAAGATCACCCTCCTGCCCGGACAATCCGCCGCCGAAACGTTCTCAACGCTCGTGCATGAATACGCACACAGCGCCCTTCATTTTGGAGATCGCCGAACCGAGACAACGAAGCGTATTCGCGAAACGGAAGCCGAAGCCGTCGCGTTTGTGGTGTGCAGCGCCATCGGCTTACAAACAGGCACCGCGGCGCGCGACTACATCTCCCTCTATCATGGCGACGCATCGCTCTTGCTTCAAAGCCTCGAATACATCCAGCAAACTGCAACTCGCATTCTCGACTCCATCTGCGGGGATCGTTCATCAGCCGCCCCCGCCTAGCGCGGGGCCGCACGTTACCGCGCCGCTTGGCGGTCCGCTTCGGTCCCTGGCCTCCCCAAAACGCCAGGCTTCCGAAGCTTCGCGCTTCCTGGTGCGGAAAAAACAGAACGAAAAATTCACAGACCGCCGCAAGACGCTCTTCCTTGACGCTCGCAAAGTGGGCTACCTCGGCGACTGCGTTCACCGCGGCCTATCGGATGAGACATCGCGGATATCGCTCGCACCTATCACGACTGGCGCGGCGAAAAAGATCCGGACAAATAGAAGGACGTGGCCAGATCCCGCACAAGCACGGCGACCGATGAAATCGTGCCGCGCGTCTCGCCAAAGACCTCCATCCGGCGCACGAGCGTGGGCGCGAAGATCGGACTCACGGATCAGAAACTCGCTCTTTGCCATGCCATCGGAAGAACAACGACAGCGCCGTGAACCTAGTTCGGCCACGAGGCCCTGAAGGCCGGACCGCGTAACTCCGCGCTCGCCAGCCCAGGGCGGCGGGGACCAGAACCTCATTCTGAATTCGCTTGTTCCTCTGTGCTCGCAGCCGCTCCCGCGAATCCTCGCCTGAGTGCCTGACTTCCCGTCTTCGCCGAAGCATTGGCCGATTGCAGATTCGTTCCCCATTTCCGCCGCCCCTTTCCTTGGGCACGGCTTCGGGATAATTCCTGCGCCCGGCAGCTTCGCGTCTTCTGCTTTCTCGGTTCCTCCCTGC
>Ga0070739_10007416_pt1 | contig 11644 bp, 15 predicted proteins | sample Coa_R1_7_FD_66445 | JGI IMG/M metagenome (GOLD analysis project Ga0070739, IMG submission 66445) | Surface soil microbial communities from Centralia Pennsylvania, which are recovering from an underground coalmine fire - Coalmine... | ecosystem: Environmental > Terrestrial > Soil > Unclassified ... | reverse complement strand
CGCAGGCCGAGCAAACCGACCGGGCCGAGCAAACCGACCAGGCCGAGCAGGTCGAGGAGCAGCAGCCCCAGCCGATGCCGGAGGCATCGGCGGTCTCCGGGCCGGGCGCCGGCGGCTCCGCCGCCGGCGCTTCCAGCGCTCAGCCGCCGCAGGACGACCGGCTGCTGCGCCTCGCCGCGGACTTCGAGAACTACAAAAAGCGCGCCGCGCGCGAGCGGCAGGAGTACGTCGCGCTCGCGAACGAGCGGCTGATCGGCGAGCTGCTGCCGATCCTCGACGACCTCGAGCGCGCCCTCTCGGCGGCCGAGCAGCACCAGGAGGCGCAGCTCGAGGACGGCGTCCGCCTCGTCCACCGCTCGCTCGCCTCGCTGCTCGAGCGGCACGGCGTGACCGCGATCGACACCGACGGCAGGTTCGACCCGCACGTCCACGAGGCGCTGCTCTCGCAGCCGTCCGACGCGGAGGAGGGGGCCGTCCTCGACGTCGTGCAGAAGGGCTACAAGCTCGGCGAGCGAGTCGTCCGTCCCGCGCGCGTCGTCGTCGCGGCGCCGCCGCAGGAGACCGATGGCTGAGTCGCTCTACGACGTCCTCGGCGTGAAGAAGGGAGCGTCGGCCGACGAGGTCAAGAAGGCCTACCGCAAGCTCGCGCGCCAGTACCACCCCGACGCCAATCCGGGCGACGCGTCCGCCGAGGAGCGCTTCAAGCAGGTGCAGACGGCGTACGACGTCCTCTCCGACGAGGAGAAGCGGAAGGCGTACGACCGCTTCGGCTCCACGAACGGTCGCGGCCCGACCGCGGGCCCCGGCAACGTCAACGTCGACTTCGGCGACTTCGACTGGGCGGGGAACCTCGGCGACATCTTCGGCGGCCGCTTCGGCGACATCTTCGGCGGAGCGCCGCGCGGGCGCGCGCGAACGCAGCCGGTACGCGGCGCGGACGTGGAGACGGAGGTGCGCCTCTCCTTCGAGGACTCGCTCAAGGGCGCCGAGGCGAAGGTGCCGGTCGAGCTGACCGTCGCGTGCTCAGAGTGCGGCGGCACCGGCGCGCAGCCGGGAACGGCTCCCGTCATCTGCCCCGAGTGCAACGGACGCGGCGTCAAGGCCGAGAGCCAGGGCCTGTTCGCGCTCTCGACCCCCTGCCCGCGCTGCCGCGGCAACGGCACCGTGATCGAGCAGCCGTGCGCGAAGTGCCACGGCTCCGGCCGCGAGCGCCGGCTGCGCACGTACACGGTCAAGATCAAGCCCGGCGTCAAGGACGGGACGAAGATCCGCCTCAAGGGCAAGGGCGAGGCGGGCGAGCACGGCGGCCCGAACGGCGACCTCGTCGTGGTCACGCGCGTCGCGAAGTCGGACACGTACGAGCGCCGCGGCGACGACCTCGTCGTCCAGGTGCGGGTCTCCTTCCCGACCGCCGCGCTCGGCGGCAAGGTCGAGGTGCCGACGCCCGAGGGCAGCGTCTCGCTGAAGATCCCGGCCGGCAGCGAGGACGGCAAGCTTTTGCGGATCAAGGGGCGCGGCGCGCCGAAGCTCAGCGGCAAGGGCAACGGCGACGTGCTCGCGCGCGTCCGCATCCAGGTGCCGAAGCGCGTGAACAAGAAGGAGCGCGAGCTGCTCGAGGAGCTCGGGAAGGTGACCGGCTGATGCATTCGACCGAGCGCCCGATCTACATGATCAGCGTCGCGGCCGAGCTCCTCGGCATGCACCCGCAGACGCTGCGCATGTACGAGACGAAGGGCCTCGTGCGCCCGCAGCGCACGCCCGGCGGCACGCGGCGCTACTCCGAGGCCGACATCGACCGGCTGCGGATCATCCAGCGCCTGACGTCGGAGCTCGGGCTCAACCTCGCGGGCGTCGAGCTCGTGCTCAAGCTCGAGGACGAGCTGCGGAAGGCGCATGCGCAGATCGGGCGGCTGCAGGAGCAGCTCCGCCGCGAGGTGCAGAACGTCCACCGGCAGTACCGCCGCGACCTCGTGCCCGTGCGCGACGCGCGGCTCCCGGAGAGGCAGTAGCGATGGACTTCAACAGGCTGACCGTCAAATCGCAGGAGGCCGTCGCGGCCGCGCAGGAGCTCGCGCGCCGCAACGGCAACCCGGAGCTCTATCCCGAGCACCTGCTGCTCGCGCTGCTCGACCAGGAGCTGCCGCGCGAGCTCGTTCCCGACGCGCAGGCGCTGCGCGCGCAGGCGGAGGCCGCGCTCGCGCAGAAGCCCCGCATCGAGGGCTCGCAGCAGCAGCCCGGCGTCTCCTCTGCGTTCTCGAAGGTGCTCGACCGCGCGTCCGACGAGGCGAAGAAGCTCGAGGACGAGTACGTGGCGGCGCAGCATCTCCTGCTCGCGCTCGACGTCGTCCCGCGCGACCAGCTGCTGGCGAAGATCGCGCAGGTCACCGCCGGCCGGCGCGTCACGTCGCAGGATCCGGAGGGCACCTACCAGGCGCTCTCGAAGTTCGGGCGGGACCTGACGGAAGCCGCGGAGAGCGGCAAGCTCGATCCCGTCATCGGGCGCGACGAGGAGATCCGCCGCGTGATTCAGGTGCTGTCGCGCCGGACGAAGAACAACCCCGTCCTGATCGGCGAGCCGGGCGTCGGCAAGACCGCGATCGTCGAAGGGCTCGCGCAGCGCATCGTCGCCGGCGACGTCCCGGAGTCGCTGAAGGGCAAGCGCGTCTGGGCGCTCGACATCGGCGGTCTGCTCGCCGGCTCGAAGTACCGCGGCGAGTTCGAGGAGCGGCTGAAGGCGGTGCTCGAGGAGATCCAGGCGGCGGCGGGCCAGATCATCCTCTTCATCGACGAGCTGCACACGATCGTCGGGGCCGGCGCGGCCGAGGGCGCGGTCGATGCGGCGAACATGCTCAAGCCGATGCTCGCGCGCGGCGAGCTGCGCGCGGTCGGCGCGACCACGCTGGACGAATACCGCAAGCACATCGAGAAGGACGCCGCCCTCGAGCGCCGCTTCCAGCCCGTCTTCGTCGGCGAGCCGTCCGTGGCGGACACGATCGCGATCCTCCGCGGCCTGAAGGAGCGCTACGAGGCGCACCACAAGGTGCGGATCCGCGATGCGGCGCTCGTCGCCGCGGCGGTGCTCAGCGAGCGCTACATCGCCGACCGGCAGCTGCCCGACAAGGCCATCGACCTCGTCGACGAGGCGGCGTCCCGGCTGAAGATGGAGATCGAGTCCTCGCCGGTCGAGCTCGACGAGGCGAACCGGCGCGTGACGCAGCTCGAGATCGAGCTCGCCGCGATGGCGGGCGAGTCGGAGGACGTCCGCTCGCCGCTCGAAGGCGAGCTCGCCGAGGCGAAGGAGCGCCGCGACGCGCTCGCCGCGCGCTGGGCGCGCGAGAAGGAGGCGCTCGACCGCATCGGCGAGATCACGCAGCAGATCGACGCGCTGAAGATGGAGGCGGAGCGGGCCGAGCGCGAGGGCAACCTCCAGCGCGTGGCCGAGATCCGCTACGGCGAGCTGCCCGCGCTCGAGAAGGAGCTCGAGGAGCGCGACTCGCAGCAGGCCGGCTCGATGGTCAAGGAAGAGGTCGACGAGGACGACGTCGCCGCCGTCGTCGGGCGCTGGACGGGCATCCCCGTCGACCGGCTGCTCGAGGGCGAGACCGAGAAGCTCGTCCAGATGGAGGCGCGGCTCCACCAGCGCGTCGTCGGCCAGGACGAGGCGGTCAGTGCCGTTTCGAACGCCCTCAGACGTTCGCGGACGGGCCTGCAGGACCCGAACCGGCCGATCGGCAGCTTCGTCTTCCTCGGCCCGACCGGTGTGGGGAAGACCGAGCTCGCGCGCGCGCTGGCGGAGTTCATGTTCGACGACGAGCACGCGATGGTCCGGCTCGACATGTCCGAGTACCAGGAGCGGCACACGGTCGCGCGGCTGATCGGCGCGCCGCCCGGCTACGTCGGCTACGACGAGGGCGGCCAGTTGACCGAGGCGGTTCGGCGGCGGCCGTACAGCGTGATCCTGCTCGACGAGATCGAGAAGGCGCACGCGGAGGTCTTCGACGTCCTGCTGCAGGTGCTCGACGACGGGCGCCTGACCGACGGCCAGGGCCGCACGGTCGACTTCCGGAACACGGTCCTGATCATGACCTCGAACGTCCGCTCGGCCGACGCGCTGCGCGACGTGTTCCGCCCGGAGTTCCTGAACCGGATCGACGAGATCGTCGAGTTCCAGGCGCTCTCCCGCGAGCAGATCGGCGAGATCGTGGAGCTGCAGCTCGAGCGTCTGCGCGCGCGGCTCGCCGAGCGGCACATCGAGCTCGAGCTCACGGACGCGGCGAAGGAGACGCTGGCCGAGGCCGGCTGGGATCCCGCCTACGGCGCGCGGCCGCTGAAGCGGGCGATCCAGCGACTCGTCGAGAACCCGCTCGCGCTGCGCCTGCTCGAGGGGGACTTCGGCGACGGCGACACGGTGCGGGTGGACGCGCGGGACGGCGAGCTCGTCTTCGAGCGGGCCGCCGCCGCGGTTGCGGCATAAGAGGGATAAAGCCCGCGCCGCCGCGAGTCGATCTCGAAGGCATGCGGCTGACTCTGATTGCGGCACTTTCGATCGTCACCCAGCTGGGCGCAGGGCAGCTTCGCGCCCAGCTGTGGAAGCTCCAGGACGCGCGCCCGCGGTGACGCCGGCGCGCGGACGCGGTAGCGTCCGCCGCCTGCTCGTCGTCGCAGCCACCGAGTGGGAGCTGGCCCTCCTCCAGGGGGTCGACACCTTCTGCTGCGGCATCGGCCCGGTGGAAGCGGCGCTGCAGATGGCGCGGCGGCTGGCCGAGCGGCGGCCGACGGCGGTGCTCCACGTCGGCATCGCCGGCGCGCACGGCATCGACCCTCCCGCGCTCGTGCTGGGCAGCGAGGCCGTCTACTGCGACGTGCTGGACGCGAAGTCGACCCTGCCTCGGGTCGAGCGGGTGCAGCCCGACGCGGCGCTGCTCGAGCGGGCGCGTGCCGCGCTGCCCGAGGCGCTCGTCCTGCCGATCGGCACGAGCGGCCGCGTCGGCGGCGGCAGCGGCTGCGAGGTCGAGGCGATGGAGGGCTTCGGCGTCCTCCGCGCCTGCGAGCTCGCCCACGTCCCGGCGCTCGAGCTGCGGGCGATCTCGAACCCGGTCGGCGAGCCCGACCGGCGGAAGTGGCGCTTCGACGACGCGTTCGCCGCGCTCGCCGACGCGCTAGAGCGCCTCGACGTCCTCTAGGAACTCGGCGTTGCCGTGCGCGGTCGGTGCGCCGTAGGCGAGGAAGAGGATCTCCTCGCCGGTCTCGTTGCGCGGCTGCAGCGGCGTCCCCTGGTGGACGACGACCACGCCGCCGGGCTCGACGTCCACGCGCTCCCACGGCTCGCCGAGCAGCATCGTCAGCGTGCCGCGGATCGGGACGAACACCTCCTCCTGATCGGGGTCGAGGTGGCGGCGGCCGCGCGTGTTCGCCGGATAGCGCCACATCCGCGCGCGCGACTCGGTCATGTGCGCCACGTCCGTGAGCGCCGCGGCGAGCCGCGGCTCCTGGCCCTCGTGGCCGGGCCGCTCCTCCCACTCGAGCTCCTGGGGGCGGACGACGTCGTAGCCCATGCTGCGATCCTACGAGCGTGCGGGTGTTCACAGTCGGGCATGGCGCGCGGCCGGGGGAGGAGCTCGTCGACGTGCTGCGCGAGGCGGCGGTCGAGACGGTGGTGGACGTCCGGCGCTTCCCCGGCTCGCGTCGGCATCCGCAGTTCGACCGCGAGGCGCTGGAGGCCGCCGCCGGCGAGGCGGGGATCGCCTATGCGCACGCGGTCGAGCTGGGCGGGCGACTGAGCGGCGAGCCCGGTGAGGAGGACTTCGACTGCATCCGCGTCGCCGCCTTCCGCAGCTACGCCGCGCGGATGCGGACGGCGGAGTGGCAGGCGGCGCTCGAGCGGGCGCTCACTCAGCCGGCGCCGTGCTTCCTCTGCGCGGAGACGCTCTGGTGGCGCTGCCACCGGCGCCTGATCGCGGAGCTCCTGCACGCACGCGGGCACGAGGTCGTCCACCTGCTGAAGCCGGGGCACAGCGAGCGGCACCGTCCGTGGGAGCCGATCTCGGAGGTGCGCGACGGCGTCCTCCACCTCTGCGGCGAGCCCGTCGCCTAGCTACCGTCCGCGCGTGGCCGAGTCGCATCCTGCAGCGCTGCCGCCCGCGGAGCGCACGGTGGGCCAGGTCGTGGCCGAGGCGATCCGCGCCTACGGCGACCGCTTCTGGCGGATCCTGCCGCTGGGGCTCGCCGTCGTCGGAGTGGACGCGGCGACGCTGCATCACGGCGTCGGCGTGCAGACACTGATCCTGTGGGCGTTCGGACCCGTCTTCGCCGCCGCCTACGTCCGCGCGGCGTGCGTGGTCCGCGGCGAGCCGTGGTCGTGGCCGGCGTTCTCGGCAGCCGTGCTGATCTACCTGCCGTTTCCCGTCCTGCTGCGGCTCTACGTCCTGCCGGGCGTCGTCTGGTTCGGGCTCCTCGGCCTCGCGGTGCCGGCCGCGGTGGCGGAGCGGCTCGGGGCGGTCGCCGCGCTCCGCCGCGGCTGGCAGCTCTCGCGCGCCGACCTCCTCCACTCGCTCGGCGGGCTCGTCACGCTCGGCCTCGTCTACTTCGTCTGCCGCTACGTCCTGCTCGTCCTCATCCACGGCTTCGGCGGACAGGGGCAGGTCGAGGCGGCGATGATCGCCGACCTCGTGCTCGCGCCGCTCGTCTTCGTCGGCGCCGTCCTTCTGTACGAGGATCAGGCGGCGCGCGTCGTTTAGGCTCCGGCCATGCCCATCTACATCCTGCTCTCGCGGCTCTCGCAGCGCGGAGTGCAGACGCTCCAGTCCAATCCCGAGCGGCTGCGCGAGGTCAACCGCGACGTCGAGGAGCTCGGCGCGAAGGTGCTCCACCAGTGGGCGACGCTCGGCGAGTTCGACTTCGTGAACGTCGTCGAGGCGCCGGACACGGCCACGGTGGCGAAGGTCTCCGTCGCGCTCGGCGCCCGCGGCTCCACGAAGATCGAGACGCTGCCCGCGCTCACCATCGACGAGTTCGTCAGCGTCATCGAATAGCTACTCGGACGCGACGGCGACGCGCCGGACGGTGACGCCCCAGGCCGCGCCGGCGGCGAACAGCTCGTCCGGGTCGACGTCGCCGAGCCAGCCGAGGAAGTGCGGCTCGGGGTCGTCGTCCGTGCAGCCGTAGACGGCGGAGTGGAGCTCGGGAGCAGCCTCGTCCCGCCGCCCGCGGGCGAGCTCCTCGGCGAGGCGCTCCGCCTCCTCCGCAGCCGGGCCTTCCATGTAGCCGCGCGGCATGTGCCCGAGCGTACTCCCGCTAGGCTCGGCGCGTGCCGCAGGCGTTGGCAGTCCGGGGGCTGGAGAAGCGCTACGGCGCAGTCCAGGCACTGAAGGGCGTCGACCTCGCGGTGGAGGAGGGGGAGCTCGTCGGCCTGCTCGGCCCGAACGGCGCGGGCAAGTCGACGCTCGTGAAGATCGCGGCGGGGCTCGTCCGGCCCACGCGCGGCCGCGCGGAGATCGCCGGCTCGCCGGCGGGATCGCCGGCCGCGCGCGCGTGCCTCGGCTACCTCGCCGAGCTCTTCCGCTTCCCCGGCTGGTACAGCGCCGACGAGGTGCTCGCGCTCCACCAGCGGCTTGCGCGCTCGGACGGCGGCGCGGCCGAGCGGAAGCGGCTGCTCGAGCTCGTCGCGCTCGCGGACGCCACCGACCGCCGCGTAGACGGGATGTCGAAGGGCATGCAGCAGCGGCTCGGTGTGGCGCAGGCCCTGGTCGGCAACCCGCCCGTGCTCCTGCTCGACGAGCCGACCTCGGCGCTCGATCCGGTCGGCCGCCGCACCGTCCGGCTCCTGCTGGAGGAGCTGCGCGAGCGCGGCGTCTCCGTCCTCCTCAACTCGCACCTGCTCTCGGAGATCGAGCTCGTCTGCGACCGCGTCGCCATCCTGCTCGGCGGCGAGGTGGTGGCGGCGGGCTCGCCGGGCGAGCTGTCGCAGCCGCGCGGGATCGAGCTCGAGACGGACGAGGGAGTGCGCGAGATTCCGGGCGCCTCGCGCGAGGACGCGCCCCGTCTCGTCGCCGAGGCGGTGGCGGCCGGCCGCAAGGTCTACGGCGTCCGCGTCCTCACCTCGACGCTCGAGGAGACGTACCTCGAGGCGGTCGGAGGCGAGACGTCGTGACGGCGGTGCTGACGATCGCGGGCTACGGATTCCGCGAGGCCGTGCGACGCAAGGTCTTCGCGGTCGTGATCGTGCTCACGGCGGTCTTCCTCTTCCTCTTCTGGCTCGCCAACCACTTCGTCTTCGACCAGCTGGGGACGATCGCGCCGCCGTCCGACGTCCACGTGGACACGCGCACCTTCGCGGGCGCCTTCCTGCTCGGGCTCGCGATGTTCGCGACGCTCTTCCTCGGCGTCGTGCTCGCCGTGTTCCTCACGCTCGGCGTCGTCTCGGGCGATGCGGAACGGGGGCTGCTGCAGCCGCTCGTCGTACGGCCGGTCGGGCGCGCGACGCTGCTGCTCTCGCGCTTCCTCGGCGCCGCAGCCGTCTGCATCGTCTACGTGCTCGCCGTCTACGGGATCGCCCTCGGGATCACCGACGCGACCGGCCACTGGACGCCGCCCGCGGTCGTCGCGCCCGGCCTCGAGCTCGCCGGCGGCGTCGTGATCGTGATCGCGCTCTCGCTGCTGGGCTCCGTCGTCCTCTCCTCGACGGCGAACGGGATCGCCGTGTTCATGCTCTTCGGCGCCGGCCTCGTCGCCGGGCTGCTCGGCACGATCGGCCACGCGCTCAACTCGCACACGATCAAGCACGCGTCGACGATCGCGGCCTGGGCGCTGCCGTTCGAGGCCCTCTACCAGGACGGGCTGCGCCTGATCTCCGGCAGCGCGACCGGGTTGACCGGCTTCCTGCTCCAGCTCGGGCCTTTCGGGGGCGCGTACGTGCACGGCTGGCCGATCCGGATCTGGGCGGCCGGCTACCTCGTGATCGCGCTCCTCGTGGCGGTGCTCGCGTTCAGCCGCCGCGACCTGTAGCGACTGCGACCTCGCCGGCGAGCCTCGCGTTCTGCGCGACGAGCGCCCTGTTCGCCGCCTGCGTCCTGCCGCCGCTCTCCCGGTGCAGGTAGGAGAGGACGAACGGCGTCACCGCCTGTCCGTGGACGCCTTCGCTCTCCGCCGCGCGCAGCGCCTGCCCGATCAGCGGCTCGACGTCCTCGAGCGGCTCGTCGGGAGCCCGGCCGAGCAGCAGACCGCCGCCGCCGAGCCGCCAATGCGCCTCGGCCACGTCGGCCGCCTCCGCCGCGGATTCCACGCGCGCGGACACGGCCGGCCCGCCGGCCGCCGCGTAGAAGAGCGGCAGCGTGTCGGTCCGAAAGCCGAGGATGGGGACGCCGAGCGACTCCAGCAGCTCCGCGGTCGCGGGAACGTCGAGCAGCGACTTCACGCCGGCCGAGACGACGAGCGACGGAGTCCGAGCGAGCTGGGCGAGGTCGGCGGAGACGTCCGGCGGATGCGGAAAGCCGCGATGGACGCCGCCGAGGCCGCCGGTCGCCATGAACCGGATCCCCGCCACGCGCGCGACGGCGAGCGTGCCGCCGACGGTCGTCGCGCCGACCGCGCCCTGGACGGCCGCAGCCGCGAGATCGCGCGGCCCGACCTTGCGCGCGGCGGCGTCGAAGCGCGCCAGCTCGTCCTCCGTCAGCCCGACCCGCACCTCTCCGTCGAGGACGCCCACCGTCGCGGGAACCGCGCCCGCCCCGCGCACCTGCCGCTCCGACTCGAGCCCGACCTCGACGCCCTCGCCGGGCGGGAAGCCGTGCGCGGCGAGCGTCGTCTCCAGCGCGACGACGGCGCCTCCCTGCGCGAGCGCCTCGCGAACCTCCTCCGCGACACGGATCACGCCGGCCGCTCCATCTCGACGAAGCGGCTCTCCTCGCCGTGTGCCACCTCGCGAAAGCCGGCGCGCCGGTATGCGCGCAGGGCCCGCTCGTTCCAGCGCGCCACCCAGAGGCGGAACGTCCGCGGCCGCCACTCGCGCCGCGCATAGTCGAGGCCCGCCTCGATGAACGGCTGCGCGAGCCCGCGCCCGGTGAGATCGGGACGCATCCCGAGCCCGAGCCGGATCTCGTGTCCCTCCGGGACGAAGTTGAAGAAGCCGACGAGCTCGCCGTCGTCGTCGACCACGGACCGCAGGTGCGAGCGCCGCGCCGGATTCGCGAAGAGCTCGATCCGGCGCGGGTCGGCCGAGGTGTCGTACCACTCGTACGGGAACTCGTAGCGCCACTCGGCGATGCGAGCCGCCTGCTCGTCCGTCAGCTGCTGCACGTTCACGGCATGGAGCCTACGGTCGCCACGCAGCGGGCGGCCGTTTCCAGCCCGCGCCGCGCGGCCTCCTCCAGCGAGCCGCCCAGCAGGAAGCCGGCGGCGAGCGCGTCGCCCGCGCCGGTGGGGTCGACGACGTCGGCGGGGAGGGACGCGAAGTCGAGCTTCGCGTCCTGGGTCACGACGGTGCAGCCGCGTGCGCCGCGCTTGAGGACGCCCGTCGGCGCCGTCAGGTAGGCGCCTCCCAGCAGCTCCCACTCCGCCTCGGTCGCGAAGAGGACGTCGGGGGCGAGCACGTCCAGGAGCCGCCGGAACTCGACCGGGCCGTAGCGGCGGATCTCGGTCCAGGCCGCGACGTCGACCGACACGCGCGCGCCGCGCTCGCGCGCCACCTGCGCGGCATGGAGCGCCGCCCGGGCGATCGGCTCGGCCAGGAGCGCGTAGCCGGAGAGGTGGAGCACGTCGCAGTCGAGCCATGCCGCCTCGAGCTCGCCGGGCTCGAGCGTCGTCGCGCTGCCGCGGTCGGACGCGAGCGCGCGATCGCCCGCCTCGACGACGGAGACGACGACTCCCGTCGCTCCTTCCGCCACCGGCCCGACGAGCTCGACGCGGCGGGCCGCCAGCTCCCGCGCGACGAGCTCGCCCGCTGCGTCGTCGCCGCGCTTCGCGATGCAGCGCGCGTCGGCGCCGAGCTCGGCCGCCCACGCCGCGACGTTCGCCGCCTGGCCGCCCGCGCCGACGCGCGTCGCGGAGCGCACGTCGCCGCCGCGCACCAGCGGCTCCTCCAGCCGCGCGACCACGTCGAGCAGCACGTCTCCGAGCGTCACGATCCGCAAGGCACAATCGAACCATGGACTCGGCAAACAGGCCGGGAAGAGCCCGCGACTTCCTGATCGGCGGACTGGTAGGCGCCTCGGCGGCGATCGCCACCGCCCGCCGCCGGCGGACGGTCCGGAAGCGCCGCGAGCAGCGGCTCGAGCGTCCGGCCGGGCTGGCCGCGTTCGAGGGCGCGCCGTGCTTCGAGGAGCTGCTCGAGCAGGCGCCAGAAGCGCCACCTGCACCCTGAGGCGGGGCGAACGACTGAGAGCTTCGGCACACTGTCGCGATGCACCGGAGGGTTTGGCCGCTCGTCCTCGCCGGGGTCGTGGCTGCCGCTGTCGGGGCCGGCTCGGCGCGGGCGACAGGAGTCGGCGCGGCGACCACGGCCACCGCGACGACGGCGACGACGACGACCGCGGCTGCGCCGACGACGTTCGCGCCGTTGGCGCCTTCCTCGCTGCCTGCCGGCTGCGTCGGGGCGGGTGCCGCCGCGGTCGTGCTGCCCGCGCATCCGGTCATCGCGTTCGGCACGCCG
>Ga0070739_10007414_pt1 | contig 11646 bp, 10 predicted proteins | sample Coa_R1_7_FD_66445 | JGI IMG/M metagenome (GOLD analysis project Ga0070739, IMG submission 66445) | Surface soil microbial communities from Centralia Pennsylvania, which are recovering from an underground coalmine fire - Coalmine... | ecosystem: Environmental > Terrestrial > Soil > Unclassified ... | reverse complement strand
GAGCGGCTGCTGCGATCGGCGCTCCACGCCAGGGGCCTCAGGTATCGGGTGGATCGCCGGCTCGACCTGGGCATCCGACGTGTCCGCCCCGACCTCGTGTTCGCCCGCGCCAAGGTCGCCGTGTTCGTCGACGGCTGCTTCTGGCATCGGTGCCCGCTGCACGCGACCCATCCGGTTGCGAACGCTGGCTACTGGCAGGCCAAGTTCGAGCGCAACGTCGAGAGGGATCGTGCCGACGACACGGCGCTGACCGCAGAAGGCTGGACGGTCATCCGCATCTGGGAGCACGAGGATCCCCTGAAGGCCGCCCGAGCGGTGGAGGCGGCGATACGAACGGCGTCAAGCCAAAAGGCGCCCGCGGCCCCAAGCAGGTACGCGCGTGGAAGCGCTGTGGAAGCGCCAGCCGCCACTCCTGCACCCTGAACCACCCATGGCAAGACGGCAAAATGCCCGTCCGCCCGCGCAGGCCCACCTCCCACCCGCGCTCACCCACCCCCGCGCACTCCTGATAAGGAAGAGGTCCCAGGTTCGAGTCCTGGATCGCCCACTCTCCGATCGCTGCGGGTGGGACTGGACTGACGGTGGTCGGATGCCGCACGAGGATCCGCGACGACCGAAGCGACGTCTACTGGTACATCGCGCCGGCATGGCGCCCTGGACTGAGTCAGACCGGCTCCGGGCCGATTCGCTGTGGCTCCGCGGGCGCTCGCGTTGAGGCTCGGGTCCGAGAGGGTGGCAGTGAGGAACCCGTCGGAGAGCCTGAACGGAGACGCTTCTGAACAGTCGGTCACGCCTGCAGCGTGAGCTGGACCTTCGGGTCGACTTGCTGAGCTGCGCTGAGTGATGTCACGAACGCGGCGACGAGGAGGTCTCGGAGCTTCTCGCGCTCGAGGTCCATCGTTTCGGTCCAGTCGAGGATCGCGGCGTCCATGTAGCCGAGCCAGCCTTTCACAGCGACGCGTAGGGCGGGGCGTGGCTCTCGTCGTCCGGTGAGTCGGCGCAGAGCGATGTTCATTGTTCGGTCCCTGAAGCCCTCGATCAGCTCGCGCGCTTCCGGGATCGACGTCGCGCTCTGCATGAGCTTCGACCATGTCCGTGCATTCGCCTCAATCCAGGCGAGATAGGCGTCGAGGCTGCGGAGCAACTGCTGCAATGGCTCGCCGTCGTCGGATGGCTCGATCAGACTCTGCAGCTCCTCGGCTTTCTCGGCCACGGCTGCCTTGAACAGTCCGATCTTCGAAGGGAAGTAGTGGTAGAGCAGCGGCTTCGAGACTCCTGCCGCGCGTGCGATCCGGCTCATCGAGATCTCCTCGAAGGCGTGCTCGGCGAACAGGGCGGCACCGACCTCTAGCAGGAGACGGCGCCGCTCATCGACTGGGAGCCGTTTGTAGGCGGGTTCGGCCATCGAGAACAGCGTACTTGACCGACGGTCGATAACCGCCTACCATGCTGTTGACCTCAGGTCAGCAAGGCTCCCGATTGACTCCATCTCGCCAGGCTCGCGCCCCACGACTTCACCGCAAACCGTCGGCACGACTCGTCTGGGCGATCGCCGCTGTTGGTCCTGTCCTGGTGGGCGGAATGGCGTGGCTGTGGGAGGCCGTCACGGTCGCCGCCAGAGCGTGCTCGACTGGAACTGGTGGAGGTACGCTCGGGGCGATCGGGTTTCTGGTGCTCCTGCTGGCGGTGCCCGTGACGATCGGCAGGTACGGGCGGCGAGCCAGGCCGCTCCTCAGGATTCTCATCCCCGTGATCGTGAGTGTGCTGCTGGCCGTTCCCGCGATCCTCGTCGGAGCGCAAGTCTGGTGGTACGACCACGACTGCTACACGTAACAGGACGGCCGCGGCGATCGTGACGGCGACTCCTGTTCTCTCTGAGGCGGCGCTGTACCCGGCATCGACGCGCCTCGCGATCGCAGTCATCCTGATGGGGGCGTTCGCCTTGATCGCGCCGCGTCGTTCATCACGACCCCTCTCGCTGGCGGTGATGAGCGTGATCGCAGCCACCTGGCTGTTCGGCGCGACACTGATCTGGGGTACTGCCGCCCCGTCGAAGCTCCGCTGGGGCATTGAGCTGAGCGACTGCGAGGGCGCGGCGCTGCTGGTGCTTGCTGGCGCGGGCGTGCTCGGCAGTGCGGGTGCGCTGCGTTCCTTTGCGGATAACCGGCGGCGGGCCGGCTGGGCGCTCGCCACCGTATTTGTAATCGCGTTCCTCGGATGGAGCGCTGTTGTTCGCTACTCGATGGTCATCGTGTTCATCGCTGTCGCGGCCGGCAGCGTGTCGCTGTGGTTCGCGAGCATCCCACCGGAACTTTCGCCGGCCGCGCTGGCGGAGACCTCGGCGACGCACCACGGGAGTCGTGGTGCCTCCGGGGGTTGGAGCAGCGTCTCGAGGCTGGTGCCGTTTCTGGCGGGGCCGCTCTTCTACTGGTGGCTGAAGCTCAGCCCCAAGAGCTGGGCCGACCCCGCGTGCGGGCTCGCCCACTGGTTGCCCTTCACGTTCATCCCGTTTCTCGCCATCCCGGGATTGACCGCTTGGATCCGAACCCGGAGCCTCGGTAAGAACCGAGAAGCAGCCGCAGCTGCTGTCGTCGTCGCGGCTGGCGTGACGATCGGCGTCTGCGTGCTCGCATTCCTAGTTTGGTTTGGCGCCAATAGGTGCGGCGAATAGCGCCGGTTGGTAGCCGACGTCGACTTCCCGTTCGCCTACGTGAGCACGATGCGGCGGCGGTCCGTAAAGCGGATGTCAATGGCCTCGTTCGGCTGGTAGGGGTCCTGCTTGTGACCGCTCTCTGCGCGTCCTGAGGTCGGCTGCATCTCAGCGGTCAGACGCCCGCCTGCGGGGTATGCGCCGCCCGCGGATGGTCGCGGAGTACGGCGGCGTGCTGAGGACGGCGCTCGACATTGATGCCGAGTAGGCCTCAACGGCCGAACAGCTCGTCCAACAGCCTCTCCAGGTCGGCGCCGAGCGTGGGCGGCTCGTCTGGGTCCTCGCAGCAAGGAGGCTGCTTGGACCGGCGGCGCCCGGTGGGGGCCAGTCCGGGAAAGCTCTGGGCGAGCGCGGCCGATGGGCTACCGGTGTCGGTGTGGCGTGCGACCACCAAGATGAGAACGCTCCGATCAGCCAGGTAGACGGTGACCATCCGCCAGTCGCCGTACAGCGATCGCTGGCACATCGGACAGTCGCTTGCGTCCGCGGCGGCGAGCCGCTTGCCGCCGGCGCGGCATCCCTCTCCCTCCAACGCTTCGACGGCGGCGTCATACGCGCGTCGCTCGCGCTTCGTCAGACTGATTCTCAACCGTGCGCCGTACGCTCGGCAGGCGCAACACGGTGAACGGCACTATGCGGGCTCGATCTTGCCGGCGGCGAGTTCCTCGAGGCCATGGCGAACGCCAGGACTTCTGCGGACAGCCATGTCATCGAGGTAGTCAAACAGCGAGCGGAGCCAGTCGGCGTCCTTGCCTCGTTCGCGCAGCTCATCGACAGCCCGTCGGACGCTCCGCAGGCTTTCGCGGTCGACCAGCACCGGCTTGGCATCGGGCACGGACCTCAGAGCGCCGCGCTTGAGCCATTCCCGGATCGTCGGCTCCGACAGCTGGAGATACGCGGCCGCCTCTGACACGGGCAAGCCCGGAGTCGCCAGCGCTTCACCATCGAGGCGTGCGACCACTCGGTCGAGCTGCGCGACGACCGATGAGAAATCGCCGTTGGACGCGGCCAGCTCGTCGCGCACGTCCTCGATCTCCACGACAGCTCGGGCGACCTGTTGTCTGTCACGCTTCCCCACGGTCCAAGGGTACCACCGGCCTACGGATTCACCGTCGAATAACGAAAGTCGTGTGGAAGCTCAGCCCAGGAGTCGATTCCATCAGTCACCTGCCAATGCGCAGAAGTCGTCCAAATCCCCTGCAAACACAGGCATCGGCGAGCAGCCGCCAGCCAGCTCGCACCCTTGAGGAAGAGGTCCCAGGTTCGAGTCCTGGATCGCCCACTCGCTGAAACCACCGCGACCAGCACTTTTGGGAGGTTGCTGAGTCGCATCGGCGGTCCATGCGCCGGTCCCGGATGGGCGGAGCGTCAAACCCCGAAAGGCTCGCCGGCCAGAGAGCGCTCCGCCGCGGAGCTTGGTCACGACGCGTCGATATCGCAGCCTGAAGTCGACGGGCTTCCCGAGCGAACCGCCGGATTCCGGGCCGGTCCGCCTCAGGGTACGATTCGCCCATGGCCGTCACAGCGCAGAAGCTCCGGATCGGCCAGCAGGTTGAGGTGAACGGGCGCCTCTACGAGGTTGTCTTGGACCAGGAGGGTGGGGTTACGCTGGAGCCTGCGATTACGCTCTCCGTGGACGAGATTCACCGGCTTGCGGGTGGGCGGCGGGCAACTCCCGCTGAGATTGAGCGGTTTTTCGGGGACATCCCGTCCGACGGCGAAGGCTGAGCCGGCAGTGCCGTCAGGTCGCGACGTCGGGCGAGTCGAGGTCAAGGTTCCTCCCCAGGTCTGGGCGCAGGAGGTGGAGAGACTCCGGTCCGGCTCGCCCGCGCGTGCAGCCGCAGAGCGTGAGCGGCATCGGCTGGAGCGCGATGGACTCGCTCTTGGCCAGTTGGTCCGCTGCGACGACGTTGGCAATGACGGAACCAGGTTGCCGGGTCTGTTCAAGGTCTACGTCCCGATTTCTGAAGAGCCAGCCTCGGGACGCCCGTTCGGTTTCGTGTTCTCGCCCGGCGTGGAGGATGGTCGCCCGCACCTGGCGCTTGTTGCGTACGGCGAGCGCCATCCGCAAGGCGGCACACGGGCGGTCTACGAGCGTGCGCACAAGGCCCTCCACGGGCGCTTCCCGGACCAAGAGCGGGCACGGCCGGAGGCCCCCGGCCTGTCGCGGCGGGTCCAATCACTGAGCCGTGGGATCGGGCGGTCTCGAGAGCCGGGCGGCATCGAGCGATAGGACGCGCCGGATCGGGACGAAAGCCGTGGGCCACCAGCGCCGTCAGCCACCGTCAGAGCCACGGTGAAAGCCGGCCCACGATGCGGGCGATGTCGAGTGCGCGAAGGCGAGACGATCGACTCGAGGTGCGCGTGTCCCGGAGGCTCTGCGTTGACCTTCCCGCGAACCGCCGGCATTCCAGCGCGCGAACATGCGCGCCACCCGGAACGCTGAGTTAGGCCTCTGTTGGCTTAGCGGCCTGCTTAGCCTGCACTAAGCCCGCGATGCTGATCTGCTCAGCCGTGACGGCTCACCACCACGCAGCACGGTCCGCGAACGGGAGCGCGGCCGGTCGGGTTCCGATCGTCGGACGGTTCTTCCCGGCGCCGATCGCCGCCAAGGTCCCGGAGATCGTTCTCCTTTTCTGGGTCGTGAAGATCCTGACCACGGCCGGCGGCGAGGTCGCCTCGGACTACCTGAAGAAGTACGGCAACTTCGGCGGCGGAGGCGTCGAAGTCGCGCTCTTCGTGATCGCTCTGGTACTGCAGTTCTCCACTCGTCGCTATAGGGCGTTTGCCTACTGGTCGCTGGCGTACGCCATCGCCACCGCGGGTACCGGCATCTCTGACTTCCTCCACCTCGACGCGCACCTCTCCTATGCGGCCGACAGTCTGCTGTGGGCGCTCATCCTGGCGGGCATCTTCTCGATCTGGCGGCGCAGCGAGGGCACCCTCTCGATCCACAGCATCACCACCCAACGTCGCGAGGCGTACTACTGGGCCGTCGTGTTCGCCACCTTCGCGCTCGGAACCGCGCTCGGAGACTTCACCGCCGCCTCGCTGCATATGGGCTACCTGGACTCCGGGATCTTCTTCTTCGCCGTCATCCTGCTCCCCGCGCTCGCCTGGTGGCAGTTCAACCTGAATGGCGTCGCCGCGTTCTGGATGGCCTACGTCGTAACGCGCCCACTCGGCGCGTCCTTCTCCGATTGGGTCAGCAAGCCGGGCAACCTCTCCGGCCTCAACGTCGGTAACGGGCGCACTGCGCTCGCGATCCTGGCCGCCGTGCTCGCACTGGTCGGCTACCTGGCCGTCGCAAGGCCCGACGTCCAGCGCCCACCGGCTGAAGAGGACGCGCCATCGCCAGCGAGGAGGCCGGGCTACCGCACCGGGATCCTCGGGCTCGAAAGCGAATAGCAGACACCGGACGCGACGACGCAAGGACCGCCCGCTGGTTCGATTCGCCGCCAGTTTTCCTGGGCGGCAGCGTTACCACGTTGCAGGAGGTCCAAGCTGATGCCTAGGGGAAGGAAGAACAGGTTGCTCAAGCACGCTCGCGCGGTGGCGCTGGTCGGCACCGCCGTTTTGGGGGCGAGCTGGGCGTCGGCTGGGCCGGCGCTGGCTCGGTCGTGTCCGAACCACTCGACGAGCACCGTGTCGGGCAGCCCGGGGTACACCTACACCCTGGGGTGCATCGTCAGCTTCGATGGCACGCCGATCGTCTACAACCTGTTCGAGCCCCTGCATCCGGCGCCGCACTCGGTATACCCGATCGTTTACGGGCCAGGGTGGGGGAGCGCAGGCGACACCACTCCCGACGAGAACCTGATCAGAGCCGGCTACGCCGAGCTGACGTGGGACCCGCGCGGGTTCGGGCAGTCTGGCGGCGTTTCCGAGGTCGACTCGCCTGCCGCCGAGGGCCGCGACGTTTCAGCCTTGATCAGCCAGGTGCTGACCGGGCGCGCGGAGATCGCCGTCGACACGGGCGGCAGGCGCGGTCAGCCGCGCTACACCAACGACCGCCGGCGATCGAACACCTATGGCGAGCCGGTCGTGGGCATGGGCAGCGGCAGCTACGGCGGCGGGATCCAGTGGTCGACTGCCTCGTTCGACAGGCGAATCAAGGCGATCGTGCCGGAATTGTCGTGGAACGACCTCGACTATTCGCTCGATCCAGGCGGGGTGGTAAAGCTCGGCTGGACGGAGTTCCTGTTCGCTGCCGGGCCTCCCGACTGGACCCAGAGCCACCTTCAGCCCGACCTGCAAGGGGCGCCGGGCGGCGGCACCGGCGGCAACACAGTCGGCGGGTATGACCCAAATCTCTACAAGGCGGAGACCGAGGCGCTGGCGCTCGGCTACCTTACCCAGCCGACGCTCGCCTGGTTTCGCCAGCGCTCGATGGCAGAGTTCGGGGCCGGCCCGGCCGGCCATGTTCCTGACATCCCGGTGCTTGCCGTCCAGGGTACGGTCGACACGTTGTTCAACCTCAACGACGGCTGGGCCAATCTCGTCGAGACCCGGGAGCACCACGCCGGCCTACCGCTGAAGATGATCGCGTTCTGTGGCGGGCATGTCGCATGCCCGATCGGCGCTCCGCCGAACGGGGACAATTACTCCGACACGGCCTCGAAGACGAGCCCGGTCGCGCCGGGCGAGTCCGCATCGACCTACACCGAGGACGAGACACTCGCCTGGTTGGGTCACTACCTGCGGGGACAGAACTTCAGCCACCCCGGTTACGGATCGGACGGGTTCCCGCGGCGAGCGAACCTCGTCTACCAGACCCAGGACGGCAACTTCCATCCGCTCGCGACGTTCCCAACCCCGGACCGCCCGGGACCGGCGCGATACGTGTCGGCGCCACTCAGCGGCAAGCTGATCGCGCACGGCGCGCCCACCGCCGGGCCGGATCTCGTCAACAGCGCGGGCCTACCCGAAGCCGTCCTCACCGACGGCGCGACCAACGCCAGCGATCCCGGGCAGGTGACCGTTCCCGTGCTGACGGCGAACAGGGCGGCCGTGCCAGTGGTTGGAATCGGGCACGTGACCGCGACCGTCACCGTCCAGGGCGCATCCACCAACCTGTTCTTCCGGCTGATCGACAAGGCCACGGGCTACGTTGTCGATCTGCAGACCCAACCGCTGCGGATGGACAACCTGGACCTGACCGACAACGCGACCAGTCCGAATCTGCCGCCCAAGCCTCAGAAGATCTCCCTCGACCTCGCGGGGGTCGCCTACCTGCTAGCCAAGGGCGACACGCTCGAGCTGCAGGTCTCGACCTCGACCAACTCGTTCATGCCCAACCGCGGTAGCGCCGTCGTCACGCTCACCCACGGGCGCGTCAGCGTTCCGACGCTCGCCCCGTTCGAGGGTTAGCGGCCCACCGGTGGTCCCAGGTCCGAGTCCGGGATCGCCCACTCGACGATCGCCTCTGCAGCGGATTGTCAGCCGCTACCTACGGCGCGTCCGCCTCATGTGCGCGGCCTTCCAATGGGCGGAGATCCGCTTCGCGCCTAGCCCCGTCGCATACACGGCCACGTCGTCGAGATCGCCGACCAGCGGATAGAAGTACGAGCTGCTGAACCACTGGCCGAGTGCGACCCGCGCCGCCGCGATGTGGAATGCAGGATTGCCGTAGGGATCGCTGTCCGGCTGCCCCAGGTCATGACCGTCGACGTAGCCGGTGAGTTGCCCGGACCTGTGGCTGTAGGTCACGGCCAGGTAGTGCCATTTGCCGTTCCAGAGGTTGATCCGGACCGTTGTCGGATCCCAGACGTAATTGGAGCCCTGTTCATCGATGCCGAAGCCGCTCGTGGGTCCCCAGCCGAGCTGGGCGTTTTGATGCGGGTAAAGCGCCAGCCCCGCAACCTGCCCGTTGGTGATCGTGACCCCGGCGCAGGACTCGCCGGTCACCGCGTCGGTGCACGTCTGACCGATGTCGACCAGTACGTGATTGGCCGCGGTCTTCTCGGTGTTCTTGAACCACGCCTCCAGCGTGAAACTGTGGTTGCCGGTCAGACCGGCCGGAGCTGAGCCGCTTTGACCCACGACGCCGGCGGCGCCGCTCGCCGCGATCGCCTTGTCGCCGCTCGCCAGCGGGCCACGCACTCCGTACGTGATTCCGCTTGCGCTGTACACGCCGTTGTTGCGTGACTTCGAGGAATCGCAAAGCGTTTGGCCGCTGCGCTCGTCGAGGCGGTAATACAGAACCGGCTTGTCGGCCAGCACGGCACGTGAGTAAGCGTCGGACCTGTGCCTACATCCATTCCGGTGCGCGGCTGACGCTGGCGGCGCGAAGCCCGCGAGCGTGAGCAGCACGACCACACCGGTTGACGACAGCGCGCGCCATGTTTGGCGACGCGGGTGGCTTGCTGGCATCTTGGATCCCTCCTCGGCTGGGCGTTCCGCTCCAGGGGCCCGCCGCCGGCCCCCCGACGTAACGGCGAGCCTAACCCGGTCTCCGTCGCAGCGGTGAGATGTTCGCCGGCGTTGGACTGCGGACGTCAAGTCGGCCGCCGCCGCCGCCGGGCCTCATAGGGTGAATCCTCGCGAGTCCTCGCAACGAATCGGACGTCGGCCGCTCATCATCACACGAGCGACGCCGGTCACAGCCTGCGCCATCGCTCTACCGGCCATACCCACCTCGCCGGGAGTGGTCAGACCCGCACCCCGACACACTCGAATGAACGCCCCCGTCGAATGCCGCTTGAGCACGGGGGGACGATAACCGGCGCGCGCCGGACGATAACCGGCGCGCCCCGATCTCCGAGCGGCTATGGTTGCCAGCGGGCCGCAAGCACACGGGATCGTGCGCTGGGGGCGGAGACAGCCAGTTGTCAGGAGATTTCACTCGCTTGAGGCGGCCATCGCGGTCGGCCTCCGCGCGCCGTGGGAGCGCAGCCGGCCACTTTGCGCGCCGCCCTGCTACCCACGCCAGGGGCTACCTCGCCCGGACCATCCTGACCGCGGCCTCGCTGCTCGCGCTCAGCACCACCGCGGCCTCCGCCGCCACAGGCTACACCGAGAAGGCGCTCAAGTTCGACGTCCTCATCGGCCCGCAGAACAACATCCACTGCACGGTCGACGCCAACCTCTACACGCCGGATGGCGCGTCGGCCCAGCATCCGGTCGCCGCGATCCTCGCGACCAACGGCTTCGGTGGCAGCAAGGATGACTTCGACCAGATCGCGCCGGCATACGCCCAACGTGGCTTCGCATTCCTCGCTTACTCGGGGCTCGGGTTCGGCGGGTCGGGGTGCAAGATCGAGCTCGACGACCCCGATTACGACGGCAAGGCGGGCTCGCAGCTGGTCAGCTTCCTCGGCGGCGGCAAGGCGGCCACCGACGGCACCAAGATCGACTACATCATCCACGACCCGGTCGCCCACGACGGCAAGCACTACGCCGACGATCCGCGCGTCGGGATGCTGGGCGGCTCTTACGGCGGAGAGATCCAGTTCGCGGTCGCCGAGCAGGACCCCCGCGTAGATGCGATCAACCCTCAGATCACTTGGAACGACCTGGCCTACTCGCTGATCCCCAACAACACCGACTTCGTGCATGGCGTGACCTCCGGAACACCCGGTGTGGTCAAGATCGACTGGCCGACCGGGTTCTTCGGCGAGGGGGTCGGCGATGGGATCGAGGAGCTCGCGTCGAACGGGGATCCCAGCCATATCGGCACCTGTCCCAACTTCGACCCGCGCGCGTGCCCGGCGATCGTGACCGCTGCGGGCACCGGCGCTCCGGACGCGACCACACTCGATTTCCTGCGCCACGCCTCGGTCGAGTCCTACATCCGCAAGATCCGCATCCCGACGTTCCTCGCCCAGGGCGAGAACGACACGCTGTTCGACCTCCAAGAGGCGACGACCACCTACGAGTCCCTCGAGGCGCAGGGCACCCCGGTGCGGATGCTGTGGCGCTCGGCCGGCCACTCGGGCGGCTCACTCGGCAACGCCGAGAGCGACGACACCGATCCCGAGGCGGGCTACGAGAGCCGCCTCGAGCTGCAGTGGTTCCAGTACTACCTCCAGGACGACGGGCCCAAGCCAAGGCTCGACTTCACGTTCTTCCGACCCTGGGTGCCGTACAAGACCGACGCCGCGCCCGCCGTCGGCGAGCTCCCCAGCTATCCCGCCGCCGCCTCGGCCCAGTTCGACCTGTCGGGCTCGGGCTCGCTCGTTTCCTCTCCCGGCGCGGTCCAGAGCGGCAGCTCGAGCATGGTCGCGACGGTCGCGCCCGGGAACACCGGCGGCGGTATAGAGAACGTCGGGGACGTCAACACGCCGGGCCAGTTCGTCGCCTACGCGACGCCGCCGCTCAGCCACGACACCGACGTGATCGGGATCCCCTCGGTGACCTTCCGGATCAGCGCACCATCCTTCGCCGCCAGCCAGAGCGCCGGCCCCGATGGGATGCTCGAGCTGTTCGCGAAGATCGACGACTACGACCCGGCAACCGGCTCGGCGACGCTGCCTGACAACCTCGTCTCCGCCGCCCGGATCCCCGACGTCAACAAGCCGATCACGATCCAGCTGCCTGGGATCGTTCACGAGTTCGCTAAGGGTCATGAGATCCGCCTCGTGATCAGCACCAGCGACGCCGCGTTCCGCGGCAACAACTCCGCCGGGCCGGTAACCGTCACGACGTCGAAAGCTGCCCCCGGAGTGCTGTCGATCCCGATCGTCACCCATCAGCTGCCGACCCTGACGACCCCGAGCGTCCCCGCGGTCAGGCCAGGCTGCCCGGCGGCGACCGGACGCCTCTCCGGCACGGCCCTCGGTCTGATCAGGCTCGGCTTCACGCGCGCGAGAGCCCGCCGCGCCTACGTTCACAGCTCCGACCGCGGGCGTCGCTACGAGGACTTCTTCTGCCTGACCCCGAACGGGATCCGCGTCGGCTACGCATCGCCAACGCTGCTTCGCACGCTGCCCCGCGCG
>Ga0070739_10007413_pt1 | contig 11646 bp, 11 predicted proteins | sample Coa_R1_7_FD_66445 | JGI IMG/M metagenome (GOLD analysis project Ga0070739, IMG submission 66445) | Surface soil microbial communities from Centralia Pennsylvania, which are recovering from an underground coalmine fire - Coalmine... | ecosystem: Environmental > Terrestrial > Soil > Unclassified ... | reverse complement strand
GCCTGCCGATCGCCAGCCTGACCAAGATGATGACCGCGCTCGTGGTCGCCCAGCACAGCCGCCCCTCCGACCAGGTGCTGATCACCAAGCAGGCGGTCGACTTCTCGGGCTCCGGCGTCGGGTTGCTGCCGCTCGGCAGGCACGTGAGCCTCCGCGCGCTGCTCTACGGCCTGCTCCTGCCGTCGGGCAACGACGCCGCCATCGCGCTGGCCCAGCACGTGGCCGGCAGCCAGCGCCACTTCGTGGACCTCATGAACGCCCAGGCCCAGGCCATGCAGCTGCGCTGCACCCACTTCGCCAGCGTGTCCGGCCTGGTGGACCGCGACAACTACTCGTGTACCGGCGACCTCGCCGTCATCGCCCACGCGGTGCTGATGCAGCCCGTCCTGGCGCCCATCGTGGCCGCGCGCAGCGCGGTCATTCCCTTCCCCATCAAGGGCGGAAAGCTCTTCCTCTACAACAACAACCCGCTGCTGCTCATGCGCTATCCGGGCGCCGACGGGGTCAAGACCGGCTATACGACGGCGGCCGGCGCCTGCCTGGTGGCGGCGGCGCGCCGGGGGCGGATCTGGCTCGGGGTCGTGCTCCTGCACTCGATCAATCCGGCCGCCCAGGCCCGGAAGCTGCTCGATGCCGGCTTCGCCACGCTGGGGGGTAGCTGAACGAACGAGTTCCCGCGCCGACCTCAGATCGACTAAAACGCGGATGGAGGGGAATCCACCCAAGTAATCAGCGCTCTAGCGGTTCCGGTCCACCCTCGAGTCACAGGAAGGCGCAGATGTCCCCCGCTACCTACCAAACCGTCAAGCTGAGCAAGGGCAAGCACATCTCCCCCGACGACGGGGCCTGTGTCATGGAGCTTGCCTCGATGCTCGCCGGCGAACCCTTCAGCGACCATCCGGCGTGTGCCTGCCCCGTCATCGGGTCGTTCCTGCGCGCGTACAACGACTCGCTCGACGACGAGCGCCGCCAGGATCTGTACGCCTACGCGGCCAAGGTCGTCGGCACGCGGGCGACCGGTGCCGTGCAGCGCGCGCGGGCCGAGCGCCTGGCCGCATGGGAGCTCGAGCTCCGCTTGCGCCGGCCGCTGCGGCGGCTGCTCCCCGAGCGCATGCGCGAGGTCGGCCTGCGCCGCCGCCACGCGCTCGACACCGTCGGAACGCATGCCGTCCACGCGATCCGCAAGCATTCCGACGCAATCCATGCTGAGGCACTGGCCCTGATCGACGAGCTCATCGCCATGGGCGCCCCCCAGCCGGCGGCGAGCGTGCCGACACCCGGCGCTGCCCGGCCCGTTCCCGCCACCCTCTGAGCCCGACCGCACCACACCCCCCGCGTGCGCGCGCCTGAGCCCATCGACTCAGGCGCGATCGGGCTCCCCGCCGCCGGGACGGTCATGGCGGAGTGCCACCGGGTGCTGGAGCAGAACTGGCGAACCGGCTCGCGGGGCGAGGTCGACTACGGCTACACCTGCCCGAGCCCGGGCCGCTACCCGTGGCAGTGGTACTGGGACTCCTGCTTGACCGCCATCGCCTGGCGGCACTTCGACCCCCAGCGCGCCCACCGCGAGCTCGAGTCGCTGCTGGCCGCGGCGGCGCCAGACGGGTTCATCGGCCACACGATCTTCTGGCGGCGGCCCGTCACCCGCACGCGCCGCCTGTTCTACAACGTGAACTCGCGCACGGACTTCATGACCTCGACGATCCAGCCGCCGCTGCTGGCCTGGGCGTGGGCGATCGCGGTCGGCGACCCGCGCGGCGAGGAGCGGATCGTCGCCCACCATGACGCGGTCATGGCGCGCCGGGACCTCGAGGGCGACGGCCTGATCTGGATCATCCAGCCCGACGAATCGGGGCTTGACGCCTCGCCGACGTTCGACTCGGTGTGGGGCTGGCGGGCGCACGGCACACCGGGCTTCCCCTTCCTGGTCGCTCGCAACCGGCGCCTTCACTTCGACGCCCGCCGCGTGCGCGAGGCCAGTGGGCCGCTGGTCTGCGGCGCGCTCACGAACACGCTGCACGGGCTCTCCCAGCTGGCGCTCGGGCGGCCATCGATAACCCCGGCGCTGATCGACCGGCTGTACGACCCGCGCACCGGCCTGTTCGGCCATCAGACCTATCCCGGACGGCGCCGCCCGCGGGTCCTCACATGGGTGGCGATGGCCCCGCTGGCGCTCCCTGACCTTCCCGAGGAGATCGGCCGGCGGCTCGTGGAGGAGCACCTGCTCGACGCTGAGCGCTTCTGGCTTCCCGTGCCGCCGCCGTCGGTGGCCGCCAACGAGCGCACGTTCTCGATGAAGGACACCTACTGGGGGCTGCGGCGCTACTGGCGCGGGCCGACATGGGTCAACTCGGCCTGGCTCGTCTGGCTGGGGCTGCTCCGGCTCGGCTACGACGAGGTCGCGGCCGAATTGGCCCGGCGGATCCTCGGGGCCGTCGAGCGCTCGGGTCTGCGCGAGTACTACGACCCCAAAACGGGAGAGGGCATGGGCGCCGAGGATTTCGCCTGGTCGGCGCTCGCGGCCGAATTCGTGGTCAAAGATCCGCGCGCGCGCTCGAGCTATCTGTGAGCGCCGGGCACGATCAGGGAATAAGGAAAAGGTGGCCAACAGCAGTAGTTGCCAGGTTCTGGTCGAGGACCCCGAACTGGCCGAGCACCTGCAGGGCGAGCGCCTGGTAGCGGCCCGGCGCGACACGATGGCCCGGTGCGTCGAGCTGCCGGCCGGTCCCTGGCAGCCGCCCGAGGATGCCGAGACGCTGAAGCTCGGCATCGGGCTGCTCATCCTGCGCGGGCTGGTCGTCCGCCACGTCGGCGTGGCCGGGCGCTTCGGCGCCGAGCTGCTCGGCGAGGGCGACGTGATGTGCCCGTGGCAGTGGGAGGACGGCAACTCCACACTGCCCCGAGCCGGCCGCTGGCGCGTGCTCCAGGCGTGCCGGATAGCGGTCCTCGACGCCGACTTCACCCAGCGGCTGGGGCGCTACCCGGAGATCGTCTCGACGCTGTTCACGCGCTCGCTCCAGCGCGCGCGCCACGTGGCCGTGAACATGGCCATCGTGCAGCAGCCCCGGATCGACATCCGCCTGCACATGCTGTTCTGGGAGCTGGCCGACCGGTGGGGGACGGTGCGTCAGGACGGCGTGCACGTCCCGATCCAGATCACCCACGCCACACTCGCCGATCTCGTGGCGGCGCGACGGCCGACCGTGACCAAGGCGCTGGGCGAGCTGGCCGAGCGCGCCGCCGTGCTGTGGACCGGCGAGGACTGGCTGCTGCCGGGCGAGCCGCCGGCCGAGCTGCTCGAGGTCGGCTCGGTGGCCGTGTCGGCCAACGGCGACAGCGGCCGGCACAAGCGCCCCAAGGCCTGAGCGCGCTCAGGGCTGGGCGACCATCACCTCGCGCGGCAGCTCGCCCTCGGGCGTGACCAGGATCGCGCCCTCGCCCGAGGTGTAGGCCTCCTCCCCGTGCTGGACGACATCCATGCCGAGCGCCTCCTCGCGGCTCGAGACGCGCAGCGGCATGAACCACCCGATCACGCGCAGGATCGCGAACGTGACGACGAAGGCGTAGACGGGGCCGGCCAGCGCGGCAAGCTGCCAGCCGAGCTGACCGGCATGGCCGTAGGCCAGCCCGTTGGCCACGCCGTTCCAGCCGCGCTGGGCGAAGAAGCCGATGAACACGATCCCGGTCAGCCCGGCGAGGCCGTGGGCGGCCAGGACGTCCAGGGTCTCGTCGAGCCGCGTGCGCGGCCGCCACACGATGGCCGCGTAGCTGGGGAAGGCGGCGATGACGCCGAGCGCCATCGCCCAGCCGGGGCTGATGAAGCCGGCCGCCGGAGTGATGCCCACGCAGCCGACCACGATGGCCGTGGCGGCGCCGATCGCGGTCACCTTGCGGTCGCGCAGCAGGTCGAGCAGGAACCACACGACGAGCGTGCAGGCGGGCGTGAGCAGCGTGTTGACGAACGCCAGCACCGAGGGGTGACCGGTCCCGTAGCCGCTCCCGCCGTTGAAGCCGAACCAGCCGAACCACAGCAGCCCGGCCCCGAGCAGCACGTAGACCGCGTTGTGGGGCAGCAGGGCCTGGCGGCCGTAGTCCTTGCGCGCGCCGACCGCCGTGGCCGCCGCGAAGGCGGAGAATCCCGAGGCCATCTCCACCGGCACACCGCCGGCGAAGTCGAGCGTGCCGTGGCGCTCGAGCCAGCCGCCGCCCCACACCCAGTGCGCGAGCACCGGGTAGACGAGGATCGACCAGGCGACCATGAAGATCAGGAAGGGGCCGAAGCGCATGCGCTCGACCACGGCTCCGGAGACCAGCGCAGCGGTGATGATGCAGAACGTGGCCTCGAAGGCGAAGAACAGCAGCTGAGGGATGTCGGTCCCGGGGCGCGGGGCGAACGTGATCCCGCGCAGCAGCGCGAAGTGCAGCCCGCCGATGAAGGCGCCGCCGGGATCGAAGGCGAGCGAGTAGCCGACGGCCGCCCAGGCGACCGTGACCACACCGAGCGCGCCGACGCTCATCATGAACGTGTTCAGGGTGTTCTTGGAGCGCACGAGCCCGGAGTAGAAGAGGCCGAGCGCCGGGGTCATCATCAGCACCAGCGCTGTGGCCACGAGCATCCACGCCGTGTCGCCGGCGCCGAGGGACGAGAGGGCGTGCGAGGCGCTCATGAGCCGCCGTCCACCGGGGTGACCGCGGAGCGGTCGGTCTCGCCGGTGCGGATGCGCACGGCCTGCTCCAGGGGGACGACGAAGATCTTGCCGTCGCCCACCTCGCCGGTGCGCGCGCCCTCGCAGATGGCGTCGACGGTCGGCTGCACGAACGAGTCCGACACCGCGATCTCGAAGCGCACCTTCTCCGAGAGCTCCATCTTCACGGTCGTGCCGCGATAGGTCTCGACGCGGTCGAGCTCCCCGCCGTGGCCCTGCACGCGGCTGATCGAGAGGCCGCGCACCTCGGCGCGATAGAGCGCCTCGAGCACGTCATTGGCCCGCTCGGGGCGAACGATCCCGATGACCAGCTTCACGGGTCATGCTCCTTTCGGCAAGTCGGCGGCGGCCCGGGCAGCGCGATCGAGCCTGCCCGAGGCGCTAGAAGGTACCGGGCCGGAGCGGCCGGGGACGGCTCAGCCGGCCAGGCCGCCGAAGATCGCGAACGGGTTGGAGCTTCCGGCCAGCACAGCGGGGACGCTGCCCTCGGCGGCCACCAGGCTGCCGTCGGGCGCCTCGCGGTGGCAGCGGGCGGCGATCGCCTGCGCGCTGTCCTCGTCGGCCGCCCCGATGACCAGGTAGCGGCCCCGGCGAACGACGGGCAGGCCCTCGGCCTCGAGGCGCTCGGCGAAGGCGGCGCAGTCGCGCTCGGAGCGGCACTCGACACGCACCTCGAAGTTCGGATAGCCCTGCTCGAGCGCCTGCTCCTGCTCCTGGGCGTCGCGCGCGGCGTGCTCGGCCTCGAGCTGCGCGCCGGTGCTCGGCAGCGGCGCGTCGGGGTCCTCCCACGCCTCGGCCTCGGGATGCCAGCGCGCGAGCTCGCACTCCACCTCCCAGCCGTGCTCGGCGGCCAGCGAGCGGATCAGGCGCTCCGCCGCCTCCGCCTGCTGGCGGGTGCCCGCATAGCAGAACAGGTGCGCGCCTTCCTGGGAGACGATGACACGGTCGCGGAAGGCGGTCTCGAGCTCGTGCTCGAGCGCCGAGGCATCGAGCCGCTGGCTGAGCTTGCTGGCCCGAGACGGATCGTGGACGTCGACGCCCAGTCGCCAGTCGTCGTTCACTTGAACTGGGAGATGTCGACCGCGCCCTTGGGGGCCGTCAGCGAGACCGACTCGTTGTAGTGGTCGAAGGTGATGTGCCCGCCGGCCGCCCCGGACTTCGTGATCTCCACCGGGTAGGCGGGACCGGTGGTGGCGACGTAGAGCGTGCCGCCCTGCGTGGTGTCCCGCACGCCGACGACCTTCTGGCCGTCGACCGTCGTCGTGCCGATCTTGACCAGCTTGCCGTGGCTCGCGAGTGTCTTGTTGAAGAAGGCGGGCAGGTTCGTGAACTGGGCGAAGCTCGAGAGCTGTCCGGAGCTCGAGCCCTTCAGCCACCGGTTCTGGAAGAGCTGGACCGCGGCGGCTCCGCCGAAGCGCTGGAGGAAGGCGCGGCTGCCCTTGATGTAGACGGCGTTGGAAGTGGCGATGAGCTGGAAGCTCAGTCCGGCCTCGGATACCTGGCCCTTGGCGCCCTGGCCGGAGAGGATGTCGAGGTTCAGCGAGAGGGGCTGCCCGCTCGCCACCAGCGAGCCGGAGACATGGACCGACTTGGCGCCCTGGATCGCGCTGCGCGACGCCGAGACGATCTGATCGGGCGACTTCGAGGCCACGCCGTTACTGGACGAGCCGGAGCCCCCGCAGGCCGCCAGCAGCGCGGCAAGCGCCACGGCGGCGATGACGGACCGGAAAGTGCCAGATCTCATCTGAGCGCAGCGTAGCGGGATCTCAGTTGCCTGCCTGGGCGCGCGCGGCCTGGAGCGTGTTGGCCATCAGACAGGCGATCGTCATCGGGCCCACGCCGCCGGGGACGGGCGTGATCGCCCCCGCCACCTCGGCCGCCTCGGCGAACGCCACGTCGCCCACGAGGCCGGCCGGGGTCCGCGTGATGCCGACGTCGATGACCACGGCGCCGGGCTTCACCCAATCGCCGCGGACCATCTCGGGCCGCCCCGTGGCGGCGATCAGCACGTCGGCCTCGCGGCACACGCCGGGCAGGTCCCGGGTGCGCGAGTGGCACATGGTCACGGTGGCGTTGGCGGCCAGCAGCAGCTGCGCCATCGGCTTGCCGAACAGGTTCGAGCGCCCGACGACGACGGCACGGGCCCCGCTCAGCGTCACGCCCTCCTGCTCGAGCAGCACCATCACGCCGGCGGGGGTGCAGGGTCGCAGCCCCGGCAGTCCGAGGGCCAGCCGCCCGGCGTTGACGACGCTCAGGCCATCGACGTCCTTTTCGGGATCGATGCGCCCCGTCAGCTCCTCGCCGTCCAGGTGCGCGGGCACCGGCAGCTGGCAGAGAATCCCGCTGACGCGGGGGTCGGCGTTCAGCTCGTCGATCGTGGCCAGGGCCTGCGCCTGGCTGGTGGACGCCGGCAGCGGGCGGTGGAAGCTCTCGATCCCCACCTCGGCCGAGGCCTTGCGCTTGCCGTTCACGTACACGGCGGAGGCGGGGTCGTCGCCGATCAGGACCGTGGCCAGCCCCGGCGCGTGGCCGTGACGGGCGGTGAACTCGGCCACCTCGGCGGCCACGCTGTGGCGCAGCCGCTGCGCCGCCGCGCGCCCGTCGATCACGGCCGCGCTCACGGGCTGGCCACCGCCACGTCGGACTCGAAGTGGGTCATGTGCTGGAGCTCGGCCACCCGCGCCTGGACCTCCTCGAAGCCGAGGCGGTGCACGCGCTCGGTCCCGAACTCCTCGACGTTGTAGGAGGCGAGCGCCGTCCCGTAGGCCATGGCCTGGCGCAGCACGCGGTCGCTGGTGGCGTGCTCGAGCTGGCGCGCGATGTGGCCGACGAAGCCCCCGGCGAACGTGTCGCCGGCGCCCGTGGGGTCGATGACCTGCTCCAGCGGATAGGCGGGGAGGGCGAAGAAGCCTTCGGCGGTCACGAGGGCGGCGCCGTACTCGCCCTGCTTGGCGACCACGACCGACGGGCCGAGGCCGAGCACCTGGCGCGCGGCGCCGACGAGGCTCGGCTTGCCGGTCAGCTGCCGCAGCTCGGCGTCGTTGAGGATCAGGCAGTCGACCCGCGAGATCACCTCGAGCAGGTCGTCCCGGGCGATGTCGATCCACAGGTTCATCGAGTCCAGGGCCACGAAGCGGGGCGAGCTCACCTGCTCGAGCACGTGGAGCTGGAGCTGAGGCTGGATGTTGGCCAGGAAGAGCACATCGCACTCGCGCGAGGCGGCCGACAGCTCGGGCTCGAAATGCTCGAACACGCCCAGCTCGGTGGCCAGCGTCTCGCGCGAGTTCAGGTCCCAGCCGTACTCGCCACGCCAGAAGAACGTCCGCCCACCACTCACATGCTCGACGTCGGCGACGTCGGTCCCGCGGGTCCCGAGGACCTCGAGCTCGGCGGGACCGAAGTCGTCGCCCACCGGGCCGACCACGCGCACGGTGTCGAAGAACGAGGCGGCCAGCGCGAAGTGGGTGGCGGCACCGCCCAGCATGCGCTCGCGCTCCCCGAAGGGCGTCTTGACGGCGTCGAAGGCCAGCGAACCGACCACGGTGATGCTCATGCGCCCACCGCCGGGGCGAGGTGTTCTCGGGAGATCATCGGCGTGCGATGTTGCCAGGAAAGCGTGGCGGCTCGCGGCCCGCTGCTAAAACGGGAGGCGATGACGCTGCGCGCCGCCATCATCGGGTCCGGGCCGGCCGGCTTCTACACGGCCGCCGCGCTGCTCGGGCGGGGCTTCGAGGTCGACGTCTACGACGTGCTGCCGACGCCGTTCGGCCTCGTGCGAGCCGGCGTCGCACCCGACCACCCCAAGATCAAGACGGTCACCCGCGCCTTCGAGAAGACGGCCTCCCACGAGCACTTCCAGTTCTTCGGCGGCGTGGAGATCGGCACCGACGTCTCGCGCGAGGAACTGCTCGAGCGCTACCACGTGGTCGTCTACGCGGCCGGCACGAGCGCCGACAACCGCCTCGGCATCCCCGGCGAGGACCTGCCGGGGTCCCACGCGGCCACCGAGTTCGTGGCCTGGTACAACGGCCACCCCGGCTACGCCGAGCGCAGCTTCGATCTCACGTGCCGGCGCGCGGTCGTGGTGGGCAACGGCAACGTGGCCATCGACGTGGCGCGGATGCTCGTCCTGGATCCCGAGGAGCTCGCGCCCACCGACACCGCCGATCACGCGCTGGCCGCGCTGGCCGCAGCGGAGATCAGGGAGGTCGTCCTGCTCGGCCGCCGGGGCCCGGCACAGGCCGCGTTCACCAATCCCGAGCTGCTCGAGCTGGGCGAGCTGCGCCGCGCCGACGTGATCGTCGATCCCGCCGAGCTGGAGCTCGATCCGCTCAGCGAGGAGTGGCTGGCCGGCGACGGTGCCGACGCCACCGCCCGGCGCAACGTCGAGATCCTGCGCCGCTACGCCGAGCGTCAGCCGGAGGGCAAGAGCCATCGCATCGTGATGCGCTTCCTGCGCTCGCCGCTGGAGATCCTGGGCGGCGATCGCGTGGAGGGGCTGCGCGTCGGCATCAACCGCATCGAGCGGCGCGCCGACGGCTCCCTGACCGCCGTGCCCACCGGCGCCGAGGAGACGATCGAGTGCGGGCTCGTGCTGCGCTCGATCGGCTACCGCGGGGTGCCGATCCCCGGCGTGCCCTTCGACGAGCGGCTCGGCCGCATCCGCAATGCCGGCGGCCGCGTCACCGACGAGTCCGGCCGCCAGCTGCTCGGCGAGTACGCGGTGGGCTGGATCAAGCGCGGCCCGAGCGGCGTCATCGGCACCAACAAGAAGTGCGCCAACGACACCGTGGCCCGCATCCTCGAGGACGTCGAGGCGGGCGCCGTCCACCAGCCAGACACGCAGGCCGGCGGCGCGGAGATCGTGGAGTGGATCCGCGAGCGGGTCCCGACCGCCGTGACCTGGGAGGGCTGGCAGCGGATCGACAGCCACGAGACCTCCGCGGGCCAGCCGCTCGGGCGCCCGCGCGTGAAGCTCGTGCGGCTGCCCGACATGCACGAGATCGCCTCCCACGGTGACCGCTCGCCCGCCGGGCGCTGAGCGCCCGCCGCTGGCCGGCCCGCCGCACGAGGGCTTCCCGGTTCCCCCGCGCGTGCGCGAACTGGCCGCCGGCGCGTCCGTGCGCGGCGTCTGGCTGAACCAGCTCGGCGGCAGCACGTGGGAGCTCGGGACGGGCGCCGGGCGCCGGTTCGTCAAGTGGGCGCCCCGCGGCTGCGGCCTGGACCTCGAGGCCGAGGCGGCGCGGCTGCGCTGGGCGGGCCGTTTCGTGCGCGTGCCGGCCGTGCTCGGGGCCGGCGACGAGGAGCGGGGCGCGTGGCTCCTGCTGGAGGCGCTGGCGGGCGAGAGCGCCGTGAGCGAGCGCTGGCGTGCCGAGCCCGAGCGCGCCGCGCGCGCGATCGGGCAGGGGCTTCGCCTGCTCCACGACCGGCTGCCCGTGGACAGCTGTCCCTTCTCGTGGTCGGTCGCCGAGCGGCTGGCCCGCGCGGGGGCCGAGGGTCTGGCCCGGACGGCGCCCGCCATCGACCGGCTCGTGGTCTGCCATGGCGACGCGTGCGCGCCCAACACGCTGCTGAGCGATGACGGCGGCGTGGCCGGGCATGTCGACCTCGGCGCGCTCGGGGTGGCCGACCGCTGGGCCGACCTGGCGGTGGCCACGTGGAGCATGGAGTGGAACTACGGCCCGGGCCTCGCCGAGCCGCTGCTCGAGGCCTACGGGATCGCGCCCGACGAGGAGCGCATCGCCTTCTACCGGCTGCTGTGGGATCTGACCTGAGGCCGGGCTACCGGCGCTGGTACACCGTGGCCTCGACGTTCACGCCCGCGTCGTACCAGTAGGCGTTGCTGGAGGCGAGCTCGCGCATGTCGGGGTCGTGGGAGAGGAACCAGCCCCAGCGCGCGGTGGCCGTGTTGATCAGCGCCATCCATTCGGGGCTGGTGGGGAAGCGCACCGGGGTGATCAGCACGACCTTCTCGCCGGGCTTGACCTTGTCGATCATGGGGCCGAGCACCGCGTGCACGGAGGAGGCGCGGAGCTTCTCCAGCGCGTTGCGCCAGTCGACGACGTGCGGATCGCTCACCGGTCCCAGCGGCGTGGCCCAGTGCTCGACCGCCGGGAGGTAGAAGGAAAGGACCGGAACCTGCTCGGGCTGGGTCGAGAGCACGAGCGCGTTGGCGCCGATCGTCGAGCGCAGCTGGGCGGCGACGGACGCGACGTTGCTCTTCGTGTTGAGGTTGTGTGGCACGGGGTCGAGCAGCCAGAAGCAGGCGGTGAGCACGACGGCCACGGCGGCCAGGCGACCGCCGCGGGCCAGCCCGAGCCCGAAGAGAAGGATCAGCGGGCCGACGATCACCGCGAGGTAGCGGTCGGCCCAGGCGGGGCTGTGCTTGGAGTACGCCCAGGCGAGCAGCAGCGTGCCGAGGCCGAGGATCAGCAGCGACTCGGCGGCCAGCCGCGTCCAGCCGACCTGCCCGGGACGCTCGCGCAACCAGGTCCGCACGGCGCGGAGTGACCAGCGTCCGCCGGACTCGGGGCTCGCAGTCAGCGCGGCGGCGTGCGGGGCGCGCGCGCGCAGCGTGAGCAGGCCGGCGCCCCCGCCCAGCAGCAGCAGCATCGCCACTCCGCGCCCCCCGGCGAGGAAATAGCCGGCCTGGCTGAGCGACCACACGACCGGCGGCAGGTCCCAGGGCGCTCCGGTATGGCGCACCTGGTAGAGGAGAGTCGGCACCGAGGGCAGGAAGAGGACGGCGACCGCCCCGAACCCGATCAACCCATCGCGCCACAGCCCGCGTCGATCCTCCGGCTGGAGATAGACGCACCAGAGGAAGGCGAGCACGGCGATGACGGCCAGGAACAGCCCCCAGTTGTGGGAGTACATCGTGGCCACCAGCGAGACCGTGAAGAGAGCGAGGTAGCGGCGGCGGCGCTTGATGAAGCTGTGC
>Ga0070739_10007410_pt1 | contig 11650 bp, 9 predicted proteins | sample Coa_R1_7_FD_66445 | JGI IMG/M metagenome (GOLD analysis project Ga0070739, IMG submission 66445) | Surface soil microbial communities from Centralia Pennsylvania, which are recovering from an underground coalmine fire - Coalmine... | ecosystem: Environmental > Terrestrial > Soil > Unclassified ... | reverse complement strand
ACGCTCGCCGGCAGCGCGCCCGCCGCCCGGGCGGGCGCGGCCGGCGTCTGTCTCTCGGCGGCGCTGGCCGCGGCGGGTGCCGCGGCCACCTGGCAGCACGCCCGTCGTCGGCCTGCTCCAGTGTGATGCCGGTGCCCCGGGTGCTGGCGGCCGTCCCACCCGCCTCCGGCGCGGTCGTGATGGGGACGGGCATCGTCTCGATCGACTTCACGATCGACGGGCGGGAGACCCTGTCGCGGGTGCTCCTCGCGCTCGCCGCACTGGTCTGGGTCGGGCTCGTGCTGCTCGTCGGCGCGCGTGTGCTCGGCGACCGGCCGCGGGCGCGGCGCGAGGCGGCGTCCCCGGCCGCCCTCACCGGCATTGCCGGGACGGCGGTGCTCGGCGCGCGGGTCGCGCTGCTCGGCTGGACGCACGTCGCCGAGGCGCTGCTCGTCGTCGCCGTCTGCGTGTGGCTCGCGCTCGTGCCGCGCGTCTTCGCGGCGTGGGTGGTGCCGACGGTGGGCGTGTCGTTCGTGCTCACGGTGGCGACGGAGTCTCTGGCGGTGCTCGCAGCCGTGCTCGCGGTGCAGGAGCGACTCGCGTGGCTCGCTGTCGCTGCGCTCGCCGCGCTTGCGCTCGGGCTCGTCGCCTACGTCTTCGTGCTCGCGCGCTTCGACCTCCGCCAGCTCCTCGCCGGCCGCGGCGACCACTGGGTCGCGGGCGGCGCGCTCGCGATCGCCACGCTCGCGTGTGGCCGTGTCGCGCAGGCGGCGCACGCCGTCCACCTCCTGCGCCCGCTCGCGGGCGGCCTCGACGTCGCCTCCCTCGCGCTCTGGGCCGCGGCCGTCGCGTGGCTACCCGCGTTGCTCGTCTGCGAGATCGTCTCACCGCGGCTCGACTACGACGCCCGCCGTTGGTCGACTGTCTTCCCGTTCGGGATGTACGCAGCCTGCAGCTTCGTCGCGGGTGACGTCGCCGCCGTCGGAGGCATCGTCGACTTCGCCCGCGTCTGGATCTGGCTCGCGCTCGCGGTCTGGCTTGCCGCGACGGTCGGGCTCGTCCGGCGCGGCCTCCGGATCTACCGCGAGGTCGCGTAGCGCCGGCGGTAGAGGATGTACGGCCGACCGACGTACTGGAAGGGGATGCTCCAGACGTGCACGAGCCGGCTGAACGGCCAGAGCGCGTACAGCACCCAGGGGATCGCCGCGTGCAGCTGGTAGACGACCGGCGACTGCGACATCAGCTCCGGCTTCGGGTCGTGGAAGAGCGAGCGGAACCACGGGCCGACGCTGACGCGGTAGTTGTAGCCAGGCCCGAAGACGTTGTAGCCGATCGCCTCGCCGACGCCGAGCAGGATCAGGATCGCGAGCAGGACGTACACGGCGACGTCGGCCGTCGAGGTGGTGACGCGGATGCGGGCGACGGCGGCGCGGCGGTAGGCAAGGATCGCGAGCCCGCACAGGCAGATGAGCCCGGCGATGCCGCCGCCGATCCCGGCGAGGTGGTGATAGGCGCGCTCGGAGACGCCGACCGCTCGCGTCGCGCTCGCCGGAACCAGGATGCCGAGGACGTGGCCGAGGATCACGGCGATCGCTCCCCAGTGGAAGAGGTTCGAGCCCCAGGCGAGCAGCCGGCTCTCCAGCAGCTGCGTCGAGTGGCTCGTCCAGCCGAGCTGGTCCTTGCGATACCGCCAAACGTGTCCGCCAGCGAACAGCGCCATCGACGCGTACGGGAGCACGAGCCACACGTAGAGGTCGGCGGTGCGGCTCACGCGCGTCCCTCGCCGCCTCCGGCTCGCGCCGGGCGAAGCCCGGCTTCGCCGGCGCCTGGCGCCGCTGGCGGCAGGATGCTGCGCCCTCGGGCCATCGGTCGTACCGTCTGTACTGCCCTCGGCCCTCGGGCTTGCCTCCTTTGCCAGCGACGCCCGAGGAACGCGCGAACGTGAGGAGTTGACACAGAACGTTTCACGGGTGCGCTCCGGTCGGCACCACTTCGGGCGGCGCGAACGGCTCGAGCCCGACCTGCTCGTGCGGCGGCCCCTCCGCGAGCAGTCGCGCGAGCCGGTCGCGCTCCGGGCCGGCGAGCCGCGGCAGCGAGCCGCAGAGCGCGTCCAGGAGACACGCCCACGGGCTTTGCGTCTCCGCGAGGCGCAGGCGCAGCAGCTCGAGCGGCAGCCGGAGCTCCAGCAGCAGGGTCTCGCCGTAGCCGGCGGGGGCGAGCGCCGCGAACTCGAGCAGCAGCGGCAGGTAGTCCGGCAGCTCCTCGGCGTCGAGCGGCAGGCCCGCGGCCGCGTAGAGACGCTTTAGCCGTAGCAGGGCGAGGCCGCGCTTGCGCGTGTCGCCGTGCAGGTACCAGGTGAGGTGCAGGCTCGTGCGCCGGTCGAGGTCGAACGTCTCGACGTAGCGGCGCTGCCGCTCGGCGAGCCGCGTCTCCCGCCGAAAGCATCCGAACGGCTCGGGCAGCTGCGCAGACTCGAGCGCCGCATCGGTCTCCGCGCTCGGATAGTCGAGCGCGAGCGAGAGGACCGCGTAGTCGGGCGCGCGTCTCACCTGCCGTTGCCGAGCAGCTTCAGCGGCTTGAAGCCCGGACCGCGCTGCGGCGGAAAGCCGACCTCGCCGTAGCCGCCGCCCGGCCCGCCCGGCACCGAGCAGCCGGCGTTCTGCGCCTCGAGGATCTGCGCATGCTCCGCGTGCGCCTTGGGGATCACGTAGCGGTCGTCGTACTTGGCGATCGCGAGCAGCCGGTACATCGCCTCGAGCTCGCCGACGTCCATGCCGACCGAGCGCGCCAGCTCGTCGTCCCGGTTGCCGTCCAGCTGCAGCCGGCGCATGACGCCGCGCATCGCGGCAAGCCTGCGCAGCACCCTGCGGATCACGTCGGCGTCGCCGGCCGAGAGCAGGTTGGCGAGGTACTGCACCGGGATGCGCAGCTGCTCGATTGCGGGGAAGACGTCGTCTGGGTCGCCGTCGTAGCCGCCGGCAGCCATTGCCGAGTCGATCGGCGAGAGTGGGGGGACGTACCAAACCATCGGCAGCGTCCGGTACTCGGGGTGGAGCGGCAGTGCGATCCGCCAGTCGACGGCGAGCTTGTAGACCGGCGAGCGCTCCGCGGCCGCGATCCAGTCGTCGGCCACCCCGTCGGCGCGCGCCTGCGCCTGTACCTCCGGATCGTGCGGATCGAGGAAGACCGAGAGCTGCGACTCGAGCAGGTGCGTCGGGTCTTCGACGGAGGCAGCTTCCTCGACGCGGTCGGCGTCGTAGAGCACCAGGCCGAGGTAGCGGAGCCGACCGACGCACGTCTCCGAGCAGATCGTCGGCAGCCCGACCTCGAGCCGCGGATAGCAGAGCGTGCACTTCTCGGCCGTGCCGGTTCTGTGGTTGAAGTACACCTTCTTGTAGGGGCAGCCGGAGACGCAGTAGCGCCACGCGCGGCACTTGTCCTGGTCGACGAGCACCACGCCGTCCTCCTCGCGCTTGTACATCGCGCCTGACGGGCAGCTCGCGACGCAGGACGGATTCAGGCAGTGCTCGCAGATGCGCGGCAGGTAGAACATGAACGCGCGCTCGTACTCCATACGCACCTGCTCCTCGATTCCCTCGAGGAGCGGGTCGTGGATCGCGTGCTCGGGCGCACCGGCGAGGTTGTCGTCCCAGTTCGGGCCGGTCTTCACCTGGATCCGGTCGCCGGTCAGCTGCGAGCGCGGCGTCGCGACCGGGTCGTGCTCGGACAGCGGCGCGCTGATCAGCGTCTCGTAGTCGTAGGTGAAGGGCTCGTAGTAGTCGTCGATCGTCGGCAGGTCGGGGTTCCAGAAGATGGTCAGCAGCTTCCGCAGCTGCCCGCCCGCCCGGAGGCGCAGCCGCCCCTTGCGGTCGAGCTCCCAGCCGCCCTTCCACTTGTCGTTGTCCTCGTAGGTACGCGGGTAGCCGAGCCCCGGCTTCGTCTCGACGTTGTTGAACCAGACGTACTCCGTGCCCGGGCGGTTGGTCCACACCTGCTTGCAGGTGACCGAGCAGGTGTGGCAGCCGATGCACTTGTCGAGGTTCATCACCATCGCCACCTGCGCGCGCACCTTCATCAGAACTGCACCTCCTGCGAGCGCTTGCGCACCACGGTGACCTCGTCGCGCTGCGAGCCGGTCGGGCCGTAGTAGTTGAAGCCGTAGGAGAGCTGCGCGTAGCCGCCGACGAGGTGCGACGGCTTGTAGACGATCCGCGTCAGCGAGTTGTCGGTGCCGCCGCGCCGGCCGGTCGTCTCGGTTCGCGGCACGTTCAGGTGCCGATCCTTCGAGTGGTACATCATGCAGACGCCTTTCGGCAGCCGGTGCGTAACGGCCGCACGGCAGGCGATGACGCCGTTGCGGTTCACCGCCTCGACCCAGTCGTCGTCGCGCACGCCGAGCGCCTCGGCGTCCTCGCGCGACAGCCACAGCGACTTGCCGCCCCGGAACAGCGTCAGCATGTGCAGGTTGTCCTGGTACTCCGAGTGGATCGACCACTTCGAGTGCGGCGTCAGGTAGCGCAGCGTCACCTCGACCGCGCTGCCACCGACGCCCTGGTCGCCGAAGTGGCGCCGGTAGGCGAGCGGCGGCCGGTAGACGGGTAGCGCCTCGCCCAGCTCGAGCAACCAGGCGTGGTCGAGGTAGAGGTGCTGTCGGCCCGAGAGCGTGTGCCAGGGCTTCTCGCGCTCGACGTTCATCGTGAACGGCGCATAGCGGCGCCCGTGCGCCTCGATGCCGGACCACTCGGGCGAGGTGATCACCGTCCGCGGCTGCACCTGCGCCTCGTGCAGCGTGATCCGGTCGCCTGCGCGCGCGTCTGCGAGGTCGACGAGCGGGACGCCGGTACGCCGCTCCAGGTGCCGGAAGCCCTCGACCGCGAGCCGGCCGTTCGTCGTCCCGGACAGCGCGAGGATCGTCTCGCACGCGTGCTCGACGCGCTCGAGTGAGGGACGTCCGTCCGCCGGGCCGCCGCGGACGACCCCGTTGCGGCCGCGCAGCCACTCCACCTCCTCGCGCGGACTCCACGCCGCGCCCTTGACGGCGATCCCGTGCTCCTCGACGAGGGGGCCGAGCGCGTGCAGCTTCGCCGCCGTCGCGGGATAGTCGCGCTCGACGACGACCAGCTTCGGCATCGTCTTGCCCGGCACCGGCTCGCATTCGGCTGTGCCCTCGGAATTCGGCCGCCAGTCGCGCACCTCGCCGAACGGCTGCGCCACCTCGTCCGCCGTGTCGTGGGCGAGCGGCGAGGCGACCAGGTCGCGGCGCACGCCGAGGTGCGTCTCGGCGAGCTCGGAGAAGCGCTGCGCGACGAGCGCGAACGCGTCCCAGTCCGACTTCGCCTCCCACGGTGGCGCGATCGCCGCGTTGAAGGTGTGCACGAACGGGTGCAGGTCGGTGGAGGAGAGGTCGACCTTCTCGTACCACGTCGCGGCCGGCAGCACGACATCCGAGAAGAGCGCGTTCGACGTCATCCGGAAGTCGATCGTCGTCATCAGGTCGAGCTTCCCCTCCGGCGCCGGCTCGCGCCAGACGACCTCCGACGGCCGCAGCTCCGGCGGCGACTCTTCCGCGCGGACCGCAGGCAGCGTCGTCCCGAGCAGGTGCTTGAGGAAGTACTCGTGCCCCTTCGCCGAGGAGCCGAGCAGGTTCGAGCGCCACACCGTCAGCACGCGCGGCCAGTTCTCGGGCGCGTCCGGGTCCTCGCACGCGAAGCGCAAGCGCCCTGTGCGAAGCTCGTCGGCCACGTGATCGGCCGGGTCGACGCCCGCCTGCTCTGCCTCCGCGCACAGCTCGAGCGTCGAGCGGTCGAAGCTCGGGAACGAGGGCAGCCAGCCGAGCCGTGCCGCGAGCGCGTTCAGGTCGACGAGCGAGCGCCCGGCGAAGAGGCCGCGGCCGAGCGGCGAGGCGAGCTCCTCGGGCGAGAACCCCTCGTAGCGCCACTGGTCGCTCGCGAGCTGGAAGAACGGCGTCCCCGCCTGGTGGCGCGGCGGCCGCACCCAGTCGGTCGCGAACGCGACGACCTGCCAGCCGGCAAGCGGCCGCACCTTCTCCTGGCCGACGTAGTGGGCCCAGCCGCCGCCGTTCACACCCTCGCAACCGCAGAGCAGCACGAGCGCGAGGAACGAGCGGTAGACCTGGTCGGAATGGAACCAGTGGTTCGTCCCGGCGCCCATCGCGATCATCGAGCGGCCGCGCGTCCGCTCCGCGTTGCGCGCGAACTCGCGGGCCACGCGCACGCACTCGTGCCGGTCGACCGAGGTGAGCTCCTCCTGCCAGGCCGGCGTACACGGCTGCGGGTCGTCGTAGTCGGCAGGCCACTCGCCCGGCAGACCATCGCGGGCGACCCCGTACTGGGCCAGCAACAGGTCGAAGACCGTCGTCACGAGGAGACCGCCGACCTCGAGCGCCGGGACGCCGCGCCGCATCGACGAGCCGCCCTCGCTCTCGCCGACGTCGAAGCGAGGCAGGTCGACCGCGACGGGCCGGCCGCGTCCGAGCAGCGTCAACGCCGGCTCGATCCCCTCCAGGCGCAGGTTCCAGCGGCCCTCGTCGCCGTCGGCGTAGCGGTGCCCGACGGATCCCGTCGGTACCGCGGCGCCGAGCGTCGCGTCGTCCCAGACGACCGGCTTCCACTCCGGCAGCTCCTCCTCGGTCGCGCCGAGGTCGGACGCACGCAGGAAGCGGTCCGGCACGTAGGCGCCGTCGCGCTCGCGCAGCGTCACCAGCAGCGGCAGGTCGGTGAAACGGCGCGCGTACTCCTCGAAGTACGGCGCCTGGCGCTCGACGTAGAACTCCTTCAGGATCACATGGCCCATCGCGAGCGCGAGCGCCGCGTCCGTGCCCGGCTGCGCGGGCAGCCACTGGTCGGCGAACTTCACGTGCTCGGCGAAGTCCGGCGAGACGACCACGACCTTCTGGCCCCGATAGCGCGCCTCGACCATGAAGTGCGCGTCCGGCGTGCGCGTCGTCGGCAGGTTCGTCCCCCAGACGATCAGGTACGACGCGTTCCACCAGTCGCCCGACTCCGGCACGTCCGTCTGGTCGCCGAACGTCTGCGGCGACGCGGGGGGCAGGTCGGCGTACCAGTCGTAGAAGGAGAGGATCACGCCGCCGATCAGCGCCAGGAACCGGGTCCCCGACGCATACGACGCCATCGACATCGCGGGGATCGGCGTGAACCCGGCGACGCGGTCGGGTCCGTAGCGCTTGATGGTGTGCACGTGCGCGGCCGCGATCAGGTCGACGGCGTCCTCCCACGACGCGCGCACGAAGCCGCCCTTGCCGCGCTGCGACTGGTACTCGCGTCGCGCGTCGACGTCGTCGACGATCGAGGCCCACGCGTCCACCGAGTCGCCGAGCCGCTCGCGCGCCTCACGGAAGCGTTCGAGCAGCGAGCCGCGCACGTACGGATAGCGCAGCCGCAGCGGGGAATACGTGTACCAGGAGAACGATGCGCCGCGCGGGCAGCCGCGGGGCTCGTATTCCGGCATCTCGGGCCCCGTGGACGGATAGTCGACGGCCTGCGTCTCCCACGTGATGATCCCGTCCTTCACGTACACGTTCCACGAGCACGAGCCGGTGCAGTTGACGCCGTGCGTCGAGCGGACGACGCGATCGTGCTGCCAGCGCTCGCGGTAGAACGACTCCCAGCGGCGGTCCTTCGCGACCAGCTCGCTCCAGCCCTCGGCGTTCGGCTCGCCGCGGCGGAAGAAACGGTGAGCCGGCAGCAACGACGAGCGCAGTGCCGCGTCGAGCGCCGCCTCGCCTTGAACAGCGGCGGGCGTGCTCCGATTCGCTCGCCGCGCCATCGCCGTGAGCCTACGGAACGGAAGCAGGCTCGCGGAGCGACGGCCGGTACGATGCGCGCCGATCCGCCGTCCTCCGTTCAGTGCTCGACCCGGAGAGGTGTCCGAGCGGCCGAAGGAGCGCGACTGGAAATCGCGTACGTGCCGAAAGGTGCGTCGAGGGTTCAAATCCCTCCCTCTCCGCTGCACGCGAATGCCCCGAGCGGGGGCATTCGCCTGCGGAGGCCTTCGGTACGATGCGCGCGCCGGGAGAAGTGGCCGAGTGGCTGAAGGCGGCGCCCTGCTAAGGCGTTAGGTGGGGAGAATCCCTGCCTCGAGGGTTCGAATCCCTCCTTCTCCGCTTCCGCGGGCGCCGGTGGTGGGCGCTACGGGTGCGTCGAGGAGTAGACGAACGCCGCGACGTCGTGGATCTGCGTCGTCGAGAGCCGATCCTTGAACGGCGGCATGATCTGCCCGCCGTTCTCCACCTGGAGCACGATGCGCGCGTACTGCGGCTTGAGCTGGTCGAGGTTCGGCCCGACTGTGCCGGTCGCTCCTGCCGCCTTCAGCGTGTGGCAACCGCTGCAGCCGGCCGACGCGAACACCGCCTTCCCCGCCTGCGGGTTCCCCTGCGCGGAGCTCGGCCCCGAGGGCTTCGGTTTCGGCTTGGCGGGGCTGCTCGGGGACGACGGCGTGCTCGGCGCAGTCGTCGCCGGCTCGCGGGCGGCCGACGCTTCCTTCTGCTCGCGCCCGAAGACGATCACCGCAGAGATCATCGCCGCGAAGAAGACCAGCGAGATCGTCACGAACCAGCCCATACCGCGGCCGGGGAAGTTCGCGTTCAGCGCGGGGAGCGCGAATGCGCACACGAGCGAGAAGACGATGAACGCCGCGCCAACGCCCGCCAGCCCGATCTTGTGCCCGGTCGACAGGCCCGCGACGACGAGAGCGACCGTCGAGACCATCGCTAGCGGAACCTAGCGGATCGCGGGCTACTCGGCTGCCGCGTCGCCGGGGCGCGGCTCGATCACACCCGTCTCGGGTGCGCCGACCGGCTCCGGCCGCGGCGGGCGGAGGTACAGGAGCTCGTAGAGCGTCGCCGCGATCACGGCGCCCGCGAAGGGGCCGACGTACCAGACCCAGCCGTGCGCCCAGTGGTCGCCGACCAGCTGGGGTCCGAACGCGCGCGCCGGGTTCATGGCGGCGCCCGTGAGCGCGTAAGCCATCAGCACGCCGAAGGCGACCGTGAAGCCGATTGCGAGGCCCGCGATCTGCTTGAAGGAGCCGCGCGGGTCGACGGCGGTCGCGAAGATCACCCACACGAGGAAGAAGGTCAGCACGGCCTCGACCACGACCGCGGCGCCCGTGCCGATGCCCGAGTTCAGCGCCGGCACGCCCAGCGCGCCGCCGTTCTCCGGGCCGCTCGGCAGGATCCACTTCAGCAGCAACGCGGCGAGCGCTGCGCCGCCGAACTGCGCGATCCAGTACCAGGCGGCGAGCAGGGGCGCGATGCGGCGCGTCACGAGGAGGGCGAGCGTCGCCGCCGGGTTGAAGAAGCCGCCCGACACGAAGCCGAAGCCGGAGACCATCGCGGCGATCACGAGCCCGTTCGCGAGCGCGAGATCGGTCGGAGTGCGTGCGAACGCAGCGCCGCCGGCGGCGACGAAGATCAGGGCGAACGTTCCGACGAACTCGGCGACGCCGCGGCGGAGGTAGTCGCGCTCGAGCATGGGCGGGAAGCGTAGGACCCGCGTCGGACGGACCGGTCAGCGGGACGCACCGCGCGCCGCCCACTCGTCGAGTAGCCGCCGTTCCTTCTGCGGGTCGAGACCGGCGTCGCCCGCCGCTGTCTCGACCGACTCCGCCCACGCGAAGGTGTCGCGCGCGGTCTGCTCGAGCGGCCGCGTGCGCAGGCCGGCAACGAAGGCACGGCCCGGGTCGATCGCCAGCATGCCGGCGTAGGCGGGATCGTGCAGCCAGAGCGGCAGCTCCAGCCACTCGCCGATGTCGTGGGCGACAAGGAAGTCCGGGTCGACCCAGACGAGCTCCGTGTCGGCGCCGACCGCGGCGGCGCACCGCTCGAGCAACTCGCCCCGCGGGAGCGGGCGGTCGACGGCGTTGAAGACGCCGGTGCGGCCCGACTCGGCGCAGTCGACGATCCAGCGCGCGAGGTCGCGCGCGTCGATCACCTGCGCAGACGCGTCCGCGGGTGCGGGCGCGAGCACGCGTCCGCCGCGCGCGAGGCGGCAGGGCCAGTAGGTGAAGCGTCCGGTGGGGTCCCAGGGGCCGACGATCAGCCCTGGGCGGACGATCAGCACTCGCGGTAGGCGCTCGCGCACCACGTCCTCGCACGCCGCCTTCAGCGCGCCGTACGCCTCGGACTGCCAGTCCTCCGTCGGCTCCCGTAGCACGGCGACGGACGACGTCTCGCTCGGCGGTGTCGACAGATCCGCATACGCGGAGATCGACGACACGAACGTGTAGTGCCCGACCGCGCCGAGCGCGTCCAGGGTCGCGGCGACGACGCGGGGCACGTAGCCGCTCGTGTCGACGACGGCGTCGAAGTCGCGGCCGGCGAGTGCGGCGAGACCGCCGTCCCGGTCGCCGAGCAGCAGCTCCGCATCGGGAAAGAGGTCGGGCGCGGTGCGGCCGCGGTTGAAGAGCGTCACCGCGTGGCCGTCGGCGAGCGCGGCCTCGACGACGTGGCGGCCGAGGAAACGGGTTCCGCCGAGCACGAGCATGCGCACGGTCGGCAGGCTACGCGTGCGGCGTAGAATCGCGCGGTTCGTCCCGACCTTCGTCACCGTTGAAGCTCACCGACCAGCAGATCGCCCTCCTGAACGAGCCGAACTACGCGGTCGTCGCGACGGTCGACGAGCGCGGGCGTCCGCGGTCGACGGTGGTCTGGGTCGACACCGACGGGGAGGCGGTTCGCTTCAACACGACGACGACTCGTGCGAAGGCGCGGCACCTGGCGGCGAACCCTTACGTCTCGGTGCTGATCGTCGACCGGAACGACTTCTACCGCTGGGTCGAGGTGCAGGGCCGGGCGGAGACGACACAGGACGGCGCCGACGAGCACATCGAACTGCTCTCGCGCAAGTACGACGGCAAGGCGTGGGAGGGTCCGCTCGACCGCCTACTCGTGCGCGTCCTGCCCGAGCGCGTGAACGAGTACGGACTGTGATCGCGCCGGCACGCGTTCCGTGACGCGCGTCACACGCGTCACGGTCTGCGACGTCGGCCCGCGCGACGGGCTGCAGAACGAGGCGGAGGTGCTCGCGCCGGCGGTTCGCGCGGAGCTCGTGTCGCGGCTCGCCGCGGCGGGTCTGCCGCGCGTCGAGGCCGTCTCGTTCGTTCGCGACGACCGCGTGCCGCAGATGGCGAGCGCGGAGGAGGTCGTCGGAGCGATCCAGCGGAGCGACGGCGCCGAGCTCTCCGGGCTCGTGCTGAACGAGCGCGGCTACGAACGGCTGGCCGCGACGTCGCTCGACCGCGTGAACTGCACGCTCGCTGCGACCGACGAGTTCAATCGCCGCAACGGCAACGCGTCGCTCGAGGAGGCGGTCGAGCGTGTCCGCTCGATCGTGCGTCGCGCGGATCGTCCCGTGACGGTGACGGTCTCGTGCGCGTTCGGCTGCCCGTTCGCGGGCGAGGTCGACCCGGCCGCGGTCGCGGACCTGTGTGAGCGTCTCGCCGATGCTGACGCCGACGCCGACGCCGACGCCGGCGCCGGCGCCGACGCCGACGCCCACGCCGACGAGCTCGTGCTTGCCGACACGATCGGCGTCGCCACGCCGCGCCGCGTGCGACGGCTCGTCGAACGGGTGTCGATCCTCGGCCGTCCCGTCGGCGTCCATCTCCACAACACGCGCAACACGGGCTACGC
>Ga0070739_10007409_pt1 | contig 11651 bp, 7 predicted proteins | sample Coa_R1_7_FD_66445 | JGI IMG/M metagenome (GOLD analysis project Ga0070739, IMG submission 66445) | Surface soil microbial communities from Centralia Pennsylvania, which are recovering from an underground coalmine fire - Coalmine... | ecosystem: Environmental > Terrestrial > Soil > Unclassified ... | reverse complement strand
CATAGTGACGCAGCGATATGCATTGTATCACATCCTGGCAGCTCTCTCCGACATTATCACGTGCTCGCGCCTGCGGCGCTCGCCGGGTAGAGTAGGTTATGTGGAAAAATGCGCGGAGCGCATTTTTCCACATAACCTACTCTACCTGATTGCGCGGCGGAGCCGCACGAAGGCCCGGTGGGAGAAGGACGAGAACACCGGGGATCGACACTCTCTGAGGCAGAGGCGGAATACCCAGGCGGGCCTGGTTCGTGCCCTCTCCGGTCAGGAGTTACTGCCGGGGGCGCTAACGGTGAGGGAGACGGGGATCGCCTGCGGGCTGCCCTGGATGGTGGCTCCGCCGCTGCCGGAGGCAGAAATGGTAATCGTGCCGCTATAGCTTCCCGCCGCCAGGTTCGCGGCATCCGCGCTTATGTTTATCGTGCCCGAGTTGGTGCCACTGGTAGCGCTCAGGGCAAGCCACTGGCTACTTCCGCTATCGATAGTCGCATTCCAGGTCACCGATCCGCCACAGGCGCCGGTCTCGCTTATATTCAACGTTTGTGGGTTCTGCGAGGATTGTCCCTGCGCGAGCGAGAACGAGAGCTGCGCCGGCGTTACCTGGAGCACGCAGGGCTGCTGCACAGTGAGTGTGACCGAAAATACCTGCGGACTTCCCTGCGCCTGTAGATGAGAGGCATCTGTCGCCGAAACGGAGACCTGCGTCTTGTAGGTGCCGGGGGCCAGGTTCGCCGCGTTGGGACTGAGGCTGATGGTAGTCGATTGGCCGCTCGCGGTGAAGGATCCTGAACTGGCCGACAGGTTTAACCACGATGCGGAGCCGGGCACCTGAGCCTTCCAGGTCAGCGGCCAGTTACAGCTCCCGGATGCGCTCAGCGTTATCGACTGCGGGGCAACGCTGGCGGTTCCCTGGATGCCACTCATAGCAACGGCGCTGGATGAAGGCTTTACCAGCGTGCAGGGCGCGGATACCACGAGATTGATAGCGATGGTCTGCGGACTGCCCCCGGCGGCGGCATTATTCGCGTCGGATCCACTGAGCACCACCTGGCCCACGTAAGTGCCGGGCGTCAGAGAACTGGCATTGATGTTGACAGTGACTTGTCCGGTCTGCCCGGCGGCGATGGTCCCCCCGGTAGGAGAAGCACCCAGCCAGGACGATGCCAGTTGATTGACCGTCGTATGCCATAGCAGCGAACCGCCGCCAGTATTGACAATCGTCACTGTCTGACCCGGAGGGTTAGCCTGCCCCTGGACGGCGGTAAAGTTAAGGTTTAACGGCGAGGCACCCATGACCGGGGCCGTCGGCGGCGGCGCAGCCTGCACCGTCAATGCAACGCTTACCGCCTGTGTGCTCTGCGCGGTTGTCAGCGAAATTGTCGCGTTGTACGTCCCCGGCGTGAGGCCGTTGATATTGACGCCTACCGTTGTGGTCGTGCTCGCCGATCCCGATAACTGCCCGTTGGCCGGCGTAATCTTCAGCCAGGACGCCGAAGAGGCTGCCTGCCACGCGACGGCCCCCGAACAGCCCTGGGTTGCAGCCAGATTCAACGCCTGGTTGCTCGGGTTGCTGCCTCTGGCAACGGCGGTGAACGAGAGGCTGCCAGCGCTCAATGCCAGCGAGCAGGCCGGCTGCACGGTGAAGGAAACATTGACGTTCTGCGGGCTATTGAGCGCCCCATTGGCACTGAATACCAGAATATTCGTATATGTTCCCGGTAGCAGGTTGTTCTGCTGCGCCGTTATCTTGATAGAACTCGATTCACCTGGCAGCACTACTCCCGATATCTGACTGATGCTCAGCCAGTTCGCATTCGCAGTAGGCGTGGCCTGCTGACTCGGCCCCGCCGGAGTATTACGCGTCAGCGACCAGGAAAGAGGCTGCGTGCCCGGATTGCTCACGACGAGGAACTGCGCCGCCGGATCGGGCGCGCCGCTCTGCGCCGCAAAGGAGAGCACGGCTGGCGTGACCGTCAGGACAGCGCTGGCCCCTGTTGGCAGCGGGCGCACCGTCATTGTTACCAGCAGGTCCTGTGGTGGACCGACATCGGAAGAGAACGTGAGCGTGGCCTTATAGTCGCCCGGCTTGAGGCCAGCCGTCTGCGCGCCTACCGAGATCGTCTGACTATCGCTAAAGACGCCCTGGTTCGGAGAGAGCATCAGCCACGGCTGATCACTGCTCGCCGTCCAGGTGATGGCTCCGTTGCCGGCGTTGTGCAGTGTAAACGGCTGAATAATGTTCGCTCCCTGGATGGCGGCTCCCAGATCCAGTTCGCTCACCCCCAGCAGCAGGTGCGAGGGACGCGTCGGCCCCCCGGCCACGCGCAGCATCGCATTCGCCGTATAGCGCGTCGCGATATCCTCGGCGACAATGGTATGAAAACCGGGCTGCCAGTTGTTATCGATGAATACCGTAGCCTGCGCCGCTCCGTTCTGTCCCAAAGGCAGGATGGCCTTGCCCGTATTGAGCAGCAGCGGCTCCCGGATATCGTGCGTCAGGAAGACGCGGCCAGAAGGAGAAAAATGCTTAACATACACAGTGATACTCTGGCCGTAAGTAACGACACTTGATGAGAGTGTAAGGGTAGGAGGACCGCCGGGCGCCTCCTGTGGATGATGACCACGCAGGAAGGCCATCGAAAGCAGCACGCTGTCTATCGTCAGGGCCAGGACGGCCATTATAGCCAGGAACGCGAAAGCGCGGCGCAGGCGCTTTGTGCCCCTGCGCGCCTGTGGCAGCGAGCGCGTTGCCAGCCCCTCGGCAATAGCGCGCTGCATATCTTCCTCTTCGATACGCGCGGCCTCGGCGCTATCAGGAAAACGACGCGTCATGAGGGGATCATTCTGGCCGTTCCACACATCCTGCTCGCCGGTATCTCCTCCCTGCAACCAGGGCCAGAGATCGGGAAGATTATTCGCCTGCTGCTCACCCTCGCCCCGCTCGTCATCCACGCCCTCTTCGCTGCCGGGCAGCGGCGTGTTGTTGCGTTCGACCTCCGAGGAAATATCACGCAGCGGCGTCAGGCGGGCGGCGCGCGGTCCACGGGGCCTGTTGCGCTCCACAGCCGCTATGCGCCTAGCCGCGTCATCCAGCCTGCGCAGCGCCTGATCTACTATAGTGGCATAGCTATCATAGAGCGGGGGCAGGGGCGTTCGCGGCTCCTCTATTACAGGACAGGGTATAGTACTATTGTCCTGCCCATTGCTCACTTCGCAAGCCTCGTTTTCGGCTATGTCGGAGGACAACATGACCCGGGTAGCAACTCCATCGCTGGAGCCAGCCACATTCATATGCTCACGCTGATGCAACTGCTCCTGTAAGAGCGGCCTGCATTCATCGCAAAATATAGAACTTTCGCTGCACGGCTTATCGCAGCGCAAGCATCGGCCCATGCGCCATCCTTATAATAAATAGAAGCCGAAAATGCCAGATCTACACTAATAGAACGCGGCAATAGCGCAGTTTGTCACATCAAGCAGGCGGCGTTACAGAAATTTTCCCCTCGCCAGGGAGGGATGATGAACGTACTCATTATTATGTAGAAGGGGCGCTGCGAGCGTGCAGCGCCCCCTCTACATGACTTTTATTGCTCTGCATCCTAGCGCAGAACGGCGCCGAACTCCTCGTGCAGCGCGTGAATTATGCGCTCCTGCAAGGCGTTGGCCTCGGCATCGGTCAGCGTGCGATCCTGCGACTGGTAGACCAGCGAGTAGGTCAGGTTCTTCTTGCCTGCCGGGATGGGTTCGCCGGTGTAGACATCGAAGAGCGAGGCCGAGCGCAGCAACTCGCCGCCGCTGCGCATGATCGCATCGTGGATATCCTGCGCGGGCACCTGCTCATCGACGACCAGGGCCAGGTCGCGCGTCAACTCCTGCTGGCGTGAGATCGGCGCGTAGACCAGGCGCGCCGGGACAGCAGCGTAGAGACTCTCCAGGTCAAGCTCGCACAGGTAGGCACGATACGGCAGGTCGTAGCGCTGCTGCACCAGCGGGTGTACTTCGCCGAGCACGCCTACCGGGCTGAAGACCTCTTCGCCCCCGGCGGCGCGGCGCGGCAGCTCCAGCAGCGCGCAGCGCCCCGGGTGGAATGTGGGATGCTGCGTTGACGTGAAGCGGTAGCGCCTGATCTTCAAGCCGGCCAGCAGTGTCTCCACGACGCCTTTCAGATCGTAGAAGTCCGCCGGGCGCGATAGCTCGGGTATCCACGAGATATCCGCCGGTCCGCAGAGCACAAAGCCCACGCTGCGCCGCTCATCCGGCAGCCCCGCACTATCGGCAGATGGCAGGTAGCGCCGCCCGATCTCGAAGAAGCGCAGGCCCGCGCGGCTGCGCTTGCTATTCTCCTGCACCGTCTCCATCAGGTTGCTCATCAGCGTGAGGCGCATGCTTTCCAGGTCACTGCTCAACGGATTCGTCAGCACAACCGCCGGAATGCTGTTCGGATCGAACACGGCCACGGCCTTCGTCGTTCCGTTTCCACTGGCAGCGACGACTTCCCGCGCGGTTCCCTCAATGCCAACGGGCGCCTGGAGCAGCACGCGTGCTGAAGCGGCGTCGGGATACGCCAGCAGATTGACCATGCGTGCGCGGCTGGTCAGGGCGTAGGAAACGATCTCGTTCAGGCCCGCACCGATCAGCAGGTTGCGGACCTCCTGCTCGCGCTCGAACCAGTTATCCGTGCCCGGCTCCGGTAGAGGACCGGTCGGGATCGTGCTGGGGATCTTATCGTAGCCAATCAGGCGAATAACCTCCTCAACAAGATCGGCGCCTTCGTCGATATCCGAGCGATAGGTCGGCACGGTGACGAGCATGCTCTTGCCATCTTCGTCGAGCGCAACAGTGAAGCCGAGCGCGCTCAGCGTCTCGACAACCTCCTGCTGCGTGACCTTCATACCCACGAGCCACTCCACTTCATCGACGGAGAAAGGGATGGTGCGCGGCCTGACGGGCCTGGGATAGCAGTCCACAATGCCGGGATGCACGGTCCCTCCGGCCAGTTCCGCCATCAGTTGCGCGGCGCGGTTGGTTCCGGCGATGACCAGTTCGGGATCAAGGCCCTTCTCGAAGCGGCTGGAAGCGTCGGTGCGCAGCCCCAGCGCCAGCGAGGTGCGGCGCACATTCGGGCCCTTGAAGTTCGCCGACTCCAGCAGCACCGTCGTCGTATGCTCGTTGACCTCGCTTTTGGCTGCACCCATCACGCCGGCAATCGCCGTCGGCCCCGTCGGATCGGTGATGAGCAGCATATCGGGCGTGAGTGCACGCCTGACATCATCGAGCGTCGTGATGCTCTCGCCCTCGTGCGCGCGCCTCACAATGATGTGATGTTCAGGCACGAGCGTATAATCGAAGCCATGCAGCGGCTGCCCGAACTCCAGCATGACGTAATTGGTAATATCGACGACGTTATTGATCGGGCGCATGCCCGCCGCCAGCAGCCGCCGGCCCATCCAGCTCGGCGAGGGGCCGATCTTTACCCCGCTGATGACACGCGCGGTATAACGCGGGCAGAGGTCGGGATCCTCGATTGTTACCTTGACCATCTCTGAGGCCGGCGTCCCCTGCTCGTGCAGCGCCGGCTGAGGGATGCGCAATTGCTTCCCCGTCAGCGCCGCGACCTCGCGCGCGATGCCGATCACCGACGAGAGGTCTCCGCGATGTGCCTTGATGGCGAAATCCAGCACGACCTCGCCAAGCACATCAACGAGCCTCTGGCCTACCTTCGTATCGGGATCGAGGATATAGATGCCGGAATGATCGCTGCCCAGCCCCAATTCACGCGGTGAGCAGAGCATACCCTGCGAGAGATAGCCCATCGCGCGCTTCTCGCCGATCACCAGATCCCCCACGCGCGCGCCGATCATCGCCAGCGGCACCTTGTCGCCCGGCCTGATATTCGGCGCGCCGCAGATCACCCCCAGCTCCTGCGTTCCCGTCGTGACGTGTGTATAGCTGAGGTGATCCGATCCCGGCACCTTCTCCAGATGCGTAATCTGCGCGGTGACGATCCTGTCGCCCCACTCTTTGCCGATGTAATCGATGGCCTCGACCTCCAGTCCGGCCATCGTCAGTGTGTGCGCCAGCGCCTCCGGCGTCATATCTATGTCAACATAATCTCTGAGCCAGCTCAGCGGTACTCTCATGATGAATAACTCCTTAAGAGGTGTCTGATCCTCCCCGGGCCGTTCGCGCGGTTTCGCCGCGCCGTAGGCGCGAGCAAGCGAGGTGTAGGAAATCAGACACACTATTTAGAACTGCCGCAAGAAGCGCAGATCGTTGCCAGAGAAGAGGCGGATCTCGCCAATGCCGTATTTAATCATGGCGATACGCTCCACACCCATGCCGAAAGCGAAACCGCGATATCTCTCAGGATCGTAGCCGACTTCGCGCAGCACCCTGGGATGCACCATGCCGGAGCCAAGCATCTCTATCCAGCCGCTATATTTGCAGACGCGGCAGCCCTTCCCGTCGCAGATCGGACAGTCGATGTCAGCCTCCGCGCTCGGCTCGGTGAATGGGAAGTAGCTGCCCCGGAACCGCACGCGGCGCTTCTCACCGAACAACTCGCGGGCGCAGCGCTCGATACAGCCTTTCAGATCGGCCATCGTGCAGTATTCATCGATTAGCAGCCCCTCGATCTGATGGAACATGGCTTCGTGCGAGGCGTCGATGGCTTCGTGACGGTAGACCTTGCCGGGCACGACGACGCGCACAGGAGGCAGCATCTGCTGCATGACGCGTATCTGCATCGGCGATGTCTGGGTGCGCAGCAGGATATGGCCGGGCGCGATCCAGAAGGTGTCCTGCATATCGCGCGCGGGGTGATCCGCCGGGATGTTGAGCGCCTGGAAGTTGTAATAATCGGTCTCTACTTCTAATCCCTGCAATATCTGGAAGCCCATTCGGGCGAAGATCTGTGTGACCTCCAGCATGGTGCGCGAGAGGGGATGCATATGCCCGGCGGGCGCGGCTCGCCCCGGCAGCGTCACATCGATGCGCTCCTGCTCCAACGAGCGCAGCAGTTCGCGCTGGCGCAAGGCTTCGCGCTTCACAGCAAGGCGCTGCTCCAACTCGCGCTTGACCTCGTTGATCTTCTGGCCCACGACGGGGCGCTCTTCCTTCGAGAGCTTCGGCATGACGGAGGAGAGATTCTTCAGTTCGCCGCGATTACGCCCCAGGTAACGCGTGTCCCACTCATCCAGCGCCGCCGACGTGTTGATCGGCTCAAGCTCCTCGATGGCGCGCGTGAGCAGCCGATCAAGCTGCTCCAGCAAGTCTTCAAGTTGTCCTATCATATATCCTCCGTAGAATCAAAAAAACCGACAATCGTCAACAGGACGAAGTTGTCGGTATTGCAAGCTCCGTGGTACCACCCGTATTGAATCGAGCGCAGCGCTCATCCCCTGACACAAAGCGCAGCGTTTTCGATTCCGCTCGGCTCGCCCGCTAACGGGGGACATCCGGGGCTGCCTACTCGCTAACGGATTTCAGCAGCCGGCTCCGGGGTGAACTTCGACGCGCATTCTTGCGAAAAGGCTTGCAGTCGATGGCCCTTTCTCCCTGAGCATTCCCTGTGCGCCTACTCTCCCCATCCTCGCCTTTTATGCTATTTTATATTAGAGTAGAGTATACCAGATTCGCCGCTGAAAGTCCAGCACTTTTAAGAGCATGCCTGCGGCGCTGCATCCTCTCTTGCCAGGTGCTCGCGCGGCTCCGTCGCGCAGACCTATAGTGTAGTGTGGGAAATGTGCGGCGGAGCCGCACATTTCCCACACTACATATAAATAAGGCGAGCGCCGCAGGCGCGAGAACGCTAATACCCCAGAAGATCCTGCAATTCCTTTTCACACTGCTTGCTGAGCGGAATCATCGTCTCCTTCTCATCGTTGAGCAGCAGCGTATAGCTGTTACGTGTATATTGAATGACAGCCTTGATGTGCTGGAGGTTGACGAGATAGGCGCGGTGGGCCTTAAAGAAGCCACGACCAGCCAGGCGGCTCTCCAACTCCTGCAAGGTGAGGTTGGTGGTAGCCTCCTCGTGCGCCGTATGCAGATACGTCTTGCCATCGCGGCTGGTGGCATAGAGCAGATCGCCGGGATCAAAGAGCATAATGCGATCCTCTTTGCGCGCCGGCACCTTGTAGGGCGTCAGGCGTTCGGGCGCAACCGGCTCTTTGCTCCCATCGGTCGCAGTGTAGCTGTTAATGATACGGCCATCACTCAGCTCTACTACGTGCGTGCAGCATTTGCCAGCCCATGCCAGGTCATCAGCCGTCAAGAGGACGGCAGTTCCCTCGCTCGCGATCTGCGTAATCAGCCGGGCAAAGAGCGCCTGCGTATCGATATCGGCACGCAAGACGGGTTGATCGAGCAGGCACAACGCCGGGCGGCAGAGCAGGAGGCGCGCGAAGGCCAGGCGCCGCTGCGCTGACGGAGTGAGCTTATTGACGGGGCGCTGCGCCTGGTCGCTCAGCCCGATCAGCGCCAGGGCCTCATCGATCTTGCTGCTGGGTGCCCTGTACAACTGGCGGTAAAATTCCAGATTGGCCCGCACCGAGAGCCGGTCATAGAGCAGGTCCTCTTCAAACATCGCCGCAATGCGCGCTCGCACCGCCGGGACGCGGTAGATATCCTGCTCATCAAGCATGACGGTGCCGCCGCTGGGCAGCAGCATGCCCGCAAGGATACGCACCAGCAGCGACTTGCCGCTATGTGGTGGGCCGACGACAGCCACGACCTCGCCCGCTGCGATATCAAGCTGATCGATAAAGAGCGCGCTGCGGTTCTCTACGATTTTTTCTAGCCGCCGCACCTGTAACATCTGCGAATTCCCCGTTTGCAGGAATGTCATCCCTTCGTGCCTCAGGGCAAGCTCTGAGCATAGCGAAGGATAACACTGTTGCGCTCAGGATAACAGGACCGATTCTAGTTGTTAGTATTCATAAATTGCCGGGCATATTGTAACACAGCGCAACGTGCTCTTGATAGCGTTTTTTCATGCTCCATTCATGCCTTGCTCTGCTCCATTCATCCCCTCACCCTGATTCACTGAAGCGCCAGGATGCTCCACCCGATCCTGAAAGCGCTCATTCACCCCCCGCTTCGCTCCTCTTAACCTCCCCATGACTCCACCGGGCCGAATTTTGTAGCGCACGATTTTTTCTCATGTTACAGTTTCCTCAGCGCAAGAAAGCGCCATATGGAAACGCAGATAGATACACGACATTATCGACAGAGCACGCACGAAGGAGAAGACCTATGAACATATCGAATACGCGCATGCAGCGACTTACCGGACTATTCCTCCTGGTCATCGCTATCGCCATACCATCGTTTCTCTTACCGGTAGCCGGCATACACGCATTTATCACCGGCATTACGCCGGTGGGTGTACTCGTGACCTTCGGCGCGCTCTTGCTCTCAGGGCGCTGGCCTGATCGCTCGCGCCGCTCATAAAAAGGAGGCTCCTATGCTTCAACAAGAAAATGGTGCCATCAGGCATGAAAGATTCATTGATGTTCGTAAAGTGGCCGCACTGGATATCGCACTCCACGGTCCAGGGTTCATTCTTGCGGAATTCGGGGTTGGCGTTCCGCTGCTCGCTGCCGCAAGCGCTTTTGAGTTCTTCAGACCTGTCCATTCGCTGTTCACAATCGCTCAGGGCTGCTTTTTCCTGTGGCTTACTCTCAACTACGTGCCGTTATTGCTTTACGCCATCAGCATAGCGAGACATAAGAGCGCCCATCAGGAGGTGGCCTTCGAACTGGAGCACAAAGAGAGATACCTGCTCAAGTATACGCTGCAATCAGCGCTGTTCCTGTTCATCCCGTTTGCTATGCTCGCGCTTGCCATCTATCAGGAATGGCAAAAGCGTTCGCTGCATTGACTCTGAGAGGGGGGTCGCGCGGCTCCGCCACGCAAGGGAAAGATGTTGTGACGTGCCACGGGCGCTTTGCGCCCGTGGCACGTCACAACATCCAGAAGGCGAGCGCCGCAGGCGCGAGCATGTGAGCCTGGCGGAAACAAATACACTCTGAAAATGGAGATAGAGTATTATGTCAATATATACAAATCCCGAATTGATGATTGAGGCGAAGGATCTTTACCGCTTCTTTGGCGCGAAGGAGGCCGTGTCGGGCATCAGCTTCAGTGTAAGGCGCGGCGAGATCTTCGGCCTGCTCGGCCCCAACGGCGCCGGCAAAACCACCACCATCCGCATGCTGACAGGGCAGATCGATCCGAGCAAGGGCTATGCATCCGTCGCGGGCTACGATGTGGTCAAGGGGCGCCAGCGACTCAAGGAATGCATCGGCGTGGTCTTCGAGGACCAGAATCTCTACGAACGCCTGTCAGCGCGACAGAATCTGGAATTCTCCTGCCAGCTTTACGGCTTGCCGGCGCGCCGGGCCGATGAAGTCCTCGAAATCGTGCGCCTGCGTGACCGGGCGAAAGATCCCATTCGCACCTTTTCCAATGGCATGCGGCAGCGTGTGATGATCGCGCGCGCTCTGTTGCACAACCCCGCCGTACTCTTTCTCGACGAGCCGAGCCGGGGACTTGATCCGCTTGCTGCGCGCGAAGTGCGCCAGATGATCGCGCAGCTTAGCCAGCAGGGCATGACCATCCTGCTGACCACGCACCTGATGGAAGAGGCCGACCAGCTCTGCCAGCGCGTCGCCTTCATCGTCAATGGTAAAATTGTAGCCAACGACACGCCGCGCAACCTCAAGCTGTCACACGGAAAGCGCACCCTGACCGTTACACTGGGCAGCCAGAACGGCGCCTCCACGCTCAGCGAGAGGGCATTGAACATGGATGATTCCGCCGACCAGGCGCAGCTCGCTCAATGGATGCGCCTGGGTATGGTACGGGCGGTGCATTCAAACGAAGCCACGTTGGAAGAAGTCTTCATGGAAGTCGCCGGCGTTCGCCTGGCATAAAGGAGAACCGAAATCATGCATATACGATCAATACTCGCGGTTGCGCGCAAAGATACCCTGGATATACTCGCGAACAAGTCTACCCTGTTCAGTCTCCTATCACTGATCGGTGTGGCAGTGCTGTTTCTCTTCATCAATAGCCTGCTTGGCACACATACGACAGAAGTGCTCATCTACGATCCTGGCAATTCGGGAGTGGAGAAAGTCATCAGCACCGAATTTACCAATACCCATTTTACGTCAGCCGGCTCGTCGGGCGACGTGAGCGCGGCCTTCGGCCCGAACGGTACACATAAGAGCACTCCCTACGCGCTTGGCATAGTGGTGCCCGCCAACTTCGTGAGCAGCCTGCGCAGCGGCGGGCATCCGCAGATCAATCTTTATGTCAATGGTGATCAGATCAACAACATCGACCGTCAGATAGTGGTGCAGTTGCTTACCGGCTACGCCAGGAGCATCGTCAATCCGCAGCCTGCAACTATTGCCCTGGCAACCATCAATCCGACCACTACAACGGTAATCGGCGATTTAGGCGGCATGTATACAGCGGTTGCCATACTCATGTCCTTCATAACGGGGATTTCAATTATTCCTAACCTGCTGATTGAGGAGAAAGAGAAGAAGACGTTGCGTATGCTCATGGTTTCGCCCGCCACGTTCACCGATGTGATTCTGGGCAAACTGCTGGTCGGACTGGGCTTTCAACTGCTGCTC
>Ga0070739_10007405_pt1 | contig 11656 bp, 15 predicted proteins | sample Coa_R1_7_FD_66445 | JGI IMG/M metagenome (GOLD analysis project Ga0070739, IMG submission 66445) | Surface soil microbial communities from Centralia Pennsylvania, which are recovering from an underground coalmine fire - Coalmine... | ecosystem: Environmental > Terrestrial > Soil > Unclassified ... | reverse complement strand
GTCCACTCGTTCTGCACGACGAACTCGCAGTCGGGGTCGAGCTCTTCCGGAATCAGCGAGTTGAACGTCCAGCCCTGCCCCGCGCCGTGGCAGTCCATCACGACGATCTCCGTCGCGCCGGCCGCCTTCGCACCGCGCACCGCCGCGTTGATCTCGGCGGTGTAGAGCCGCCGGCCCTCCTCGTACATCGCATGGCCGCCCGTCACCTGGTCCCACTTGACGATCCCCGCGACACCCTCCATGTCGCTGACGACGAACACCTTCACGAGATCGCCCCCACGACCTCGCCGAGGCTGTTGCGGACCGGCACCTCGAGGAACGACTCGATCTCGAACAGACGGCCGAGCGCCGGCCGCAGCGCGCGCGAGGAGCCGTCCTCGACCTTCAGCGTCCACGCGACCTCGCCGTCCGAGACGCAGAGGAGCCCTTCGGCGCCGCCCTTCGCGAGCCAGCCCGGGCGCTCGCGCATCAGCGCCGTGTCGTCGGAGCCCGCGCCGCCGACGAGCTCGGGCCGCGCGACCATCGCCGCCCGCACCCGCGGCACCGTCCGCAGGAACACGTCGCACATGCCCGAGAGCGGCAGCGCGAACGTCGGCACGCCGCAGCCGTCGACGGCGGTCTCGGCGTTGCCGACGAGCTCAGCGATCCGCCGCTGCAGCGGGTGGCCGGCGGCACGGTACGGATGCAAGGGCCAGTCGTGCGCGCGGCAGGCGGCGAGCATCCCGGCGTGCTTGCCCGAGCAGTTGTGCCCGAGCTTTCCCTCCGGCCGCCCCTCCTGCACGCCGTTCTCGAGGTCGTCGACCGTCGCGCCCGCGCGCGCGAGCAGCTTCCGCACCGCCGCGAGCTGTGCCGGCTCCGCGCGGTGTGACGCCGACGCGATCGCGAGCTCGTCGTCGTCGAGGTCGTCGTACCCCTCGGCGAGCGCGGTCGCCTGCACCGGCTTCAGCGAGGAGCGGAGGAAGCAGCGCAGGTCCTCGCCGTACGCGTCGCCCGCGGAGGAGCGGACGTGCACCCGGTGGACCGCCTCGACGACACGACCGCGGCGCACGGTTACCCTGATCGCGTCCACCGACGCCGGAGACTACGTGCCCGAACTTCCCGAGGTCGAGGCGTGGCGCCGTCAGCTCGACCCGCTCGTCAGGCGGTCGCCGGTCGAGCAAGCGGGCCCCGCCCACATCGCGACGCTGAAGACGTTCGATCCGCCCCTGAAGGCGCTCGAGGGCGAGGGGCTCCGCGGCGTCGAGCGCCGAGCGAAACGCTTCCTCCTCCCGACCGACGACGACGAGCTCGTGCTGCTCGTGCACCTGATGAGCGCCGGCCGGCTCAGGTACGTGCCGAAGGGCGGGAAGGGCGCGAAGACGCCCGTCTTCCGGCTCCGCTTCGTCGACGGCGGGGAGCTGCAGCTGACCGAGGCGGGCTCGAAGAAGCGCGCGGGCGTCTGGCTGCTCCGCCCCGACGCCGCCCGCGCCGAGCTCGCGCACCTCGGCCCCGAGGCGAACGAGCTCGAGGTGGAGGACGTGGCGCGGATCCTCGCCGCCGACTCGCGCCGGCTCCATTCGCTGCTCCGCGACCAGCGGCTCGTCGCCGGCATCGGCCGGGCGTGGGCGAACGAGATCCTGTGGGCGGCGGAGCTCTCGCCGTACGCGCTCTCGTCGCAGCTCGGCGACGAGGAGACCGAGCGCCTGCAGCGGGCGATCCGCAGCGAGCTCGACCGGGGGCTCGAGCTTCGACTCGCCGGCGCGAACGACGACAAGACCTACCGGGTCCACGACAAGCTCGGACGGCCGTGCGAGCGGTGCGGCTCCGAGATCGCGCGCGTCGACTTCGAGGAGCACACGATCTACTACTGCCCCACCTGCCAGACGGGCGGCCGCGTGCTCAAGGACCGGCGGCTCTCGAGGCTGCTCAAGTGAGGGCGTCTGGCGCCGGCACTAACCTGCCGCCCGTGATCAGGACGCAGCCACACGCGGGCGGCTGGCTCGAGGTCGTGTGCGGCCCGATGTTCAGCGGGAAGAGCGAGGAGCTGATCCGGCGCCTTCGGCGCGCCGAGATCGCCGGCCAGCGCGCGTTGATCGTGAAGCCGCTGATCGACGACCGCTACGACGTCGGGCACGTCGTCTCGCACGCGGGCGCGAGGATGCGCGCCGTGACGGCGACGACGAGCGACGAGGTGCGCCGGCTCGCCGCGGGGTACGACGCGGTCGGGATCGACGAGGTGCAGTTCTTCGACGACGGGATCGTCGACGCGGTCGACGCCCTCATCCGGTCGGGCGCGCGTGTCGTCGCCGCAGGCCTCGCGCAGGACTTCCGCGGCCTCCCGTTCGGCGCGATGCCGACGCTCCTCTGCGTCGCCGAGTTCGTCGACAAGCTCGAGGCCGTGTGCCACCGCTGCGGCGGCCCGGCCACGATGACCCAGCGGCTCGTCGACGGGAAGCCGGCGCCGTTCGACGGCGAGACGATCCAGGTTGGCGCGCTCGACAGCTACGAGGCCCGTTGCCGCGCCTGCTTCGAGCCCGGTCACGGCGCCTCGGTCGCGGTCGCGTCGTAGCGCGGACGCGGGTCGGGGAGGCGCCGAAGCGCCTCCCCTTCTCTGGATCTGACCCGTCGTGCGTCAGGCGGCTCGGACCCGCCCGGTGGGCGCGGACGCCCACGCGCCGAGCACGAACACGATCACGCCGAGGATTCCCACGTTCCACGACGCCTGCGAGCTCGACGCAAGCCAGAAGGCCGAGATGAAGAGCCAGACGCCGATCGCCATGTTGATCCAGGAGACGCCCGCCGCGCGCACGCCGCCGGCGAGCCGGCCGAGTGCGAGGACGGCGATGATCGCTCCGAAGACGATCGGGTTCCACGTCGCGTCCGCGCCGGTGTAACCGAGCACGAACGGCGAGATGATGAGCCAGATGCCCGCGAGCACGTTCAGTGCCGCGGCCGCAGCTCCGTCGTCGACGGGGCCGCGCGCGATCCGCGCCTCCGGCTCCAGGTAGGCCTCGTCGGGTGCGGGTCTCGTTCCCTCGTACGTGTCGAGCCCGCGCCGCGTCCTCAGTCTCTCACGCGTTGCCATGGCTCCTCCTTTGTCGCTTTCGTATGATATATATCGCTTTCCGATCCTTTTCAAACCTGTGTCAGGAGCGTCGGCGGAGGCAGGCTGTAGGCTGAGCGTCCCCCCGAACTCAGGAAAGGCGGAAGAACCCCCACATGCGCACGAAGATCCTCCTGCTCGCGGGCAGCGTCGCCCTGCTCGCGGCGCTGGGCGGGCTCGCCACCGGCGACCATGCCGCGGCGCGCCCGCTCGCGAACTGCCCGACGGTCAGCTCCGGGCAGCTGACGATCGGCACCGACAACCCCGCCTACCCGCCGTGGTATGCGGGCGGCACGCACACCTCGAAGTGGAAGATCAACGACCCGTCGACCGGCAAGGGCTACGAGTCGGCCGTCGCGTACGCGATCGCCGGGAAGCTCGGCTACTCGAAGAGCAAGGTCAAGTGGGTCTACGTGCCGTTCAACAAGGCGTTCGCGCCCGGCCCGAAGTCGTTCGACTTCGACATCAACCAGATCTCCTACACGCCGGCCCGCGCGAAGGTCGTCTCGTTCAGCGTCTCCTACTACGACGTGAACCAGGCGATCGTCGTCAACAAGGGCACGAAGATCGCCTCCGTCCGGAGCGTGAAGGGCCTGCGGCCCTACCACCTCGGCGCCGAGCTCGGAACGACGAGCTACCAGTTCATCAAGGACCGGATCAAGCCGTCGCAGACGCCGGCCGTCTACAACTCGAACGCCGCCGCGGTGCTCGCGCTGAAGAACAAGCAGATCGACGGCCTCGTCGTCGACCTGCCGACGGCGTTCTACGTCACCGCGGTGCAGGTGCCGAACGGGAAGATCCTCGGCCAGTTCGAGAACGCCGCCGGCACGACGACCGACCGCTTCGGAGTCGTGTTGCAGAAGGGCAACCCGCTCACCGCCTGCGTGAACAACGCGATCGGGTCGCTCCGCAAGAACGGGACTCTGAAGAAGCTCCAGCGGCTGTGGCTGGCGAAGGCGACCGGCGCGCCGATCTTGAAGTAGACCGGCGCTCGCGCCTGGTCTCGAGCCTGCGCTCCGGCGGCGACGGCCGCCGGAGCGTGGCGATCGCGCTTGCGAGCACGATCGTCTTCTTCGTCGCCGCCGGCGTGGCGATCACGCACGCTCCGGGCTGGCCGCAGGTGCGCAGCTCGTTCTTCGACTGGCACGAGTTCAGGTCCACGTTCCCGGAGGTCGCGCACGCGTTCCTCCTCAACATCAAGATCTTCTGCATCGCCGAGGCGTTCATCCTCGCCTTCGCGCTCTTCCTCGCGGTGCTGCGGAGCCTGCCCGGGCCGGTGTTCTTCCCGCTGCGTGCGCTCGCCATCGTCTACGCCGACCTCTTCCGCGGCGTGCCGACGATCCTCGTGATCGCGATGCTCGGCTTCGGCGCGCCGGCGCTCGGCCTCAGCTACATCCCGAAGTCCGTCACGTTCTGGGGGATCGTCTCGCTCGTCCTCATCTACAGCGCCTACGTGAGCGAGGTCTACCGCGCCGGCATCGACTCGATCCACCCGAGCCAGGAGGCGGCGGCGCGGTCGCTCGGGCTCTCACGCGGGCAGACGCTCCGGCACGTGGTCCTCCCGCAGGCCGTGCGCCGCGTCATCCCGCCGCTCCTGAACGACTTCATCGGCCTCCAGAAGGACACCGCGCTCGTCGGCACGCTCGGTGCGATCGAGGCGTTCCAGCAGTCGCAGATCGACGCCAACGCGACGTTCAACTTCACCGCCTACCTCTCCGCCGCCGTCCTGTTCGTCGCCGTCACGATCCCGCTCGCGCGCTTCACCGACTGGCTCGTGCTGCGCGACCGGCGACGCCGGCAGGCGGGGGGCGCGACGGCGTGAGCGTAGCCTCGGCGGAGCTCACCAGGAGCGGAGGCACCGGCTTCGGCGGCGCCGAAGCGGAATCCATTGGGCAACCGGAGGTTGCCCGATGAGCGTAGGCCAGCCGGAGGTTTGCCCATGAGCCATGCGCTCGAGGTCGAGCGGCTGACGAAGTCGTTCGGCAGGCATACCGTGCTCGAGGGCGTCGACCTGGCGGTCGGCGAGCACGAGGTCGTCGCGCTGATCGGCGCCTCCGGCTCGGGGAAGTCGACGCTCCTCCGGTGCATCAACCTGCTCGAGCCGATCGACAGGGGGCGGATCCTCCTCTCCGGCCGCGAGATCACCGCCTCCCGCGACGTCAACGCCGTGCGGAGGCGGATCGGGATCGTCTTCCAGTCCTTCAACCTCTTCCCGCACATGAGCGTGCTGCGGAACGTGACGCTCGCGCCGCGTCGGGTGCTCGGTCTCTCGAAGCCCGACGCCGAGGCGCGCGCGACGGAGCTGCTCCGCCGGTTCGGGCTCGCGGAGAAGCGCGACGACTATCCGGACCGCCTCTCCGGCGGCCAGCAGCAGCGCGTCGCGATCGTGCGCGCGCTCGCGATGGAGCCGGAGCTGATGCTCTTCGACGAGGTGACGAGCGCGCTCGACCCGGAGCTCGTCGGCGAGGTCCTGCAGGTGATCCGCGAGCTCGCCCAGCGCGGGATGACGATGGTGCTCGCGACGCACGAGATGTCGTTCGCGCGCGACATCGCGAACCGCGTCTGCTTCCTCGACGGCGGCCGCATCGTCGAGGAGGGGCCGCCCGAGCAAATCTTCAGCGAGCCGCGCGAGCCGCGAACGCAGCAGTTCCTGGAACGGATCGTCGCCGCGAAGCGCCTCTGACGCGGCGGCCGCTCGACGGCGTGGTCACGGTTTCGAGCCTGCGGGCGAACGACCACCGCTGAGTCCGAGCGCGGGTGCCAACACCTACCGGCTCTTCGCACATTTCCTCGCGACGGAGCCCGAGGACTCGGAGGTGAGGGACCCCTGGGTCACGCGGATGGTCAACCTGCAGCCCGTCTCCACCCAGCGGCGTGCGATCCGGATACGGTCACGCTCGCCGTCCTCGACACGCGCGAGCCACACGCCAGAGCCCATGACATTCGCGAGCGACCTGCGCACCTGCCTCGGCGAGATCCTCGGCGCGCCCGTGGCCGAGCCCGCCGAGACCGACGAGCCGCTGCGCTTCTTCAGGCAATGGCTCGCCGAACGCAACCTGGGCCTCGTTCCGATCGACGACGCCTCCGACTTCGACTGGCCCGGCCCGTGGATCGCGATCGTCCGCGACGGCGACGACCAGCACGCCGTCGTGATGTTCGGGTCGCCGTCGGGCGTCTGGCTCGATCCGAGCCGGGCCTACCGTGACCACGCGGACATCGAAGCGGGCTGGCTGCTGACACCGCTCGACCTTCACCTGCCGATCGAGCGGCCCTACGAGACGGCGACTGCCGTCGGCACGGTCGCCGCCATCCTCACCGCTCCCGACGCCGAGGCGGCCCTCTCACGCGTCGACGAGGCCGTGGCGCTCGCCGGCCACGGGCTCGCCGGCGACCGCTACGCCGCAGGCCGCGGAACCTTCACCGCTCCCGGCCGTGGCTACCAGCTCACGCTCGTCGAGGCCGACGTCCTCGACGAGATCGAGCTCCCCTGGGAAGAGGCGCGGCGCAACATCGTCACGCGCGGCATCGCCCTCAACGGCCTCGTCGGTCGACGCTTCCGGATCGGCCCCGTCGAATGCGTGGGACGCCGGCTCGCCGAACCGTGCGCGCACCTCGAGAAGCTCGCGCGCCCCGGGCTCCTCCGGCCGCTCGTCCACCGCGGCGGTCTCCGCGCCGACATCGTCGTGGGCGGCGTGATCCGCCCGGGCGACGAGATCGCCGCGATCGAGTAGCCAGGTAGCCCAGAGCCCGTTGCTACCGTGGCCGAGGAGGGCAATCCGCCCTCCCGGGCGAGGGCGCCGTAACCGGACGAAGGACGGCGCAACGGGAGGTCACGTTGAGTTCCCTCGTCCAGATCCTCGGCGCGCTGCTCGTGCTCACCGCGTTCGCCCTTGCCCAGGCGCACGTGCTCACGCCCGACGCACGCAGCTACCTCGTCCTGAACCTCCTCGGTGGAAGCGTCCTCGCAGCCGACGCCTACATCGGCCGGCAGTGGGGCTTCCTGCTGCTCGAAGGCGCATGGGCGATCGTCGCCGCGTTCGGCCTCGTGGCACGTGCGGTCGGGGCTCGGGGTACTTGTCGGGGTATGGGTCGCCGGCGGCGTCGCCGCCGCTGATCGTCGTCCAGCTCCCGTTGCCGCAAGACGGGCAGGGCGGAAGATGCTTCAAGGACCCCACGTCGATTCGATTGCCGCAGCTCGTGCACTCGTAGGTGCCGGCACTGACGTCGCTGCCGGCGGGAACGGGATCTGCCATCTCGGTCTCCTTGTCGGTGGGCGGACTCGCGATCCCTTACCCCCAGAGCCGCGACGGGAACCTCGGTCGTCCAAGGGTCTTGACACGCGCCCGTCGCTGTGCAATATACTATTTATCTAGATGTCTAACTATTTGAGGTCAGCCGCGTGATCGAGTTCCACCTCGACGGCACGTCCGGCGTGCCCGCCTACCTCCAGCTCGTGCGGCAGGTGCGGCAGGCGATCCGGCTCGGGATCCTGCGGCCCGGCGACCAGCTGCCGACCGTGAAAGAGGTGGTCACGCGGCTGACCATCAACCCGAACACCGTCCTCCACGCGTACCGGCAGCTCGACTTCGAGGGGCTGATCGAGGGGAGGCGCGGCGTCGGCACCTTCGTCTCCGCGCGCCCGGCTCCCCCACCCCCGGACGATCTCAAGGGGCTGCGCTCGTCGCTCGACCGTTGGGTCGGCCGCGCCCGCGCCGCCGGCCTCGACGACGAGGGGATCGCCGCGCTCGTCGCCGATTCGGTGCGGGCGTCGGCGATCTCGAGGGTCGCATGAGCGAGACGCTCGCGGTCCGCACGTCCCGTCTGGGCAAGCGCTACGGCTCGCGCTGGGCCCTGCGCGACTGCACGCTCGAGATCCCGCGCGGCTCGGTGGCCGCCCTCGTCGGGCCGAACGGCGCCGGCAAGACGACGCTCCTGCATCTGGTGATCGGCCTCGTCGACCCGACGGACGGCACGGTCGAGGTGTTCGGACGCTCGCCGAAGCGCGACGCAAGCGAGGTCCTCCCGCAGGTCGCCTTCGTCGCACAGGACCACCCGCTGCACCGAAACCTGAAGATCGGAGAGATGCTCCACTACGGACGCAACCTGAATCCGACGTGGAACCAGGATCTGGCCGTGGCACGCATCGAGCGGCTCGGCCTCTCCCTCGACCAGAAGGTCGGCCGGCTCTCGGGCGGCCAGCAGGCTCAGATCGCGCTCACGCTCGCACTCGCCAAGCGGCCGCAGCTTCTCCTGCTCGACGAGCCGGTCGCCTCGCTCGACCCGCTCGCGCGCCGCGAGTTCCTGAACGGCGTGATGGAAGCTGTCGTGGACGAGGGCATCACCGTCGTGCTCTCCTCACACATCGTCGCCGAGCTCGAGCGTGTCTGCGACCGCCTCGTCACGCTCGCGCAGGGCGCGGTGCAGCTGAACGGCTCGATCGCCGAGATCGTCGCCAGCCACCGCGTGCTGACGGGGCCGCGCAGCGACGCCGCGAGCGTGGCGCGCGTGCACGACGTGATTCGCGAGAGCCACACCGAGCGGCAGACGACGCTGCTCGTCCGCGCGAACGGGCACGTGTACGACAGCTGCTGGGAGCAGCACGAGGTCGACCTCGAGGAGATCGTCCTCGCCTACCTCGGCTACCGGCCCGGGGGCAGTGCCACGCAGACGCCGACGCTCGAGGCGGTGGCGACGTGACGTGGGTGGGCTGGCGGCTGCAGCGGACCGAGACGCTCATCGTCGTCGGCATCCTCGCGCTGCTCGCGGCCCTGCTCGTCCCGACCGGGATCCAGATGGCGAACGCGTACCACCGCGACGGGCTCTCGGCCTGTCTGTCGATGAACGCCGGGCCCACCTGCGCGGACGCCATCGGCAGCTTCCGCGCGCACTTCCAGTCGCTTCTCGACCTCGGCAGCTGGTTCAACCTCGTCCCCGGGCTGATCGGCGTCCTGCTCGCCGCGCCTTTCATCCTGGAGCTCGAGCACGGCACGTACCGGCTCGCCTGGACGCAGAGCATCACGCGGAGGCGCTGGCTCGCCGGCAAGCTCGGGATGCTCGTCGCCGCGACGCTCGTCGCGGCCGGCGCGATGATCGCGCTCTTCACGTGGTGGCGCGCGTCGAGCATCCACCTCGACGGACGCCTCGACAACGGCAACTACGACTTCACGGGGACGGTGATCCTCGGCTACACGCTCTTCGCGCTCGCACTTGCGCTCGCGCTGGGCGCGGTATGGAGGCGCGCGGCCGCCTCGCTCGCCGTCGCGTTCGTCGGGTACTTCGTGACTCGCATCCTCGTCGACTACAAGGTGCGCGACCACCTCGTCGCACCGCTGAAGGCGACGTTCAAGGGCGCCCAGCCGCCGAGCGTCCTCTACAACGCCCACATCCTGAGCATCCACGGCGACGTGCACGGCCGGCAGGTGGCGAGCGGTGGCGGGTTCTTCTTCAGCGCGACCAAGCTCGCCGCGCCGAACATGCAAGGCCTCGTCATGCACGTCACCTACCAGCCTCAGAGCCAGTTCTGGCCGCTGCAGCTGACGGAGACGGGGGTCTTCGTCGGCCTCGCCGCGGCGCTCCTCGCGTTCGCCGCGTGGTGGACGAGCACGCGCACGACCTGATCCATCTCGGGCTACGTCGCCGGGTCGAAGTAGTGACCGGGCGTGACGCCCGTGTGGGCGCGGAAGGCGGCGACGAACGCGCTCGGGGTGCGGTAGCCGACGCGGCTCGCGACGACGCCGACCGGCCGTCCCTCGGCGAGCTGGAGGAGGGCGGCCTGCAGGCGGGCGAGGGTGCGCCAGCGGCCGAACGACAACCCGGTCTCCGCGAGGAAGGCGCGGGCGAGCGTCCGGCTGCTGGCGCCGACCTGACGACCCCACGCCTGCAGCGTGCGGCGGTCGGCGGGATCCGCGAGGAGAGCCTCGGCGACTCGGTGAGCGCGCTCGTCGGCGGGAAGGCGGATGTCGATCGCGGCGACGGCGACCGGGGCGAGCAGGTCGAAGAGGACCGCCTCGGCGCGCAGCCGCTGCCCGCTCGTCAGCGAGCCTCCCTCGAGGTGCGGGATCAGCTCCCGCAGCAAGGGGCTCATCCCGACGGGCGTCGGCCGATCCCACGCGATCGGGCAGCCGCGCGTCCTGACGTAGACCGACCGGAGCACCGCCGCGCCCGACGCCCGTGTCTCGTGGGGCGTGCCGGCGGGGATCCACAGCGCCCGCGAGGGCGGCAGCACGTAGCTCCCGGCGCGGGTGCGCACGACCAGCACCCCTTCGGGCGACCAGGCGAGCTGGTGCTCGTGGTGCTCGTGCCAGGCGAACCGCGTCCCCACCGGCATGGGGAAGGTGGCGACGATCGCCGACTGCGCAGAATCGCTCGAAAGCGACTGACCCCGCCGTGGCGCGCGGGCCCGCGGCGGTGTTCCCCGCAGCGTTACCTCGACGGGGTGGGCCTCAGCCTCCAAGCGGGAGCCCGCGGACCCGGATGCGTTGCGGCTCGAAGACGACCACCGCGCCGGCGTCGAGTTCGTCGGCGACTGCGTCGAGGTTCGCGAGCAGAAGGGCCGCCTGCAGCTCGGGCTGCCGCTCAGTGCTTCGACGGAACAGGACGACGGAAGGCTGTTCGGCGTTGCGGGTCGCGAGGAGCGTCGCGAAGTCGGTGTCGGCGGAGACGAGGATTCGGTCTTCGGCGGCCGCGCGGTCGAAGATCTCCTCGTCGGCTGCTGCCTGCAGGCTGTAGTCGCGGACGTGTACGGCGTCGTGTCCGACTGCTCGGAGCTGTTCCGCGAGGCGCGGCGAGAGTGCGTTGTCGATGAGGAACCTCAACCCGCGGCGAGCGGGAGCTCGCGCTCCTGCACCGCCTGGGCCGCGTAGCGGAGCGCCTCTTCGACGTCGGCGGCCTCGAGGTCGGGGTACGCGGCCAGGATGGCGTCCGTTGTCATGCCGTCGGCGACCATCCCGACCACGGTGGCAACGGGGATCCGTAGGCCGCGGATGCAGGGGACGCCGCCCATCTGCTCGGCACGAACGGTGATCCTGTCGAACGTCATTCCGGCCTCCTCGTTGCGCTCAGAGTACGCGAACGAGCGGTGCAGAGCCCTACTGGGAGCCCCGAGCCGAGGGGCCGGGAAGCCGCGGGCACGAAAGCCGCACAAGGGGAAGGATTGTCCGTTTGCCGACACAAGTTGACACGATACGGTCTTTCGGCAAGCGCCGCGCGGGGATACCGTCGGCGAAGTGAACGAGAACCACGCCGTCCTCTGTTCGAGCCCCGAGTGGGCGGAGCATCTCGAGTCCGAGGTGCTGGCGCCGCTCGTCGCCACCGTCGAGCTCGGCGACGAGCTGCTGGAGCTCGGGCCGGGCCCCGGCGCCTCCACCCGCTGGCTCCGCCTGCGCGTGGAGCGACTCGTCGCGCTCGAGCTCGACGCGGCCGCCGCAGCACGGCTCGCGGACGAGCTCGCCGGGACGAACGTCACGGTCGACGTCGGCGACTGCACCAGCGCCCCCTACCCGGACGCCTCCTTCGACTCGGTCGGCGCGTTCACGATGCTCCACCACCTGCCGACGCAGGCGGAGCAGCTCGCGA